>OBLW0100003481.1_pt1 | contig 12253 bp, 13 predicted proteins | sample 1520161 | NCBI WGS metagenome assembly OBLW01 (sample SAMEA3539309, study PRJEB22396) | soil metagenome | biome: tundra; feature: field; material: soil | place: USA | collected 2010-05 | depth 0.15 m
AGCTGCGACGCCAATTCCGCCTACACGCTCGATCAGGTCGAGCACCTGCGGACCTTCGATCAGTTCAATCTGCTGATGATCGAGCAGCCGCTGTGGGACGACGACATCTACTATCACGCGCGGCTGCAAAAAGAACTTCGAACCGCGATTTGCCTCGATGAATCCATCGTCAGTTCCCGGACTGCTGCCTGCGCCGTCGAAACCGGAGCTTGCCGAATCATCAACATTAAGGTGGGCCGCGTGGGAGGATTCTCGGAAGCCGCGAAAATCCACGACCTCTGCCAGGCCCAGAACATTCCAGTCTGGTGCGGGGGGATGCTCGAATCCGGCATCGGACGTGCCCACAACATCGCTCTTTCCACGCTGGAAAACTTCCGCCTGCCCGGCGACGTCTCTGCCTCGAAGCGCTATTGGAAAGAAGACATTATTGATCCTGAAGTGGAAGTCTCGGCGCAGGGAATGATCGCACCCAGCGGCCAGCCAGGAACGGGCTATCGTGTTAGAACGGATCTGATTGAAAAGTTGACGGTGCGAAAAGAAACGCTGCGGGCTGGGTAGCGTTACGGCGGAGCTTTCTTCGTGGCGGAAGGTTCAGGCGGGTGGGCGTTGTGCGCCAGTTTCTTCTGCTCGGTCTTCAATAGATCCGCGCTCTGGGGCAAATGTCAGATCGTCGGGCACGCGCCGGAATTCGCTAAAGATCTCGTCCGGCGTTACCTGAACTCCAAAGGAATCCGGCTGGTGATCGTACTGATAGGGCCGGTGCCGGGTTGGATGACGGATGATCAAGCGCCCCACCGCAACACCGAGTGTGCCAAAAGCATGTTTCCGCCCACCATCAGGGGTACTTGAGTCCTGCAATGCACGATGAGTTCGCCGAGGAAGTGGTCTCGATGGTAGAGTACACGCGCAACCAAGCTCATATGGACTTCGAGTACTTCAGCCCCTTCAACGAAACCGACTGCTACCCGCCGGAGGGGCCGCGGATCCATCCCGACGAGGCTCCGAAGGTTCTGGAGGCTGTGGCGCGGCGGCTGAGGAAAGAGGGACTGGGTGACATCCGATTGGCCGCCGCTGGCAACGCCATCATCACGAACGACTACACCGACCCAATCCTGAAAGACGAGGAGTTGATGAAGCAGCTTGGAGTCTTCACCTATCAGGCTGTGACTGAAGGAATACGATTTCCTGAACGACCGAGACAAGACTTTCGAGAACCAGTAGAGAACAGTTTTCCCCTGGCACGCCAACCGGCGCAAGCTGACGCATTTGCCTTGCGCCGTGTATCTTGCGACGCCTGGGCTTTCAAGTGTTTAAACCGGTGGATGGGAAGGGGAGTGGGGCAGAATGATTGAAATTCGCGCAAAAGGCGATTTCGAAATGGGATCTAGTAAGTCTTGGCGAGGTCATGCTCCGACTCGACCCGGGCTACGACCGGATTTCCACAACACGTCACTTTCGCGCATGGGAGGGTGGCGGCGAGTGCAACGTGGCCCGTGGCTTGAGGCGATGCTTTGGAATGGACACGGCGGTGGTGACTGCTCTCGCGGACAACCCGGTTGGGCGTCTCATTGAAGACCTGATGCTCCAGGGTGGGGTGAACCTGAAATACCTGCGCTGGGTGCCTTTTGACGGAGTTGGCAGAGGCCTGCGCAACGGGCTGAACTTCACGGAACGAGGGTTCGGAGTGCGCGCGCCACTCGGCTGTTCGGATCGTGGACACACTGCCGTCTCGCAGATGAAACCGGGCGAAATCGACTGGGAGAAAGTGTTCTCCAAGGATGGCGCACGGTGGTTTCACACGGGCGGGATCTTTTGTGCGCTTTCAGAAACCGCTCCCCAGGTTGCTCGCGAGGCCATGGAAGCGGCAAGGGATCGTTTCCTACGACCTCAACTACCGCCCGTCGCTGTGGAGGTCGAGCGGAGTCGAGCGGAGGAAATGCGAAGGCCCAGGAAGTGAATCGCCGCCTCGCACCGCTTGTCGATGTGCTGTTTGGAAATGAGGAAGACTTTACCGCTGCATTTGGCTTCTCTGTAGCTGGCCTGGATGAACACCACGCCAAACTAGATCCGTCAAACTTTCGGCGAATGATCGAGACGGTAGTTCAGGAATTTCCTGGCCTGGCGGTCGTTGCCACGACTTTGCGGCATGCAAAAACTGCGACCCTGAACGACTGGGGGGGCAGTGTGCTACTGGGATGGCCACTTTTACCATGCGCCAACACGAGAAAATCTGGAAATCTACGACCGCGTGGGCGGAGGCGATTCTTTTGCCTCCGGATTGATTTACGGATTCCTGTCAGGCAAGGAAGCTCAGTGGGCCGTGGAGTGTGGAGCAGCACACGGTGCGCTCGCGATGACCACGCCTGGCGATACCTCGATGGCCACTCTAGACGAGGTTCTGCAAGCGATGAAGGCACAAACGGCTCGGATTGCGCGCTGAGCATTTATTCGAGGAGAGATTCGAGACCAAAGCACACATGACCATCGACGAGGTAATTCGCAGAATTGGTGAGATCGGGATTGTGCCGGTGGTGCGGGCTGCGACTGTGGAGGACGCGACTTGGGCCGTGGAAGCGATCTGTGCCGGCGGTATTCCGATCGTCGAGATCACGATGACCGTCCCCAATGCAGTCGCAGTCATTCGTCATGTTGTACGTCAATACGGAACGGTGGTTCTCATCGGTGCCGGCACCGTCACCACGTCGGAACAGGCCGAGGCGTGCATGGCGGCTGGCGCGGAGTTCATCGTAAGCCCCGGATTGTCGGTGCCGGTGCTCTCGGCTGCTCAGGCTGGCGGGAAGCTGGCAATCCCTGGAGCGCTCACACCGACGGAGCTTATGGGTGCGCAGGCCAATGGCGCCAGGCTGGTCAAGATTTTTCCTTGCGGAAATGTGGGAGGGGCGAAATACATAGAGTCCTTGAAAGCCCCGTTCCCTGATGCTGCCCTAATCCCCACGGGCGGAGTGCACGCCGCAAATGCCGGCGAATTCATCGCTGCCGGGGCCTATGCGCTCGGCGTTGGTGCGGAACTGGTGAACGCAGCGGCATTGCATGACAGAGACCTGGCAAAGATCACACAAGCGGCGCGCGAACTCGTGCAGGCGGTTATTTCAGCCCGCGTGCCTAGTGTTTAGCTTTTCTGGGGGTAATCGTCTGTCGCCGCCCGGGAGATCCGATCAATTTCGAACAGAGGGTAATGTCAATGTCGAGGGGAACTGGGTGTTCGCGTTGTTACTGTGTGCTAGGCCTGAAGGCGTTCCGTTCGCGAGGAGGGGCAGACGATAACGGCAATACCTTCACAAGGGCACCCGAGCATCCCTATTCAAATACGAGTCGAGACTCTCAACTCTGCGTGTGAATCCCTAGCGGTCGTGATGCTCGATGACAGGCATCTCCTTACCTACGCATTGATTTTCCCACGAAGCGACGGCAAGGCAATAGACATGCAAAAGCCGATTGTCGCACTTGTCCCTCGCCATATTGAGTTTTACCCACTCAGTTCAAGCCTTTCCTTCATCACCTCTCCGACGCTCTGGAAAAGTTCTCTTGCTCGCGCGGAGATATCTGCTTGTGAGTGGTCTGAGACTTTTGAAACCAGAATTGGGATTGTTTAGGTCTTTTGCTACACCTTGCCCTTCAAATACATTTCGGCAAGCACAACCTGGGCCACCATATTGCCTTGTTTCGCCCCAGGAAGTTCCGCGAAGTCAGTTCCGGCGCGTTGTCACAACGAATCGATTCCGGCGCCCCGCGCTGCTTGATCGTCTGCTCCAGCGCACGAGTCACGCGCTGACTCGACAGACTGGTGTTGACCTCCAGGGTCAGACACTCGCGGGTGAACGGATCCACAATAGCCAAGATGCGGCTGCCACGACCCGTCGCCAAGCCATCGCAGGCACAGTCCACTGCCCATTCCTGATTCGAGCGCATCAGCGCCGTCCTTCGCTAGCCGGATGGATCAATCGCTCCTTCTCGGTCGCCGCACCATCAGCCGTTCCTTTCGGTACAGCCGGTAAATCCCATGCGCACTCGCCCGATGCCCGCGCTTACTCAGCAGCACATGCAAACGCCGGTATCCGCAGCGCGGTTTCTGCCGCGCTAGCTTCACCAGCTCTTCTCGCAGTTCGGCTTTGTGATCCGCTCGCGGCTCATAACGACAACTGTTGCGGTCTTAGGCTCACATCGGCCACCAGCTGCTTCAGACGACGGTTCTCCTCTTCCGACACTCGCAACCGTTGCGCTTCTCTGACCTCCATACCGCCGTGCTTACTCTTCCACGTGTAGATCGTGCCCTCGCTGATTCCGTGCTCACGTGCCAACCCCGAAACCTTCGGTCCCGCCTCGTGCTCCTCGAGAACCCCTACGATCTGCTCCTCGCTGAATCGCCCTCTGTTCATGGTCCTCCTTCGTCGCTACCGCCGACGTGAGGTCCCCAATCCTAGCTGGTTGAGTTTCTTGAGGGCAGCTCAAAGCGATGGCGATTGGGCACAAGCCGGCGCGGATGTTCTCGTCAATGAGCCATGTTCAAGTGTACGTTCGAGGCATAATATGCAATCCCAAACGCAGCGATACAGCTGAATTTGCGTGTGGACGAAATGACGCTGGAGCAATGGCACGGCGTGAACAACGCGAACCTAACAGGAATATTTCTCTGTGCCCGCGAAGGCGATCCGCGCGTTAAAGTGGCTACCTGCAAGTTTCGCCGACTCTGAGAGTCAGCTCGATTCTGAGGACACACAGGATGTTGAACCACCTGCTGAAGTGAATCGAAGTGAATGGCTCTACAGGACGCCGTATTTCATGTACACCTCACGAAGCGACTTGCCTTCCAGTAGTTCTTTACTGGAAAGATTTTCTTTGTTCACCTTTTCTTCAGCCTGCACAAAAACCGCTTCTTCAACCTCATTGGGCACGACCACGATGCCGTCAAAGTCAGCGAAGATCAGGTTGCCAGGCTTTACGAGCACGCAGCCGCAGCGGATGGGGACGTCATATGCCATCACCATTCCGCGTCCCATGGAATCGAGAGGCCGGATCCCACTGTAGTACACGGGGAATCCCATATCGATGATCTGGTTGCAGTCGCGAATTTGGCTGTCGCACACACATCCCACCGCGCCGTTTCTTTTCGCCACGGTGCTCATCAGTCCCCCCCAGGGCGCATTGGTTCCGGCGCAGTCGGTTGAATGCACAACCACGTCCCCGGGCTTTAGAGAGTCCACCGCTTCGATCTCGAGCCCATAAGGGTTATCTTCCCGAACGTAGTCGGCTTCCATCCAACGGATGGTCCGGGCGCGGCCCGCGAAACCGCAGTTGGTGCGATCGGGCAGCAAGGGGCGCAAGCGGTGGTGCATGGCTTGGTGGCGATAACCCAGGCTATCCAGGATGTCGCACACGGCTGCAACGTACAGGTTTTTGTGAAGGAGCTTCGCGATCTCAGCAGTGCTAGAAAACATAAACGATTCTCCCTGCTTCGCTCGACCGTCCGCCAAAACGGCTTCTGGGCTTGACAGCAGCTGATGTAAGAGTGTCCCGCACAGCCAATTTCGGCTTTCCACGAGCACAATTGCGAGTCACACTTCCTGCGGATGACCCGCGTACGAATGCCATGAAAAAGTGTCTCCCTCTTTAGGACTCACTAAAATCGACCATAATCGGCCGATCTCGGAACCCGCGAGTCCTGATGATGCAGTAAACAAATCCCGCAATCAACCAAACCCCACCCACGATTTTGGACGGCAATTTAAGTCCCAGCCATATCCACAAACAAAACACAAAGCCAAGAAGAGGCACCACAATGTCAGTCAGCCATCGGCGCTTGCGGCCTGGTTGCTGGACGATCCCGAATTGCCAGAATGTGGCCAGATTCACTCCCATGAAGGCTAGAAATGCGCCAAAATTCAGGATCTCTCCTGCTTGTTCGTAACTAACGAACAGGGTCCCGATATACGCCACAATTCCGACCAACCAGATGTTCCGCGTAGGGGTGTTACGCTTGGGATCAAGGTAGGCAAAAAGCTTCCGCGGGAGAACGTTGTCGCGACCCATGCCGAAGAGCAACCGGGCAGCGCCCACCTGACCGGTCAGCCCCGATCCAACCGAGGCGAGAATCAGCACGATGCCGAGGGCCTGGAAAAGTGGCGGCCCTCCCACACGGCGCGCCACATCCATGAAGGCCGTTTCAACTTGGGGGAAAGACCTGAAATCCGGCCAAACTCTTTGTCCAAGATAAATTTCCAGGCCTCCAACGATACCGGTGAATAGGCAAACCAACACCGTGGCCAGCATGACGTTGCGCTTGGGATTCTTCACATCCTCAGCGAGGGTAGTGACGCCGTCGAACCCAATATACGTCAGCGCGGCATAGGACGTGGCCGTCCAGATCATCCGAGGGTTGAAAGTCTTGGGATCGTAAAAGGGCTGGACGGAAAAAACCCCATGCCATCTTTGGAGATGAAAAAGGTAGTGGACCGCCAGGACCATGAAGACCCCAATGACCGCGCACATGATCGTTAGGAGAACGATATTGGCGTATGCCGTAGCGCGGATGCCGCGTAAATTCAACAAGGTCATGGTTCCTACGAAAATCGCCGCCAGCACTGCATAAGGAACGAAGGGGAAAAAACGCTGGATGGTCAGTGCTCCATAAACGCCGTTCAGGAGCGGCTGGATCAGGTAATCGAGAAACATGGCCCAGCCCGCCAGGAAACCCAAGTGGGGGTTAAGCCCGCGCCCGACGTAAGTGTAAGCAGAGCCCGCTGTGGGGTAGAGTGTCGCCATCCGTCCATAACTGACGGCCGTGAGCATCATGGCGATCATGGCAATGAGAATCGTGGTGACGAAGTGGCCCTGCGAAAGCACCTGTGCAACGCCGAACATCGGGACTGGCGCGATCGGCATGATCAGGACGATGCCGTAGAAGATCAGATCCCACAGGGTTAGGACTCGGCGCAGGCGCGGCACGGGCCCCGCTGAGTTTGGTTGCGCTTGGGTCGAAGGTTCAGTCATCGGTTTCTTCCAAATTCGATCTTCCAAGCGGCTCGCATCCTATGAAAAGTCAGCAATGCAAATCCAAGCCTTTTTTACCGCTCGCATTTTGACAGACTTCCAGTAGTCCCTCGGCCTGGCGTCTGCTGATGGCAAAGAGCGTTCATGCGATGGGAGGCAACCCACTCCCGAAACCACCACTCACGACGACTGCCGAACTTGTCACAAATGATGCGTCATCGCTGGCCAGAAACACTGCCAGGCGACCGACCTCTTCGGGTTGCCCAATGCGTCCGAGCGCATGGAGCCTGCCCGCTGCTGCTCGTGCTTCCGCGGGATTCGGCTGCGCCTCAAAGTATTCCCAGGCAAGCCCCGCATCGATGTATCCCGGGCAAATACAGTTGACTCGTATGCCGTCCTTCCCGTGATCAATTGCCATGGCTTTGGTCAACGCGATAATCGCACCCTTCGTGGCGCAATATCCTGCACACATCGGCTCAACAAAAAACCCGTTTACCGACGCCATGTTAATAATGCAACCTTTCGTATTCCTTAAATGGGGCAGGGAAAGCTTCGAACAGAGAAAAACTCCCCCCAGGTTAATTCCGATTTCACGGTTCCACTCCTCCACCGTTGTATCCTCGATGGTTTTGTTGACCTGGATCGCGGCATTGTTAAAAAGCACATTGATCCGCCCGAAGGAATGGAGTGTTTGCTCAACCAGATCTTGCACCGATTGCGCCACTGCCACGTCTGTCTTGACTGCGAGTGCCGTGCCCCCTGCGCTTTCAATCTGCTTCACGGTTTCCTGCGCGCCAGCGAGGTTGATGTCAGCAACGACCACCTGGGCGCCTTCTTTGGCAAACTCCTTGGCGCTGGCACGACCGATACCAGAGGCGGATCCAGTAATGACGGCGACTCGACCTTCAAGTTTCACGCTGTACCTCGTTTTCGTTAGATGTGCTGAAGAAATATCTGATCTTGGAAACCACCCATCATCGCAGCCGTCCTAAAGCCTCCTTCCAGGTTTCTGGCTTCTGGTATACGGTGGCGCTTATTTCCACGAGAAACTCCTCGCCGAGTTTCAGGGATCGACTGGTCTTCTGTTCGTAGGCTTGCGCGAGATTTACGGGAACGCTCGTCCAAGGCTCGAGAATGACGTGATGAAGACCCCGCCAGCCGCCATAGTTCAGCCATAGCCACAGGCACGGGCACTCGTCGAGCGGAAATCTCAAGAGAAATCCCTCTCCTGAAGACGTGTCCTCAATGGCATACCACCCGTCCTCGAGATCGATGGCGTAATGCCCGAAGCAGAGATTGGCATCGATACCTTGAACCTTGTTCATTTCCACTCGGCCCGCCGTTGCTTCCAGAATCGGCCAGTCATAGCGCTGCCCAGTGTTTCCCCAGGTGGGCTGGTTGCATTGTGCCGCAATCCCATGTTTCGCAGGAATGCGCAGAATCGTGTGCTCGGTGACCGTGACCGCAGGATGTGTCCCCCAAAGAAAGTCAACGCTCATGGGTCCCAGATTGCTGATTCTGTAATGCATCCGGACAACGGGAGAATGTCCCTCGAGCGTCACCGTCTTCAATACCTTCACCGGACTGATGGGCCCGAACGCTGAGAGCTGGACCACAGCATCGCTTCCCCATCGGCGCGCTGAATCGACATTCCACGACAGGGACCGCAACTCGCCCAAGCTCGGGTAACGTTGGCCCCGAAACACACACTCATCACAAGTGGGGAAGGCATCATCCCATCCGCCACACCAGTAGTTGTCAAATTCGCTCTCAATCGGGAAGGTCTGCGGAACGATCCTAGGATTATGCCAAAGAATATTCTTACCGCTTGGTTTCCAAATCAAATCGTAGATCTTGGCCCCTAGCTCAGGGAGGATTCGAAGCTTCAGCCATTTGTTCTCAAGTTCCAGAGCCGACAACGACGCAATCCGGCGTCGCCGGTTGACGCTCGCAGACGGGCCGGGGCTTTTCGTGCGCCGAGTCATCGTACCCCAGTGCGAATTGCGTATTTCTTCACAGTCTCCGGATTGATCTCGATCCCCAACCCTGGTTTGGTAGGAACCGCGACGCGACCATGCACAACTTTGAAAGGCTCGGCCAAGAGTTCGCGACGAAGCGCCGAGTCCGTCACCGAAAACTCCAGAAAGGCAGAGTTCGGAATTGCCGCAATCAAATGCAGACAGGCGGCCACGAGAACGCCGGTTCGAAACGCGTGCGGAACGCACACGCGGTTTGCCTCGTGGGCCATATAGGCGATTCGCTTGGCTTCCGAAAGCCCACCCACCCTGGAAATGTCAGGCTGAATCACGTCAAGGTGAGCGTCCCAGATCAGCCGGCGAAACGCCCAACGGCCCGCGTCCTGTTCTCCAGCGGCAATCCGCAGTGAGGTGGAATCGCAGAGGCGCTGATAATCCTCGATCGCTTCCGGCGGAAAGGGTTCTTCCATCCAATATATGCCGAGGCTCTCGAATTGCTTGGCTGCTTGCATGGCCTTCTTCAAGGTGTATCCGTGGCCGATGTCGATCATCACCTCTATATCGTGCCCCGCCGCTTCCTTCGCAGCGGCCGCGAGTGCGACATCCCTTCGAACATCTTTGCCCAATGGGCCGTAGCCAAGCTTCACGGCCGTGAAACCCTGCTCGGCGTAGCGCCGGACCGATTCTCGAACTTCCTGCGCCGTCTCCGGCATTAACATGCTGGCGTAAGCGGGGACATCAGCGCAGAAGCTTCCTCCCAGCAGCTTATGGACAGGCTTCCCACTGGCTTTCCCCAGGATGTCCCACAAGGCCATATCCACACCACTCATGGTGTGAATAACCACTCCCAGGCGGCCGTAATAATTCGTCTTGCGATACATAAGTTCCCAAATCTGCTCGATGTCGAAGGGGTCCATCCCGATCAGGATCTCCCGTAGGCCGTGACAAGTGCCATGCGACATTTCCGCGTCAATCACCGCTTTGCCGACTTCCGGCGAGCTATCAACCTCGCCATAGCCGACGATACCTTCATCCGTTTCGATGCGGATGAGCAGGTCATCCTGGGTTCCATCGGCAACTGCTTGTCGCACTGGGAGACGTAAGATAATTCCTTCGACATTAGTGATCTTCACGAAGTACTAACCTCCAAAGCGCCCTTGCTGTTGACCACACTCCCAATGTTTCTGTGGAGGTCTGCACAAGACAACAGTGTTTTCCAAGCTCTCGCGTTTCGCTGTCGGACAAATCTCCAGATATGGCCATGGCACCGACAATCACCAATGAAACCTCCTCACGGAACAGCTAGCGCCGCTGGCTATTTTCATCACCGGAGTCTGATATCGGCTCTATAGTCAGGTTTGCCTTGGATACCGAGGTTGACGCAATAGAGCTGGCCGCCAAAATTGCCGGATACCGGGTCGTACCCCTTAGGCATCATCGGCGAGGGCCACGTTTTGCTCGCGGAAGTCACGAAAAGATCACGTAAGTCCTTCCCGCCGAAAGCGACCGAAGAGACCTGCTTAGCCGGAATCCTGATTCGGCTCTCCACCTTGCCTTCCGCGTCGTAGCGCACAACGCAACCACCGTACCACTGAGCTGACCAGAGGAACCCTTCGGCGTCAACTGTAAGGCCATCCGGTAACCCCTCGTCCTCTGGCACCTGAACTAAGACTCTGCGGTTGCGGATATCCCCCGTGGGGCGATCATAGTCGTATGCGTAGATTCGTCGGGCTATCGAGTCAGTGAAATACATCGTAGTTTCGTCAGGCGAAAAAGCCAGTCCGTTTGACAAATGAAAACCCTCGTCGGCCACATGCACGGTACCGTCCGTATCAACACGAATCAGTTTGCCCAATTCATATTTATTACGCGGATCATAGAACACGGATCCAGCGAAGAAGCGTCCTTCCGGGTCGGCAACGGCATCATTCATCTGGCATTTTGTGTTCTCGACCTGATCGGCGATCAAGCTGAGATCGTCGGCTCCATCCCATAACCAAATACCGCGGCTGTTGGCAACTACAAAGCCGGAAGGTCGATTCATGCAGTAGCCGGTTATCTCCAGCCCTTGCTTGACAATTTCATGCTGGTTGGACGCCTGATGATAGCGATAAAACCTATGGGCCTCTTGGTCCGTCCAATAAAGGCAACCGGCATCGGGATCCCACACCGGGCCTTCGCCGCATAGGTCACCATAGTCGGCTACGACTTTAACTTGACTCATTTCTTGGCTGCCCCGCCCCCTCTCGTGGAACCTGCCTTTCTACACACGAGTGATTAAGGCCATCGTTCACCCGCTGGTGACAAGCCGATGACAAAACTGCCGATCACGAGAACTGCCGAGCGGAAAGGTCTTTGCGGTGGGTTGAGAGGCAGCTTTCCGGGTTGCATTGGGACACCTTTTGCTGATCATTCTTGGGGTGCCAATGCTGGGTTGACCAGCCCTGCGATTACCTGCCCAATCTGGTTCGGCTTTGCCGCATTCAGATTCGTGAGCACGAACACGGTAATGCCGTCATCCACATATCGAGAGATATGGCATGTAAAGCCTTGCCATGCACCTCCGTGGCTGATTTCCTTATGCCCGTTGATGCTGTCAATTATCCAGCCGAAGCCATATTTTCCCGGGTTCGGCTTGCCATCATTGAGTGGAAACACCGTCCACATTTGGTCTAGGCTGGACTGCTTCAGTACTTTCGTTCCATAGAGGGCGCCGTCCCATTTGGCCATATCCATCACGGTAAAATAGAGAGTCCCGTCGGCCGTCGAATTAAACGTAGGGGACACCCAGGACTGGTTCTGGAGCTTGTCGCCGTGTAGTTCGTAGCCTGAGGAACGGTTCGGAATAATGTCCGCATCACTGATGAGCCGGGTTGAGGTCATCCCCAGAGGCTTGAAAATCCGCTCCTGCAAGTAATCCGCGTAAAAGCTGCCCGTCACCTTGTGGATCATCACTCCGAGGAGCAAGTAATTCGTATTGCGGTAACTCCACTGCTCCCCCGGCTTGAATTCTATCGGGAGTGACTCGACCTTTTCCACGAGTTCGTCTTCGGTGAAATCCAGCCGCAGGTAGAACGGCCCCTTTGGTCCGGTGCGTTCGGGACTCTCGTACTCGGCCAGCCCCGAAGTATGAGAGAGTAGATTCTTCACGCGGATCGCCCCCCAACTCTTGGGCGCATTTGGGAAGTACTTCACGATGCTATCGTCCAGCCCGATTTTGCCTTCAGATCGGAAGAGCGTCGTGTAGGGAAAGAGTGTAGATCTCGGTG
>OBLW0100003482.1_pt1 | contig 12246 bp, 9 predicted proteins | sample 1520161 | NCBI WGS metagenome assembly OBLW01 (sample SAMEA3539309, study PRJEB22396) | soil metagenome | biome: tundra; feature: field; material: soil | place: USA | collected 2010-05 | depth 0.15 m
AACTGGCTCCGGATGACCCGGATTCAGTGACCGTCATCGCCACCGGCGGGCTGGCTCCGCTCGTCATCGACGAGGTCAGCATCATCGATGAGCACGAGCCCTGGCTGACCTTGATCGGATTGCGGCTGGTCTTCGAGCGGAACACCGGCCCGTGACAGAGATGTTTGCGGCGGAGATTCCCGCGGGCCGGCCGTTTTCAGCTGACCTGCCGTTTACCGGCGGTCCGTGCTTTTTCGGGCCAACCCACCAATTCTCGCCGTTTCTGACGTTATTTTCAGATTCTCCGGGTCAGTAAAGTCGCCGAGAGCTTTTTTCTGTAAGTAAGTCCAGAATATAGCGCTAATCTATCAGTAGCGGTCAAAGTGCTGCCGTATCCTCTGGCGAGGACCGCCGTCGATATCTTTTCGTTACATATTAGCTGTCATCCATGGGCGCCATCCTGAGCGTCTCATGCAGTGTGCGAATCGCAGCTTCGACATTTCGCAGGCAGCGAGTCTCTGTTTCTGAATCGATAGACGGGTAGTTAGCGAAGGTCAGGTGCTTTCATGCATGATAATGAGCTTATGGGCGAAAGCGAGATAGCCGCCCAGGCATTTCTGGTTAATTTAGTTGATCATCGGGAAATCCAAGAGTTAGCGGTCAAGCCGGGGCAAGAAGCGCCCAAGGATCCTCGTGCAGTCTCGCTGCCCACCGGATTGCCCGGCGACTGGCGCCCGGCCCCTGCGCTGAGCGTGATTGTTCCCACGCGTAACGAGGCGGACAATATCCGCCCACTTCTGGCTGGCCTGGAGGCCGCCCTCGCCGGCATCGACGCCGAAGTGCTCATCGTTGACGACTCCGACGACGCTACCCCGGAAATCGCCCGCCAGGCCGCCACGGACTCGGCACTCCCGATCCGGGTGCACGCCCGCCCTCGAGAGCAGCGATCCGGGGGGCTCGGCGGAGCTGTTGTCGTCGGCCTGTCCGAGGCGCTCGGCCCGGTCTGCGCCGTGATGGATGCGGACCTTCAGCATCCCCCGGACCTACTTGAGACGCTCTTGCGTGCTTCGCGCACAGGAGCCGACTTCGTGGTGGCCTCGCGCTACCGGGACGGCGCGGCAGCCGAAGGTCTGGGCGGCTGGTACCGCCAGGCCGTCTCCAGGCTGGCCACCCGGGTCGCGAAACGCGTCCTGCGCCCCGAGCTGGCGGGCATCTCGGATCCGATGAGCGGTTTCTTCCTGGTCCGACGGTCGTGCCTGGACCTGCCCTTACTGCACCCGCAGGGCTTCAAGCTCCTGCTCGAGCTGCTCGTCCACAGCCCTCAGGCAAGCGTCGCGGAGGTGCCTTACACCTTCGGTGTCCGGCACTCAGGGGTCTCGAAGGCCGGCACCAGAGAGGGACTGACCTACCTGCGCCGGCTCACCAAGCTCAGGGCCCAGGCGCGTCGTGCTCCGCGGAGGTCGCGGCCCCAGCACGTCCCGGCTCCCAGCGGGGCGGGCGCCCACCGCCGTGGGCAGCGCCAGGCCGGCTCGGGAGGTGCCAAGTGAACAGCTATGCCCACCAGGAGCAGGCCGTCGGGAGCGCCGCCGTGCCCGGCCACCGCCCGCTCGACGTCCTGATCGTGACCTCCGAGGCCCCGCCCATCATCTCCGGGATCTCCACCTGCATCGACCGGCTGGCGACCGGGCTCACCGGCCGGGAGCATCACGTCAGGGTCATCTCCTCCGTCCAGATCCCGAGGCTCGCGCTCGGCGAGTGGCGGCTGTCCTCCTTCGTCGCTCACTGGCCTCGGATGGCCCGCGAGCTGCGGCATTTCGACGTGGTGAACGTGCACGGACCGGTACCCACCATGAGCGACGCCTTCCTCCGGCTGTCCGACCGGCTCCCGCCCCACTCCCGCCCGGCCATCGTCTACACCCACCACTCCCCGATCGACATCCGCGGCGCTAGCCGGATGTCGGCCTGGTACAACAAGATCCACGAGTCCCTCGCTCTGCGGGCGGACCGGATCGTGGCCAGCAGCCAGCACTACGCGCGCGAGCACCGCAGCCGGTACGGGCCCCTGGTCCAGGCCATTCCGTGGGGGGTGGACAGGCCAGCGTCACCGCCGTCCCGGGTACGGCGCCCCCCCGGGGAGCTGCACGTGCTGTTCGTCGGGCAGATGCGCCCCTACAAGGGGGTGGAGACGCTGCTGGCCGCCGCGGCGGGCCAGCCCTGGCTGAAGCTCACCCTGGTCGGCGCGGGCGCCGAGCTCGCCACCTACCGGCGCCTCGCGGAGCGGCTGTCCGCCACCAACGCCCGGTTCGTGGGACGGCTCTCCGACAAGGACCTCCACGATCAGTACGGAGCCAACGACGTGGTGGTGCTGCCTTCGGTAACCCGCGCGGAGGCCTTCGGGCTGGTGCTGCTGGAAGGCATGGCCGCCGGGTGCGTCCCGGTGGCGTCCGACCTCCCGGGCGTCAGGGACGTGGCCGGCCCGACCGGCTTGATCGTGCCGCCCGGCAACCCTGAGGCCCTGCGTGCCGCCCTGCGGGAGCTGGCCTGCGACGTTGCGCGACTGGAGCATCTCCAGGTCATGTCCTGGCTCGCTGCGGAGACCCTCACCTGGGAACGCTGCGTCGCCTCCTACGAGCGGGTCCTGCTCGACGCCGTCCGCAGCCGCTATGCCCGGCTGCACGGACTGGCGATCCTGCCAGAGCTGGACGATCAGGAGCGTCCGCCGGAGGTTACCGCGCCGGACACCGGCCCGCGCCGCGCCCCCGGTCCGGTCGTCGACCGGCACCCTGTGCTCGAGCTGCCGGTGCTCGCCCAGGAGCGGCCCCGTTGAGACGCCACGGTCTGCCCGCCCAGGCCCGGGAGAGCCGGGTAAGCGCCGAACGCTCCGCCGCCGCGGGCGGCGTCATCCTGCTTGCCCGGTTCGCCGCCGCGGCCGTGCTGAACTACGCCTTCGGCATCGCCCTGGCCTGGATCCTGGTGCCCGCCAAGTTCGGCACCGTCAGCGCGATTCAGAACGTGGTGCTGCTCGCCTCGGGGCTGCTCACCGCCGGGCTGCCGTGGGCCCTCGCCATGCGCATCGCGGAGACCCACGGTGACCCGGAGGCGGCAAAGCCCGAGTTCCGCACGGCTCTGATCACCAACTTCGGCTGCGGGCTCCTGCTGGGCGCGGCGTTCGTGACGGCCCAGATGTCGGGCCTGCAGCTGGTGCCGACCCACTCCCCGATCCTCGACCTCATCGTGGCCGCGGAGATGCCATTGCTGGCCGTGAACAGCACCCTCGCCGGGGCCGCCCAGGGTAGCAGCAGGTTCGGCGGGCTGGGTGCAATGCAGAGCGGAGAGATCCTGGTCAAGTGCATCACCGCGTTGTTCCTGGTGACCGTGCTGCACGCCGGTCCGGCAGGCGTCGCACTCGGCTTCCTCATCGGGACCGTCGGGTCGGTGCTGATCGGTGTGCGCACCAGCAAGGGCCTCCTTCCCGGCCGGGGCCCGCTGGCAAGCTTGAGTTTCCTGGCCGCCTCCGGTTCGATCTGGTTCGCGTTCGCCTCGATGACCTTCCTCATCACCGCAGACCTGCTGGGCCTGGAGGTGGTGGGCAAAGCGGCCGGGGTGACCGCCGCGGTGCTCGCGGGCTACCAGGCCTGTGGCCTGCTCGCCCGGGCCAGCTTCTACATTAGCGACGCCTTTGCCGACGCGGTCTTTCCCTTCATGGCCCGTAGCGGGACCCTCCAGGAGAAGCATCGCTGGTTCGTGGCCGCCGCCCGGTGGGTACCACTCCTGCTCATTCCGACCCAGGTCGGACTCTTCCTGGCTCCCGGGCCGGTGCTGCGGCTGTTCCTGCCGCCCCACTACGCCGTCGCCCAGACGCTGCTGCGGGTGCTCGCCGCCGGAACGCTCGGGGCGCTCATCACGGACATGCTCGTGAAGAGCTTGTTCGCCATCGGCTATGGCCGCCAGATCGGGCGACTGCTGCCCATCATGGTCGTGGCGGAGGTGACGGGCCTGGTTACCCTCGTGCCGGGGCACGGCGCCCTGGGAGCCGCCTACTCGTATCTGATCGCTAGCTGTGTGGGCGTCGCCCTGCTCGGGCCGCTCTACCTGAAGGCCCTCCAGGTCCGCCTGCCCGCGCCGCGGCGGCTTGCCGGTTACGTCGTGGGGCTCGCTCCGACCGCGGTCATATTCGCCTTGGCCGGCCGGTCCCCGGCCCTCCTTGCCTGGGCCCTGATCGTGGCGGGCACGTGCCTTTTCCTCCGCCCCGCCCGCCGGATGCGGTTGATCACGGACGCCGACATGAGTTTTTTGCGGGCACTGCGCGGGCGGCTGAGGGCCCGCGCCGCCGAGGTTTTGGTCGCTCTCTCCCCGGCGGAGGGCTCGGCCAGCGCCGCCTTCTTGGCGGCCCTGCGCCGGAGCATGTCGGAGGGGCGCCCGGCGGCTTCCGCGCGGTCCGCAGCCTCGACCCTGACCCTGACCCTGACCCGGACCCGGGCGTTGCGGGCATCGCTGCGCGCCGAGCGGCGCCTCGCGGCCTTCTGCACCTGCGTCGCGGCCGTCGCCCTGCTGTACAACGTCTTCGCCAGCCCGGACGTGCTCTACGACGAGGCCGCCTACACCTCCGCCGCCCAGCAGGTCGCCCTGGGGTGGCACCTCGTCCTGAACAACCAGCCGCTGTTCGTTCATCCGCCGCTGATGTTCCTGCTGGAGGCGGGCTGGTTACGGCTGACCGGGCACGCCTCCGCCGCGCTGCCTTCGGCCATTCACGCGGCACGCCTGCTGGCTGCCTCGGCCGGCGTCGCTGACGTCCTGCTGGTCGCGGCCCTGGCCTACCGGCTGGCCAGCAGCGCCGCCCCCCGGCGACGCCGGGTGGTCACCGGCGTGGTCGCCGTGCTCACCGCTCTGGACCCTGTCCTCGTCCGCTACGACCGCCAGGACGTGATCGAGCCGTTCGCCCTGTGCATCAGCCTGCTGGTGCTGCACGCGGCCTGGGCGTTGCGGGACCGGGGAGCTCTCGCTTATGTGTCCATCACCGGCCTGCTCGGCGGCCTTGCCCTGTTGACTAACGAGATCACCATTTTCCTGGTCGTCGTCCCGCCGCTCTTCGCCTTGCTGGAGCGGGACGGCCGGCTCATCCGCCGGTCGTTTGCAGCGTTGGGGATCGCGCTAGCTTTCTCGCTCACCTTCCTGTTGTGGGCCGTGGAGCTGGGCCTGACCGACTCCTTCGTGTACATCCAGACCAATACACTGCAGCGGCTCATCGGCCTGGTGCAGAACACCGGATTCAACGTCCCGGGGGTGTCCTTCGTCGGCGCCCTGATCGAGTCGGTCACCCAGTACTCGAGCAGCTACATCGCGCTTGCAATTGGGTTTGTCGCGCTCATCTGGTGCTGGACGAGGAGAAACACCCGGAGCGGGAACTTCCTCATGGCCTGGCTCACGGCGAGCTACGCCCTCGGTGTCTACATCGTGGCCGTCGGAACCCTGAACGTGAATTTCTTCGTCTATCCCCTCCCGGCCAGCATCGTCGGCAGCGTGCTGCTCGCGGACGCGCTGATCACCGGATGGGTCCGCCGCACCACTCGCCCCCGAATCCGCCGCCACGGCCACCCGAGAATAGCTGCCCGCCTGCCGCTCGCGATCGGTGCCGCCGGATGTGCGGGCCTGGTAGGCCTGTCGGCCGTCAGCTGGGTCACCAACTACAGCGGAGTCGGTGACGGCGTGGCGCAGGTCGACCAGTTCATCACCAACACCCTTCCTGCCTGCGCCGCGGTCAATTCCAGCGGCGATTCCCAGAAGTACTCCTTCCTGCTGGGGGGGCGCAGCTTCGCGTACTTCTCGCTAGGAGCCGCGGCGCTCGCTGACGGCGTGCATTACTTCATCCTCGCGCCCACCGACGTTACCGAGCGCAGCGGCGATATGGGCCCGGCGCTGGCGAGCTGGATCCGGGATCACGGCCGGCGGCTGGCCACCTTCCCCAGCCAGACCTACAAGACGGTGCAGCTCTGGTACGTGCCGGCGAGTCCCTATGACCCGGTCGCGGACCTCATCGACATTCCCGGCGGTGCCTACGTCAACACGGTCGGTTCGCACTGTGGCGGGTACAACGTGACGAACGGGATTCTGGGTTCCTTCTACTCGGGATATCAGGCACTGGGCGGCAAGGAGGTGCTGGGTGATCCGCTGAGCCGGGTCACGGGCTCGGGCCATGGCAGGCACGAGCAGATCTTCGATGGCGTAGTGCTCGCGGATCAGCCAACCAACGGCTTGGCAGTTCAAGCGCTGCCGATCGTGGCCATGCTGGCGAAGGATTCCCCGGCCGCGTACCGACAGGCGGGCCTCCCGCCGGTTCCCGCGGGCGGCGCGGCCGCCGGAGGACGCAACTGGCTGACCAACCCGGCCATCGCGCACGTTTACCTGGACGGCGACGTGAACAGCCCGGCCGGATACGCGGCCGCCGTCCGGCGTTACGGGGAGCCGCTCGGCCCGCCTTCCGCACTGCCCGGAGGCGGAGTCGGCCAGGCATTCGCCGACATCGTCCTCGAGGTGCCGGGCAGGGGCGGGAGCGCTCATGCGGCGACGGTCACTCCTGCCGCCCTCGCGGCGGGAGTGTTGAGCGTGCCCACCCGGGTCCGCGACCCGCAGTCTCCGCCGCCCCTGCCGGCCGGCCAGCAGAGCTCGATCAACTCGGTGGGCTATCTTCCCCCCGCCGAGCCGACGTCGGTGGAACCGTTCGTCCTGACGCTGGGCGCCGCCCTGCTGCTCTACGGGGGAGCGGTCGTGGCGCTGGCCCGTCGGCAACGCCGTCGGCAGCGAGCCTCGGTGAGCGAGCCGCAGCGGGCGAAGGTCGCCTTGTGACCGGCGCAGGTGGGGTGGAGGGTTGCCCGGCAGAGCCTCAGCCCGACTTCGGCACCGACCGGGCGGGGGTTCCGTTGCGGATACTGGTGGACGGCCGGGTAATGCAGGATCGTTACCACGGCATCGGCAGGTACACCTTCGAGCTGCTGCGTGAGCTGAGCCGGCACAACGTGGACCTCATCGTCCTGCACTGCCCTGACGGCGGCCGGCTCACCGTGGACGAGCTGATAACCCGGCCCACCATCCGGGCGGTGGCTTCCCGGGTGCCGGTGGTGTCGCTTCGTTCCCAGTGGGCACTCTCGCGAGCCGTGCTCACCTTCCGGCCTGATGTCGTCTTCGTCCCGTACCACCTGAGCACGCCGCTGCTGCACGGTCGGGTCCCCGTCGTCTCGGTGATCCACGACTGCATCTTCGAGCGGGATGCCGCCACCAACGGCCGGTCGGCCTTCTCGCTGGCCTATGGCGCCGCGACCCGGCTCGCTGTCCGTTCCGCCGCCGCGCTGGCGGCACCCTCGCAGGCGACCCGGTCCGACATCCGTCGCTTCTACGGGGTAGAGCTCCCGGCCGAGGCCATCCTGCCGCACGGTGTGGGTGCCCAGTTCTTCTCCCTGGCCGGGCGGCCCCGTCCTCCCGGCGTCGACTTGCCCGATCGCTACATCCTGCACGTCGGTGTGCGGCGTCCGCACAAGAACCAGCGCGTCCTCGTGGAGGCCTTGTCAGCGCTGCGGGCCAATCACCCCGACCTCGGGCTGGTCCTCATCGGCCAGCCCGACCCCCGGTTCCCCGACGAGGTCGGAGAGCTCGTGGTGGCCCTCGGTTTGTCCGATCACGTCCGCCGGTACACCCACGTGGATGACGAGGTGCTCTTGGACCTGCACGCCAATGCGGCCGTGTTCGCCTACCCGTCCCTGGTCGAGGGTTTCGGGATGCCGATCCTGGAGGCGATGGCGGCGGGACTTCTGGTGGTGGCAAGCGACGCCGAGGCGGTCCAGGAGGTCGCGGACGGCGGCGCCCTGATCGTGCCGGCCCTGATGACCGACCGCTGGGCCCAGGCGCTGGACCAGGTGTTGAGCGACCCGCACTTCGCGCAAGACCTCCGTGAGCGTGCGCGGGCCGTAGCCGCCAGGCATACCTGGGCCCGGTCAGCAGAGCGCACTCTGGCGGTTTTGGCGAGCGCAGCCCGGGCAGGCGCGAGGGGGGGTGATGGCGGTGCCTGAGGCCCCCCTGCTGCAATGGCCAGCGCAAGTCTGCCCTGCTGTCGGCATGGGCGGCCGGCTACCGCGCAAAGTCCTGATCCGGCGGAGCGCAATCGCTCTCGGGCTGATCATCCTGCTCGGCCTGGCGAAGCTCCTGGTCTCGCACCGGGTAACCGGGCCGGACTCGCTGAGCGCTCTTCCCGGAGGCCGGTCGGTGGTCGCGGGCCTGGACATAGGAGGCACGCTGAGCGATTACGAGCTCCAGACGCTGGCTGCCTCCTTCCGGGTTGACGGGGTCGTCAGCCTGGGCGGGCCCAGTGTCGCCGAGCAGGTGACGGTGACCAGCCTGCACCAGAGCTATCTGCGCCTGGCCGTGCCGCCGGGCGCCGCCCCCACCTGTGCCCAGCTGCACACGCTGGTCAACTTCATGCACAGCCACGCCTCGGGAGGCAACGCGGTGTACCTGCACGACGACGCCGGCGGAGGGCGGGCCGTCGCCACCTCGGACATGCTGCTCCTGCTGCGCGGTGCGGCCTGGTCCGCGGTCGCGCCAGGGATGACACCTGGAGAGCTGCAGTCGTTGAGCGTCGGCCAGCTGCTGGCCATCAACCAGCTGATCTCAGCCCTGCAACCCGGCCACCACTCCTCGCCTGGTAACCCCTACGCCGACGCCCGGCTCGATCCGTGGTGACTTCGATGGGCTTCCAGGTGGCGCTCAGCTGCGGCCTGGAGGACGTCCTGACCCGGGCTGTGCAAAGGGCCCCGGCGTAGCAACTGACGAGCTTTTTCTGGATCCGCGCGCGGCAGGCGTACTGCGACTGCATTGGATTGGCGACGATGGGGGATTACCAGCATGACATCGCGGGATGAGGCCACCCGGCCCGCACGGGGTTTGACTCCGGCGCGGCTGCACAAAGACCTCCCACTCACAGTAGCCATGGTCACCCGGCGCGCACCCTGCGAGCGCGGCGGGGTGGAGCGGGTCGTCACCGGCCTTCTGGGGGAACTGGCCCGAACCCACCCCACCTGGCGGGTGGACACCGTCTCGGCGTTCCGGAAAGGCAGCCTGCTCGAGCGGATGGACGGGCTCTCCGACGTGATCGCCAGTCTCCGGCTGGGATGGCGGTTGCGCAGCAGCACGGCGGACGTCGTCCTCGTGCACTGTCCCGAGTGCCTGTGGGGTGCCCGGTTGCTGCGCAGACGGCGAGGCGGCCCGCCGCTCGTCGCGGTCTGGCACGGGGCCGGTCCCATACCACGCCTCGTCCTGCGCAAGCCAGGGCACCCGTTGGCCCGGGCGCTGGCCTGGGTCCAGACGATCGAGGAGAGGCTGGCCCTGCCAGCTGACGGTCACATCGCCGTGCACGCGGGCGTCGCCGACGACCTCCGCTCCGTGTACGGCCTCAGCAAGCCTGTCACCGTCATCGAGAACGCCGTGGACGCGACGATCCTCGACCAGCTGTCGCAGCCGGCGCACAATCGCGAGCGAGCAGGACTCACCGCGGTCTGGGTCGGTCAGATCGGCTATGCCAAAGGCCTTGACGTGACGCTGGCCGCGGTGGCCGACGCCCGCCGCGATGTGCCCGGGCTCCGATTGACCGTCGCCGGGGTGCCCGCAGGCGGAGCGGCCGAGGGAGTGAACTGGGTCGGGGTGCTTCCTCCGGCCAGGGTGGCCGAGGTCTACCGCTGCGCGGATCTGTTCATCTTCCCGACCCGCTACGAGGCTTTTCCGCTGGTCGTGCTCGAAGCTATGGCCGCTGGGCTGCCGGTCATTGTGTCGGACGCCGTGCCCCCAGGGATCGTGGCTGACGGCCGTAACGGCGTGGTTATCGCAGGTCACGACCCGTCGCACTACGCGGCGGCGCTGAGGCGCCTGGCTGACCCCCGGATCCGGGCCGCGATGGCCGAAGCCAACCGGCAGGATGTCCGGCGCTTCAGCATCGAGTCGATGGGAGCCAGCTACGCGGCGGCCGCCGAGTCCTTCGCGGGGATCCAGTAGATCTCCGGGCGGGTGGGAACCATGCCATGCGGAAACAAGCCGGGGACCTGGGTCCGGTACCCCGCGATCCGGTTCGCGTTCTCGGCACGGCCGGAGAGCCACGGATGAGGGACCAAGGCTGCGCGCCGGACGAAGCCCGGGTCGGGCACGGCCGTCTCCGAGTAGGGAAAATCGCTGTAGTAGATGGTGCGCGCCCCCAGGCCCCGCGCTGCCCGGCGCGTGATCAAGTGGTCGACGTGCCGACCGATGCCGAGGGGGGCGAAGACCACCCCGGCCCCGCTGGCTCGGACCACCTCGCCGACCAGGGCGCCCACCTCGGCGGGCAGCCCGGCTTCGCTCCGCGCGACCCGGCCACGGCCGGCGTGGAAGCGGAAGGTCGGGTAGGCGGGCCGTCGCCCCGGGCCCGGCGGTCCGCCGGCGGCTTCGCCGACTCGGCGGAACAGGGCGTCCCGCAGTCCAAGATGGACCACCGCCGCGCCCACCTCGGCGAGGACCGCATGGTCTTCGGCCCGCCGCTGCTCGAAGAGGACCTCGGCGTCGGCCACGCCAAGGGCACGCAGCTGACTGCGGGCGGCCAGGGACCAGGGCAGCTGAGCGGCCGCCGTGAACACGGTCAGCACCGTGACGGGGCACCGGCGAGCGAGCTGGGTGAGCAAGGCACCGCAGGACAGCACGGCGTCATCCAGGTGAGGGGACACCACCACCACGGCCGAACCGGTACCGTGCATCTCCTGCACCAACCGAGTCAGCTGGTCCGGCATCACTCAGCCACCCCCCGCTCCCCCTGGGCCGGTATTTCCCGGTGCAAGACGCTACCAGGCAGCGGGCGTCCACGGGACAGGTGTCATCCATGAGCCGAGTCGTCATCTCCTGTTACGGCCGCGAGGACAACCCTCACTACGGGGGAGGCGGGGCCGTCGTGGTCCGCGAGGTCGCCCGTTGCCTCTCGCGCAAGCACGAGGTCGTGGTGGTCTCGGGCTCCTTCGCAGGCTGTCGCCCGGAACCCGCGGAGCCCTTCCAGCGGATCTACCTGCCGGTGGGCTGGGCTGGGCCGCGAGCAGGGAAGCTGCTGTTCGATCTCCGCCTGGCGCAGGCTGCCCGGCGGATCAGGCATGACCTGTGGATCGAGAGCGTCACCTCCCCGTTCTCGGCCAGCTTCGTCCCGTTCGTCACCGCCCAGCCCGTGGTAGCCCTCGTCCAGACGCTCACCGCCGAGGACATGACCCGCCGGTACACGATTCCTTCTGGCTTCATTGAACGACAGGGACTGGCCCGTTACCAGCGGGTCATCGTGTCGAACGAGGCCGACGGCGACCTCATCACACGCGGACGCCGCGACGTGAGCTGCACGGTCATTCCCCATGGGGTCGACTTGCCGGACGAGCCACCACCTCCCGGGGCGGGTCAGCACATCCTGTTCCTGGGCCGTATCGACGTCGACCAGAAGGGGCTCGATCTCCTGCTCGCCGCCGTCGCCTTGGCGAAGCCCGAGCTTCCGGTCCTGGTGGCCGGCGCCGGGCGCCCAACCGAAGAGCGCAAGCTGGTCGGTCTCATCGAGCAGACCCGCGGGCCGGTCGCGCGGATCGGGCACGTGTCTGGTCCCGCCAAGGACGCGCTGCTGCGCGACTGCGCCTTCATGGTGCTGCCGTCCCGTTACGAGACCTTCGGCCTGTCCGCCCTTGAGGCAATGGCCTGGGGGAAACCGGTCGTGCACTTCAACCTTCCCCGGCTGCAGTGGATGGGAGACGAGGCGGCGATCGGGGTCCCGGCGCTCGATGTCGAATCACTTGCCGCTGCGATCCGCGGGCTGGCCACGGATGACGTCCAGCGGGCGAGCATGGGGCGGGCCGCCAGGGGAACCGCCGAACGGCATTCCTGGACCGACATCGGCGAACGTTACCTGGACATCGTGGACACCTGCCTGAGGGTTACCGCTGGGCACCATCGGCCGGGGATGCCGACGGCGCAGGCGTGACGGCCGGGGCGGTGCTGAGCGGCGCGGAGACCGCCGCCCGGGAGCGGTGGGGGTGGTGGCCCGTGCGAGAGGGTTTGGGGCTGGTCGAGGCTTTCGGGCTGGTCGAGGCTTTCGGGCTGGTCGAGGCTTTCGGGCTGGTCGAGGGTGTGGGGCTGGTCGAGGGCGTGGGGCTGGCGGAAGGCTGCGCCGGTGTGCCCGCCGCCGCGATGTAGCTGGAGTAGAGCGAGAATGGGATGGTGCCGTCCCAGAGGTGGACG
>OBLW0100003483.1_pt1 | contig 12244 bp, 12 predicted proteins | sample 1520161 | NCBI WGS metagenome assembly OBLW01 (sample SAMEA3539309, study PRJEB22396) | soil metagenome | biome: tundra; feature: field; material: soil | place: USA | collected 2010-05 | depth 0.15 m
TGATGTTCTGGTAGATGGCGTCCGCCGTGCCTTGATACCACGTCTCGTCCTGCGAACGCATCTGCGCCGGGACCGGAATCAGGAACTGGGTCTTGAGCAGCCCGCCGAACTGCCAGCCCTCGCTCAGATGCTGCAACAACGACTGGCTCCGGAACTGCGTCAGCACGTAGACGGAGTAGATACCCGAGTTGATGAAATTACTGAGAACGAAATCGATAATCCGGTACTTCCCTCCGAACGGAACGGCCGGTTTGGCCCGCTCCCTGGTCAGCGGTGAAAGCCGCGTGCCTTTTCCGCCCGCCAATACGATCCCCAAGACTCGTATGCGCATAGAGTTCAACCAAGCCCTATTGTAACGGGTGCGCCAAATTTTCCTCTTGACAACTTTGTGAATTAGTACTAAATAATTAGTATGCGCAGCCGGAGCTCGATTCTCACCGGGCAGGAACTGGAAATCATGAAGGTGGTCTGGGAGCGCGATAGCGTCACCGTGCGCGATGTCTATGAGGCGTTGCTGGAGCGGCGAAAAGTGGCCTACACCACCGTCATGACCATGATGAAGATCCTGGAGCAGAAGAAGTACCTGAAGAAGAACCAGGCAGAGCGCGCCTACGTCTATCGGGCGGCCCAACCCCAGGGACAGGTGGTAGGCGCCATGGTCCGGGACTTCGTCAATCGCGTGTTCAATGGCTCGGCCGCCCCGCTTCTGGTGCACCTGGTCAAGGAGCACGACCTCTCCCCCGAGGACCTGGAGGAAATCGCGCGCCTGCGGAGGAACAAATGAACGCCAACCTGCTTCTAAACAACGTGGCGCTGTATTGCCTGCAAATCGGCCTCCTGGTGGGTCTGGCGGCCTTCGTTCCGGCGATGCTCCGCCTGCGCCTGCCGGGCGCGAAGCTGGCCTACTGGCACTTTCTGCTGGCGGCCTGCCTGCTCCTTCCTGTGGTGCGCCCCTGGAAACAGAAAGTGGTGAATATCAGCGACACGGTGACGTCTTCGGCCGTGGTCACGGTTTCTCAAGGGCCGCTCGTGCCCGCGCCGCCGCGGTTCTCACAGGCCGAAATCCTGCTGGCTCTGCTGGCTGCCGGCGCGGCTGCCCGCCTGGTCTGGCTGGCCGTGGGTCTTTGGCGCTTGCGTCGGTATCGCCTGAACTCGCTGCCCGCACCCTCTTGGCTAATCCCCGGCCCCCGGCCCCTGGCCCCCGGCCCCGGTTCTGCGGATTTACGCCTTTCCGCCGATATCGCCAGCCCCGTAACGTTCGGCTTCCTCAAACCGGTCATCTTACTTCCCGCCACCTTCCCCGATCTGAATCCGCGCATCCAGGAGGCCATCCTCGCCCACGAGTTCCTGCACGTTCGCCGGCGCGACTGGCTCGTTACGCTGATCGAAGAGTTGGTCCGCGCCGCGTTCTGGTTCCACCCGGCCATCTGGTGGCTGCTGGGCGAAACGCAGCTCGCCCGTGAGCAGGTGGTGGATCGCGCGTCGGTGGAAATGACCCGCAGCCGCGAGGAATACGTGGACGCCCTGCTTGCCATTGCGGGCGTCCGGCCGAGGCTTGACCTTGCTCCGGCGCCCCTGTTCCTGCGCAAACGGCACCTGAGAAATCGCGTAGTGTCCCTGTTGAAGGAGGTTCGTATGTCGAAGAAGCATTCCATTTCCGCCCTGGCGGCCGGTGTCTGCATCCTGGCCGCGGCATGTTGGATGGTGACGGCAACATTCCCGCTGGCGGCTGCCCCTCAGTTGGTGGCCGACGCACCGGGCGTGAGCGTGGATGTGGGCGGCGCGCCCCTGATGCACCGTCCGTCCGTGGCGTACCCCGAGGCCGCGCGGGCCGCACGCATTGAAGGCACGGTGGTGGTGCACGCCACGGTGGATTCGGCCGGCAACGTTACCGACGCCAGCGTGGTGAGTGGGCCGGAGGAGTTGCGCAAGACCGCGATTCAATCGGTCTTCCAATTCCACTTCGTGCGCGGCGCCAGCGCGCACCAAGTCGTCATCACGTTTCAATTGCCCGCTGAAAACAGCCAGCCGGCGAAACCGCGGGTGATCGAGGAGGAACTGCCGGCCCCAAGCGGGCAGTCCTTGCCGTCCGGCAGAGTCATCGTGGGCGGGCAAGTTTTCCAGGCGCCAGTCGCGCAGCCGCCGGCCGCCTCGGAAGCGTTTAATGCGATCACGGCGCAGATGAAGGATCTGATGGCTCAGGCGCGCGACGCAAACACCCGCCAGGACCAGCAGGCCGTCAACGATTTGCTCTCTCAGTGGAGGGCCGTGAGTGAAAAAAGGCTGGCACTACAGAGGATCCGGGCCATCACGACGACTGGTCTTTCCGACCAGATTCGCACTGAATTGCTGGCGAGCCTCCCCATTCACGAAGGCGACGCTCCAACAGTGGAAAACATGACGAAGCTGTCCACCGCAGTCAAGCAATTCGATGAGCATCTCTCCGTCTCTTTGGCGCCAACGGCATCGCCCGACGAAATGGAAGTCCGAATTGTCGCGCCCGGCGCGGAACCGGCGGCTTTGATCGTCGTCGGCGGAAAGGTGCAGGAGGCGAACCTCACCAAGAAGGTTATGCCGGCCTATCCCCCTGGGGCGAAGGCAGCGCGGATCCAGGGTCACGTCGTATTGGACGTCATCATCGGCAAGGACGGATCGGTGCTGGAAATCAAGCTCGTCTCCGGCCATCCTCTGCTGGCCCCGGCGGCGATGGAGGCGGTCAAGCAATGGACTTATAAGCCGACTCTCTTGAATGGCGAGCCCGTCGAAGTGAAAACGCAAGTCGACGTCAATTTCACGCTGATGTAGAATGAACCGGATTGCGGCGGTACACTGAAGCCAGAGGTGCAACGTGTACTGTCCCCAATGCCGGACCGAGTACCGCGAGGGTTTCACCGAGTGCGCCGACTGTCACGTTCCTCTGTTGGCCGGAACACCTCCTCCGGAGCCCGACCCGTTCGATCCCTCGCTCGAACTGGTCGTGGTGCTGGAGTCAAACAGTGGCGTCCAGCTTGCCATGGCGAAAGGACTACTGGAGGAAGCGGAAATTCCCTTCTTCGTTCTTGGCCAAATCACCAAGTTGGTCAACGAAGTCAATCCGTTCCTCAATAAGTGGGTCAGCTTGCAAGTTCCGCGCGACCGCGAGGCGGAAGCCCGGGAACTTCTGGAACCGCTTCTTCACCCGGAAGCCTGCTCTCCAGCCACCGACGAGGATGCCGGCGTCACGCCCTAAACGCCCCGCGCCGCCGCACCAGGAACCAAATTAGAATCGCGACGAAAGCCGCGGTCCCCATCCCGAGCAACCATGCGTTCGGCATCGCCGGCATGTCCATGTGGAAGTACTTCTGGAACTCCACGGCGAACGCCCGCATCCGGGCCGCATACCCCGGCGCCGCGGCCACCCCAAGAGCGTTCGCGCCTATGGCGGAGAGGTAGACGATCGTCCAGACCCTGGCTTTCTCGTCGAGCTGAAGCAACCCGGCGCCCAGATACAGTTGAATGGCTGTGAGGACGGTGCAAACCGCCAGCGTGCTCCACCCGGCCAGCACGAAGCCGAAGAGAATGGTGGGAACGCGAAAGACGCCGCACAGGGCCGTGCCAATGGCGGAGGTTGCCAGATACCAGCCGATCACGCCGATGCTCAGCGGACGGGCGCTCTCCGTCACGGCTCCGCCCTCCGCAAAGTACTGTTTGCCGGATTGCCGGTTGAACACAATCAGCCACCACGCGCCCACCGCTGTCAGCAGAAGGTAGAATCCCACCATGGACGCGCGAACGATGCTCGCCACCCGCTGGTCCACGGCGGCGTTCATGGGAAAAGGCACAAGCAGCATCGCCAGCGCGCCGGTTCCGCCAAAAAAAGCCAGCAGTGCCCCGAAAACCACCATGGAGATGCGCGCCCAGTTCTTCCGCCGAAACACTCCCACGCCAGTACAAATTCCCCAGACCGCGGCAATCTCGAACAGCCCCGCCATCACGCACCCAAAGACCCTCATCAGGTTCGGCGGCAACGCCCCGCTGTTTCTTACCGGCGCGAAGAGCGACCAGGCCGCCATCGCCGCCGAAAAAAGCAGCAGGGCCGTGCTGCCCGCCAGGGCCACCACGGCGCTGGCCCGAATCGCGATCCACTTTCGCATGATTGCCGCCCAGTGTAGCCCCTGGCGCGTCGTGGCGCAGCCTTTCCAGGCGATAATCGGGATTCATGATTCCGGAAATCCTCGCCATCGCCTCGGTTGCCGTATGGCTCTACCTGCTGCTCGGCCGCGGCGGCTTTTGGCGCTTTCGCGACGCTCCGCCGGAAGGCGCACTGCCTGCGCCGGCGCCTTCCATCGTCGCCGTGGTTCCGGCGCGCAATGAAGCGCACGTGGTGGGCCGGGCCATCGCATCGCTCGCCGCTCAACGCTACCCCGGAGCGTTCCACATCGTCCTGGTGGACGATGCCAGTTCCGACGGCACCTTCGAAGCCGCCAGCGCCGCCGCCCCGCCCGAACTCCTTACCGTGATTCGGTCCGAGCCCCTCGAGGCCGGCTGGACGGGCAAAATCTGGGCCCTCTCGCAGGGTATCCGCGAAGCCGCGCGCCTGCGGCCCGACTATTTGCTTCTGACCGACGCCGATACCACGCATCCTCCAGGCAACGCCGCCGCGCTCGCGGCGCGCGCCGAATCCGGCAACTACGCGCTGGTATCCTACATGGCGACGCTCGAGTGCGGCACTTTCGCGGAGCGCGCCATGGTTCCCGCGTTTGTCTTCTTTTTCTTCATGCTCTATCCACCCGCCTGGATCGCGGATCGGCGGCGCACCGCGGCCGGAGCCGCCGGCCACTGCATGCTCGTTCGCCGCGAGGCGCTGGAGCGCATCGGCGGCATCGCATCCGTCCGCCACACGCTGATTGACGATTGCTCTCTGGCCGGCGCCCTCAAGCGCGGCGGCGGGCGGGTCTGGCTGGGACTGAGCGCCGCCACCCGCGGCATTCGGCCCTACCAGACCTTCGCCGACATCTTCCGGACCATTTCGCGCACCGCGTTCACCCAGCTCCAACATTCCTACGCGTTACTCGCCGGAACCGTCGCCGCATTGGCGCTTATCTACTTGATCCCCCCGTGTACCGCACGCGGCCCGTTTGGCGCTTTGGCCTGGCTGTTGATGTCCATCTGCTACTACCCAGCTTTGCGCTTCTACCGCCGGTCTCCCCTCTGGGCCCCACTCCTCCCGTTGGTGGCGGCTTTCTATATGGCGGCCACGGTGCACTCCGCCATCGCCTACCGCCGCGGCGCCGGCGGCATGTGGAGAGGCCGCGCGCAGGATTTACAATAGCCCCATGTCACGAGCTTCCATCGCCTTCACGGCGGCCGTCTATTCCGCTCTCGTTTTCGGTCTCGATGGACAACCTGCCCCAGCCGCGCCGCGTACGCCCACCATCAAGGAGCGCACCACCGGCCTCCTGAAACTCGACGGCTATTTTCCGCTCTATTGGGACGAGCGCTCCGGCAGTCTCTGGCTGGAGATCCCCCGTTTCGACACGGAATTCCTCTACGTTACCGGCATGGCCGCCGGCCTCGGTTCGAACGACATCGGCCTGGACCGCGGCGCTCCGGGCGGGGAATGCATCGTCTCCTTCCAGCGCGTCGGGCCCAAGGTGTTCCTGATGCAGCCTAACCAGTCGTTCCGTTCGTCGAGCGCCAACCCCGCCGAGCGGCGCTCGGTGGAGGATTCCTTCGCCCGCTCGGTCCTCTGGGGCTTTACCGTCGCCGCCGAGAGCAATGGCCGTGTGTTGGTGGACGCCACCGATTTCTTCGTGCGCGATGGCCTGGGCGCCGCCACCTCGCTTCGCCCGGGTGCGTACCACGTCGATAAGACGCGCAGCGCCATCTACCTGCCGCGTACCAAAGCATTCCCCGCGAACACCGAGATCGAAACCATGCTAACCTTCGCCAACGAGCCTTCCGGCGGACGCGGCGGCGGCGGGGGCGGCAGCTTTGGATTGTTCTCCGGGTCTGTCGCCAGCGTCACCCCCACTCCGGAGGCCGTAACTCTGCGCGAGCATTACTCGCTGGTCGAATTGCCCGATCGCAATTTCAAGCCACGCCTCTACGATCCGCGCGCGGGCTATTTCGATCTGAGTTTTATCGACTATAGCGTGCCTATCGGGCTGCCTATGGCGCAACGCTACATCGAGCGCCATCGGCTGGAGAAGAGAGACCCGTCCGCGGCGGTGAGCGAACCGGTGAAGCCCATCCAGTACTGGGTGGACCCCGGCGCTCCCGCGGACATCCGCCAGGCGCTGCTTGAAGGCGCACGCTGGTGGAACCAGGCATTCGAGGCCGCCGGCTACCGCAATGCCTTCCAGGTGAACGTGCTCCCCGATGGCGCCGACCCCATGGACATCCGCTACAACATGATCAACTGGGTTCACCGTTCCACGCGCGGCTGGAGTTATGGCGAGACCGTCACCGATCCGCGCACCGGCGAGATACTCAAGGCCAGCGTTCTGCTAGGCTCCCTGCGCGACCGGCAAGACTATATGATTTTCGAGGGTCTGCTGTCTCCCTATACGACTGGCGACGAGAAGCCCGATGTCCTCTACCAGACCGCCCTGGCGCGCATCCGCCAACTTGCCGCGCACGAGGTCGGCCACACGCTGGGCCTCGGTCACAATTACTACGACAGCTCGAAGGGATGGATCTCGGTAATGGATTATCCGCATCCGCAAGAGAAGCTGCGCGACGATGGCAGCATCGATTTATCCAGCGCCTACCCAATCGGCGTTGGCGACTGGGACAAAGTGGCTATCGACTATGGCTACCGGCAGTTCCCCGGCGCCGCCGAACAGGCCGGGCTGAAGAAGATCCTTAATGACGCCTGGGCCGAGGACCTGCGCTACCTGACGAACCAGGACCTCGGCGCCCACCCGAAGGTCGATCAATGGTCCAACGGAGTGGACCAGGCCGGCGAGTTGAACCGCATCATGAAGGTGCGGCGCGCGGCGTTGAACCGTCTGGGCGAACACACCATACCGAACGGCGCGCCCATGGCCACCATCGAAGAGCCGCTCGTGCCCATCTTCATGTATCACCGCTACTCCGTGGAATCGGCCGCGCACATGGTGGCCGGCCTCGATTATATCTATGCCATGCGCGGCGACGGCCGCACGCCCGTCAAGTGGGAGTCCGCCGCGAATCAGCGCAAGGCGCTGGAGGCGCTGGCGAACACCTTGAAGCCCTCCGAACTGGCGGTGCCCAAGCAGGTTCTCGACGCCATCCCACCGCGTCCCTCCGGCTTCGGCCGGACTCGCGAGTTGTTCCCGCGCACCACGGGCCAGGGTTTCGATCCGCTCAGTCCCGCCGCCATCGCCTCCGATGTGACTGTCGGCTTCGTCCTGGAGCCCGACCGTTGCGCGCGCATGGTCGCCCAACATGCCATGGACCCCGCGCTGCCCGGACTCGAAGAAGTCATCGACCGTTTAACGAAGGCCGTTTTCGATGCGCCCGCAGCCTCCACCTACGAGGCCGAGATTCGACGCGCCGAGGAGCGCGTTCTGGTGGATCGCGTGATATCGCTTGCCTCCACGGCGCCCAATGCCCAGGTGCGCGCCGTCGCGTCGTTCAAGCTGACCAGGCTGGCCGCCCGCTTGAGAACCGAACCCGCCGCCGGCGAGCCGGAGCAAGCGCACCGCGCCCAGCTCGTCGCCGACATCAAGCGTTGCCTGGACCGCCCGGCCGAACCGATTCGCCCCATCCCGCCGCCGGAAGCTCCCCCCGGCGCTCCCATCGGCGATCTCGATCCGGATTGGCTGGCGCCGCCGATGTAACAAAGAGCGATGCTTCAGTTCGCTCTTTCCCGATACACGGTGGTCGCCGGGTTGTAGTTTCGCCAGTCGAACCAATAGTCCTTGATCGCTTCCACACGCTCCAGGCAGACTCCCTGGGACTTGCCCGAGATGGCGCATCCTTGAAAGTTCCAACCGCTGCCAGTCAGGTCGTCGATCATCAGCGCGGCGGCCACCACCATGCGGTAGAACTCCGGAATCGCAGTTTGGCCCGGAATCCGCCGCCGGAACGCCCGCACGGATTCGCCGTCCGGACCGACTACCAGGATGATGGGCTCGGACCCCACTCGATCCTGAACCAATTTGTCTTTCACGACGGTCTCGTATGGGAACGCCCGGCTGGAACCAAACGCCCGCACCCCTAACATGAGGTCGCGCGCCTGCAAACCGGGCTCCGCGTAGCTCAACACGGTGGGAGTCTTTCGCATGCGCACGTCCCAATCCTTGGCGGCGTACTCGGGGACATAAGCGGCGACGTCCTCGAGCGCCGTGCCCCGCGGTTCCTCGGCTTTCCAAAGGGCGAAGGTCAGCTCATCGGATGGAACCAGCGTCAGGCGCCGGCCTGCCAGCGGACCTGCAATCGCGACCCCGCTGATCTGCTGCCAGTAGGTCCCCGTCTCCTCGTCGCGCATTAGAAAGTTCTGGTTATTGATGCCGGCCAGATGGAATCTCAGCCGCAGACCGTCGATTTCAGCTCTCCACACCAGACCGGTGTGACAAAGCGTTCAATAGGTGGCCGCGATCGGGACGCCGTCCAGCGTGTCGTTCACCACGTGGTGGTACGCCATGACACGAACCGGGTAGGCGCGCGCGGACTGGCCCGATCCAACCGCAATCACCTTCTCGGCGCCGTCCAGTTTCGTCTTTTCGGCGGGCGCAAATGTGGGTTTGTCGAGCGGATGGAACATCAGCTCGTAGACGTTGACGCGGGAGAGAAGCGCCGCGGCAAAGACGGCCAGTACGCCGGCCGAAGAGGCAACCCTGCGGAGCCGGCTTCCCATCCCGCGCCAATACCAGGCTAGAGCCACAAGCGCGAAGACGGCGCAAGCGGCCATGATGGCAGGCCTGTATCGCATGACCGTCAGCGCAACCATCAGCTCACGAACGCCCTGCGCCCTGAAGGGTCGAATGACGTAGAGGGGATAGGCCAGGCATATCAGCGACACCGCCAGGCAGGGAATGAAGCGCCACAAAAACCCGCGTCCACGTTCCAGTTTTCCCATATTAGACAGCTCCTTCCGGCATTTCCAGCCGCTACGCCAGGTAGTCGCCCAACGCGCGCTCGACTTCCCCCGGGTCGAGGCGCTCGCCATCGTTCAAGCGGTTGAGGATGGATTCGACGATCCCCTTGGCGTCGTCCTTCCCTTGGTTCTTGATGAAACCGTCGAAAAAGTGCTCCCCGGTAAGCGCGCGATTGATCTCCGTTTCCTTGTTGTGTTCCTGAAGCTCGGTGAAGTAGACCACCCGGTACCGGCCGGTGTACTCGGTCTCACGGTAAATCTCGAACATGATCTTATCCGACTCAAACAGCATAGGAATATAGTGCCACAGGTGAGGTGGGGCAGGCCGCCTGCCCAGCCGAACCTGCTGGCCGAGGTGGCTGTGTTCCCGATGCGGCGATCCCAACCTACAGAAAAAGCTCCACCGGAACCCGGAAGAGTTCGGCAAGCTGCTTTGCCTGTGCCTTGCTAATGCCGCGCTTGCCGTTCAGGATCTCCGAGACGCGGCTCTTCGGAAGCACGGACCAGAGGTCGCGGGCCGACATCCCCTTCTCTTCCAGCAAATGAGCCAGCATTCTGTGCGGCTCCGTTACCGGCAGCGGATGCACGCGGTCTTCATAGTCCTCGATCAAGACGCCAAGCAACTCCAGGAGCCGGCCCTCCTCTTCGCCGATCCCGTCTTCCGGCTTCTCCATGATCCGTTCCACGATTTCGAGCAGGCGCCGGTACTCGGCATCCGTCCGGACGACGACGGGCAGAGCCCGGCTGAGCAGCTTCCGATATTTGGGCTCGTCGAGCAGTGTGGCGCTCATTTCTTCCACCTCTCCTTGTCGTACTCGAGATGCGTGAGAATCCAGCGGATATAGATCAGTTGCCAGCGGTACTTGATGACAGTGACAAGCCGGTATTTGTTGCCTGCTACGTTGAACACCGTGAACGGGCCAACCACATCGGCGTGCCGAAAGTCTTCCCGCACGTCTGCCAGATTGGTCCACCGGGCTCGCTTCGCCACGAGGAACCAATGCACCAACGGCTCCACGGCATCCTTGTGTTTCTTGCAGAAGTCCGTTATGGCCGACTTGCTGAGGATCCTCACCTCTTGAGGTTACCAAAACGGTAACCAGATTGCAAGAACTGCCACGAAAATGCGTCCGGCCTGTTTAGCCCCCTGGCGCGTTTAGCCGGGCTCTTGATGCGTGTAGCCGCGTGAGCTAACCTAAACACAGGGGGCTTGATGGAATGGCTCAGTTTACCGAGGCTGTCTTTACAAATGGCGTTCTCAAACCCAAAGAGGGATTGGTATTGCGCGAGGCCCAGCGGGTGCGCCTGATCGTCGATGCGATCGACGATGACGCCGACCGCGGAGACAGGTCTGCGGCCCTGAAGCGCCTCCTCGCGGGGATCGAGGGAATGAGGTTCTTCTCCCGTGAACGCCTGCCCTCCCGGGACGAAGCTCCATGATCGCCCTTGATACCCAACATCCTCATCTACGCCTGCGACAAAGCCGACCTTAAGCGGCAACAAGTAGCAATCGAGCTCCTTTCAAGCGCTCATGATGGCGTGCTGCTGTGGCAGGTCGCGTGTGAGTTCGTGGCGGCGTCGCGGAAGCTCGGGTCCCAGGGCTTTACGACGGTTGATGCGTGGCAACGCCTGGCGGATTACATGGCGCTATTTCCGCTCATCCTGCCGGCAGCCGGAGCGTTCGGACGGGCTCGAATTCTCCACCTGGAGGACGGTTGGTCGTTCTGGGACGCGATGATTGTGGCCGCCTGCCTGGAATGCCGCGTTTCGCGGTTGTACTCGGAGGATCTGCCGGGCCGCGCCGTACGCGGACCGCTTGAGATTGTGAACCCCTTCGCGCCGACTTTGACTCCGGGAACGCCCATTACATGAGCGATCCAAACGGGTAATTGGTTACTGTCCCGGCTTTGCCCCACCACCTCAGTTTTCCGTCGAGTGCAGTCCGCCGGCGCCGGCGCGGAAGGTGATGTTGCCTCTGGGCGGGTCGTCATCAAATTGCGTCATGCAGTTCCAGAGGCAGGCGCCGCAGTGGACGCACTTTTCGCGGTCGAATGTGGGGACGCCTCCGGGACCGGGCGTGATGGCCTGGCCCGAGCAGGCCTCGATGCACAGCTTGGATTCGCAGCGCTCGCAGAAATCGGGGTACTCGAAGCTCACGTGGTCGGCGAAGCCGGCGGGGGCTTGCACCTTGCCGCCGATCAGCAGCGCGTCCTGGTGCGTCACCAGCAGTTGGCCGTCGTAAGGGATGGCCGGCCAGCCGCAGCGTTCCATGAGGGCGTCGTGGCACGAGACGCCGCGCCCGCGGCACTCCGCTACAATCCGGTCCAGCTCGTCCGAGGGGATCTTGTCGCGGTAGTACTCCGGCAGCTCCGGCATGGGCTGCGGCTCGCCAGCGATCCAGCGTTTGCCCTTGGTGAAGCCCGCCAGCGCCATTCCCAACAGGCCGGTTACCACGCCTCTGTGGAATCCGTCGCGCGCTTTCTCGGCGATCGCGCCTTCCTCTTCCACCCAGCTTGCACGCCGGCGGGCTACGTAGGTCTTTTCGAGGTTCTCCTTGCCGATCGGCTCGCCGCGCCGCAGCAGTTCCAGCGCCGCTTCGGCCAATTGCGATCCCGTGGTCCAGGCTTCGTCCACGCCGGAGCCGGTGAGCACGTTGGTGCTGCCGGAGCCTTCGCCGATCCGCGCATAGCCGGGGCCCGCGAGAAACGGCTCGCCGCGCCGTCCGGATTCCTGCAAAGACTTGGCGCCCCAGGAGCGCAGCTTCCCGCCCTTCAGGTGACGCCACAGGTACGGGTGCAACATGAAGTGCTGCAGATAGCGGTACGAGGTGCGCATGGGGCTGCGAAACCAGGAGGGCACGAAGATTCCGACCGTAGCCACGCGGTCCGGATGCACGTAGAGGAAGCCGAAAATCTCCGGCTCGGGATAGCCGAACGTGTGGTAGACCGTGCCGGCTTCCAGATCGGTTCCCTCCGGCAGATCCACCACCATCTTCATGCCCACGGCCCACTCGCGGTGATGGTGGCCATCCGGCATGCCGAACTCCTGGTCGAGCTGCCGTCCGACGGCCCCCACCGGTCCGTCCGCCACCACGGTCAAGGCCGCGCGCACATCCATGCCGGGCATGAAGCCGGCTTCGGGATTGCCTTGGCGGTCGACGCCCTGGTCGCACAGACGCAC
>OBLW0100003485.1_pt1 | contig 12239 bp, 12 predicted proteins | sample 1520161 | NCBI WGS metagenome assembly OBLW01 (sample SAMEA3539309, study PRJEB22396) | soil metagenome | biome: tundra; feature: field; material: soil | place: USA | collected 2010-05 | depth 0.15 m
TCCAGACCTTACTCCCGCTGTGTGGGTCGCCCGGCATTCATAGACTCAAGCGACCGGGTACCTTTGTGCTTGCGCTAGACACTTGTGAGGCGAGCGGCACTCCCCTAAGTCTTGCCAATCGGCGAGAACACCTGCGAGAGATTTTGAATAAGGTTCATTTAGCGAAGTCGTCGGTTAAACGCTTAGCTCTGTTCTTGTCGGGAAAACCGACTCTCGTGTCGGTAATCCCACCAAGCTGTGAAGCGAGTTCGTTGTAATCGTTGCACTTGCGCGACGGCAACTGGATTGCAATTCTCCGATTAGCTGCCGTCAGCTGGCAGCGAGGAGGTCTGCCAACATGAATGGACCTAACTGGCTCATGATGATGAACTACGCGCTCATCCTAGTCGTGGTCGTGGCGTGGCTCGGGCTGTTCATTTCTGTAGGCTGGGAGCTTGCGGAAAGAAGAGCACGAAAGACGCGAGAGAGCAGCGTAGATTCGGAACTTTCGGCAATGCTAACCGCAGAATCGCACCGCATCTCTGTACCGGAGCTAGGGCTGACTATGGCCGATGGCGGCGAGGAGGTCAAGGCTTCGGATCATGACCCTGATGACCAGAGGAAATGAGGGAAGTGACTTATGGCATGCCCATTTCTTACCGAAGGACGAGCGCAATACTGTCACGCCGCGCCCATGCGCAAGCTGATCCTTGACGGACCGGGCGTGACCGGCGGCGGACTCTGCACTTCACTGCAGTACCAACAATGCGAATTCGTCGCTAAGAACTCAATCCCACGGGATCGTTGCCCACATCTGGAAGAAGTCCGCGTACAGTATTGTGCCGCATCACCGATCCCCAAGCTAGTTCCATTTAGCGACTCACAACTTTCGAGTTGCAGCAGCGGCAGCTATCGCTATTGCGACTCCTATCTGGCGCTCGCACGACCCCATGGCACGACTCCGCCTGCAGATCTCTTCTATACGCCAAACCACTTTTGGCTCGACGTCGACGAATCGGGCCTTTGCCATATCGGCATTGACGGTTTTCTGGCTGATGCAGTGGGGAGCGTGGATGGTGTCGTATTCGCAACCTTGCAGGGCATACATTGCCCGGCTCTGACACTTTCGATTCATGGACTCGAATGGCCCATGTGCTTTCCGAATCCAATGACGATTCAGAGAGTGAACCACCGCCTGCGCCGCGATCCCGTGAGGCTGACCAACGACCCCTACGGGGTGGGATGGCTGTTTGAAGGCCAGGAACTGGCCGGAATCACGCGAGCGGGTCTCATCGCTGGTGCCCAGGCCACCGCTTGGCAAGGTGGCGAACGAGAGCGGCTGGCGCGCGAAATCCACGAAATGCACGCGCCGGGTTGCGATGGCGGCTTGCCCACACGGGGAGTCGCTCGTCTGTTGTCCCGGCCGGATTTGGTTTGCTTATTTCAGGATTTTTTCGGCCATAGTGGCTGGTTGGTGGAGGAATGAACGCAACGCGCAACACTTTCGTCTTCGGACTTGGCGTTGCTATCGCTCTGTTGGCCGGCTGGGTCATTTTTCCACGCGCACTCTATGTGCGACAAAACCAGCCTCTGGCATTTCATCACAAGACTCACGCAGAAAAATCAGGCTTTACCGAATGCGGTCAATGCCACGCTCTTCGCGATGACGGCACATTCCGTGGGATTCCTTCGTCGGACACCTGCACATCCTGCCACTCGGAGCGGATGGGCGCGAGTCATGACGAAGCCGTCCTGGTCGACAACTACGTGAAGACGGGACAAGAAGTGCCTTGGCTAGTGTACGCAAGACAGCCGGCGAACGTATGGTTTTCGCACGCAATTCACGTTCAGAGAGCCGGCCTGGCCTGTGCTGAGTGCCATTCCACATATGGTCAGTCTGACGAGGTGCGAATCTACGAACAGAATCGCATCAGCGGATACAGTCGTGATATCTGGGGGCACTCGATCTCGCGCATCCGCCTTGGACGGCATGACGGCATGAAGATGGACGACTGCGAGGACTGCCATCGCCGACACCACGTCCAGGTAGGATGCCTTGGCTGCCACCAGTGAAGGAAAGAGTATGAAGGTCACGCGACGAGATTTGCTGGTTTGGGGGGCAGGGGCGACGGCGGCCCTTGTGTTTACTCCCGTACCGTGGAAGCTGTTAAGTGACGTATCGATTTGGACGCAGAACTGGCGGTGGATCCCGCAGCCGACGCACCGGCCGGTCGACGTGAAAGGATCCTTTTGTACGCTGTGTCCCAATGGTTGTGGCATGCGGGTGCGAATGGCCGCGGGTTGGCCCGTGGGAGTGGCTGGCGTGCGCAGTCATCCCATCAGTCGCGGCGCGTTATGTCCACTAGGATTTGCAGCGCATCAACTGATCTGGCATCCGCAGCGATTGCGCACGGTGCGCCACCGCGGGAGTACTTCTTCCTGGGATGAAGCCCATGTGGCTTTTGCCAAGGCATGCACTGAGGGACCAGTTGTCATTGTTGACGGCTATCCAGGGCGAGCAGCTTCGTCGCTGTTCGAGGCCTTTGCTGAGAAGCAACGCGGCAGCTATGGCGTTGTATCTGGGCCAGAGGCTCAAGCCCTGACGCCGTATGAAACCTGGAGCGGCGTCCCTGCAGCCGCATTGGGCTACGATCTTGAGAACGTCAGGACCATCGTAAGCTTTGGCGCGCCGTTGCTGGATGGCTGGGGTACCCCCGGACAGTTCACTCGATTGTGGGCAGAGCGGGCGGCGGGCGCGGCAGACCCGGACCTGCGGCTGATTCAAATCGAGCCGTCGTTATCTCGTACTGCGGCCCGAGCATGGCAAAGGTCAGCAATTCATCCGGGCGGAGAGACGGCGTTGGCCGCAGGGATTGCGCGCGTGCTGCTCGAAGAGCAACTTGTCCAGGCGCGCGGCCCCATGCCCCCGCTAACACTTGCTCAGAGTGCTGAGCAGTCGGGGCTCAGCACTGATGCGATCCGCGATTTGGCGCGGTTGATTGTTGGCCGGCCGCCGGTGGTGGCCATTGCGAGCGATGATAATCCCTCAATTGCCGCATTGAACGTCCTTCTGGGCGCTGTCGGGACACGTGGCGGAATTGTGCAGAAGTCGAAACATGCGAAGTCACATCTGCCCGCCGAATCCGAACTCGACTCTGTGCGTGCGGTGCTGATCGATTCCAGCGTGCCCTGGGATTTTGTTCCGGAGACGGATGCCGAGGTCTTTCGTTTCGCGGCATGGGATGGGGGATCGAGCAAGGCAGATTGGTTGCTACCGGCGCCAGGCTTTCTCGAAGAGCTGACCGACATTCCCACGGCTCCCACGTCAGCGATTGAGACGTACGCCATTGCTTCCAGTCTGGTCAAGGCACCGCCGGAAGTGCAGAGTGCGGCACAGTTCCTCGGGCGGGTCGATCCCGACCTGACGCCGGTAGACAAGATCATTCACACTCGTTGCGAGGATCTGTTTCGCGCGCGCGCAGGAACGCTATGCGCCCAGGAGAAGACGCCGGTCGCGATGATCCCATCCGTCGAGAAGCTGGAAGAGCAGCTCCGGAGCGGAGCGGTCTGGATGGGCGAGCCGCAGCATCCTGGCGGGTTGCGTTGCAAACTCAGCGAATGGCCTCAAGCCACACGTTCTGAATGCCCCCCTTGCAACTCGCTGGGAACTTGGCGGGCGCCTGTGTTGCCTCCGTTGGCCTCGAAACTCTACCAGGAATCGAGCCTGCGCGAAGGGCCAGAGAGGAGGAATGCGTGAGCACCCGCTACGGCATGGTGATCGATCTGGATCGCTGCACGGGTTGCGGAGCGTGCATGGTAGCGTGCGCGGCTGAGAACAACGTGCCGCCACTTCCACAAGCAACTTCGCGCACAGGCCTCACGCCGATGCTGGTGCGGAGAGTCTCGAACGGGATGGAGGGACAAGCGCGCCGCGAGGTATTTATCCCGATCCTGTGCATGCATTGCGAGCATGAAACGCCATGCGTGAGTGTATGTCCGCAGCAGGCCGTGGAATTGGATAAAGGCACCGGCATCGTGATGCAGATGCCGCAGCGCTGTCTGGGCTGCCGGTATTGCATGACGGCGTGTCCTTATCATGCGCGTTACTTCAACTGGTGGGATCCAGCTTGGCCCCAGGGAATGGAGAAGAGTCTGAATCCGGGAGTTGCCGTGAGGATGCGCGGTGTTGTGGAGAAGTGCAACCTGTGCCACGCGCGGCTGCATTCCGCCAAGGAAAAAGCCGCTGCCGCGGGAAAGCGGGAGATCGATCCTGCCGACTATGTTCCGGCTTGCGTGGAAGCCTGCCCTACCGCGGCAATTCAGTTCGGCAATCTGGCGGACAAGGATGATCCTGTTTCCCGAGAAGCACACTCCCCCGACGCATTCCGCTTCCTGGAGCGGATCGGAACCGAACCCAAGGTCTATTACAAGTCCGGGGAGGCATGGGTGAGGGCTCTGAAAGGGTCGGTCTCAGAGGTGGAGGTGAAACGTGGCTAGCACGGTTCTCACGGACCGCCGTTGGATCGAACGAGGCGCCGAGCGAGCTTCGCTGCTGCAATTTTTGCTCTGGCTGGCTCCCTGGGTCGTTGTGCTGGCAGTGGGAATTTACGCGGGCGGTTTGTGCCTGTACTACGGGCTGAACCAGACCAACATGGACAACCGATTCGCCTTCGGCCTGTGGATTTTTTGCGATCTGTCGATCATCGCACTGGGGGCGGGCGCGTTCTTTACCGGTTTTCTCGTCTACCTTCTGAAGCGTACCGATCTCCGACCCATCCTGAACACCGCCGTGGTTGTCGGCTTCATCTGTTACAGCGGCGCCGTTGCCATCCTGATGATTGATGTTGGACAGCCATTGCGAGCATGGTTCACGTTCTGGTACCCGAATACGCACTCGATGCTCACCGAGATCACATTCTGCATCACCTGCTACTTGCTGGTGCTCAGCATCGAATATCTGCCCATCCTGCTGCGAAACCGTCAACTGCGAAAGTTGCCGTCGTTCCTGGTGTTCGAACATCAACTGCACAAGTTGATGCCCGTGCTCGCAGGAGTTGGGGCGTTCCTTTCTTTCTTTCACCAGGGATCACTGGGCGGTCTTTACGGAGTGCTGCGCGGCCGGCCGTTCGCCTTCCGGCAAGGGTTTTTCCTCTGGCCTTCTACATTCTTCCTTTTTATATTGTCGGCGATCGCGTCCGGGCCGAGCTTTTTGATTCTCGTGACTGCGGCCGCCGAGAAGGTTACTGGCAAACGACTCGTGCCGCGCGAAGTGTTCCAACGCCTGGCGTTTATCTCCGGTGCTCTGCTTGGCATCTATGTTATCGCCAAGGCGATTGACACGTTGATCTGGCTGAACATCACGTCGCCGTCTCTGGGGTTTGCGCCGTGGCAGTTCTACATCTACCGACCATTTGGGACGTCACTCCTGTTCGTGGAAATTGTACTCTTCGGGTTGCTGCCAGCTTTCTTGCTGACTTATCGCAGAGCGGCGGCACGGCGCGGATGGCTTCTGACTGCTGCCGGGTTGGCATGCGCTGGAGTTGTGTTGAACCGCTTCCGTCTTACCATACAGACTCTGGCTCTCCCAACGCTGGCGTTCGATCCGTTCTTGCAATACACGCCAAGCTGGCAGGAGGTGGCCAGCTTCGCGGGCGTTATCGCCTATGGAGTCATTGTCTACTCCTTGTCGTATCGCTATCTGCCGCTCTTTGTGCAACTGAAAGGAGACAGAAGTCATGTTTCCGTGGACTGATGGATTTCGTTGGACCGTTAATCACATTGTGTTTCTTTCGCTATTCTTCGCTGTGGTGTTGACCATCGTGACCACGGTCGTCTCCGCCGCACGGCGCGCGGCTCATGATCTACACAAACATTCAGCAGCTGACATCTGCTGGAAATCGGACTTTGCCGAATTGCCGGTATCAGAACGCCGCTGCCGCCATGAACTTGCAGGAAGAATCGTTTCCAGAACCTGCGACAACGCTTTTGATTGCCGTCACTGCAGCAAATACTCCGAACTTGCAGTTCTGCCCGCGGCGAGAACGGCGCACGATCTGGCGGTCAATTACTCGAAGGACCGCTTCTATCATCGCGGTCATACGTGGGTCGAACCGCAGGAAGACGGCACTCTGGCAATCGGCCTTGATAAATTGGCCGAACATCTGATCGGCAACCCTGATTCCATCGCGATGCCCGAGCTTGGCAGTGAAATCGAGCTCAACGGAAGTGCGTGGCGCATGAAGAAGAATGGAAAAGAAATTCAGGTTCGCGCTCCCATCGAGGGAAAGGTCGTGGCTATCGGAAGCCCGAAGGACGGTTGGTACATCAAGATTCGTCCGCGGCTGGACCCGCATGATCCGGCAACGCTGCGTCACCTTCTTCGAGGTTCAGAGGTTGACGGGTGGCTAAGTCGAGAACTGGAGCGATTGCAGCTACAGCTGCGGACACCCAATACTGCGCCCAGCCTGGCAGACGGCGGGGTTCTCATTGACGGCGTGATGGACGCCATGGCCGAAGCCGATTGGGACACCGTACTTGAAGGCACATTCCTTGAAGGGTGAGGGCGAAGGCTGCCTCTTCGACCAGCTCAGAGCAGGCTTCGTAGGTTTCCTCTAGTGCGTGATCGCGTAACGCTTCAGCTTGTCGTAGAGCGTAGAGCGATCAATCCCCAACGCGGCCGACGCCTCTTTGACATTGCCGTGTTTTCGCTCCAGTGCGGCGACGATCGCCCGGCGTTCGAGTTCGTCGAGCGGAACATCCGGAACTTCCCAATTCTGCGTCGAAGGAGATTGCCGCTGTAGCCACGAAAAGTCCTGCTCATCCAGCGTGCCATTGCGGCACGTCACGATCGCGCGCTCGATTACATTCTCCAGTTCGCGAACGTTTCCGGGCCAATCGTAGGCCATGAGTACCTTTAATGCCGCCGCTGAGATGCCGCCGACGTCTTTGTCCAATTCGGAAGAGATGCGCTGAACGAAGTGCTCTGCCAGCAAAGGGATGTCCTCGCGGCGCTCTCTTAGCGGTGGGAGAGGAATCTCGATCACGTTGAGGCGATAAAACAGATCTTCCCGGAATCTGCCTTGCTGCACCTCCTCCGCCAGGTTCTTGTTGGTGGCGGCGATAATGCGCACATCCACCTCTACCTCTTGACTTCCGCCAACCCGGTAGAAACGGCGCTCTTGCAGGACGCGCAAAAGGTCAGCCTGCAGCTTGGGTGAGATGTCGCCAATTTCATCGAGGAAGAGCGTGCCTCCGTCCGCTAATTCGAACTTGCCCTTCGCCTGTCCGTTAGCACCGGTGAAGGCACCCTTTTCATAACCAAACAACTCGCTCTCCAGCAGAGTCTCGGTCAAGGCAGCGCAGCTCACAACAATGAACGGCTTTTCGGAACGGTTGCCGGAAAAGTGGATGGCTCTCGCCACCAGTTCTTTGCCCGTGCCACTCTCGCCTCGAATCAGCACGGTGCTGCGAAGACTGGCAATTTCTTGGGTCAGGGCAAGGATCTCTTCCATCCGGGGATTCTTGGTGATGATGTCATGATGACGATATTGGCGGGTGAGTCTCTTGCGCAGAATTGCGTTCTCGCTTTCCAGCTTCTTGAACTTCATGATGCGCGAAACCAGCATGGATATTTCCTGAGGATTGCACGGTTTGACAATGTATTCCTGCGCTCCCTCCTTCATGGCTTGAATGGCAGTGTCGACGGTCGCGTAGGCGGTAATAATGATGACCGATGCGTCCGGTCGAATGCGGCGGACTTCCATCATCGTTTCGATACCATCCATGCCGCCCGGCATCTTGAGATCGATAAAGCAGACCACATAATCCGTCGACTTAGCCAGGTCCAAGGCCTTCTGGCCGTTAGGTGCGGTATCGACACGGTAGCCGTCTTCGCGCAGCCAGGCAGCCATGGATTCGCACATCACCTCTTCGTCGTCGACAACCAGGATTGGCCAATTTTTCTTCATAATTCTCCTAGAGTGAAGCAAACTGCTCCACCAGTTGCAGTCCGCAACGCGCACAGTAGCGGTCGGATTTGGCATCTACCCCTTCTATGTGATTGGCGAGGCTCATGGCGCACTCCCGCTCCGAACAATGGGTGAGTCCGAAGGTATGCCCCAGTTCGTGAAGTACCTCCTTCCCACTGCGCTCGCGCAGCAGGTCCAGATCCGCAGGAAGTCCGTAGAACTCCTGATGCAGTCGGCACAGCGAGACTAGGGCGATCGGACCATTCAGCTGGGCTTGTCCAAACAAGAAGCTCAACGCGGGGATCGCCAGGTCCGCCTCCGTGATGCCGAGAACCCGAATGGCGTCGCGCGGAGCGGATTGAGCGAGCATCTTCATGATCTCGACCGATTGGTACTGTCTCCGCTTCGTGTCATAGGCGGTTTCCGGAATCGCCAAAGCCTGCAGGCGCCTAAGGGGAAGCGGAAACCACTCGGCGGCCGCTTCCTCCGCCCATTGCAGCGCTCTTTCGGGCACGCTCCCGATGGCCACGACATAAAGGGCATTCACACTACCTGCACCTGCAGTTCTGGAGGCTGGGTAAGGCTGCTTGGCTTGAGCGGGAGGCTAACGGTGAAGGTTGTGCCTTCGTTCCGCTTGCTCTTCACCTCGACTTCGCCCTCGTGAGCCTTGACGATGCCGTATAAGACCGCCAGCCCCAGCCCGACTCCCTTTCCTTCCGCCTTCGTGGTGAAGAAAGGGTCGAAGATCTTGGGCAGATTTTCCGGAGCAATGCCTTCCCCGGTATCGTGAACACAAAGTTCCACGTTTTCACCATCCGGTAGTAAGCGAGTGCGAATCATAAGTTTCCCGCCGCCGCGCGATTGCATAGCCTGCGCCCCGTTCAACACTAGATTTAGGATGACCTGCTGTATTTGAGACGAGTCGCACTCGACCGGCGGCAGGTTGTCCTGCAGTTGCAAGTCAGTCTCAGCGTTGACCAGTTTAAGTTTGTGTTCGGTTAGATTGAGTGTCGTGCGAACCAGTTTGTTCAGATCTGCCGGCGCACGTCGCGGCTTCGAACCGCGGGAAAATGCGAGCAGATCCGAAACGATACGGCCCACACGGGCCGTTTCTGCCGAGATCAGGCCAAGGTACTTGCGGAATTCCGCCTCGCGTCCCGGCGGGTACTGTCCATTGGCCATCAAGCGCTCGAGCAGCATGGAGAGGTTGAGCACGCCGGAAACGGGATTATTGATCTCGTGAGCGACGCTGGCCGCCAGTTCGCCGAGAGATGCAAGGCGGTCGGACTGGACAAGTTTGCGTTGAGCTGCTTGCAGCTGTTCTGTACGTTCTTCCACCTTGTTCTCTAACGTCTGCTGCATTTCGTTCAATTCGGCAACCGCCGACTTCAGGCGTTCTCGCATCGCATTGAACGAATCCACTAATTCGTCGAGTTCCTGGCTGCGGCGAGTGATTTCAATTGGCCGGTCCAGTTCCATGGCGCTGACGGTCTTGGTCCCCTCGATTAACTGTTGAATAGGCTTGGCCACGAAACGCCGGGTGAACAAAATGACGAATGCGGCTCCGACAGTCACTTCAAGCAACGTAGTAAGCACGGCCTGAACAGTCACGGCGCGTGTCTCTGTCTGAACCGGGTCCAACCGCAACGCGACATCTACAACACCGAGCACCTTAGTCGAGGCGCGATGCGCATGACAACTCGCGTTACTGCAGGACGATTCGTTGTAGATGGGCGTCACCATGTTAATGGTCTTAATACCCTGGGGTGAGGTTGCATAACGGACGCGCTCCTCTTCTGTGAGTTTGTCCCGGATCGGTCCCCTACTGTGACAACCCACACAGACCTCGCTGGACTGGCTGGCGGGGACTGGCGGCTCATGGGGGTCGGTCGAAAACACAAGCTTTCCCTCACGGTTAAACATTCGGATTCGATCCACGCCCTGCTTGTCAGCGATTACCCGCATAATCTCGTACGCCGCCTTGCGGTCGTCATCGTGCATGGCGTGCCAGGTTGAGCTCGTAATACTGCGTGAGAGCTGGTCCGCGCCCAGGACCATCGTCTCTACCAGGTGTCTCTTTTCGGTACGGAAATTGAGGTATCCACTGATAGAGCTGATAACAATGATCAGCACCGTCAGTGAAAGGATGAGCTTCGGGCTGAGTTTCCGGGGCATCAAGACCTAACCCGTCTTTCCTGACAACTGAAGCCGCGCGCGAGGAGTCCCGGTAGACCCCTACTTGTAAGGCTACGGACGAACGCAGGCTGCTGCGGTGATTCTCGTCACACTCGCGAGTGACATTTGCCATCCTATTGCCACAGCTAGACCTTCTGGACACTCTGGGCGGCGGGTGGGTCGAGAGGGGCGCGCCTCCCACTTCGCAGATGACTATCTTCGTGGCGACATCAGTGAGTTCGCTTCGCGCGACGTCTCGACTTGTTTCGCATGGGCTCGAGTTGCGTTGCGCCCGGTCAACACCGACCGAGATGCTATCAATGAGCGAGAATGACTTCGAGGCTTGGCGAGCACCGGAGTCAACACGCCGGTAATTGCCAAGATGATGGATGACGGGGCTAACCGGCTAACCGGCAGTAATCCGCCCTGGACGAAGGAACGAAGACTTGCCGTCTGAGAATTTGCTGATCAAGTGGCGAGTCACGCTGGCTGCGGATTCAATGTGTCAACTATGTGTTTGCTCTTACACTTACGATCATCCGCCTGAACTCGTCGTCCGAGACGCAGTAAGGGCAACGAACTACCGTCATGGTCATGGCGATATTCACCCCACACGTTTGTTTTGGGCTAAAGTCTCGTTGCCGTGGATTCTATCCGTTGACGATTAAAGGAATGTGAAAATTCGCAGGTGCGGCACGCCCGGTCTGTGGTCGCCGCCGCTGTGCAATGGGCTGAGGGGATCATGGCGAAGATTGATAATCGTCCGAATCAGAGAACTATAAACTATTTCGCACTCGGGCCACTGTCCGTCCCGCTTTTCGCGGCGAGCTTCTTGGTAGCCAGAAAATTCCATATGGTTTCGTTGGCATTCAAATCCTGGATCGTTTTCCCGACTTGCTTCTCGACTTCGTACTGTTCGCCCCCGGGCCAGGTGTTGCCCCCACCCTTCACGCTGTACGAAACCACCTGCGCGCCCTGCTGGCAGCCATCGTAGGTCTCGACCTTCGTCTCCATGCCGCCTTTCTCATGAGCCGGCAACTTGGTCTGGGTTGGCTTCTCCGCGCAGCGATTGATCTTGGCCCATGCCTTCGCACTGTCTTCCACGGAGACGATTCGGCAGCTGAAGATTGTGCTCCGTACCGCCGCCATAGGGAACCACCGGGTCGGACGTGCCGTTGATCATCACCACCGACACCGGACGCGTGGGCAAGCAGACCATCGTCTTCGGCATGGCCGCCCCCACAGGCGCAATCGCCGCGATCCGGTCGGCCATCGCACACCCAACCTTTATCGCCATGAACCCGCCCCACGACAGTCCCGTGACATAGATTCGCGCCGTGTCCACAGAAAACTGCGTCGCCATCTGGTCCAGCATCTGATTCAGGAACGCAATCTCATCCGCCGGTGCGGGTCCTCTTTGTTCTTCACCGCGCCCCTGTCCTCCCGACTGGCCTCCGCCCGGATAACCTCCTCCACCCGGAAACCCTCCCCCACCGTGGCGCCCGCCCCGTCCCATAGGCATCATCGTTCGCTGCGGCGCCGGCGGACGCACTCCCACGTTCCAGCGCCCGTGCAGCGCGCTGGGGTACACAGCTATGATGCCGTCCTTGTCCGCCAAATCGTCGAACCGGGTCAGCCGCTCCATATCATCGGTCTCCTGATTCATGCCATGCAGCAGGATCACCACCGGATATTTCTGCTCGTGATCGTAACCCCCGGGCAAGCGCACCATGTACGTGCGATCCACGTCATTGACCGTCACCGTTTCTTTGGTTTCCTGCGCCCGGGCGCCATAGCTGATGAACAGCATGGCAAGGCAGACTCCTACCGCCGACGCTGTCCGCATCCTCGTTCCATTCTGAGATTTCATGTAATCTCCTGAAGGCGACCTCGGAAAAGCCCAAGCAGGACTCTCCCTCCACTTGGAAGCTTCCCCGCCTGTCGGGGTTGGATGGATATCGACGGAAACTCTCCCGCCTCACCCTCCGTACCCTATTGTTGTCGCAAAACCGAGCAGCAGGGGGCTGCGCGGATTCCGCAGAATCTTTACAAACTTTTACTCGACTCACTAACAACCAATGGCCTTCGGACTGCGCTCTCATCGAGGTGACGGTCGCT
>OBLW0100003486.1_pt1 | contig 12234 bp, 10 predicted proteins | sample 1520161 | NCBI WGS metagenome assembly OBLW01 (sample SAMEA3539309, study PRJEB22396) | soil metagenome | biome: tundra; feature: field; material: soil | place: USA | collected 2010-05 | depth 0.15 m
GCCCGGCTGGCTGGACCGCACACTCCCGCATCTGTCCATCGAACCTGCCATCCAGCCACCAGCCTCGCCGACCCCTGCGCCCGCCAGCGAGGTCGCCCACGGCCAGGCAGCCAGGTAATGGCGCGCGATGGTGTATCAGGTCGCCGCCCTGCCCCCTCCGATACGACAGAGAGTCAGCAAGAAGCCGGCCGACTCTGCGTCCACGGGAAGATGGAGGAAGTTATGCCTGCAAACAAATTCGTGCTGAAGCATCAGCAGGTCGAGGTTGAGTACACCATCGGCCTTACTCCGGGGGTACCAGCGTTGATCTACAACGACGGTCCCCCAGTGAACTTCACGTCGGCCGAAATCACAACCGATGAGACAGGGCTCGGATCGCTCGTCTCCGTTTCGCTGCGCAGGACGGTCGACACGGGCGGGGAGAGGTTCGGTTTCTTCCTTCCCGACATTAACGTTTCTTCTGGGGAGTCCGTGGAATTCACGACCGCGGGCGTGTACGAAAGGGTCAGCGGGCCTGACTCCGTCCCGCAACGCCCGCCGTCCTGGCGGTCCATCGAGTTGCACGGCACAGCGCAGACCGTAATCGTAGAGCTTTAGCCGAGGGTCCCAGCTTTTCGTTGAACAGGGAGGTCATGTGCGCAGGTGGCGTCACAGGCGCTCGATGATGGTGACGTTCGCCTGGCCGCCGCCTTCGCACATGGTCACCATGCCGTACCGGCCACCGGTCCGCTCCAGCGCGTAGAGCAGCGTGGTCAGCAGCCGGGCGCCGGTCGCGCCGAGCGGATGGCCGAGCGCGATCGCCCCGCCGCTGACGTTCACCCTGGCCAGGTCGGCGCCGGTCTCCCGCTGCCAGGCCAGCACGACCGACGCGAACGCCTCGTTGATCTCGACCAGGTCGATCTGGTCCAGGGTCAGCCCGGCCCGGCGCAGCGCGTGCGCGGTCGCCGCGATCGGCGCGGTGAGCATCATGACCGGGTCGTCGCCGCGGGCGCTGAGGTGGCTGATCCGGGCCCGCGGGCGCAGCCCGTGCTCGCGCACCGCCCGGCCGGAGGCGATCAGCAGCGCGGCCGCGGCGTCCGCGATCTGGCTGGAGAGCGCGGCGGTAATCAGCCCGCCCTCCCGCAGCGGCGCCAGTGCCGCCATCTTCACCGCTGAGGTGTCCCGGCGCGGGCACTCATCGGCGGCCATCTCGCCGTAGCGCACGATCTCGGCGTCGAACGCCCCGCCGCCGATGGCGTCGATCGCCCGCTGATGGCTGGCCAGCGCATACCGCTCCATCTCGGTGCGGCCGATCCCCCACTTTTCGGCGATCATGTCCGCCGCGCGAAACTGGGAGATCTCCTCGGCGCCGTACCTGGCGCGCCAGCCGGCCGACCCGCTGAACGGATCGTCGACGCCGTACGCCTGCCCGGCGGCCATCGCTGCCGCGATCGGGATCTGGCTCATGTTCTGCACGCCGCCCGCCACCACCAGATCCGCAGTCCCGCTGAGCACCGCCTGGGCCGCGAAGTGCACGGCCTGCTGGGACGAGCCGCACTGGCGGTCCACGGTGACGCCGGGAACCGCCTCGGGCAGGCCGGCCGCGAGCCACGCCGTGCGCGCGATGTCACCCGCCTGCGGGCCGATGGTGTCCACGCAGCCGAAGACGACGTCGTCGACGGCCAGCGGATCGACACCCACCCGGGCCAGCAGCTCCCGGATGACGTGCGCGCCAAGGTCGGCCGGGTGTACGCCCGCCAGGCCACCGCCACGGCGGCCCACCGGGGTGCGGACCGCATCGACCAGGAACGCCTCGGCCACGCTGGGCTCCTAACCACGGGGCTCCTCACCACCGGCTCCTGACCACCGGTACCCCGCTCGGTTACACTTCCTAGAACACGTTCTATTTATAGCCCTATTTAGGTCGGCAGTGGAGGGCGGATGCACCTCGCCTATACTCCCGAGCAGGACCGGCTCGGCCAGCAACTGCGCGGCTACTTCGCCGGCCTGATGACACCGGAGATCCGCGAGTCCCTCGCCTCAGCCGACGGCGACTACGGGAACGGCGAGGCCTACCGCCAGGTGGTCCGGCAGCTCGGCCGCGACGGCTGGCTGGCCCTGAGCTGGCCCGCGGAATACGGCGGGCGTGGCGGCTCCATGCTCGACCAGCTCATCTTCACCGACGAGGCGGCGATCGCCGGGGTGCCGGTGCCCTTCCTGACCATCAACACCGTCGGCCCGACGATCATGCGCTACGGCACCCCGGAGCAGAAGGCGCGCTACCTCCCCCGGATAGCCGCGGGTGAGATCCATTTCTCCATCGGGTACTCCGAGCCTGAGGCGGGCACCGACCTCGCCGCGCTGCGCACCCGCGCCGTCCGAGTGAAGGGGGACAGTGAAGAGGGAATGGGGAGGTGGGCGGGGGGTGGGGACTCGTACGTCATCAACGGCCAGAAAATGTGGACCAGCCTGATCCAGTACGCGGACTACGTATGGCTGGCCTGCCGGACAGACCCCGACGCGCCCCGGCACCGGGGCCTGTCCATCCTCATCGTGCCGACCGACGCAGCCGGCTTCTCCTGGACTCCGGTGCACACTGTCGCGGGAGTCGCCACCAGCGCCACCTACTACTCCGATGTGCGGGTGCCCGCTTCCGCCCTGGTCGGCGAGGAGAACCAGGGCTGGCCGCTGATCACCAACCAGCTCAACCACGAGAGGGTCGCGCTGACATCCGCGGCACCGATCCGTTCGGCATTGAAGGACGTGTGCGAGTGGGCGTCCGGCGCGAAGCTGGCCAGCGGACAGCGCGTGATCGACCAGGAATGGGTCCAGCTCAACCTGGCCCGGGTGCACGCCAAGGCCGAGTTCCTCAAGCTGGTCAACTGGCAGATCGCCGCGCAGGCGCGCGGCCTCGGCCCGGCGGCCGCGTCGGCCACGAAGGTCTACGGCACCGAGTTCGCCACCGAGGCGTACCGGCTGCTGATGGAGGTTCTCGGCGCGAATGCGCACGTCCGCGACGGATCCGCGGGCGCCATCCTGGCGGGCCGGATCGAGCGGATGCACCGGTCCGCCCTGATCCTCACGTTCGGTGGCGGCACCAACGAGGTGCAGCGCGACATCATCGCCGCGGCCGCCCTCCGGCTGCCGCCCGCTCGCCGCTGAGAACCGGAGAACCCCATGGACTTTTCCCCCAACGATTCCCAGCACGAGCTCTCGGCCCTCGCCCGGCGTATTTTCAGCGATCGGGTCACGCCGGACCGGCTCCGCGAGGTCGAGGCGGGCGGTGACCGGTTCGACCCCGCGCTCTGGGCCGACCTGGCCGCGGCCGGCATCCTGGCCGCCGCGCTACCCGAGTCGCTCGGCGGAGCGGGGGCCGGCCTGCTGGAGCAGTGCTCAGTCCTGGCAGAGATCGGACGTGCGGTGGCGCCCGCGCCGTACCTGGCCTCGGTCGTGCTCGGCGCGGGTGCGATTGCCCGGTTCGGCACCCCGGACCAGCAGCGCCAGTGGGCCGCCCCGGCCGGCCGCGGCGAGCTCATCCTGGCGGCCGCCCTGTCCGAGGAGGACGGTGACGACCCGCGTGTGCCGGCGGTCAGCGCCGAGCGGGTGGCCGGCCACTGGGTGCTGACCGGCGTGAAGACCGCCGTGCTCGCAGGGCCGCGGGCCGACCTCCTGCTGGTGCCGGCCGCCGCGCCGCAGGGAGTCACGGTGTTCCTGGTCGCGCCGGACGACGACGGCGCCACGGTGCAGCGGCAGCAGGTCACCGACGGCGACAGCGCGGGGCGGCTCGTGCTGGCCGGGGTCGCGCTGCCCGACGACCGGGTACTGGGCGGCCGGGTGCTCGGCGGCGGCCCGGCGGCGGGGGCGCAGATCACCGACTGGCTGGTGTCCCGCGGCACTGTCGGTTTGTGCGCGCTGCAACTCGGGGTGCTCGAGCGGGCGCTGGAGCTGACCGCCGAGTACGCGCGGAGCCGGGTTCAGTTCGGGCGGCCGATCGGCAGCTTCCAGGCGGTGGCCCAGAGGCTCGCCGACGGCTACATCGACGTCGAGGCGGTCCGGCTGACGATGTGGCAGGCGGCCTGGCGGCTGTCGGCCGGCCTGCCTGCCGACACGGCGGTCGCGACGGCCAAGTTCTGGGCCGCCGACGCGGGCCACCGGGTCGCGCACACCGCGGTACACGTGCATGGCGGGGTGGGCATCGACACGGCCTATCCCCTGCACCGCTACTTCAGCGCCGCGAAGCACAACGAGTTCGTGCTCGGCGGGGCCACGGCCCAGCTCCGCCGGATCGGCGCGGCCCTGGCCAGAGCCAGCTGAACCCCCAGGAGAGGCCCCGGCCACCACCGCAGTCCGGGTTTCGTGTGGACATCTGAGCTTGCACATGACGCGTCACTCGCCAGGGCGGCTGCGGGGGCGTCACACACCTACGGCCCGGGTCAAGTGCTGGTCTCGGCCCGGCATCTTAGCGCCTCGAAACAGGCGAAGGCGGCGCTGACCACCGGCAAGGAATACCGGGGTCTCGCCGATGAGTACCGTCGGCTCAGCGACATGGCGATCACCGCACAGGAGCACGTCGACCTCAGGCTCACGGACATCAGCGTGCGGATCGATGACCTCCGGGACCAGCTGGAACAGATGCAGCGCATCCTGAAGGAAGTCGAGTAGCCCGGTCGGCTGGCCCTGCTGGCTGGCCCTGCTGGCTGGCCCTGCTGGCTCGCGATGCTGGCCACCCGCACCCTCGGCTGACACGTCAGCTACGCAGGAGGTCCGCGATCCTGCTCAGGTGGCGCAGGTCGGAACTGACCGAGAACGTCGTCAGGACGGTCTGCTTCCATAGCCCGATCTCGTCCGCGATCTTGGCCCACGGGCCGATCAGGGCGACATCTTCGACCATCCGGGTGGGGACCGCCGCGATGGCGCTCTTCCTGTCGCCGGCGAGATAGAAGTCCTGGATGCTCTTGGCTTCCGCCTCGTATCCCATCCGGGCGAAGACCTCGTGGTGGAAGTTGACGCCGCGCGCCCCCATGCCGCCGATGTAGAGGGCGAGCGCCGGCCGGATGTGGTCGGCCGCTCGTTCGAGGTCGTCATCGACGATGATGCGCATCGGGCCGCCCACCACATCGAAGGTGGCGCTGGTGTGCCGGGCGCCGGGGCGGGAGAAGCCCTCGGCGAGCGCGGCGGCGTAGAAGTCGTTCATCGCGGGCGAGAAGAAGATCACGTTCCACCCGTCGGCTATCTCGGCCGCCAGCGCGACATTCTTGGGGCCTTCCGCTCCGAGGTAGATCGGGATCTCGGCCCGGTACGGATGCAGGATGGAGCGCAGCGGCTTGCCAAGCCCGGTCCCTCCCGCGAACGGCAACTGGTAGTGCTTGCCGTCGTAGGCCAGCGGCTCCCGGCGCGCAATGATGGCGCGCACGATGTCGATGTACTCCCGGGTCCGCTCCAGCGGGCGCGGGTACGGCTGGCCATACCAGCCCTCGACCACTTGCGGGTTGCTGGTGCCGATGCCCAGCAGGACCCGGCCGCCGCTGAGATGGTCCATCGTCATGGCGGTCATCGCCAGGGTGGCCGGCGGGCGGGCCGAGAGCTGCGATACGGCGGTGCCCAGCTGGACGTGCGAGGTGCGCGATCCCCACCAGGCCAGTGGCGTCCACGCGTCACTGCCGTAGGCTTCCGCGGTCCAGATCTGATCGAGGTGCAACCTTTCGGCCGCGGCGAACACATCCGCCGCACCGTCCGGCGGTCCGGCGCTCCAGTAGCCGATGCTGGTGGCGATCTTCATCTGTGGCCTTCCGACGGGAGAGCCGCACTACGCCAACAATGGTGCCTGCCCGTGATCATGTCGATCCTGCTGCCGGGCTGGGATACTTACGGGCTATGTCCACGTGGATCGTCAGGGAGGCCGCGCCCGGTGCCGGCCTGCGGGTTGCGGTTAAAGACATCATCGACGTGGCCGGCCTGCCCACGACGGCGGCGTGCCGGGCCGTCGCCGAGCGCGCCGAACCCGCGGCGGCCGACGCGGCCTGCCTGGCCGGGCTGCGGGCCGCCGCCGCCCGCGGCGAAGCACAGCTGGTCGGCAAGACGAACCTGCACGAGCTGGCGTACGGCATCAGCGGGATCAATGCCGCGTTCGGGACGCCAGTCAACCCCCTCGACCCGAGCCGCGTCCCTGGCGGGTCGTCCAGCGGCTCGGCGGTGGCGGTAGGCAGCGGCGAGGCCGACGTGGCGTACGGGTCGGACACCGGCGGATCGATCCGGATCCCCGCGGCGTGCTGCGGAGTGACCGGCCTGAAGACCACGTGGGGGCGGGTGCCGCTCACCGGGGTGTGGCCGCTCGCGCCGAGCCTGGACACCGTGGGGCCGATGGCGCGTGATGTGGCCGGCCTCGTCGCCGGGATGGCACTGCTCGAACCAGGGTTCGCCGTATCCGCCCAGGCGCCCCGGACCGTTGGGCGCCTGGCGATCGACGCCGACCCCGCCGTTGACGCGGCCGTCGACGCGGCGCTGGCGTCCGCTGGCTGGGAGATCGTGCCGGTCACCCTCGACCGGCTCGGCGCCGCGCAGGCGGCGGCGCTGGCCTTGCTGGAGGCCGAGGCGTGGGCATCCAACCGTGCACTGGCCGAGGCCGCACCTGATCGGATCGGCGCCAGTGTGCTCGCGCGGCTGCGGGCGGGCGGCGAGATCCGCCCCGCGGCACTTGACGCAGCCCGCCAGGAGGCAGCGCGGTGGCGGACGACATTGATGTCACTGTGGGACCGGGTCGAGTTGCTCGCCCTCCCCACGCTGCTCGGGTTCCCGCCAGCCCTCGGCCACGCCAGGGACATGGCCCGGATCCGCGGGCTCACCGCCGCGGTCAACATGGCGGGGGTTCCCGCGCTGGCGCTGCCGGTGCCCGCCCGGGAGTCGCTGCCAGCAAGCGTTCAGCTGATCGGTCCGGCCGGAAGCGAGGAGCGCCTCCTCGCCGCGGGCGCCGTACTCGAACAGGCGGCGCGGGCATGACCTGCTGCCCATCTCAGCGGAGGCCGTCGAGCCGCTTCAGTGCCTCGTCGGCCTCGTCCAGCAGGGCCGAGATCACCTCTGCTACCGGGCGGACTTCATTCATCCGCCCGACGATCTGCCCGACCGGCATCGGGACCACGTCCGGCTGGCCGGAGCGCATCAGCCGCTGGTGCGCGTCACTGACGAGCAGGTTCTGCAGCGGCATCGGGAGCGGCTCGGGAGCGCCCGGCTGGGCCCAGGCCTGCGTCCAGCGGTTCTTCAGCAGCCGGGCGGGCTTGCCGCTGTAGATCCGCGAGCGCACGGTGTCCGACGACGTGGCCGCCAGCAGCGCCTCGCGCACGGCGGTCATGTCAGAGGTCAGCGTGTACTCCTCGGTGGTGAGCCAGGCCGAGCCCATCCAGACGCCGACGGCGCCCAGCGCCAGAGCGGCGGCGATCTGGCGGCCGCATCCGATCCCGCCCGCGGCGAGCACGGGCACCTGCGCGCCGACCGCGTCGACGATCTCGGGTACGAGCACCATGCTCGCGATCTCGCCGGTGTGCCCGCCCGCCTCGTAGCCCTGGGCCACGACGATGTCCACACCGCCGGCGACGTGGCCACGCGCGTGCTCGGCCTTCCCGGCCAGCGCCGCCACCAGCATGCCGCGCTCGTGGGCGCGCGAGATGACGTCCGGCGGCGGCGGGCCGAGCGCGTTCGCGATCAGCCGGGCCGGATGGGCCAGGGCCACCTCCACATGCTGCCGTGCCACCGAGTGCAGCCAGCCGAGCACGCCGTCGCCAGCCGGCGAGCCGTCGGGCAGCGGCGGAACGCCCAGCCTGATCAGCGTCTGCTCCACGAAATCCCGGTGCTGCGGCGGAATCAGCTGGCCCAGGTCGACCGGGGCGCCTTCGGTGGGCACGCGGGCGGGCATCACCACGTCCACGCCGTACGGCCGGCCGCCGGTGTTGTCGTCCATCCAGCGCAAGGCCGTGTCCAGGTCGGCGGGATCGTTGAAGCGGACGCAACCAAGCACGCCCAGGCCGCCGGCCCGGCTGATGGCGGCAGCGACGTGCTCCGATGGGCTGAAACCGACAATAGGGTGCTCGATGCCGAGCAGCGTGCACAGCGTCGTCCGCACTGTTCTCCTTACCTGTTACCTGCCCGGGTGGGGGGCCGCCGGGTGGGGGCCACCGGGTGGGGAGCGGCCGGATGGTCGGCGGCGTACCGGTGCGCCCACCCGTAGTCGGCCTTGCCGGCCGCGGTGCGGCCCATCGAGTCGACCAGCCAGATGCTGCGCGGCACCTTGTAGCCGGCGATCTGGCCGCGAAGGTGCGCCTCCAGGGCAGCCAGATCGACGGGCCGGCCGTCGCGTGGCTGCACCAGCGCGGCGACACGCTGCCCGAGGCGCTCATCAGGTACGCCGATGACCAGCGCGTCGAAGACGTCGGGGTGCGACTTGAGCGCGCCCTCCACCTCCTCGGGGAAGACCTTCTCCCCGCCGGTATTCACGCACGTATTGCCGCGGCCCAGCAGCGTCACCGAGCCGTCGGCCTCGACCCGGGCCAGGTCTCCGGGCACCGCGTAGCGCTTACCGTCCACCTCGGTGAACATCGCCGCGGTCTTGGCCGGGTCGTTGTAGTAACCGAGCGGGACATGCCCGCCCCGGGCCAGCCGGCCGACCTGCCCGGGGCCGACCCGGCCGCCCTTGTCATCCAGCACGATGGTGCCCGGGCCGGGAGTGACGGTCGGGCCGCCGCGCTGCTCCGCGCCCGCGGTCACCGCCCCCATGCCGGCGAAGCCGGTCTCGGTCGAGCCGATCGCCTCGAAGATGAAAACGTTGGGCAGCGCCGCCGTACAAGCATCCTTGACCACCGGGGAGAACAGCGCCGCACTGGAGGAGATGACCGCCAGCGATGAAGCGTCATAACCGCCTGCGCGGTAGGCCTCTATGAGCGGCCGGGCCATCGCGTCGCCGATGACCAGCATCACGTTGACCTTATGGCGCTCGATCGCACGCCAGATTTCGTGCGCGTCGAAGCGTGGCGGCAGCACGACGGTATCCCCGCCGAACAGCGCAGCCAGTGTCGCCACCTGCGCGGCGCCGTGGACGAGCGGTGCCGCGGAGAGCCTGACCAGCGCGGTCGCCTCCAGCCCGCGACGGGACTGCTCCCACTCGTCCGTTAACGGAACGCCGGTGTAGAAGTCGATGCCGCCGCCGAGAGTGCGCCAGATGTCCTCGTTGCGCCACATGACGCCCTTGGGGTAGCCGGTCGTGCCGCCGGTGTAGATGATGTAGACGTCATCGTTGCTGCGCGGCGGGAAGTCGCGCTCCGGGGAAGCGGCCGCCAGCGCGGCCGCATACTCGATCCCGGCCCCAATATCGGCGTCGCTGCCGTCGTCGATCACCACAGTGCCCCGCAGCCCGGGCGCGCTCGGCGCCACCGCGGCGACCCGCGGCGCGAACTGCCGGTCGTACACGAGCGCGGCCAGGTCCGAGTCGGCGAACATGTAGCGCAGTTCGTTCTCGACATACCGGTAGTTGATGTTGACGGCGGCAGCGCGGAGCTTGCACGACGCGATCAGGGTCTCGGCTGCCTCGATGGAATTGCGCGCGTACAGCCCGACATGATCCCCCGGCTGCACCCCGATCGCGGCCAGGTGGTGAGCCAGCCGGTTGGCGCGCTCCTCGAGCTGGCGATAGGTGACCTCGCTGTCCCCGCAGGCCACCGCGATGCGTTCAGGGAAGACGTCAACAGCATGCTCGAAGAGGTCGGCAATATTCAGGGCCATGGGAAGAAACTAGAACGTGTTATCGTTTTGGGCAACCCTCTGCCGTGCTCAAAGCGAGGAGATATCGCGATATGACCTCGACGCCCGCTCCCGTGTCCGCGTCCGCGGCCGACGCCGGGCACCCGCCCGCGGACAGCACTGGGCCACCACACGCGCTGATAGAGCGGCGAGGGCACGTCCTGATCGTGACGATGAACCGTCCCGAGGCGCGCAACGCGCTCAGCGGGCCAATGATGGCCCTGATGCGTCAGGCCTGGGACCTGACCGACAGTGATCCTGACATCCGGGCTTGCGTCCTGACTGGCGCGGGTGGTGCGTTCTGTGCGGGCGCCGATTTGAAGGCCATGGCCACCACGCACCCTGGTGAGAGCTTCCGCACCGGTGACGTGGATCTGTCAGTGGTAGAGGCACTCCTCAAGGGGCGCCGCCTGACCAAGCCGCTTATCGCTGCCGTGGAGGGCCCGGCGATCGCGGGCGGCACCGAGATCCTGCAGGCCACAGACATACGGGTGGCGGGCGAGAGTGCAAGGTTCGGCATCTCGGAGGCGCGCTGGGGACTCTTCCCGCTCGGCGGGTCGGCGGTGCGGCTGCCCCGGCAGATCTCGTACACGGTCGCGGCCGACCTGCTGCTGACGGGGCGGCACATCACCGCCGCCGAGGCCCGTGAGATCGGCCTGATCGGCCATGTCGTGCCGGATGGCCAGGCGCTGGCCAAGGCGCTGGAGATCGCGGACATGATCGCGGCGAACGGCCCGGTCGCCGTGCGCGCGATCCTGCGGACGATCCGGGAGACCGAGGGCATGGCTGAGGACGACGCGTTCGCGGTCGAGGCCAGGATCGGGATGGCCGTATTCGGGAGTGACGACGCGAAGGAGGGCCCGCGCGCCTTCGCCGAGAAGCGCAAGCCCAACTTCCGCGACCGCTAACGAAAATATTTTCTACGGCCCGCTCGGGCGATCCCGGGAATGTCCGAGTCCTCCGATAGAGTCGAACTAGTCTTCGATCTGGCCGGGATGGAGGTGAGGCGGATGTGCGTCACGGGAGAGTCCGCCACCCCGGCTGCGGCGCTGGCCATGCTGGAGTCAGCGCTGGACTGCCTGAACGGCGCGGACATGGCGTCGCTGCCAGCGGCGGCTCAGGCGGAGTGCCTGCGGGTGCTCGAGCGGGCCGGGGCCAAACACACCGCGGCCCGGGCCAGCGTACTGGCGGCGTTCACTGCCCAGGACGCCTTTGAACGCGATGGGCAGCGGTGTGCGCGGTCGTGGCTGAAATGGCAGACGCGGGTCACTGGCGGGTCCGCCGCCGGCGCCGTGGGCTGGGCGAAGCGGCTGGCCGCCCATCCCGCAGTGCGCCGGGCACTGGCTGCGGGGACGGTGTCGGCTTCGTGGGCGCGGGAGATCTGCGCGTGGAGTGACCTGCTGCCCACGAGCCAGCGTGAGGCCGCCGACGAGATCCTTCTGGCGGCAGCGGAGGGCGGCGCGGCGCTGGCGGACCTGGCCGCGCTGGCCCAGGAGATGCGCCGCCGGTGTGCGGCCCCCGACAAAGACTCCGCCGATGGGTTTGAGGACCGGGGCCTGGACCTGGGGGTCACGTTCGGGGGGGCGGGCCGGGTGGCTGGTGACCTGACCCCGGGATGCACAGCCGCCCTGTCAGCTGTCCTGGAGGCGCTGGGTAAAAAGGCCGGGCCGGAGGATGTGCGGACCGCGGCCCAGCGCCGTCACGACGCGCTGGAAGAAGCCTGCCGGCGGCTGGTCGCGGCCGGGGGGCTGCCGGACCGGGCCGGGCAGCCGGCCCAGATCCAGCTGCACCTGACCCTCGATCAGCTCCGCCAGCTCGACGGCGCCGCCGACGCGGAGGCCGCGTGGGCGGCTGGCCGGGCGGCCGGTGACGGGGAGCCGGGCTGGCTGTCCGGCCGGGCGGCCAAGGCCTACGCCTGCGACGCGCAGATCACCCCCATCGTCACCGGGCACCTCGACCCCGCCGCCCTCGCGAAACTGACCACCGGCTTCCTGACCGCCGGCGGTCAGCCGGGCTGCACCTGCGGCGGCTGCACCTGCCGGCCCGGCCACGGCCCGGCTGGGCCGCTGCCGCCGCGGACGCTGCGCCGACTGCAGGACACCCTGCTGCGGTACGCCGCCGACGTGCTGTCCGGGCCGGCTGGGCTGGCCGCGTTCTTGCGGACCGGGCTGCTCGCCGCCGACTTCCCCCCCGCGATCAGCCTTCCCCTCGACACCGGCGCCGCGACCAGCACCGTCCCGCCGCATCTGCGGCGGGCGGTCATCGCCCGCGACCGGCGCTGTGCGTTCCCGGGCTGCCGCCAGCGGCCCGCGGCCTGCCAGGTCCACCACATCACACCCCGCTCCGACGGCGGCCGGACCTGCCTGGCTAACTTGATCTTGCTGTGTCCCTTCCATCATCTGATCGCCGTGCACCGGTGGGGCTGGAAAATCCAGCTCAACGCTGATGGCACCACCACCGCCACCAGCCCCG
>OBLW0100003487.1_pt1 | contig 12233 bp, 14 predicted proteins | sample 1520161 | NCBI WGS metagenome assembly OBLW01 (sample SAMEA3539309, study PRJEB22396) | soil metagenome | biome: tundra; feature: field; material: soil | place: USA | collected 2010-05 | depth 0.15 m
CTACGTAGAGTTAAAAATGTGGCCAAGCCCTGCGTCGCCAGGTGGCAGCAGATCGCCGAATAGATACTTGTGACTGATTCGGTGCGCGTGTTACCGGCGGCGTCCAGATCCGTTTGATATGTGCGGCTGGGCTGGCGGTGGGCGGCATGGGCGGTGCCGCCGCGCCTCCACTTCGGCCGACCTGGGCGCGCATGGCGGAGCCCGAAGCGGCCGGTCAGCGAGGCTGGATCTCGCCCATCGGACCGAAGCCGTCATGCGGCGTGTCGACGTAGATGATCTGCGGCTGCGCGGACACGAAGTCGGGCGCGGTGTCGAAGAACCTCTTCACGTACGGCTGCTTGACGTGGGCGGCGCCCGCCTCGGCATCCTTGAAGCCCTCGATGCACACGAACTCGTTCTCATCAGCAAGGCTACGGGCGAACTGGAAGAACAGGCAGCCGTTCTCGGAGTTGACGTCCTTGGCGTAGGAATCGGCCAGCGCCAGCCACTCGTGCATCTTGTCGGGCCGGATCGGCATCGTGATGTTGATCAGGATCATGCGACCGCTCCTCTGAGGTGGCTGTCGGCATAATCGTGGTGCGATCGTCGGCGGCAGTCAACCACAGCGATGCTCACCCCGACGATCTGGCGGCGGCTGCGGAAACCAGGGCCCGCGCTGGCTGAGAGGGCCCGTCGGGGAACCCGGCGGTTCCCCCGCATTTCCTGCCGTTAATCCCCGGCGGTCGCCGGTCGCTGACTGCCGTGCAGCCTATGAAGTACTGACGGCGCGGGGTGCGACTTTCCTCACGCCGCCGCACGACTGGGGCGAGGAGATCCGCTGCTTTCTGCGAGATCCCGACGGTCACCTCGTGGAGATCAGCGAGTCAGTGCCTACCTCATCGCGGCATGTGTGGGTGCCTGGCGCCGAACTCAATCTGGTCCGGATGGACCAGATTGTGCAGGTGGTCCATCCGGCCTGCAGCAACCCGCGATGAATCTGCCACTGCAGTTCATCCGACAGAACTCCTCGTGCCGGGCCAGCGGTGGATCACGTCCTCACGGAACCTACATATCCGACCGAAGTTCTCGACTTCCGTGCAGCAGCCGGCCAGGCTTGAGTTCATGCCGACGTACAACCCAGCCATGCAGAAGGCCCACCTCGCCGACATCAAGGCCGACACGCATGGACTTATCTCCAAGAAGACCGCCGAGCTCGACGGCGTCGCAGTGACCGAGGTGACCTTCCAGGCTGGCGCAAAGTGGTCGAAGGACCTGAAGGCCTACGCCGGGACAGACCAATGCGAGCTGCCTCACGTAGCGCTGGTGACGGCGGGCACACTGCGGGTGGTCCTGGGCGACGGCTCGCAGGAGGACTTCTCGGCGGGGGACGTGATGCTCCTTCCCCCTGGCCATGACGCCTGGACTGTCGGTGACCAGGCATGCACCTTCGTCGAATTTTCGAAGGGCAACGACTACTACTCGTAAGGCAGCCGTCAATACGCCTATCAGCCGACCCCGCAGCTGGGTCTTGCTCCCGATCAGCGGCATGACCGGACGGCGTTGTGGATCGCGCCGACGGTGCCCGCAGCGATACTGGCTGGCATGGAGATCACGGGCCTTGGCTGGTGCGGCACGCGGACGGATCGGTCCTTGGAGCTGGCGCATTTCTACGAGTACACACTTGGCCTGAGGCTGGTTCACAGGGAACCGGATTTCTGGGTGTTCGAGCTTCCCGATGGCCGTCACGTGGAGGTGTTCGGCGATGGGTACCCTGGCAAGGAACACTTCGGTGACAGCCCGGTGATCAGCTTCGCGGTGCGCGATTTGTCGGCGGCCATCGATGAACTCAGCCGGGCCGGCGTCGAACTGCTGGGAGAACCGGGATCTACCTGGCAGCACTTCCGGGGACCGGACGGCAACATCTACGAACTCGTTGCCGACTGAACGGCCTCAACCTGGCCGGAGGCACATGCAGCGGCATGACAGGATGCGCCGTTGAGGCTGTGACCGTTGGTCACGCCGACGGGAGGGATCTCGTGGACATCGCATTGTCCGAGGCGCTCGCGCTGGTGCTGCGCGACCTGGGTACCTGCGGTGCGCCGGTCCCGGACGTCCGTGACAAGCGGTGGTCGAATTTCCCAGGACAGGTGACGGCGATGCTGCACGACACGGACGGCACTGCGCAAGGTGTCTTCGCGATGGCCGCCGAGTCGCTGCCGCAAAGAATCGCTTCCGTCGCCGACCAGGTCCAAGAATGGGCCGTCGAAGCGCTCTGGCGTGCTGGCCGGCCCGCGACATGGCCTGAATGCCCCGAGCATCCGAACTCCCATCCGCTGACGGCGGCGGTACCAGAAGACCGCGCCGTGTGGATCTGCCCAAGGACAGGGCACCTGGTGAACGACATCGGGCGACTGCCCGCTCCGGACAGATAGCGCCAACTCGTCAGGCGCACGCCCAGCGGCAGAAGAGGATGCGGTCGGGTTGGCCGCTTCCCCGTGAGGGGATCGTATAAGGAGAATGAGCTGGGGCACGCGACGTCGCATTCTTCGTCATCGAATAGACAACCCACGCTGACGGGCCTGAACGGCGCGACACGCTCTTGCAGCGGCAGAAACGGGCGACTGGCATGGCCGGTGGCTAACCGGTGAGATGCGATGGCGCGGAAGGGCACCTTGCCCGCCGCAAAATCGATGGAGCCGCTGGATCACTCCCGCTAACGTGATCCGGTGATCACATGTAGCGATATGGCAAGTGGCCGCAAGGCGCGCCCGGTGCTTCGCCTCCGGCCGCTCCGGCTCGATGACGAGACGGAATTCCGGGCTGCTCACCGCGTGATGGCAGCGGATGGATTCACATTCGGCCTTGGCCTTGCGCCCGGGATGCCGTGGAGCGCGTACCTCAAGACCCTGGATGAGCAGCGGGCTGGCATCAGCCTGTCGGCTGGCTGGGTTCCCGGGACGTTCCTGGTGGCTGATGTCGCAGGGGAGATCGTCGGCCGGTCCTCCATCCGCCACGCCCTCAACGAATTTCTCGAACGAGAAGGCGGCCACATTGGCTATGGCGTCCTTCCCGGGCACCGGCGGCGCGGCTACGCAACCGAGATTCTCCGGCAGAGCCTCGTCATCGCCAGGGCCAACGGAATCGACCGGGTACTCGTGACCTGCAACGAAGACAACGCCGGCTCGATAGCCGTCATCGAGGCCTGCGGTGGGCAGCTTGACCCCGTCATCCAGACTGCTCCACAGGCACCACGGAAACGCCGGTACTGGATCGACTGAACTTCCCTCAACCCTCGCTGGAGACCGCTCAAGACCGCTCGCTCTTAGCTCAGGCCGCGCGCTCCGCGGCATGGCCGGACGTTCAGATGGCCGCCGTGGAACCAGGCAGGGGCGGGGCCCGGTGTCGGTAGCGGCCAGTACGCTCCGGCCATGGCCAATTTCGCGGTAAGGCTAGCCCACGGCCCACGCTGGGACTCCTCGCGTCAGATCCGGGATCAAGAGGCCTGGGATGGGCATGCGGCATTCATGGATGGTGGCTTTGTCATCCTCGGCGGACCAGTCGGCGACGGTGAGCAGACCCTGCACGTCGTCGAGGCCGCGGATGAGAACGAAATCAAGGCACGTTTTGCCGAAGATCCCTGGGCTTCAGCCGGACTCCTCCAGATCGGCGCGATCGAGCCCTGGGCGCTCTGGCTCGACAGCCGTCCAAAGAATCCAGCGCATTGACCTAACGATAGGTACACGAATGCGGCCGAGGAGCGTACGCGGGCGGTGTCTGATCCGGTGCTAGACACTAGATGATTGATTCCAAGGGGCCGGGAGCTGCGATGGTTGGGGTTTGGGGGTCTTTCAGCCGATCAGGCGTCGTAGTTCGGTCTGGGCGCGGTGGACGAGGTTTCGGGCGGTGTGGTCGGAGACGCCGAGGTGATGGCCGATCTGGCGGAATGATCGTTCCGGCTGGTCGTCCAGGCCGTAGCGCAGGATGAGTGCGTCGGCTTGACGTGGGTCCATGCGGGCCAGGGCGGCGCGGGCTGCGGCGGTGAAGTCCTGTGCGATGGCGGTGTGTTCGGGGTCGGTAAGGGTGTAGCCGGGTGCGGGCAGTTGTTCGTCGTCCTCGGTGGCTGTGATGTGTAGTTGCCGGTGGAGCGCCGCGACGGTCGCGGGTGAGATGCCCAGTGCGGCGGCGGCCAGGCTGAGGTTGTCGGCGTGTTCGTCGAGGGCGCGGCGCAGGGCGACAGTCCGGCCGGTGAGGTCGGGAGGAAGTACGGCAGGGAACTCCTGCTGGGAGATGGCGCGCTGGATCTCCTTGCGTACCCATGTGCGTGCGTAGGCCGCGAACGGCACGGCGCGCTCAGAGTCGAAGCGGGCCGCCGCGATCAGCAGCCCGAGGATGCCGGCCTGGCGCAGATCTGCCCGGTCGATGTGCCAGGTGCGGTAGCGGGCGGCCTCTCGTTCGACGAGGTAGCCGTGTCCGGCGACAAGGCATTCACGCTCGGCCTGGTGGCTGCTCACCGCGATGATCTCCTGGGGTTGGCGCCCGTCTGGCTGTCTCTCCTGCCGATACCGGGCAGAGCGCAGGATGCGAGGTTCGCATCGCGGCCGGTTGCCGGTATCACCCCTGGCGACCAAGCAATGCCCGACTCTGGAAGGTCGCCGTATGTCTGATGTCAGCGATGCCGCCTGGCACCCGTTCAGGATCGTCCCGTACGGGGCGGTCCTGCATGTGCCCGAGGGCTGGGAGGCGCTGCCTCCCGTTCCGGCCAACGGGCCGGAGATCCTGCGGGCCACTGGCGGTCCCGGCCGGAACCTGATCGTGTTCAAGGTGCCGGCCAGGGACCTGACCGGCACAGTGCCGGGGGACCTGACCGCGGCGCAGGTCGCGGACGTGGCTCAGGAAAAACTCGCAGCCCACGGCTACGGCGACTTCACGCGCGCTGAGGTCAGGTTCGCCGGAGTGCCGGGGGTGGCCCTGGACTTCATCACCCGTAACAGCAAGGGAACGGTCATCTACCGGACACGGGAGTACTTCGCCGTGCGCGGCAGCGCTGCCTTCGTGCTCGGCATGGGAAGCGCGACGTGGGAGGAACATCTGCCGCTCATCGAGCAGATCGCCGGGCGATTCGAGCTCGCCGAATGATCTGATCCCCGCTCCCGGCCCCGCCAGGCGTTCACGATCTGTATCACCGCCCTTCCAGGCTCCGGCGACGCACTGCCCGACGTCGAAGCCTGGAGGCTCGGTGGACGCCGATCTGGACACCCTCGCGACCGCGCTGTTCGTCAAGAGCGATGACCTGCTCAAGGATTCGCCGCAGCTGGCCCCGTACCGGCCGGAGGTGGGCATCGCGCCCCAGCTCAGCGATGCCGAACTGGTCACGCTCTCGGTGTTGCAGGCGATGCTCGGCTTCACCTCCGAACGGAAGTGGCTCCGCCACGCCCGCTCCTACCTGCGGCACCTGTTTCCCTACCTGCCGGGACAGTCTGGATACAACAAGCGGCTGCGCAAGGCTGCGGACCTGATCCGGAATGTCACACGGCTGCTGGCGGTCGACACCACGCTGTGGACAGATGACGTGTGGGTGATCGACTCCACCCCGGTCGAGTGCGGACGCTCCCGCGAGACGGCCAAGCGGTCCGACCTGGCCGGATGGGCGCAGTACGGGTACTGCGCCAGCCACTCGCGGTTCTTCTGGGGCCTGCGCCTGCACTTGGTGTGCACCCTGCACGGCCTGCCGGTCGCCTTCGCCCTGACCGGCGCCAAAGCCGACGAACGCGAGACGCTGCTGGGCATGTTCGAGGTCGAGCCGCAACTGGTCGCCGACCGGCCCGGGCAGACCTTTGATCGGCGACAAGAACTACTTCGGCCGTGTCTTCGAAGACCAGCTCACGGACCTGGACATCCGGCTGCTGCGGCCGGCCCGCAAGGGCGAGAGCGAGCGGGCCGGAGCGCACCTGTTCAAGCCGTTGCGGCAGGTCATCGAGTCGATCAACGAGACCTTCAAAGGCCAGCTCGATCTCGAACGCCACCATGGCCGTACTCCCGGCGGTGTGATGGTCCGCGTCCTGCAGCGCATCCTCGCGCTAACCGCAGCGATCTGGCACAACGATCACACCGGCCAGCCGGTCATGCGGTCACTGACCGCGTACGACCACTGAACCCTTGGAATCAATCATCTAGGACGGCCCGTAGGTTACTGGAGTGAGCTTTCTGAACCCAGGAAATGACCCAGGCACTGACGCCCGGATAAGGCTGCGCGCTGCGCTGGACGACGCTCTGCGGATGCGGGACAGAATTGCCGTGTCCGCGCTGCGCTCGGCGCTGAGCGCGATCAGCAATGCGGAGGCCATCAGCCCCCCGTCGGCGGTAGCCGGTGCCGGCAGCCCGCATATCGCCGGTGCTGTTGCCGGCCTTGGTGCCGGCGAGGCGCAGCGGCGCGCCGTGAACGCGGCGGAAGCCGATCAGATTGTCCAGGCAGAGATCAGCGAGCGCCTGCTGGCCGCCAGCGAGTACGAGCGCAGCGGTCACGCCGACCGGGCGCAGCGCCTCCGGAGCGAGGCAAGCGCTCTCATCTCGGCTTCCTCAGGCACTGCACCACAAGAGCACAGACCCGACTAGCACCAACAACCAAACGCGCCACCAGCGGCAGAGGCGGACGTTTGAGAGTGGGCCCGTCGCTGCATAACCATGCATCCCTCGGGGGGCCCGCGAGGGGATGAACATTGACGGGCCCCGTTCGAGTTCTTCGGTCCTCGCGCCCGGAGTCATTGCCCCGGGAAGTGGTGCCCGTAAGGGGATCCTGCCCCGGGACGACCACTGACGCTGGCGAGGCGGTTGGCGGCCGGCCGGAGCCCTCAGCCGATCTGCTCCGCCAGTTCGACGATGATCCCCTCCGGGCCGCGGATGTAGCAGAGCCGGTAGCTGTCTTCGTAGCGCTCCACCTCGCCAACGAGCTCCGCGCCGCGGGCTTGCAAGCTAGCGACGGCCGCGTCGATGTCGTCGACTGCGAATGCGACATGGCGGATGCCCGGGGTGTTCGCCGGCGCGTGCCGGTCGCCGCCCCGGCCCGGCGGGGCGTGAAACTTCGTCAGCTCGAGCCGTCCGTGGCCGTCCGGGGTCTCCACCATCGCGATCTCCGCCCGGACGCCCTCGAGCCCCACCACGCGGTCCACCCAACCGCCCTCGACCGGCCCCTCGCCCTGCAGCTTGAGTCCGAGCTCGACGAAGAACGCCGTCGCGGCCGCGAGGTCGTCGACCACGATGCCCACGTGCTCCATGCGTTGGATCGTCATACGCTCGACGATAGCGACACGACGGCCCAGCTACAGCGTCTCTCGGTTGCCGGCCGGCTGGTGGGAACGCGCCGCCCATTGGCCTGAAGAGACCAGCGATGAGTTGCCCGGCTCAATCGGGTCATAGCTGGGTACGCGAGCCTATGGAGGACGCTCAGTGAGACGGCTGTTCCTGCATAGCCCGGCGGCCCGCGCGCGGGCGGCCTGGCGGACCAGGTGGTTGCGCTCGGCGACGTTCGTGGCCCGGCGGGCGGCCTCGGCGTACGCCGTGGCGGCGGCAGGGAGGTCGCCGCTGAGCTCGTGCAGGTGGCCGCGGACGGCGTGCCAGCGGTGTCGCTCGCCAATCACGTCACGCAGCCGGTCGGTCTCGCGCAGCCCGGCGGCGGCGCCGAGGACGTGGCCGACCGCGACCGCGCGCCCGAGCACCGCGGCGGGGTCCTGGCGCACCGGGTCGCCGGTGAGGGCGACGAGGTCGTCGTACCAGGCGAGGATCTGCGGCCAGTCGGTCTCCTCGGCGCTTGCCGCGTCGTCGTGCAGGGCGGCGATGGCGGCCTCGACCTGGTAGCGGCCGGGGCGCCGTTCCTCCGTCTGCATGGTCAGCGCCGACTGCAGGACGCGCACGCCCTCGGCGATCTCGCGGGTGTCCCACAGGCCGCGGTCCTGCCGGTCGAGCGTGACGATCCGGCCCTCTGAGTCGACTCGCGCCGGGAGGCGGGCGTGGTTGAGGAGCATCAGCGCGAGCAGCCCGCGCGCCTCCGGTTCCCCGGTGGCGAGGGTGAGTTGGCGGGCGAGCCGGATCGCCTCGCCGGCCAGGTCCACCCGGCCCGCGTGGCCGGCCGTGTAGACGAGGTAGAGCACGCGCAGCACGACGGCGAGGTCGCCGGGCTGGTCCAGGCGGCGCCCCCGCAGGGTCCGCTTGGCCCGGCTGATGCGCTGCGCCATCGTCGCCTCCGGCACGTAGAAGGCGTCGGCGATCTCCCGGGTGGTGAGGCCGCCGACGGCGCGCAGGGTCAGCGCCACCTGGGAGGCGGGCGCGAGGTCGGGGTGGCAGCAGCAGAAGAGCAGGAAGAGGGTGCCGTCGCCCTCCTCGGTGGCGGCGGGCCGCGGCTCGGCATACGTCGCCTCCTCGCGGCGGTGACGGGCGGCCTCGCTGCGGCGGGCGTCGACGAGCCGCCGGGTCGCGACCGTCGCCAGCCACGCGCGCGGGTCGCGCGGCGGATGCTCGGGCCACACCCGCAGCGCCTCCAGCAGCGCCTCCTGCAGCGCGTCCTCGGCGGCGTCGAAGCCCTCGCCCCGCCGGACCAGGCCCGCGAGCACCCGAGGGACGAGGGCGCGCAGCGCGCCCTCGTCCAGCCCTCGCGTCGGCTCGTCGATCACGCCGGGTCAGTCGTCCGACGGCGCCCCGGACATGACCTCCCGGACGTCGATCCACTCATACAGCGGCTCCCCGCCCGGGCCGGGCTCGGAGGAGACGTAGGCCGCGAGCTCGACCGCGCGCTCGTGCGACTCGACGTCGATCATGTACCAGCCCGCCACGAGATCGCTGGTCTCGGGCAGCGGGCCGTCGGTGGTGACGGGCGCGGCGTCCGGGCCGCCGTAGCGCACCCAGGTGCGCGCCGGCGTGAGCGCCTGCGCGTCCACGTACTCGCCGTTCTCCTCGAGCAGCTCGCCGACGTGCTTGAGGAAGGCCATGTGCGCCTCCACATCCTCGGGGGCCCACTGGTCCATCGGGGGCACGGGACGGTGCGGCGCCGGGGCGCCGCGGTAGTGCTTGAGGAGCAGGTACTTCGGCATGGTGGTCTCCTGGTGTCGCGGGCCGCGCCTGTCGTGGCCCTTCACCTGGTGAGCGGAGCCGGTCAGAGCTTCTCGACATGAAATCACTCATCTAGCTCCAAGACCGTCGCGTAGGGGGATCCGCTATTGGCTATCGGATAGGGGCTGGCTGTGTGGCGCCCCCAGTCCGCAGCGCGATCATCGGGGGAAGTCGCACGAAGCGCGCCCGTGCGGCTACAGCGCTGGCCGCAGGTGGGTGATCGCCCAGTCGGCCAGGCTGCCCGGCGTCATGGTCAGCATCGTGCGCGGCTGTTCGGGGTGAACCCTTCGCGCTTGCCGATGCTCATGCCAACGATCCCCTCGACGGCCACCTCTCCCATGCCCGCGTCGCGCAGGGCGGCGCGCTGCTCGTCGTCGGTGATCCGCTGCGCTTTGACCGGCACCCCCGTCGCGGTCGACAGCGCCGCGGCGGCCTCGGTCCAGGTCAGGTCGGCCGGTCCGTGCACCGCCTGCACCTGGCGGCCCGTCCAGTCGCCGGCGAGCAGGTGCAGCGTGGCCACGGTGGCGATGTCGCGCGGGTCGACCCACGGCATCGGGTCGTCCAGCGGCCGGGTGGTGGTCAGCCGCCCGGCCCGCAGCCCGTCCAGATCGGTGAGCAGGTTCGTCATGAAGTAGCCGCAGCGCAGATGCAGCAGCGCGGTACCGGTCTGCTCACGCGCGGCGTCGAGCCGCTGCTCGATCCGGGCCAGGCCGTCGATGAAGCCCGCGCCGTGGCGCTTCTCGGCGCCGATACTGCTCAGGAACACCACCCGCGGGATCCGATTCTGCCGCATCGCGGCGGCCGACCCCTCCCCGGTGCGCTCGGGGTCGGGCAGCGAGAAGTCGTCCGGGTGCACCCAGAAGTGACAGAAGACCGCCTCGACGCCGCGGGTCGCCTCGGCCACGTACTCGGCATCGCGCTGGTCGCCGACAGCCAGCTCGGCCTGATCACGCACCCCGGCGTCGAGCCGGTCGGGGTTGCGCAGCAGCAGGCGGGACGGACACCGGCCTGACACAGCATCCGCACGACATGCGATCCGACGTTGCCGGTCGGGGTGGTGACAGCGATCGTCAACGGCGAGCTCCTCTCGCTTTCGATGCGGACCAAGCTCAACGGGCGCTACCCGCACCGCTAGAACCGAATCACCACGCGGCGCCTCGACAGGCCGTCGCAAGGGGAACCTTCAACGGGAACCCCGCAGGCCTGAAGAGGTGCACGCATGAGGACGTCCGGTAAGGCCCGCCCGGTGAGCTTCTCGCAAAGCGGCGCCACACCGGACACCCCGGCAAATGCCCGCCGGCCTTCCCCGCATACCAGTTGACAGGTCATCCGCCGCGCCCTGCGATGCCCGCAGCCGCCAGCAGCCTTAGCGCGGCCGAGAAGCGGCGACAGCCGCGAAGGCGCACGCCGTGACCTCCAGAACAACCCGTTCGGGAGCGGCATTGGCCGATCTCCTTCAAGCCAAACAACCGCGCATAGCGGCGGCGCTGCGCGCGGTCCACATGTCGAGGCGAGATGACCGACTGTGACGTGCCCGCGGCGCGATGCACCGGATCGCCGAGTAGGTTCGGTGAGGTGGCTGAATTGATGCGCGGTGGTGCGCGGCCAGAAGTACCGATCCTGGCCGCCGCAGGTGCTCGAGCCGGGTAGTAGCAGAATCGTGAGGCGAGCACATCGGAATGCGCAGCCGCCGGAGCGTCCGCATGAACACCCTGGTCTGGGCATGTCCGGTGGCTCGTCGCGGCGCAGTTCCCGCCGGCCGCCCTACCGGTCACCGCGCTCCAGCCGACGCGGATGGTGAACACCATTTGCCCGCTCGGCGACGACCTGTGGGTGCGACTGCCCCGTGCAGACGTGGGCCCGGATCCCTGGACAAGGAATGGCGCAGGCTGCCTAAGCTCGCTCCGCATCTGTCGCTGCGCGTACCCCACCGGTCGCGAAAGGCGACCTCGCGAGCCGGTGTCCCTTCTGGGGGTAGTGCTTTTTCTGGACCCGGGCGTGATGCGGGCGGCGCGTTCCTCCACGTCATCGTCCAGCCGTCCGAATCGTCGCTGCCTTGTACTGCGGGCTGTCGCAGGGCTCGCTTACGGTCGGGGGGCGGACGGAGTAGAACTGGGTGTTGGGTGTCGGCTCTTCGGACATCGCGGCCATGCTGAGGAAGAGAGCGCGCAATGACACAGCCAGGCAGGCCCGCAGTATTCGTTCATGGCCTATGGCTGCATGCCAGCTCGTGGGGTCCGTGGCTCGAGCTGTTCCAGGAGGCGGGCTACGCACCGAGAGCACCGGGCTGGCCAGAGGACCCGGACACGGTGGAGGAGAGCCGCCGGGACCCGGGCCAGGTGGCGCGCAAGGGCATCGACGATGTGGTCGACCACTACGCCCGGATCATCCGCGGGCTTGAGGCCCCTCCGGTCGTCATCGGCCACTCCTTCGGCGGCCTCATCGCGCAGCGGCTGCTCGGGCAGGACCTGGCCGCTGCCGCAGTGGCGATCGACGCCGCGCCCATCAAGGGCGTTCTCAATCTGCCCGTTTCAGCGCTAAGAGTCGCTTCCATCGCGCTGCGCAAGCCAGCCAACCGCAACCTGGCGATATCGCTCACAACGGAACAGTTCCGGTACGGCTTCGGGAACGCCCTACCCGAGCAGGAGTCAGCTGAGCTGTACGACCGCTGGACAGTGCCCTCGCCGGGCAAACCACTGTTCGAAGCCGCCCTGGCGAACTTCACCCCGCGGTCACCCGCGAAGGTGAACACCGGAAACAAGACCCGCGGACCGCTGCTACTCACGGCCGGGGGCAAGGATCACACCGTACCCGCGGCCATCACGACGTCGACCCGCAAGCTCTACCACAAGTCACCGGCCATCACCGACTTCATCGAGTTCCCCGATCGCGGCCACTCGCTGACAATCGACCACGGGTGGCGCGAGGTCGCTCAGGCTGCGCTGGACTGGCTCAGGCAGCGGTCACTTTGATCAGCGTCAGCAGAGCCGGGACAACCCCGCCGGCAGGTCCTCGTCATCAATCACCGGAGCCAGTTCGAGGTCAGCGTCCTGCCCCGGCGATGAACGGCCCCGCGAACGGGGGTATGGGCGCAGATTATCCGTTCGCGCGTGTCAGGGCAGCTACCGATGCAGGCGCCACTGCCGCACAGAACG
>OBLW0100003489.1_pt1 | contig 12226 bp, 9 predicted proteins | sample 1520161 | NCBI WGS metagenome assembly OBLW01 (sample SAMEA3539309, study PRJEB22396) | soil metagenome | biome: tundra; feature: field; material: soil | place: USA | collected 2010-05 | depth 0.15 m
CGCGCAGCGGAGGCAGCGACATGGTGAAGGCGTTCAGGCGGTAATAGAGATCCTCACGCAGCCGCTTGTTGGCGAGCGCTTCCGGAATGTTGATGTTGGTGGCGGCCAGGATGCGGACGTCGACTTTGACCATGGTGCGGCTGCCGAGGCGGGAGAACGTCTGGTCCTGCAACACGTGCAGCAGCTTGGCCTGCAACAGCGGCGGCATTTCGCCGATTTCGTCGAGCAGGATGGTGCCTTTGTTGCAGAGTTCGAACTTGCCGGGTTTGGCGTGCGTGGCGCCGGTGAAGGCTCCCGCTTCGTAGCCGAACAGTTCGCTTTCCAGCAGGTCGGCGGGCACCGCCGCACAATTCACTTTGAGGAAGGTGCGGTGGGCGCGCGGGGAAAGCTTGTGGATCAGGCGGGCGAGCACTTCCTTGCCGGTACCACTCTCACCGAGCAGGAGGACCGGGATCTCGACGTTGGCGACGAGTGCGGCCTGGGAGCGAATCTTCTTCATCGCCGGGCTGGCAGCGATGAAGAACACGTCGTCGCAAAGTTCTTCGATCTCGCCCGCGTAGCTCTCACCCTTGGCCGTCCCGACGCACTGCGCAATGACCGCGTCGAGTTCGGCTTTCTGGAACGGCTTGGTTAGATAATCGATCGCGCCCAGGCGCATGGCCTGCACCACTTTGCGCGTGTCATTCACGCAGGAGAGCATGACGACTTTCAATCCGGGCTTGAGATGGCGGAGTTGTTCCAGAGTCTGCAGCCCGTCGATGCCGGGCATGAGTAGATCGAGCAGCACCAGGTCGGGCTGCAGTCCCTTCTGGACGCGCTCGACCGCTTCTTCGCCAGTGCTGGCGGTTTGCACCTTGTGCTCATCCACTTCCAGCAGCGTGCGGATGTAGCGCAACATTCCCGGTTCGTCATCCACCAGCAGGATGTTGGCGCCTTCGCTCATTTCATTCCTCGTGGCGGACCGCTCAGAATTGGTTTCAGGGGAATAAGAAAGGAAAACTTGCAGCCTGTGCCCGGTTCGCTTTCGACCCAGATCTTGCCGCCCATTGCCTGGAGAAGGCGGCGGGAAATGGCGAGTCCAAGGCCCATGCCCTCGGCCGATTCGCTGCCCGGCAGACGGAAGAAATCATCGAAGATTTCCAGGTGAAACTCCGGCCGAATTCCCGGGCCGGTATCGGCAACCGTGACTTTGACCGCGTTCGGCACATTCGTCGACTGACGGCGGCGGTCTGCGTTGGCTGCGGACTTACTCACGCCGCGACGCTCCCACATGTGGGGCTCGGCGTGCAGCCACACGGTGCCACCCTGCGGAGTGTACTTGCAGGCGTTCTCCAGAAGATTGGAAATCACGCGCTGGATCTTGGGCGCATCGAATGGAAATGTCGTCAGTTTGTCATTGGCCAGGAAATACAAGGCGAGACCGCGCTCCTGAAACCGGTTCGACCAGAGCCGGCAAACTTCCGAGAGGCACGCGTTCATGTCGCCTTCCACGTACTGCATGCGCAGTTCGCCGGTTTCGAGCACGCTGAAGGTCAGGAAGTCCTGAATGAATTGCTGCAAGCGCTGTCCGCTGGAAAACATGTCGGCCATCACTTCGCGCTGACGATCATTGAGCGGTCCGAGCTTCTGGCTCTGCAACAGGTCAATGTAGCCGTTGAGGATTGCCAAGGGCGTCTTGAGGTCGTGGGCGGCAGAGGCCAGAGCGTCCGCAGTCTTGCGGAAACGATCGCGCAATTGTTCGAGCTCGCTTGCCGCGTCGTCCGCCGTGCTGGGCGCCGAAGCCCGCGCCGTGGCGGTTGACGGCAGGCTACTTTTTGGACCACTGCCGGTCGCGGAAACGGCTGGGCTTTTGTCGGGTATAGAAGCCATGGATAACCAAATAATCAGTATTGAGGGAGGGGACCCTGCTACCTCAGAATAAGGGGGATGTTTTGATCCTATGTCAGGTGCACCAGACTGTCAATTGGAAACGACCCCAAACAGGCACCGAAGCGAAAAACGTTGCAGCTTTTTGACATGACCAATAGTCAATTCATGAATCAATGGACGTGAAGCTGCTTCGGCGATGTCCGTGTCGGTGGCGCGGTTTCGGGTGATTTCAGGCAGGCTCGGCTTCTCTCGGAGGTTTGGCCCCTAAGATGCTGTCTTTGGGGTGTTTATACCTTTTATGGTGGTCCAGACACGTGTCTAGTACCTTACTGAAGAAGAAGGAACGCAAGTGGCCACGGTTGCAGCTCGCCATTCCGGTTTTTGTCCGCACTTGCGACGGAAGCGGCAAGGATTCCCTGGAGTTTGCCACGGCTCTTAACATCTCTCCTGGGGGTGCTTTGGTGGTAGTTCGCCGTTCTTTGCCGCAATCGGCGTTGGTTTCACTGGAGATTCCGAGCGCTCCCATCGGACCCGTCAAGGGTTTCAAGACCTCTTTGCGGATCATGCAAGCGAAGGCGGTGTGGATTGCGCATCGCGATGACTACCATCTTCTAGGTCTGAAGTTCGCCCGCCGACTGAGCACCGACGCGACGGCTGTTTCCGAGAAGCACTTGAGAAAAGCTGGTTCTGCGGTGTGAACTATTTTTCCTATCTCAACTCTGTCTCAGAATGGCACTTTGGGGCCATGCCCGGTGTTCTGGCTTCCGCGATATCATCACTCTAAGCCGTTCATAAGTGAGCGTTTACCACAAAGGTTTTAGCTCGCTCGGCTCTCTTCCCCAGTTTGGTGCTTGGGGTGCACTTTTAGTGCATGCGGGTTGACATTGACCGCACTGGGGCATTTGGTCTTATGACTACACTTTCGGTAAGTTCGCTGGCACAATCGCTCGGCGAGGTTCCCCCTGACAACATCATTTTTGGCCACTCTGAAGTCATGCAAGCGGTTCGTTCGCGACTGGGTAAAGTAGCCGCCGCCAACGTTCCTGTCCTTATCACCGGCGAGAGCGGCACCGGAAAAGACATCATTGCCCGCCTCATTCATGGGCTGTCTCCGTGGAAGCTGGGTCCATATGTAAAGGTGAACTGCCCGGCAATTCCCGGAACCCTGCTGGAAAGCGAACTGTTCGGCTACGAACGAGGAGCCTTCACGGGCGCGGTTGGGTCGAAGCCAGGACGGGTCGAACTGGCCCACCGCGGCACCTTGTTTCTAGATGAAATTTCCGAGCTTGACCCATCCTTGCAATCGAAGCTTTTGCAGCTTTTGCAGGATGGGCAGTTCTGCCGCATCGGCGCCCAGGAAGACAAGAAGGTCGAAGTGCGAGTGGTCTGCGCGACCAATCGCCATTTGGAAGCGGAGATCGAGTCGGGGGCTTTCCGCCAGGATCTTTACTACCGCATCAACGTGGTGAATCTGCGCATGCCGGCGCTAAGGGAACGCCGTGGCGATATTGAAGATCTGTGCAGCTACTTCCTCGAATACTACAACCGCAAGTTCAACTGCCGGGCACGGCCTCTGTCGCATGAAGTGCTGGCGGTGCTGCAGAAGTATCACTGGCCGGGAAATATTCGCGAACTGGAAAACCTGATCAAGCGCTACGTGATTCTGGGCCATGAGGAAGTGATCACCAACGACCTGGTGGCACGCGAGCCGGACTTTTTCAATCCCGAGTTCTCGCTGGACGGGCCGATTTCTCTGAAGCAGCTTACCCGCCAGTGCGTGCACGAACTGGAGCGTAAGGTCATCCTGAAGGTGCTGCAACAGCACCACTGGAATCGTAAGCAAGCAGCCCGCACGCTGGGCATCAGCTATCGCGCCCTGCTTTACAAGATCCGCGATGCCGGCTTGCCCTCGAACCGTGCCCTGCGCCTGCAGCAGGCGGAGAAAAACAAACCCACCGACGAAGAAAGGCCAACTAGCGGCGCGGCCGCCGACTGAGACGGAACTATTGAGTCATTGAATCATTGAGTCATCGGGTCATTTCTTTTCTTTCTGCCTAAACTTCCGCTCGACCAATGATTCAATGACTCAATCCCTCAATGCTTCAATCCCTCCTCACTAGGAGCTAAGTATGCTTTTCCATCCATCCCATCCCGGCGAAGTCTTGAAGGATTACCTGGGCGACATGACGGTGAAGGAGGCGGCCAAGCACCTCGGGGTGACGCGGCCGAATCTCTCTCGGATACTCAACGGCCGCGCCGGCATTTCCGCGGTGATGAGCGTGCGGCTTGCCAAGGCGATGCCCTACACGTCTCCCGAGTTTTGGCTGAGGATGCAGCTCCATTACGATCTTTGGAAGGCCCCGAAAAACAGGCTGCCAAAAATCAGACCGTTTCCGGTCCGGGCTCAGAAGGAATCTGCCTCAGCCTGACTTGACAGCTGCGCCGTCCGCGCCGTCCTTGGGATTCCGAACGTATGAGCAAGAACATTATCGTTCGCTTAACAACCACTGCGTTGTGCCTAATACTCATTGCCCTCCTGTACGAGAGCTTATAACACCAGGTACGACGGCCTTCTTCCTATTCCGGTCGAAGTGGCTTATGGATTTGACGCTAACAGCTACGGTTTTGCTGTTGTTTCTGTTAGCCCGGAAAGGATTGTGAAGGTCTAGTTCAGCTAATGCCGAACCTCACGCCCAATATGTCCGGTCCAGAGTTCGATACTGAATCGCCTCGGCAATATGTTTGGGTTCAAGTTGCGGAATGCCCTCCAGGTCGGCAATCGTGCGGGCGACTTTCAGGATGCGGTCATGGGCGCGGGCGCTGAGCCCTTGCTGAGCCATGGCGCGTTCCAGCAGGCGCTCACAATCGGCGGAGAGTTCGCAGAACTTACGAATGAACTGCGTCGGCATTTGGGCATTACAGTAAAGTTTTTCGCGTCCGGAAGAAAAGCGCGCCAACTGGACGTCCCGGGCGCGAACCACGCGCTCAAGAATGCTCGCCGAGCTTTCCGACTCCTTCGTGCTGCGCATCTCTTTGTAGTTCACGGCCGGGACATCAATGTGAATGTCGATTCGGTCGAGCAGCGGCCCCGAGATTTTAGAAATGTAGCGTTGGATCATGGGCGGGGTACAGTGGCATTCGCGGCTGCGGTCGTTGTGAAATCCGCAAGGGCAGGGGTTCATGGCGGCGGCCAGCATGAAGCGCGCGGGGAAAGTCAGCGACATGGCGGCGCGCGCGATGCAGACGGTACCGTCTTCGAGCGGCTGGCGCATGACGTCAAGAACGTTGCGCGGGAATTCGGGAAATTCGTCGAGGAACAGCACCCCATTGTGAGCAAGCGAAACCTCGCCCGGCCGCGGGATCGCGCCGCCGCCGATCAGACCTGCGTCGGAGATGGTGTGGTGAGGCGCGCGGAAAGGTCGCAGCCCGACGAGTCCGGCGTGCGCATCGAGCACACCAGCAACACTGTGAATCTTGGTGGTCTCCAGCGCTTCTTCGAAAGTAAAGGGCGGCAGGATCGTCGGCATGCGCTTCGCCAGCATGGTTTTTCCAGATCCTGGAGGCCCGATCATCAGAATGTTGTGACCACCAGCGCAGGCGACTTCAAGGGCCCGCTTGGCGGTTTGCTGGCCGCGAACGTCTTTGAAATCCACCGGGAAGTGCTGCGCTTGGCAGAGCAGTTGATCGGTGTCGACCTGCAAGCGGGAGACGCCGTTGCCGGAGTTAATGAGATGAATGACTTCCAGCAGTGATTTAACCGGATAAACCTCAACGTCACCAACCATAGCGGCTTCGCGAGCGTTGACTTCGGGCACGACCAGGCGTTTTACCTTCGATCGACGAGCCTCGATCGCGATCGGCAAAGCGCCACGCACTCCGCGCACCCTTCCGTCGAGAGAAAGCTCGCCGACAAACAGCGCGTCGGGCACCTCCTTCTTATTCAGCCCCCCGTATGCGCCGAGGATGCCGAGCGCCATGGGCAGGTCGAAGCCGGAGCCTTCCTTGCGGATGTCGGCCGGCGCCAGATTAATGGTGATCTGGGTGGGAGGGATATCGTAGCCGCAATTTTTCAGTGCCGCGCGGACCCGGTCGCGGCTTTCGCGGACGGCAGCATCGGGCAGGCCGACCGTGTGGAAGTGGTCTTCCTGCATTTTGATGCCCGAGACATCCACTTCCACTTCGATAATGTTGGCGTCAATGCCGTAAACGGCCGCACTCAGAGTTTTATAGAGCATAGGGAGCACCAGTAAGCACACGAAGAGGACAGCGCGGATGGGAGATCCTTACTGCCATCATAGTCAGTGCCAAACCGGACCGCTGTGATGGTCATCACCCGGTTACCGTGATGGAACGTTATGGAACCTTCTTTCGTGAACCGCTGCTTTCGGTGCTAGGCTAGGGGCAATCTGGCGGATAATGTTTTGCGCCAGGGGAGTCCCTCGATGGTCAACGTAGACCCCACTTCAGCGCGGCCCGGTCAAGTGTCAAACCGGCTGGAACGCGAAGAGAGCCAGTTGTGGCGATGGGCGCTTGGCCTGCTCGTCTTGCTTGCGGCGGCAGTGGCAGCGTTGTCGTGGCAACAACTGAAAGACCTTCCTTACCGGCTGTGGGCAATTCCCGCCGGACTCTTCGCGCTCGCCGTCTTGTTTGCCACCTATGCTTTCGGACGCAAGCGCGAGGTTACGGAGCTGAAGCAGATTCTAAGGGGCTTTCAGAATCAGGCGGGAGTCGCACCCGCCGAAGACCAACTCGATCAGTTGGGCCAATCGATTATGCGCTCGCAGCGCAACTTCAAGGAGCTGATCGATTCTCTGGATGACGTGGCGCTCGCCATCTCACTCGATGGAACCCTGCGCACGGTAAACCGGCGATTTACGGAAATTCTCGCCGTTCCTTACTCGCAGCTGATTGGTCACAAACTTGAGGAATTCCTGGGCGCGCCGCTGCATGCGGAGGCGACCGGAGGGCTGGAACGGTTTCTGGAGAAGCGGAACTGGTCGGGAGTGGTCGAGGTCCGCCCTAAGAACGATTCCCGGCGGCTTTACTTCGACTGCGTGGTCAATGCCATCGTCAAGGGCGGCGAGGTGACCGGGGCGAGTGTGCTGGCGCGTGACATCACCGAACATCGTGAGAAGGAACAGCGCTTCACGCAGCTCTTCGAATCTCTGCAGGAAGGCGTGTACATCAGCAATCCGGAAGGCAGGCTGCTCGAGGTAAACCCGGCCCTGGTCTCCATCTTGGGATATGACAGCAAAGAAGATTTGTTGCAACTGCCGCCGGAACAGCTGAATGTTGACGGGGACGATCCGGTGCTGGGACACGCGGGAAGCCAGAGCGGACACACCCGCACTCGCGAGCTTCGACTGCGAAGAAAAGATGGCGGAGTCGCGGTGTGCGTGGATACCTCGAGCGGCGTAATAGAAGCCGGACGGATTGTCCGTTACCAGGGCACGCTGGTAGATGTCACCGAGAAGCGCGCGCTGGAACAACAGTTGCAGAGGCAGGAAGAGTTCCGCCGGCACCTGCTGGAAAGTTTTCCGGATCTGATTCTGGTGCTCGATCTGAAGGGGCAGTACACCTTCGTGAGCGCGCGCATCGGCGAACTCCTCGGGTACGGACCGGAACATCTCATGGGCAAGAACGTCGCGGAGACGGAGAATGCTCCCCCGGAACTGGCCGAACTCTACCGCACCGTCGCGACCGGTGAGAGTTCACTGACATCATGCGAGTACGGCTCCCGGCACCGCGACGGCGGTTGGCGCACCATGCTGGGCATGGCGAGTCCTCTGCTGGATGCCGAGGGCAAACCGGCGGGCGTGATCATCTCCGTCCGCGATGTGACGATGGAGAAAAAACTGGAGCAGCAGATTATTCAGAGCGAGCGTCAGGCGGCCATGGGTCAGATGATCGGCGGCTTCGCCCACGAGCTCAATAACCCGCTGACCGCCATCCTGGGCTACGCCGAACTGCTAAAGGAATCGCAGGCCAGCGAATCCGCGAGCAAGCAGATTGGAGATCTGCACAAGGAGGCCAGGCGCGCCGCCGAAATCGTCCAAAACTTGCAATACTTCGCCCGCCCGCCGGCTCCGGGAAAGAGCCAGGTAAATCTAAACGAACTCGTGCAACGCACCGTGCAGATGCAGGCGTATCCGCTCCGCAAGAGCAACATCACGGTGGATTTTCTGCCCGAACCGGCGATACCCGCGATCATGGCCGATCCCAATCAACTGATGCAGGTCTTCTTGAATCTTCTGCTGAATGCCGAACAGGCCATCCGCGAAAACCGCGCGAAGGGCACGATTCGCGTGCGCATCGGACGCAGGCCCGACTCTGTCTGGGTCGTGTTTCAGGACGATGGCCCGGGAATCGCGCCCGAAAACCTGGCGCACATTTTTGATCCGTTCTTCACCACTAAGCGCCCCGGCCGAGGCACCGGCCTGGGGCTAAGCATCTGCAAGACCGTACTGCGCGAGCATGGAGGAAACATCGAAGCAGCAACGTCCCCGGATGGAGGCGCGCTGTTCACGATCACGCTGCCGGTCACGGCGGCAGAATCGGGAACGGCCGCGAAGTAAGGCGGGGTTGCTCCGGCACGGTTCTGAGTGTAACCGCCTGTTCGCGACAACTACCACCGTGACTCGGCCATCCCGTTGTACAATCCGCTCACCAGTGCCGAATCTGACGGCCCGGAGGGCTCCATGAACAACCCGCTCCGATTGGTAGTAGCTGTGGCTGGTCTTCTATTCGTGATCGGAGGAACTGCAGCACAAGATGTAAAGCCGCCTGCATTTTATCCAGTCCCCGAGCTGGGCTACCACGTGATTCCTGATTTTTTTCATGCGCAAGATGGAATAAACGTGGGAGAAGCTTCAGGAGTGGCGTTGAATTCACAGGGACACATTTTTCTGTTTCAGCGAGCCCAACCCATGCTGGCCGAATACGACGAACGTGGAATCTTCCTCCGCAGCATTGGGGAAGGGCTGTTCACGCACCCGCACGGATTGCGAATTGATGATGACGACAACCTCTGGACAACGGACGATGGAAGTCACCTGGTGCTGAAGCTAAGTCGAGCAGGTCGTGTTCTTCTTGTGCTGGGACGCCAAGGCGTTGCTGCAGAATCAGACTGGCTGTTCAATCAGCCAACGGACGTGGCTTTCGGGAAGAACGGGGAAGTCTATGTTTCCGACGGATACGGCAACTCGCGGGTGGTGAAGTTTGATCGCGACGGGAACTTCCTGAAGGCCTGGGGGAAATACGGAACGGGTCCGGGTAAATTCAATCTGCCACACAGCATTGCGGTAGACAAACAGGGCAACGTTTATGTGGGGGATCGCGAGAACCAGCGGATCCAGATCTTCGATGCGGAAGGGAATTTCCTGAAGCAATGGACGGGTATTGGATACCCGTATGGTCTCTTCATCAGCGCGGATCAACACGTCTGGATGATCGATGGGGGCTACGACCGGATTATTGAGCTCGATCAAAACGGGAGGATTCTGGGCGCACTTGGTGAGCCAGGACACGCGCCAGGGCAGTTCGCTTGGGGACACTTCATGGCTGTGGGGAAAGATGGGAAAATCTACGCTGCCGATGTGCTGAACTGGCGTTTTCAGGTTTTTGCCCCTGCAGCGTCGAGCGGAAAGACGGGGAAGTACGTGCCCTCCAAGAGAATGTTCTGGGATCGCGTGGCGAGCTCAGGATGGTCGACCCGAACGAACGTGCCAAAGAACTAAAAAGAACTAAGGTCGTATGCAGGCTGCTCTGTTCTGCCAATCTTGAGGGCTTAGATCAGCCAAATCAACGAGAGTAACCATTGAAGGCGGATGGCTTCGTCATTGGTTGACGTAATATCGCCATATCACCAATGGTTGAGCACATGCACTCTCGGAAACAATGAACTGGAAATCTCTTGGCAGAGCGCTCCGATGTCTCGGGCCGATCTCAGTGTTATTGGCAGGTCTGTGGGCGCCGGAGCCGGTCCGTGCCCAGTCCGGTTCCGCAGCGCCGTCGGCACAACGCAAGACCAGCACCCCTTACACTGGCGATCTCTCCATTTTCGATGCCCCGGGGCGCGATGAGCGCCTGCAGATCAGCCGCGTCATGGACATGCTGGGCATTGAACCCGGCAAAAACGTTGCCGACATCGGTGCCGGCTCGGGCTGGTTCACGGTGCGCGCCGCGCGCCGCGTCACCGGCTCGGGCACGGTTTATGCGGTGGACATCAACCCCCAGGCAATTCAATACATTGCCCAGCGCGCGAAAAAAGAGCAACTCCCGAACATAAAGACGATCCTCAGCAAGCCCGACGATCCACAGCTCCCGGCCGACGGCATCGACGCCGTGCTGCTGCTCAAGACCTACCACGAGGTAGCCCATCCGGTTGTGCTACTCAGGAACCTCCACCCATCGCTTAAACCAGGAGCCAAGATTGGCATCATTGATCGCAATGGCAACGGAGCAGATCATGGCGTGAGTAAAGACGTGGTCGTTCGCGAAGCCGCCCCAAGCCGGATACGAACTACGCGACTCACAGGATTTCGTGAAAGCCGACGGCATGGATTATTTTCTGATCTTCACTCGGAAGCCGGACTAGGTTCGCCGTTGCCCGTTCGTTTTGCGGGATCAGATCCTTTCCATCGGTCGCATTCGAGTCGCAAGAATGGCCATTTTGATCGCGGTAAACCCTGTATAAATCTGGGTGGTGTTTGTTGAGTGGTAAGTGCCCTACCACAAGGAAAGAGCGGACGACTCTCTAAGGTCAACGAGTGCTATCGCCTGTTTGCGACAGTCATCAACCCCCCTGCGCGTCGAGATCGCACCTAGGGCCGGCAGACACCGAAGTCCTTGGTCACCTTTCTTGCTTCCCATTCGATCGGCTTGTCGGGGCTCGACTTTACTTTCTTGCCTTGCACCCTCATTCGATCGCCCGGTTTGATTCCCGTCGTGTCGCCAGACAGCGCGTAAGTTTGCTTGTCTTTTTCGTCGGTGACGGTCAATCCGTTTCCTCCCGAGTTGACACATCCCGTAATTGTTCGCTTTTTCGAATAGTGAATGGCCACGATAGCGATAACTGCCACTCCCGCGGCCACTCCCACAATTACGCCGTCGATTGTCCCGTTGCTGACAATTTTGCCGGAGTTCTGCGCTTCCGCAGGCATGAGGACGAGACTGAGCGCGATAATCAGAACTCCCGAGAGGTATCTTGAGGTCATGTAAAAGACTCCTCACAAACGTGGCTGCAACACTGCGCCCGAAAAGGATCCATGTCAATGCATGAATCGGCTCACGGCGGCTTGCGGCTTTGTTCTTCCCGTTGGAAAACTTAACGAATCGGTAACTGTTGAAACATCCCGATTACACTCAAAACCGGGTTCTAGACCCCGCTCCACCGCCATAGCCACAGCGTTTCCCCGCCCAGGCACAGCGCAGCAATCCCGCGGTGCGCGTCGCGGCGAATCATTTCACAAATCAAGGTGACGAGCACACGGGCTCCGCTGGCCCCTGTGTCGCTTGAAAAGCGTCTCTCATCATAGAGCGTGACAAGCATCGCGAGGTTCTCGACGCGCAACCCCGCCGGCATCCGAACGACGCTTTCGGCTGAAACGTGCGCGCGGCAGAAACGACACGAGGGGAGAACAAGTGAGAGCGAGTTGTGATGTCACGCGAATTTTTCTTCGCGTGCGAGTCGCGCAGGTGACTTTGGTACAGCGTTGCACGCGCCCGTTTCAATCATTTTTCTCTTGACTTCGTTCTGCGTTGACTCTATACATCAATCAGTTGCAACAAAACACCGTTGCGAAATTCCATGAAGAATGGAAAGGGAGAATAGATCCATGGCAACCAAAAAGAAAGCAAAGAAGAAGAGCAGCAAAAAGCACTAACCACCTGCAACAGGCAACGACAAAGGGGACGCGATGAGCGTCCCCAAAGTTTTTTGCGGCATTTTCCAGATTCCCAACACCACTCCGCTTGCTCCGAAAGCCTTCTGCTCAAAACAGGGCTGGTCTCATAAATGGTTTTGGGAAGGGAACGGCCAATAGAAATGCGGGTTTTAGAGAGTGCGTGAGAACTCACTTTTCGGTAGTGGGCTAATTGTTGTCCCAGCACCCACTTTTCGGGCAATCCTGTGGAACGAATCGCCCGAGAATCAAGCCCCGGAGGGGCGACCGAACGTAGCCCAGCGCTTCAGCGCTGGGGACAGTGGGAAAAACGATTCAAGTCCCGGAGGGACGACTGAGTTCTAGTTGACGCGAGACGCCGATTTCTTCTGCCGAGCTGCACCGATCTTCTCGCCAACGATCTTCTCCGTCGCGGGACAAAGATTGCGATAGGGACAAAACGCACAGTGATACCC
>OBLW0100003490.1_pt1 | contig 12222 bp, 11 predicted proteins | sample 1520161 | NCBI WGS metagenome assembly OBLW01 (sample SAMEA3539309, study PRJEB22396) | soil metagenome | biome: tundra; feature: field; material: soil | place: USA | collected 2010-05 | depth 0.15 m
GGTCGCGGATTTCAAGCTGGCCGCCGGCGATGGCGTTTACTTTGCACACCATTTGATGCTCTGGAAAGACGATCAAGCGCAGATCAGCGCGATGAAGCTCAAGGGCGGCTGGAATCGCGTGCTCGCCGGAATGCCGCTCGTGATGACGCAGGCCATGGGCCCGGGGAGAATAGCGTTTTCGAAGGATCATCCCGGTGAGTTGGTCGCGATTCCGCTCGATCGGGGCCAATCGATCGACGTGCGCGAGCATGTGTTCATGATCGCGACGCATTCGATTTCTTATGATTGGTTCACCAGCGGTATTTGGTATAGAACCCGCGAAGAGAATAATCGCGAAACGCATTACCCGGTCGGCATGTTCATGGACCGTTTCACCGCCGGCGAGAAGGCCGGGCTATTGCTGCTGCACGGCACGGGCAATGTCTACGTGCGCGAACTGCAAGCGGGAGAACACATCCTCATCCAGCCTTCATCGCTGTTGTTCAAAGATCCGACCGTGCGCATGAATCTGCATTTCGAATATCCCGCGTCCGTCTGGACGCGTCCGGGAACATGGATCGTGACCTCGCGCAGCTGGGGAAACCGCTATTTGTGGCTGCGCCTCGCCGGCCCGGGCAAGATTGGCGTGCAATCCCACTTTGCTCCTATCGAAGATCCCGGTCACCGAATGGACAGTTTCGAACCGAACGCCACCGAGGTTCAGTGGTAATCGCGGCTTAGCCGGCGTTCAAGGCGCGCCCAACTTGTTGCCGAGCCGCGGAAACACCTTGCGGGCATTGCCTTCGAATATTTGATACCGGGCAGATGATAAACGCAGGTATCGAAGAAGACGTTTTTCAACAGGAGCTCCGAGAGCGGCGGCTTCTTCATGTCCTGAGCGAGCCCCCAGTATCTGCCCCAATGGAACGGCACCGCTCCGCCGCCGTGCGGAATGATGAAGCGCAGCGTCGGAAAGTCTTTGAATAAATCACTCGTGAGGAATTGCATGAATGCCGTGGTATCGGCGTTGATGTAGTGCGCGCCGGTCGCGTGAAAGTTCGGATTGCACGAGGAGCTAACGTGCACCATCGCCGGCACGTCCAACTCGACCATCTTCTCGTAGAGCGGGTACCAATGCCTATCGGTCAACGGCGGCGAATTCCAGTGACCGCCGGAGGGATCCGGATTCAAGTTGCAGCCGATGAAGCCCAGATCGAGAATGCAGCGCTCGAGCTCCTGGGCGCTGTGTACGGGCGGTATGCCCGGCGACTGCGGCAGCTGGCAGACACCGACGAAATTATCGGAATACAGCCCGCAGACGCGATGGATCAGATCATTGCAGGCCGTCGTCGAGCGCATCCTGTCTGCAGCGCCCCCGGCGGCACGCTTGGGCGGCAGACGCCGTGGTAGCCGTCGCAGCCTGCGATGAAATCGCATTGCACCTCCTCGAGCTTTCCGGCCCGTCGGTAGCGCACGACCGGATGCGCCGAATCGATCGCATGGATTACGACGTCACTCGCTTCGTAAATCAATTTGGCGCCGGCCGCAGTGCGCGCCTCGATCAAATCCTTGGTGACCTCGGTTTGGCCATACACCGAAACCGAATCGCCGGTCATCGCCTTCAAATCGACGCGAAAGCTGCGGCCCGCGACGTATTCGCGCGCCTGGCGTTCGATGACGATGCTGTCGATGCCGTCAAGGTGTAAGAGTTGGGAGAGCAGCAGACCCGAAGGTCCGGCGCCGACGATTGCGACTTGCGTGCGAGCCATTCTCGCTAGCCTAGCAGAGCTGATTGACGCTGATCATAGTCTGTCGAAACCGAGTAACTTGGTCTCTGATTGGTCAGCTTCGTCAAGTACATACTTCCGCGCAATTGGCGCACTTGCGGAATCTCGATTGTCAAAGAGAATTGCCTTGGAGCGGACAGCCGTGATCGTCGGCGCGGGTTCGATTCCGGGCGTTAGGTTCTCACTGCCGACAAACGGCTAATCCGTGCTTGTCCCGAAATCAGCCTTTGTGTTGCTTGCGCGACGCCGGTCGGGAAATTCGCTTCGGAGCGTATGCTTGGGTATAGGCGTCTTTGACAGTTTTGTAGCACCCACAGGCTGCTGCCACGAGGCCTACATGGTCGAGAATGGTGATGGTGCCGCGGCGGTAGACGATGAGATTGAGTTCCCGCAGCCTGCTCATTGCAACCGTGACTTGAGGCCGCCGCACGCCCAGCATGAGCGCAAGAAATAATTGGGTAATGCGAAATTCGTTGGAGTTGACGCGGTCGCGAGTCATCAACATCCAGCGGGCCATTCGCTGTGTCACCACATGAAAGCGGTTGCACGCCGCCGTCTGCGCGATCTGTATCATCAGCAAGTGGGTGAAAAGGAACACCTCTTTCTTCAATGCGGCGCTCTCGGTGAAATTGCGGCGAAAGTCGAGTGTTTGCAGCCGCATTGCCGTGCCTGCGCCTTGTACTATGGCCCGAAAAGGTGAGACAGCGGCACCCAGCGCCGTGGGAACCCCGATCATGCCTTCAGAGCCGATGAGACCGACCTCCGCAGCGTGACCGGCGTCCACGGTAGTCAGCATTGAGACGAAGCAGTCGATGGGAAAGTAAACGTGCTGAATCTCGGCGTGGGATTCGTAGAGAATCTCTCCAAGCTCCAGATTGACCGGTTCGAGGACGGACAGCAGTTTACGGTAATCCTTGCGGGGCAATGCGCCGAGCAGTCGATTCGCAACTGAGATTTGTTTTGCGCCAGGCATTGAGACTCACCCAACATGCGTCCGTGTAACTCCGTCGGAGAGCCGTTCTTCGAATTTCGCAAGGTCGATCACGGATTGGGTCGAATCGCAACAGTTCAAAGGTGCGATAAGTATAATTTAATATCAAATACAAGCAATTATGTACGGTACAGGACAATACAATCATGAATCATGTTCTCTAGGGGACACAGTTTGCCGAGGCGGCCTGAGTAGAAAAGTAACGAGCGGTGCCCTTCGTGTAGTGAATATCGGTCGCGAGTTCCGGAATCAGGAAATTCAAATCGGAATAGCCTTGGCCATGAGCATGGCTGGGCTCGTTGACCGGCATTTCATCGACAAAGACAGCAAGGTCCGTGCCGTGATCCAAATTGTAGCCGCGCATCAGATACTGGTTGGCTTTGCCTTCACCGCTGTGCAAGGTGACGGCCAGCCCCGGAACCGTCTCGAGCAATTGCCCAGGCCGATAGGCGGGGGTGAGTGCGAGCTCGTCGTTGACGACGATGCCTTCGCTCGCCGTCGCGGCGGAGCCAATCAAACCCAGTCGCTCCGCGGTCACGGTAATCTCGGGCAAGTCGCCGCCCGAGGCATCGAATACCACAGCGACGGGGGCCGCAGATGGCGCTTCGTCCGCAGGCGCCGGCAAAGCCGAGCACAACAGCAATGTGCCGCTCAGGCTCATGCATGCGAGCAAGGCGCGTTCATTCATGAGTGAATGTCAATAGATCACGCCGCCGAAGGATTGGATAGCAGTACATACCCGTAGCAAATCCCACGGGGATACGTACGCAAGATCAGATTCCTGCCGGCAGTGCCGTCTAGCGGTCACGCACCGCGCGCCGACGTGGGTCCCGTTGTGGGTATTAAGGCTTACCCCCTCGACCGCCGCGGCTTCACGATCGGGGAAATCCCTAGGGCTCGTCCCGGGCGATAGATGCATGGATTCCTTGATCGTGCCTTGATGCGCCTGATAGATCATTTGGCGCGCTGGAACCGGCCTAGTAGGCTAATTAGCATCAAGATTTGTTGATCCGAGCCGATGCTTAACGCATGGCTCTAGACGCATTCCTAAGACAACGATTGCGTTCCTCCATGACCGCCCCGGGACGCACGAAAAAAAAACCTGATGCTCGCCCCTGGCTACCCGCGGTGTTTGGCGGTCTGGTCGCATGGGGCACCGCGATCGCCGGCATTGGAGTCGTCGACTTCATCGTGCGCCAAATCCTGCTCGAGGATCTGCGCGGCAATCTTGCGCGAACGGCGTCCTATACCGCCGCCCTCATCGACGCTGAGGGACTCGCACAGTTCAAGCGCCCGGAACAGGACGGTTCGCCCGAATACAACCGCGCCGCAAAGCCGCTGCAGGAACTACTCAAGAACAATCCGGATATTCGTTTTGCGTACGTCGGCGCTACCGATGGGCGCACGATGCACTTCATTCTCGACGGAACTGCAATCGGCGGACGAGACGCGTCGGGAAAGTTGCTGCACTCCGCGCCGATGGAAGTGGACGACCCGACGGCCGGTGAACAGGAGGTCTCCCGCACGCGGCGCTTGACCGTGGAGACGGAGCCGACCGCCTCGGACTGGGGCTTGGGTATCCGCGCCCAGGCGCCCATCGCCGACGGCAACCGCTCCATGGTCGACTTTGTCGGCATCACGATGAGTGCCGACCGGTATGGCCAGCTCATCCGCCGCGTCGACGTTTCCGCGGCACTGGGCAGCGCACTCGCCGGGTTCATTGCATTTCTGCATGGCCTCGCGATCTGGCGGGTTCAACGGGCGAGGCAAAAGGCCATCGCCGCCGAAATGCTGACCCAGGCGAATTTGAATCGTGCCTACGAACTGGCGAACCTCGGTTCGTGGCGCGCGGATCTACGGACGCGTGCGGGATCCATGTCGGAGGGCATAGGGCTATTGATCGGGACCGCGGGCGACCGCGCAGCGCCACTCGATGCGTATCTTGCCGCGACTCATCCTGAAGACCGGGCGTTCGTCGAGGCATTGTTCGCGGACGTCTGCCGTACCGGCAGCTCGCAAACGGTCGATCATCGTTTCTACGTCGACGGCAACATCAAACACGTACGGGCCACGGTCAGCGCGTTCCGCGACGCGCTGAGCACCGGCGACGGTGGCGCGGGCGACATGGGCGGCGAAATTCAAGGCATCGTGCTCGATCTGACCGACGTCAAAGCGGTTGCGCTGCAGACACTCAGAGCAAAGGAAGCTGCGGAGTCGGCCAATCGCGCCAAGAGCGAATTCCTCGCCAATATGAGCCACGAGATCCGTACGCCGCTCAACGGCGTCATCGGCATGACCGGACTCGTACTCGATACGCCATTGCGAGCCGACCAGCGCGAGCACCTTGAAATTGTGCGCTGGAGCGGAGAGTCGCTGCTCTCCGTGATAAACGACATTCTCGATTTTTCGAAGATCGAGGCCGGACGCATGACGCTCGAATCGATCGAATTCGACCTGATGGCTGTGCTTGAACAATCGGCGGAATCGGTCGCTCAGCGCGCCGCCGAGAAGGGCATCGAGATGCTGATCGACATCGATCCCGCGATGCCGCGATGGGTGCGCGGCGATCCGGGCCGATTTCGACAAGTGGTCCTCAACCTCTTGAGCAACGCCGTCAAATTCACGGAAAACGGAGAAATCCATTTGGTCGCGAGCCTTCGCGGCTACGCCGCTGAGCTCGCGCAAATTCGTGTTGAGATAACCGACACCGGGATGGGCCTCACACACGAACAGCGTGCGAGACTGTTCACGCCGTTCGTTCAGGGAGATACCTCCACCACACGGCGCTTCGGCGGAACCGGACTTGGGCTGTCGATTTGCCGGCGACTCGTCGAGTTAATGGGCGGCAGCATCGGCGTCGAAAGTACACCGGGATCGGGCTCGTGCTTTTGGTTCGAACTGGCCATTGCGGCCGCCCACTCACGCGATAATCCGCCGCAACATCCGGACCTCTCGGGCTGCGAGGTTCTACTCGTTGAAGACCACGTGGTCAGTCGCCAAATCATTACGAAGCAACTGGCATCAGTCCATTGCCACGTGACGAGTGCGCCAACGGCAGCTGCAGGCGAATCGACGTGGCACTCGCTGATTACAAACGGACGCGCGCCGCACATCGTTCTTATTGATTATGACCTGCCCGATCAGTCGGGGCTCTTGCTCGCGGAACGCATTCGCAACAGCTCCGCCGGCGCTCAAATCTCGATTTTTCTGCTGGCATCACTCGGTCACGTCGCACTTGGGGCGAGCGGCGAAAAATTCATCGATTGCGTGCTCACGAAGCCCGTCAAGCAGACCGCGCTCATTCAATGCATTCAGGAAGCCGGCGGACCGGCCCGGTCAGCGAGTCATCGGCCGTCGGCGACGCGCAGTGCGCTGAAGGGATGCCGGGTCCTGCTGGCAGAAGACAATCCCGTCAATCAAATGCTGGCTCGCAAACTGATTGAAAAAATGGGTGCCGTCGTGACGATCGCGGATTCGGGTGCCGCGGCGGTCGAACAGTTGGCGGCCCACCAATTCGACATCATTCTCATGGATTGCCAAATGCCGATCCTCGATGGTTACGAGGCAACTCGGCAGATCCGCGCTGGCGTCGCCGGCGCGGCGGCAAGTTCGATACCGATCGTCGCATTGACCGCGCATGCATTGAGCGGCGACCGCGAGCGCTGCCTCGAGGCTGGAATGGACGACTACCTGGCAAAGCCGATCAACGCGGCCGCGCTGCAATCCCTGCTCGAGCGGCTGCTTGGTGCTCGACGGTCCGGGCGGCACCCGGCGGACGAGATTGCGGAAGCGGCAAATCGGATCTATCAGAACCGCTCGGATTCCTAGCCGCGCAGACGAGCATCAGACCAAGTCCGCGCGCGGTTCCCGCTTTCACGGCATTTCTTACTTCGCGGCCAGGCGAACCGCGCCATCGAGCCGAATGGTCTCGCCATTGAGCATTTCGTTCTCGATGATGTGTTGCGCCAGCGCGGCGAACTCTTGAGGTCTGCCGAGCCTAGGTGGGAAAGGTGTCGATTTTCCCAGCGATTCCTGCACGTCGGCGGGCATCGACTCCATCATCGGCGTGAGGAATAAGCCGGGTGCGATCGTGACGACCCGAATGCCGCTGCGGGCCAGTTCGCGCGCAATCGGCAATGTCATGCCGACGATGCCCGCCTTGGACGCCGCATAAGCGGCCTGACCGATCTGGCCCTCATAGGCCGCAATCGACGCCGTATTGACGATTACGCCGCGCTCGCCCGACGCGTTCGGCGTCTGCTGCGCCATGGCGGCCGCGGCGAGGCGGATCATGTTGAAAGTGCCGATGAGATTGATTTGAATGCAGCGAGAAAAACTCTCGAGACGGTGCGGGCCTAGTTTGCCCACGACGCGCTCGGCCGGTGCGATACCCGCGCAATTAATGAGCCCGTCAACGCGTCCGAACAATTCAGTCGCCCGAATGACGGATCTCTGAGCATCAGCTTCGCTGGTCACGTCGGTCGGATTGAAGGCGGCGTCAGCGCCCAACTGCTTTGCGAGCGCCTCACCCCGATCGTGAGCGACATCCGCGATGAGCACTCGAGCGCCGCCTAGATGCAGACGCCGCACGCTGGCCTCCCCCAGGCCGGAACTGCCGCCCGTGACGATGAACACTGAATCCTTTATTTGCATTGCAGCCCACTCTTTTACTTGGGTTGAAGTTCAAAGAGACTGGTGCCGGTCAGTTCAAGTACTTGCTTTCCCGCTTGATTCCAAAGCCCCCAACGCGAGCGCAAGATGCCGGTTCCTCCGGATGAGGATGTGCGCAATTCCAGCACCTCGACGCGCAGCGTGAGCGCATCGTCCGGTCGGATCGGCTCCAACCACTTGATATTCTCGACGCCGGGTGAACCGAAGGACTCGGAGTCTTGCAGCACGGCACCTACCGCCAGTTCCATTGCGATCGCACAACCATGCCAACCACTGGCGATCAGGCCGCGCCATCGGCCTCTCGCGGCGAGATCCGGATCGGTGTGAAACCACTGGGGATCATAGCGCTTGGCAAAATCAATAATTTCAGCGGCCGTCACGCTACGAGGACCGGCCTGTATGATTTTGCCTGCAGACAGTTCAGCAAATCGCATCAATAGGCTTCCCCGTAATAACGCCCGCCGCGACGATGTACACTTAAGTTTCATCGTCTATCAAGAGATTGTCCACTTCCTCCATGCCTGAATCCGATGCAAGGCCGCCCATTCTGACACGACGCGGTTCGCTGCTCGGTATTTTGGCCCTGCTTGCAGTAAACGGCTGCCACGACGGCCACTCTGCGGCATCAACAGCGCCTACGGCATCAGCAGCGCCAAGCTCCATTTCCCCGACGATGCCCGCCGCCGTCGATGCCGTGCGCCTCGCGCACGCCGCGGACGAACCCGACCAATGGCTCACGCCTGGTCGTGATCCGCGCGGCACCTACTTCTCGCCGCTCACGGATATCAATGCCGAAAACGTCGCTCGGCTGGGATTCGCGTGGCAATACCGGCTCGGCACGCATCGCGGACTCGAAGCCACACCGCTGGTGATCGACGGCATCATGTATGCGGCCGGCAATTTCGGTCACGTCTACGCGCTCGATGCCGCCTCCGGCCGCGAGCTTTGGACCTACGATCCGCATATCGACGGCCAGTGGAGCCGTTATGCCTGCTGCGACGCTGTCAACCGCGGACTCGCGGCGTTCGAAGGCCGGCTTTATGTCGGCGCACTCGACGGCTGGCTGCACGCGATCGACGCGCGCACGGGTCAACTGCTCTGGAAGGTCGATACGCTGCTCGGGCGAACCCAGCGCAAGCCCTACACGCTCACCGGCGCGCCGCTGCTCGCGGGCGACGTCGTCGTGATTGGCAATAGCGGCGGTGATTTCGCCGGCGCGCGCGGCTATGTCTCGGCCTATGATCTGAAAAGCGGGGCGATGCGCTGGCGCTTCTACACGGTGCCGCACAATCCGGCGGACGGACCGCAAGAGCAGCCGCATCTCGAGGCGGCTGTTAAGACCTGGGACCCGCGACATCGCTGGGACGCCGGTATTGGCGGCAACGTGTGGGACGGCATGGCCTACGACCCGGCACTCAAGCTCGTCTACATCGGAACCGCCAACGCCGCACCGTACAACAGCCATTTGGGCGGACGGCGCGGAGGCGATGAGTTGTACGCCGCGTCGATCATTGCGATCCGCGTCGACACGGGCACGATGGCTTGGTATTACCAGTCGGTCCCCGGCGATCGCTGGGACTTCGACAGCACGCAGAAATTCGTACTCGCCGACATCGAGATCGCCGGTCGTCGCCGATCCGTGATCATGCAGGCCGAAAAAAACGGCTTCTATTACGTCCTCGACCGCGGCAGCGGCGAGCTTCTTTCGGCACAGCCGTTTGCCTACGTCAGTTGGACGAAGGGCATCGATCCCAAGAGCGGGCGTCCGAGCATCGATCGCAGCGCCAACTACGATCACGGCCCCGCGCTGGTGTTTCCGTCCGAGGCCGGTGCCCACAGCTGGCAGCCGATGGCTTTCGATGCCGCGCGCGGCTTGACGTTCATTCCGGTCATCGAATCCGGCAATGTGATCATGGAAACCAGCGATCGCCCCGCGGGCTTGGTGGAAGGACAGTACACGACGCCGGCATTTGTAACCGAAAGCTACGACCCGGACGCCATGAAGAAACTCTACGGCCCGCTGCCGCCGTTCAAGCAGCTCGCGCGCGGCATCAAGACCGACACGGCATCGCGCGGCTTCCTGCGCGCGTGGAGCGTCGTGGAACATCGCATCGTTTGGCAGGCGCCGACCGCATCGAGCTGGGACGGCGGCGTGCTCGCGACCGCCGGCGGACTCGTGTTTCAGGGTGATGCCAACGGCTATCTGAACGCGTATTCCGCCGACAGCGGCAGGCGCCTGGCGACGATTCAGGTCGGTAGTTCGATGATGGCAGCGCCGATGACCTACCGCGTCGATGGCGTGCAGTTCGTCGCGATCATGGCCGGTTACGGCGGCGGCGCCGTCATTACCGGTGCACCATTGGATCCGAGTTCCGCCGCGTATCGCTATGGCAACGATGGACGCATTATCGTCCTCAAGCTCGACGGTCCGCCGCCGCCCTTGCCGCCGCTCGCCGTCGACCCGCCGCTGACAACCCCTCCGATCCGTCCCACCGACGTTGCCGAGATCGACACCGGGGAAATACTTTACAACCGCTTTTGTGCGCGCTGCCATTTGTTCGGACGCGGGATTCTGCCCGACCTGCGCCGACTCGATCCGGCCAGCCACGCGATGTTCGACTCCATCGTACGTGGTGGCGCCTACTCTTCCAAAGGCATGGCTCGATTCGACGACGTCCTGTCGCCCGCGGACGTCGTAGCGATCCATGCGTACCTCATCGACGAGGCGTGGCGCCTCGAGGAAAGTGGGTCCCCGGCGCAGCTGCAGCCGCCGAGCCGCGATGCGCACAGCGGCCCTCATTAAGACCTCGTAGCCCGACCTCGCGAAGGTCTGCCAACGCACAGACCACGCGCGCCGCAGCGCGTATCGTCGCTCCGCCCTAAGACCATTACGATGGAGTAATCACAATGAATTCAGTACAGCAAAAGCCTCGCCGCTTACGGGCAGGCGTCGCTCTCGGCTTTGCCGGAACCTTGCTTATCGCGGCCTGTGCGGAAACGCCACCCGCTCCTACCGCAGCGCTGGACGCCGCGCATCTCGCAATCTCGAATGCCGAGCGCGCGGACGCCGGGCACTATGCCTCGGCGGAACTCGCCGAGTCGCGCCTGAAGCTCGAATCGGCGAACACCGAAGTCACCGAAAAGCACATGACGAGCGCGGAGCGCTTGGCCAACGAATCACGTACCGAAGCGGAGCTCGCCTCGGCAAGGACTGAGGCGACCAAGGCAAAGGCCGTCAATGCGGAAATGCAACGCGGCACCGGCAATCTCATCGACGAAATGCAGCGCAACGCAGGAGAACAGAAATGAACACTAGTCACGAGACCCAGACCCGCAGCCGCAGCTTGATCGCCATTGCCGTGGCATCGATTCTGCTGGCCGCCTGCGCCGCCGCACCGGTCAGGCCGTCCGGAGCCGAAGAGGCTCGCGCCAAGCTCACGCAACTGCAGTCCGACCCGAACCTCGCCAGCAAGGCTCCCGCGGCGATCGCGGAGGCCGAGCGTGCGGTGCAAGCGGCCGAACAGCCGCAGACCGATCAGGACCTCGGCCAATATCGGGTTTACATTGCCGACCGTAAAGTCGACATTGCCCGAGCGCAGGCACAAACCCGCTATTTCGAAGACCAACGGACTGCGCTCGAAGCCCAGCGACAAAGCGCACGCCTCGATGCCCGCACGCGAGAAGCCGATGTGGCGACGAACCGAATGGAGCGGGCGCAGGCGGACGATGCCACGCAGCGCTTGATCGCCTCGCAGGCCCAAGTTCAGGCCGACGCAGCGCAGTCTCAAGCCAATCAAGCACGCAGCGACGCCGATTCCGCCAACATGGCGGCGGCGATTTCCGCGCAACAGTCCGCGCAGCAGTCCGCGGAGCTGCAGCGTCAGATCGATACGCTCAATGCGCGCGTGACTGATCGAGGTCTTGTCTTGACGCTCGGCGACGTGCTGTTCACGACCGGCAGATCCGATCTAATGACCGGGGCCACCGTACATCTTGACAAGCTCGTCGCGTTTCTCAATCGCTATCCGGACCGGGAGGTGGTGATCGAGGGCTATACCGACAGTGTCGGCACCCAAGACTATAACCAAGGCTTATCGGAGCGGCGCGCTGAATCGGTGCGCCATTATCTGCGCGGACAGGGTATCGATTCCGGCCGCCTCACGGCATCGGGCAAAGGTGAAAGCAATCCGGTCGCCGGAAATGATTCCGCAACTGGACGACAGCAAAATCGCCGCGTCGAAGTGATCATCAGCAACCCGACGACCGCCTCGCGCTAGACGATGCCATGACGCACGGCAAAGTCATTCGTTTCGGCGCGATCACCGTTGCTTTGTCCGCACTCATGCTTGTCATGAGTCCGGCGGGGCCGGTGCGCGCCGCGGATGCCGGTAACCCGCGAATCGCCGGGAGCCCAGCCTCCCTGCGTTTCGCGGGTCCGCCCCAACGGCCCATACAAGCGCTTCACGATCGACTGAAGATCACTCCGGCTCAAGAGCCTCTATGGGCCAACGTCGCCGCACTCGTGCGCCGTAACGACGAGGCCATCGATGCACTCAGCCGGCAGCGCGAGAACAGCGCATCGAGGATGACGGCGGTCGACGATCTGCGTTCATTCGTGGCCATCACCGCGGCACATGCTGTCGCGACCAAGGCCTTCCTATCGGCGTTCGCAGCGCTCTACGACGTAATGCCCACGGACCAGCAAGCCAATGCCGATCGCGTGTTTCGAACTGCGGTCCCTAAGGCGCCCCCAGGCATCCCGAGGCCTCGATGAAAATCGGCGGCGACCGCATT
>OBLW0100003491.1_pt1 | contig 12221 bp, 8 predicted proteins | sample 1520161 | NCBI WGS metagenome assembly OBLW01 (sample SAMEA3539309, study PRJEB22396) | soil metagenome | biome: tundra; feature: field; material: soil | place: USA | collected 2010-05 | depth 0.15 m
CAAATAAAGGCACACCGTGACAGGGCAGCGTTCTAACCAACTGAACTACGTCCCCACTCGCCAAATCAGCAACCTGCGAAATAACCAAAGTTATCGTAGCAGCTTCTCAGAAAACGCGAAAGGCCTCAGCACTCTCTCACGCGGAGGTGCTTCGGCTTTTACGACCGGGGAGGAACGACCTCCTGCGGAAAAGTCATTCGACGACATCTATTCGCAAGCTAGGATGAGCCAAAAGCAGCGATCTAAAGATCGATGCCGGAGATTCTCATGTCGCATTTCGCCCACCAGTCTCTGTCTCCGAGACATCGTGCTGTCCTCTGGACGAGCCGCATCGAAGCTCCCACTTCTTGCTCTTCTGCTCGTTCCGTTGGCGGCCCATGCTCAGAGATCACCTTTCGACAACGGGTTCACCGCGTGCAAACGGTTTTCACCGTGACGGTCGTGAAGGTCGCCAGCCTGATCGCCATCGTGATTGGCAGACGCCCGCTTGCTGACGGCGAACCCGAGAGGATTCCCCAACTGCAGGGACCGGTCGCATCACTTCACCTCGAACGTGTAGGATCCTGACCCCACTCCAACTGCATAGGATCCACTGTCCTCCCTCGCTTCGACTGGACCTCCGCTTTCCGTAAGATGCGCTCCTGCGATTACAGGCAAGAAAACTGTTGCCGAGGTGTTCGCCGGGATGGTGACACTCAGAGAAAATGGTCCGGTCGCGGTTCCCTTCCAATCGCTGATGATCTTTCCGTAGATCGAGTCGTATTCCGCGCGCGCTGCAGTCATGCGCACGTCGAGGTGCGGATGGATGATGATCTCCTTGAAACCCGGCGCATCAGGAGAGGTATCAATTCCGGCGCCGTATCGGTAGACCCAGGCGATGACTGAGCCGAAAGCATAATGGTTGTAGGAATTCATTGCAGGATCGCCCGTGTCGCCGTTCCAGCGCTCCCACCATGTCGTCGCCCCCTTCGAGAGCATGTATCCCCAAGAGGGGTAGGTATCGTTCAATAGCAGGCGATAAGCAAGGTCGCTGCGCCCGTGGTCGGCGAGAGTGAACAGGAGAAAGGGCGTGCCGAGAAATCCCGTCGAAAGATGCCAGTTGCGTGCTTCGATATCTCGAACCAGCCTGTCGACCAGCAGCGACTCCAAAGCGGCGGGCGCCATCTTCGTGTAGAGCGCTACCACGTAAGAAGTTTGTGTTCCTGTTCCAACCTCTCCGTCGTCTTTGATGTAGGCTTTCTGAAAAGCCGCGCGAATGTTCTGCACGACTTCGATATAGCGCTGCGCGTCGGCATCTTTTCCGGTGGCGTGCGCCATCTGCGACATCATGTTCGCGATGAGCGCCCAATAGGCGGTCGCGAGCAGATCCTTGTCGGTGCGTTCGTCGGGTGCAAGCCAATCCGCGAAGTTGGGACCAACTCCATTTTTGCGCAGAAAGTCGGGATTTCGGCTCTCGATAAAGCCCATCCAACGCTGCATCGCGTCCCAGTTTTTTTCGATGACGGCCTTATCCCCATACTGCACCCACGTCGTCCAGGGAACGATTACTCCGGCGTCACCCCATCCTGGGGCGCCTACCCTATCGCTCCACGGAGGAGGGTCCGCGGACTCATCGGTGCTGGAAGGCAGCGTGTTCGGAGAAACGTTTGTAAACGCTCCTTGCGAACTCTGTGCATCGGTGATGTCCTGAATGAACTTTTGTGAAAACGCCTCGATATCGAAGTTATAGCTTCCCGTCCGCCAGAAGACTTCCGCGTCACCCATCCAGCCCAAACGTTCATCGCGTTGCGGGCAGTCGGTCGGAATGCTCAGGAAATTTCCTCGCTGGCCCCAAATGCCGATTGACCACATCTGATTGACGAGCGCACTTGATGTCACGAGCTTGGCTACCGGATCTCCGCTAACGCTGCTTACAACTTCCCCCTTAATCGCATTGAGAGGAGGTGTTCCGGGATATCCCGTCACTTCGACATAACGGAAACCGTGAAACGTAAAATGCGGGGCGAAGGTCTCTTCCTCGCCGCCTCGCAAAGTGTAGACGTCGGTGGCGTCCGCATTCCGCAGGTTTGCGGTGTAGATCGTCCCCTCAGGATTCAGGATCTCGGCAAATCGAAGCCGGACTTTGGTACCGGCCGCACCCTTTACTCGCAGGGTGACCCATCCCACCATGTTCTGGCCCATGTCGAAGATGTAAGCTCCGCTCGCGGCCGGAGTTACACCCTTGGGATCCAAAGAAGCGATGACTCGCGCGGGGGTAGAGATCTGGCTGGACAACGCAATGGCGGGCGCATCCACAACCACCGCCGGGTTCCACTTCGAGTCGTCGAACCCCGGTTTCTCCCATCCAGTCTGTTCCAAGCGTGCGTCGTAGACTTCCCCGGCGTAAATGTCGGAGCGCAGAATTGGTGATGCCGTTGCTTTCCAAGACTCGTCGGTCACAAACGCATCTTGACTGCCGTCGGCGTAGTCGAGTTCGAGTTGCGCCACAAACCGATCCGGCGGAGGAAAGAAATGCTGCCCGACCCAGGTCAAACCGCTGCCGTACCAGCCGTCCCCCAGCAGCGTACCGATCACGTTGCTGCCTTTGACCAGCAACTTGGTCACATCGTAGGCCTGATACAACACGCGTTTGCGATAGTCGGTAAACTCGGGCGTCAGGACGTCGGGTCCCGCGCGGCTGCCATTCAAGAACACGCGGTAGCTGCCGAGAGCTGTCACATAGAGTCTGGCGCTTTCTACGTTCTTCGATATTGCGAGCGTTCGCCGCAGGTATGCAGCCGGCTGCGGCAATTCTCCCGGATCGCCCAGCCGTTTATCCTTCAAATCCGCTACCACCTGGGCGGGCTGCCACTGCGATGTCCTTTCGAGACTTGTCTTCCAGTGTTCATCCGTTGGATAGCGCGTCGTGACGCCATTCGAGCGCGTAATCTTTACCAGCGCCGCCAAAGCTGCCGTCGTAGTGTTAGCCCCGGCGTTCGGTCCATACTCCGGTGACTCGGGAGCGGTCACCGTCACTTCGATAGAGTTCTCACCCACGACTAGCTGATCGGAAATATCCCTGCGATCGAAGGTGGTCCATCTGCTCTTGGCATCTACCTCATGACCGTTGACCTTCGCAACGAAGTCGCCGCGCGTCGCGAGTAGCAGGAGCGCCTGTCTTACCTTCTCAGCAAGCTTCACGGTGACGCGAAACGTCGCGGCCGTTTTCGGCACAACCGCGAGCGCATCTTGACCCGGCACCCAAATCCAGCGGATTCCCTTGCGGTCTGCCTCATCCTCGGGATTCTTCCATCGGATCCACTTTGCTTTCCAGTCTGTCGCGTGGAGAAGCCCCAGTTCCCACCACGCTGCTTCCGCCGACTCCGAGACGTGCCCCTCCGCATCCCATACCCGAACTTTCCAGTAGTATCTCCTTCGCGATTGCGGTGCCGGGCCGCGATAGGTAATTCCGACCGACTCCGCCGAATCAACTTTGCCGCTATCCCAAATGTCAACCTTGCCGGCCCGCAGGCTCTCGTCATTGCTGGCCACCGAAACCTCGTACGCCGTCTGCCTCCAATTACGCTCCGTGTTGTCGCTCCGCCAGGACAGGTGAGGGGAGGGGATGTCGATGCCTAGAGGATTCACCAAGTATTCGCAGCGAAGGTGGACTGGAGCAGCGTACGCGACAGACGCCCAGATCAGGACATAAAAGAATGCGGGCAGTGATCTACGATCGTGCAAAGTGAACCTCCACCAGACGGCGGCGATGTTTTCACTTCTGGGTTATCAGTGTCAACGGGGAGGGCTCCGAATACTTGGTCAGGCCTCACTTTGCACTGCTTGGCTCTTTCAAGGGCGCAACATGCGGACTGTTGCCAGCGCAATGACCATCCGCTTGTTGGCGAGCAAGTGCGATTCCTATTCATGCCGACTTGAGAGGGTTGAGGAAGGGTTGGAGCCTCAAGACATGGTTAACGTGCCAGCCCAGAAGCTGGATTCTCGGGGCCGGCGGCTAGGCTTGGTAAAGCAAATCCAGTCTTCGGAATGCAGATGGTGGGCAGTGCAGGACTCGAACCTGCGACCTCCTGCTTGTAAGGCAGGCGCTCTAACCAGCTGAGCTAACCGCCCATCGTAGTTCCGCTCGACCGAGATACTGCCCCGGCCGAACCTCGATTGGGCCGCGCGGACTGCGCTTGAACGAGTATACGCGAGCCGGCAGGAACCGTTAAATGCGTGGAGTTGATTTCGGCAGCACCACCGTGGTCGCGAGGCCGCCCTGCTAGACTGGCTGCGTGCGGCGTTTGATCGTTAACGCAGATGATTTTGGCTACACTTCGGGCGTGAACCGGGCCATCGTCGAAGCTCACTCCCACGGCGTCGTCACTTCTTCGACGCTTATGGCCAATGGTTCGGCGTTCGCGGAGGCCGTGCAACACTCCAAAACTGTTGGGCAACTCAGCGTCGGTTGTCATGTGGTGCTTACCGATGGCGACCCCGTTCTTGGCGCAAAACAGCTTCCCTCTCTCACCACCGCTTCGCACTTTCGCGATGGCATGATTGCGTTTGCAGCGCGCGCCATTGCAGGCGGCATGAACGCCGACGAGATCACCGCGGAAGCGACGGCACAGATTCGCAAGCTTCAATCCGCCGGCATTGCCGTTTCTCACATCGACACTCACAAACACACCCACTTGTTCCCCAAGATTCTCCGCCCGCTGCTCCGCGCGGCGGCGGCTTGCGGGGTGCGAGCCCTACGCAATCCCTTTGGTCCTCGCCTGCCTCTGCGATCCGGCCACCTGCTGTCGCGGCCCGGCCTTTGGACTCGCTACGTAGAGGTCCGCATCCTGAATGGCTTCGCGGCAACGTTTCGCGAGGCCGTAGTCCGGGAAGGGTTCACGACCCCCGACGGCACCCTCGGCATTGTAGTCACTGGAGCACTCGACGAGACTCTGTTCTACGCGATCGCCCGCAGCATTCCGGAAGGCACTTGGGAATTCGTCTGCCATCCCGGCCACAACGATGCGGACTTGCAAGCAGCCAAGACCCGCCTGCGCGAGTCACGGGAGACGGAACTTCGTGTCCTGACCCTGCCGGCAGCCCGCGAGGTGCTTGCTCAGCAAGGGATTGAACTCATCTCCTACCGCGACTTAGCGCCGTGACCCGACGCCCACTGAGGACCCAGATTCGGTTTAGTATTCCGAAGATTTCCTCGGAATCCTTGGTCAGAGTCGATCCAACGGATTGGGGTACGTTCGTAACCTACTGACTCCACAGCAAGTAGTATGATATTTTCCAGTCACCCTGTTTTCTGAATTTTCGTTCATCTGGAGGCTTTTCGCTCATGTCGGCCCAAGGGTCAGCGCCGCGTGCGACTCTGGACCTAAAGGTCCGGGTGTGGGGCATGGGCTCGAACAACCAGCCGTTTTTCCAGAATGCCGTGGCGCAAAACATCAGCGCGACGGGCGCTTGCCTTTACGGCATAGAGCCCGAGTTGAAGGTAGGCGACGTCATCGGGGTGCAATACGAAACCAGGAAAGCGCGCTGCAAGGTGGTCTGGGTCGTTGATGCGGGGGCGCTCAAGAAAACCCAGGTTGGAGTCCAGCTCGTGCTCGACCAAGATTGTCCGTGGGCAGCGGCGCTTCCCCCCGACATGCAAGTGGAAGAGCGGACCCAGGCGCGCCAGGACAATCGCAGAAAATTCGCCCGCCACAAAATTTCTTACCCGCTTGAACTGCGCGACGAGCGCGTGAACACTCCGCTGCGCGTGAATGCCACTGACATCAGCGGGAATGGTTGTTATGTTGAGACGGTAATGCCGCTGCCGATCGGTACGGCACTTCGGGTTGACCTGTGGATCGAAGAGGAGCGCATCACGCCCACCGCGGTGGTTCGTACTCGCGACCCCGGCGTCGGCATGGGTATCGAATTTACCGGCTTACCGGACGAATCCAAGAAACGGTTCCAAGCTCATCTCGACAAGCTCGACCCCGGCATTGCATTCGGCCACAAAGAAGGTCAATAAAGACGCCCGATAAGCCTGCCGCGCCTGTCATCCCTCTACTCGTGTAAAATCTGCAACCACTGCCCATTCCAGCCATCGAATGACAGAAGCCACGAGAAAGCGGCGCCTCGAACATGAAGATCGGAATCACCTGTTATCCGACGTACGGCGGTAGCGGTGTCGTTGCCACGGAACTAGGCCTGGAACTGGCGCAGCGCGGACACGAGATCCATTTCATTTCCTACGCGCAGCCCATCCGCCTACGGGGCGAGGAGCCGAACATCCATTTTCACGAAGTGGAAGTTTCCCGGTATCCCCTGTTTGACTATCCTCCGTACGACCTGGCGCTGGCCACCCGCATGGCGGAGGTCGCGCAGCTTTACGATCTCGACCTGTTGCACGTGCACTATGCTATTCCGCATTCGGTAAGCGCGATGCTGGCGCGGCAGATGCTCGCCGCTGGACCGCGGAAGCAGCGACTGCCGTTTGTAACCACGCTGCACGGCACCGACATTACTCTGGTTGGGCTCGACCGTTCTTACCTCCCGATCACGCGTTACTCGATCGAACAGAGCGACGGCGTCACCGCCATTTCAAATTATCTGCGCGACCGCACGCAGCGCGTCTTTGACGTAAAGAACAGTATTGAAGTGATTTACAACTCGGTGAATTGCGACGTCTATCGCCGCAACCCCGAGACCTACGCGCACACGCGAGCCGAGTACGCGCCCAACGGCGAGCGCGTCCTGGTCCATCTCTCGAATTTCCGCCCCGTAAAGCGCCTGACCGACGTGATTGAGATTTTCGATCGAGTACACAAGACGATTCCTTCCAAGCTTTTGCTCATCGGAGATGGCCCCGACCGTTCAGTCGCCGAGTGGTTGGCCGTGCAGAAGGGCATTCATGATGACGTCCTGTTTCTTGGTAAACAGGATCAGATCGAAGAAAAGCTCGCCATCGCAGACATCATGCTGATTCCCAGCGAACTGGAATCGTTCGGACTCGCCGCGCTGGAGGCCATGGCGTGCGAGGTGGTTCCGATTTCCACGCGTGCCGGCGGCGTCCCAGAGGTGATCGACCACGGTAATACCGGATATCTCGCCGATGTAGGAGACGTGGACACCATGGCGCGCTACGCCATCGAATTGCTCAACGACGAGAAGCGTCTGCGGGAAATGGGAAAACAGGCCCGCGCCGCCGCCATGGATCGCTTCTGTTCGACCAAGATTGTGAAGCAGTACGAGGATTTCTACCGGCGCGTGCTGGAACGCTCGGCGTAGAAGCCTTCCGGTACGGCACTCGCGGCCTCAACGAGGGGCAGGCGAATCCGGACCAACGTTCCCTTCCCTTCGTGGCTGTCGATGGTCATGCGCGCCGTGTCGCCGTAGAGAACTTGCAGACGTTCGGAGATGTTGGCCATGCCAATCCCCATCCCCGACCAACTGCTACTTTCTTCTAGCTGCGCCCCACCCATCCCGACACCATCGTCCTCGACTTCAATGATGAGGCGCGCATCGACGACGCGGCTGCGCAGATAGATGCTGCCACCCTCCACCTTCGGCCCCAGCCCGTGCTTGATGGAGTTTTCGACCAGCGGCTGCAGCAACATGCTGGGAACGACCACGTCGAGTGAGGATGGGTCGAGGTCCTTGACCACGCGCAGCTTGTCCCTCCCAAAGCGCACCACTTCGATGTCGAGGTAGTTATCGATGAATTCGAATTCCTCCCGCAAAGGCGCGAAGGCCTCACTGCTGTTGAGCAGGCGCCGCAGGATCGTCGCCAGTTTGAAGATCACGTCCCGCGCCATGTCGGGATCGAACCGTACCAGCGACGAGATCGAGTTCAGGGTATTGAACAGGAAGTGGGGATTGATCTGATTCTGCAGTGCTTCCATGCGCGCGTGCAGTAGAAGGCGCTCTTGTTCTTCCAGCTTGATCTGGATGCGCACGCTGTTGAAGATCTTCAGCTCGATTCCAACCGCGGTCACGGCCGCAGCGTAAATCGCGCTGTACACCCAGTAGCTGCCGGGACTCTCGATGCTGAATATGGAGTTCGGAAAATACTGCACCAACTCGGTTTGTACGAAGCGCAGGCCGATCACGGTCCAAAAGAACATGATCTGCCAGTCGAACAGGCGGGGGCGCGGAATATTACGCAGAATGATGCGAAAGATGCTTTCATCAATGAACGGCGAGAACGACCAGATGTCATCCTTATCGATCGCCCAGGTGCGCAATTGGCCGGCGACAAAACCGGAAAGCACATCAAACGGCATCGCGGCCCACTCGCCGTGCAGCAGAGCGGGTATACCCATCAACACGCCGCCCAGCGATCCCGCCCAGCGCCCGCCAATCACTCCCAGCAGAAGCGCGGTTTCAAAACTCATGTCGCCTGCCTGGAAACTCTTCGAGAAAATTCGAGCCCAGACACCAACCATGATCGGCAGGCCGAACCAAAGCACCAGGTACACCTTCTGCCGGAAGGTGCGCTCTTCGCGAAACAAGAGACGCTTGAATTCCTTGGAGCGCACCAAACTGCTGGACACGGCCGCAGCTACGCCCAGCTTGAACAGCAAATTGAAGAGAATGAGCCGCTGTTCCATGAGTTTCGGTTCTAGTGAATTGCCAGACTGAATCCGCGGCGATCCATGTCGCCCCAGAAAACTGTAGCACGAAGCCGGAGGCTCAATATCCCTTCTGCTTGTCGACCACAAAGCGCAGTGGCTCTCGCGCCACGTAGCGGCGCAGATTATCGGAGAACAACTCGTAGTGCCGGTGCCAGAGTTTATCGGTAAGTCCGGCCGTGTGCGGCGTAATCAGCAGGTTCTCGGCACTCCAGAGCGGAGAATCCACCGGCGGTGGTTCGCGCTCAAACACGTCCAGCGCCGCCCCGGCAATGCGTCCGGTGCGAAGCGCCTCGACCAGCGCAGCCTCATCCACTTGTACCCCTCGTCCAACATTGATCAGGCATGCTCCAGGTTTCATCGCCGCAAGCCGGTCGGCATTGATCAGCCCGTGAGTCGCCGCAATCAGCGGCGCGGCCAGGACAACGTAATCGGACTGCTTGAGCACTTCGTCGATGGCCGACGGAGGAAAGACCGTCGCCACCCCTTCGGGACTGCCTTTCTCCACGTGCTCCCGCACCGCAATCACGCGCATGCCCAGTGCCGACGCCATCTGCGCCACCCGGCGTCCAATGCTCCCCACGCCAACCAGACCTAGCGTTGCACCGGCAATTTCCCGCGGGTGGGCTCGATCTCGCCAGATGGCCTCTTGTCCCCAGATGTGTTTTTGCTGGAACAGCGCGGCCTGAGGAATCTTCTTGGCCAGCGCGAAGATCAACGCCATCACATGTTCGGCGACGACGGGGCCGTGTACTTCCCGCGAGTTCGTGATCGTCACATTGCTGTTCACCAGTTCCGCAAACAGCAGTTGATGAACCGCCGCCGTGGGCGCGTGAATCCAGCGCAGGTTGGTCGCCGCGGCAAATTGCTCCGGCCTCAGCGAAATCGTGAAGATGACTTCCGCATCCCGCAGATATTCCTCGATGCCATCGTAGCTGGTACGCTGCGTGATCCGCAGTTCCGGAAACTCTTGCGCTAGGCGTTCTCCAAACCACGCTGGCACATTCCACAGCTCAAAGCGATGATGCACAGCAATCAGCACGTTCATGATTGCGAGAATTTAACCACAGAAGCCGTGTACGAAGTTGAATCCGCTAAGAATCCCAGTCGGATCGATTCTTTTCGATGCTCGGAACATCAACACACTTTTGAATCTCCCAACGGTAGAATAGGTTATTGCGTGCCGCAACCGGCCGGGGCTTCCGCGCAGGGCTTATGTGCGGGGGATAGCATGGCTCTCCTGTGCGTGGCGATTGCGGGTAGTACCTGCCACGGACGAAAGGCCAAGAACTAAGACTTTTCTTATGGATTTCAAACTCGTTTCCACCTACAAGCCGCAAGGAGACCAAGGGCGCGCGATCGAGGCGTTGCTGCGTGGGGTGTATGACCGCGAACAGCATCAGGTTTTACTGGGCGTAACTGGGTCCGGCAAGACGTTCACCATGGCGAAGGTGATTGAAGCCGCAAACCGTCCAGCCCTGGTCATGGCGCATAACAAAACGCTGGCGGCGCAACTTTACCACGAGTTCAAGAACTTCTTTCCGCACAATGCGGTCGAGTACTTCGTCTCGTACTACGACTACTACCAGCCCGAGGCGTACGTCCCCGCCGCCGATCTCTACATCGAGAAGGAAGCGACGATTAACGATGAACTCGACAAGCTCCGACTGTCGGCGACGCGATCGCTGTTTGAGCGGCGCGACGCTCTGATCGTTGCTTCGGTGAGCTGCATTTACGGCCTGGGCTCGCCGGAAGCGTATTATGGCATGATGATGTTTCTGGAGAAGGGCCAGAAGATCAAGCGCGAAGACATCACGCGCCGGCTGGTCGATATTCTTTACGAACGTACCAATGGAGACTTCCGGCGCGGGACATTTCGCGTGCGCGGCGATGTGATCGAGGTCTTCCCTACGTACGACGACATGGCCTACCGCATCGAGTTGTGGGGCGACGAGATTTCGTCACTGACTCAGGTCGATCCGCTGTTTGGAACGGTGAAGCAGAAATACATGCGCCTGCCGATTTATCCCAAGACGCACTATGTAATGAAGGAAGAGACGCGGGCGTCGGCCGTGGATTCCATCAAGAAAGAGCTGGCTTGGTGGGAAGTCGAGATGGAGAAGCAGGGTCGACTGGTGGAGGCGCAACGGATTCACCAGCGCACCATGTTTGATCTGGAAATGATCAAGGCCATGGGCTTCTGCCACGGCATCGAGAATTATTCGCGGCACTTTACGGGACGACTGCCAGGCGAGCCCCCGCCCACGCTGCTGGACTATTTCCCGCGCGATTTTCTGATGTTCATTGACGAGTCGCATGGAACGGTGCCGCAGTTGCGTGGGATGTACGCGGGGGACCGCTCGCGCAAGGAAACGCTGGTCGAGTATGGCTTTCGCATGCCCTCGGCGCTGGATAATCGCCCGCTGACGTTTGAGGAATTTGAGCATCGCACTAATCAGCTGATCTACGTTTCGGCGACGCCCGGACCGTACGAGCTGACGAAGTCGGCGGGCGTGGTGGTGGAACAGATCATCCGTCCGACGGGGTTGATTGATCCTCCGGTTGAAGTGCGCCCTGTGAAGGGGCAGATCGACGACCTACTGCATATGATTCGCGGCCGGGTTGAACTCGGGGAGCGCGTGCTAGTAACAACGCTGACCAAACGCATGTCGGAAGATCTGGCTGAGTACTACGCCGAAGTGGGCGTGAAGTGCCGCTACATGCATTCGGAGATTGAGACCCTGGAGCGAGTGAAGATTCTGCGTGACCTGCGCAAAGGCGAGTTCGATGTATTGATTGGCATCAATCTTCTGCGGGAGGGACTGGATCTGCCGGAAGTGTCTCTGGTTGCGATTCTGGATGCGGACAAGGAAGGATTCCTGCGGTCGACCGGTTCGTTGATTCAAACTATCGGCCGCTGCGCGCGGCATCTGAACGGGCGCGCAATTCTCTACGCCGATCGAATGACGGATTCGATGAAGCGTGCAATCGATGAGACTATGCGACGGCGCGCCATTCAGACCGCCTACAACGAAGAAAACGGAATCACGCCGGAGTCGATTGTGCGTCCGCTGGACATGACTCTGGCGGGGATCGTAGCCGCGGATTATGCCGACTTGACTGCGGGAGAGACGGAGGGCATGCCGGAGTTCAAAACGCAGGAAGAAGTGGATGCATATATCGCCAATCTCGAAAGCGACATGCGCGAAGCGGCCAAGAAGTTCGAGTTCGAGAAGGCGGCGAAGCTGCGGGACGCAATCAAGGAACTAAGGACGAAAGAGTTCTTGTTCGCTTGAACGTCGCGAATTCATAGTCGCCCCTTCAGTCATAACTTCAGGATACAGCAGTGGAGGGGCTGCCGGGCTTTGCCCGGCTGGACAGCCGAGGGCGGCTGTCCCACATGGTCCATTTTGGAGTTTACACTATTTGCGTGTTACACTGTTTTCGTGTGTCCTAAACCACAGCTCCGTAATGTGACCGTGACCCTGGAAGAGGACGTCGCGCAGTGGGCCCGTATCGAGGCGGCGCGGCGGGATACTAGTGTTTCCCGGCTGCTGGGGGAACTGCTGAAGGAACGCATGACCGCGCAGGACGGCTATGAGCGGGCTATGCGGA
>OBLW0100003492.1_pt1 | contig 12219 bp, 10 predicted proteins | sample 1520161 | NCBI WGS metagenome assembly OBLW01 (sample SAMEA3539309, study PRJEB22396) | soil metagenome | biome: tundra; feature: field; material: soil | place: USA | collected 2010-05 | depth 0.15 m
CGCCGGCAGCAATGGATCGGGGCCCTCCTGCATAAGTCTCAGCTCTTCGGCTTCCTGGGTAATAGCCCCCATCTCCTGGAGGCCCTGTCTCATTGCACGTCTTTCCTCGTAGCTCATGGCGGCATAGCACTCCTCGGCCGTCGCCGAACGGCCCAGCGAATTGTCCTCTCCCTCTTCCGGCGCGTCCTCCATATCGTGCCCTTGCCCGGTGGCTGACCACGGAGTCTTGCCCAGCGGCGTCTCGCCTGCCTTTTCCGGTTCCACGACGATGCGGGTCGGCCTGGCTTTTTCCGCCTGCATCGTCTTCAGGTTGCCGGACGCGATCTGCAAGGCGTAGAGCAGCACGCCCGCGTCTTTGCGGTCGATTCGGCGCGAGAGCATCAGTTGCACCACTTGCCGGATCACGGTTTGAATCGAATGCGCGTCCTCGAACACCGGCAGCACAATCGAGCCCTCGGAATATCGCTCTCCGTCCAGGTAAAGTTCCACTTCCCGAGGCTGGTTCTGCTCGTGGTAGTAACACAGTTCCTTCGCCTTGAGCGCCGGGGAGCCACACTGCGTGCCATTGGTCTTAACATGCCGGCATCGCCGGATTTCCATCGGATAACTCGCCATAAGTCCTACCCCTCATCCTTGCCACAAAATAAAAACGCGGCCCAAAGGCCGCGCTGATTGCAGAGGTCAGAGGTCAGATTGCAGAGGTAAAACCCTCTGCGCCAGCTGGGTTCACCTCTGCAATCTGACCTCTGACCTCTGACCTCTTCTCTTGATCTCTATATCTATTATTTCAGATTGGGAGGGGTCAACCGGACATGTTTCCGGGAAATATATCTGCCATGGCTTGAGTGAGTTAGGCGGAAGATTGGGGATTTCGCCTCTTGACAGGTTTTCTAGGCGGGATTTGGTGCCGACGTCCCATCCCCCTAACTATCACATAAATAAATACTTTACGGCTAACTCCTTTAGAATCAAAGACCCATCCAGAAATTCCCTCTAAGTATTTGACTCTAAAAGACCGCCACAAGGAGGGGTTCGAGAACGCGACTACTGAAAAACGCGACAATTGCCAAGCGTCGTTTGACATCAAAGAACTTTACGGCATCGCTAAAGCGATGCCCTGATACGAATCCTCAGTTTTTCCGGAAACCGCTAGAGCGAATTTTTCGAGCGGCTCCAGAGCCAATAGACGGGAATGCCTGCGGCGAGCAGGGCGAAACCGATCAAGCTGTTCGCCGGATAGCGGTAGATGGTGTTGCCGACGACCCACCAGCATATCGCAACGAATAAGGCTGTGGTCACGGGATGTCCCGGGACATGATAGCCGTCCGTCGGTTTCATCTGGCCGCGGGTGATCCGGCTGCGAAAGACAAAAATCGTGGTTGCGGTCAGCCCGAAGAAGAGGAAATCCATCGCGGTGACGTAGTTCAAGATCTGTTCGTAGCGGCCGGAGAGCGCGATCACGATGGTCCAGACGCTTTGCAGGATGATGGCGACCACGGGCACGCGGGTTTTGGGATGGAGCCAGGCTACGGCGCGGAAGAACAACCCGTCTTCGGCCATGGCAAAGTAGACGCGAGGCGCGGTCAAAATAGATTGACTCAAAAATCCAAGCGTCGAGACCGCGATAGCGGCGGCGATGAACGTTGCGCCGCGCTGTCCCAGGGCGAGGCGCATTACGGCGGTAGCGGGAGTGGTGGTCGCGGCGAGAGTTTGCGGGCCGAGCGCGCGGAGGCAAACCCAATTCACGCCGAGGTAGAGGACGACGACTCCGAGCACGCCGAGCAGGAGGCCGCGCGGCAGATTCTTTTTGGGCTCCTTGACTTCGGCGGCGAGGAAGTTTGCCGTCTGCCATCCTCCGTAGGCGAAGAGCACGGGGACCATGGCTGCGCCGAATGAGGAGAGGGACGCGTGTTGGGCGACGGTGGCGGTTACGGCTGCATGCTTTGTGGTGAAGGCCAGCCCGGCGATGACGAGCGTAGCGATGGCGACGATTTTCATCACCATGAGAGCGCTCTGGGTGCGGCTCCCGGTTTTTACTCCGAGGCAATTGATGAGCGTGAGAATTGCAAGGGCGGTTGTGGCCACGACCCAGTCTTGTGCGGGCACGCCGGTGAGTTCTATGAAGTAGCGGGCGAAGGTGATGGCAACGGCGGCCATTCCTCCAGTTTGAATGACGAGTAGTAAGACCCAGCCATAGAGAAAGGCGACGGCGGGATGGTAGGCCTCGCGTAGATAAACATACTGGCCGCCGACTTCGGGGAGTGTGGCGGCTAGCTCTGCCCAGATGAAAGCTCCGCCGATCCCAACAATGCCGCCGAAGATCCAGGCGCCGAGAATCAGCGCGGGGGTGTGGACTTGTTGTGCGACTACGTAGGGGTTGATGAATATGCCGGAGCCTACGATGCCGCCCATGACCAGCATGGTGGCGTCGAAGAGTCCGAGTTGGCGCGCCAGGCGGGGCTTGCCGGCGGGATTCGGGCTGGGGGAGTCGGTCACAGCGACGTTGATGCGGGCATCCGAAACTTTACCATTCCATTCCGGCTTGCGCCGGTAGCGGGCGCGGTTCGTTCCCGGTGCGACGGTTTTTGGAGCGCAGTCGATGAAGAGAATCGAGTTCGTTAGTAAATCTCATGGTTGGATTGAGTGCTCTCGATCTTTCCTTTTTCAACGGTAAGAGAATAGGCGGTGCCGCCTTCCCCTCTCCACGACGGGATGTCGAAGTGAGCCCCGGTTGGGGCCTTATAGACGGCGACTTCGTGGAAGGTGAGAGGCTGCGCAGGCTGGCACACGCCGGGCGGACGCGAGGGGAGTAGAAAGTAAGCGCCTTTGCCATTTCCAACGACTGTCGCTTTGCCATCGGGCTCGACCAGCAGCGCGGATCGTTCATCGATCGCGATTTCACGGGGAGATGCGGACCATCCATCCTGCATGATGCGGGCGAGAAAGCCCAGAGTACGGCCCATGCGGTCGCGCTTGGCGAAGTGCGAATCGGTCAGCAGATTCTCCAAGTGCGGGATCTTCAGAAAATCACGAATCAGGGTTACTCGCTCGAAGTAAGGATTGGGCAAAACGTCGGCGGATGCCAGGTCATTGTCGTCGGGCTTGTCGCCGAGGGCGCCGTAGACGAATTCACCTAATACGGCGAGGCCGGCGCTGGTGCCGCCGATGGGCTTGCCGGCAGCGATATTCGCGTTGATCGCCTCTTGCACCGGAGTGCCTTTCCAGGCGCGGATGTAGTGGGCCTGATCGCCGCCGGAGATGAATACGACCTCCGCGTGGCGGATGATATCGGCCACGGTGGGATCCTTGGCGGCTGATTGATTGTCGATAATGAGAGTGGCGACGGAGTTCAGCGGGCACAATTTATTGATATAGGAGTTGTAGTCGTCGTCGCCGGAGGCGCGCAGGACGAGGAAATCTCCGCCATTGCCTTTTTTGCAGAGCCAGCGAAAGGCGTCGTCGAGATCTTCGCCTCCGCCCATCATGGCTGTACCGGCGGCGGGCCTGGTCGCAACGTCGTTCTTGTTGCCGAGGCGAAAGTATTGGTAGGAAGCGGCGTGGGCAAGGCTCGTGAGGAGCAACAGTGCCAGCGGGAAGTTGTTTCGGAAATTGTGCATTAAAGTTCTCAGTTCTCAGTTCTCAGTTCTCAGTTTGCTGCGATGCTTTTTCTGGGAACTGAGAACTGGGAACTGGGAACTTTTTTCTTACGTTCGCGTTCTCATGGTGCTTCGCAGGCGTTGAAGAACCGCCAGCAAGGCTGCGATCGCAGCCAGCCAGATGGCGAGCGTCGAAGTTACCACCCAGGGCGGCGCTTCGCCTACTCGTTGCAAGAGGAAGGGAAGAAAATTCCAGGTTGTTATGTGCACATTGTCCCACGGGTCTTGCGACATCTCCGGCGTGACTAGGCCCCAAGCATCCATTTTGCCGAGAGCGAAGGCGGCGATGTTTTTGAAACGGAGCGCGATCACGAAGGTTGGATGTCCCAGCGTTTCCATCTGGTAGATCTCGAGCGGCAACCAGAAGGCGAGCGACGCGATTTGGATGATCAGGCTGATGGCTACGAGTGTCCAAGCCGCGCGCGAGAGAGTTTTTCCGAGCGACCCTCGATAGCAGAGGAGCAGCGGCACCGCGAGGAGAGCCGCAAGCTCGACCGAGGTGGACACGTAACGATCGCCCCAGGCGAAATCTCCGCTCCAGTAGGTGTAGCGTGCGTAGAAGCAAATGTAGGCCAGGAGTAGGAGAAGCGTGGCTATGGCATAGGCTCGCAGCGCGGGAGCGAGGCGCTTCCATAGCAAGAATAAAAGAACGATCGCGAGCACCAGGAGAGGATCGAAGAGAAAGATTGATTTCTCCGGCATAAACAGCGCTCCGATGACGCCGGTGTGCAAGGGCGTGCTCCAGGGAAAATTGGGGGGGAGGCTGGGATCTAACTGGTGATATTCGCGCGCGAATACACTTACGTAGGTTTGGGTGAACGAGCCGTAGCGGTAAAACTGATACAGGCGATCGAGCAGCAGGAAAAACAAGTAGACGGGCGCGGCGACTCTACAGTAGTCGATCGCACGCTGCCACGACAGGCCGCGGGTGGTTCGGTCGAAGCACAACGCCAGTAAAAGAAAAATTCCTGCCGCAATGATGTCCAGGCCGGTGGGCAGGCGTGTGAGCAGATTGAGGCCGAGCGCGCACGAGCCGGCGCAAAGCGGACGCCAGTTGTTGGTTTGGAGCCACTCGTACTGATAGGAAAATCCGGTGAGCGTGAGCAACATGATGTAGTTGTTCTCCATCATGTTTTGGGTGTAGTGGAGGTGGGTGGTGCAGAAGAGCAACGCCAGCACTCCGGCAATGGACTCTTTCACGCTGAAACCGAACTGCTGGAGCAAACGGAATGCAATTAGCGCGGTCAGGACGTTCAGCAAAATGTTGGTGGCGTAGCTGACCACGATGCTGCGGACGGAGGGGTCGTCCTCGTAACCCGCGAAGATGGACCAGTGCTCAATCCACGTTCCGAGAAGATCGGCGGGAAGCATGAGGAGCGATTGGCCGATTCCATACCAGCTATAGAGGCGGCCGTCGCGGCCGTGCAGTCCGAATTCGGGATATTCGCTGGGAAAGACCTGGGGCTCGGAGGTCCAGAGCCAATGCGTGGTTTGAAGACGGTGGGTGGTGTCGGAGGTGCCGAGTTCGCCCGACTGGACAACGAAAGCGAGAAGGCCCGCAGTCAGGCATAGCAGGAATAGTGGATCGCGAAGCCATCGCGCGAGGACGGAGGTCATCGCATGGATGGTAATTGGAAAGAGATAATTTAAGAAGCGACGGCGTCATGCTTAGTGAACCAGCATATAAACTGGACGCAGGTTTTTAATGAGACTCTTTCAGAAGTTGTCCATTGTTCTTCTTCTTGCTTGCGTAATGTGCGGTTGTTCGCGCTCGCACGCGGCCTCGCAGAGCCAGTCGGTTGAACTGCAACTTCAGGTGAGCGCGCCGTTCCACTTTGTGGCTTATGGAGACGCGCGTTTCCACGATCCGCGGGATACGGGAGCGGCGAATCCCGAGGTGCGCCAGGCTTTGGTGCAGGCAATCGCGCAAAGCAATCCGGCGTTTATCTGCTTCGGTGGCGATCTGGTCTACAACGGTTATGACAAAGATGACTGGAAGGTTTGGGACAACGAAACGGCAGTGTGGCGGGCCAACAAAATTCCGGTTTATCCCGCGATCGGCAACCACGATGTTCACGGCAATGAAAAAATCGCGCTCGCGAATTATTTCGAGCGCTTTCCAGAGCTGAAGAACAATCGCTACTATTCGGTGCGCGCCGCCAATGCTCTGCTGCTGGTATTGGATAGCGAAGGGGACGAAAACTCCGGCCCGCAGGGGCAGTGGCTCACGCAGCAGTTGGATCATATTCCGGGCGAGGTGGATTTTGTCTTCATTGTTTTGCATCATCCGCCTTACACCAGTTCGTCGGCGATGAACCTGAGTGGAGGGCACTCTGCCCGCTCCGAGGAACAGAAGCTGGCGAAGATGCTGGAAAAGCGACAGGAGATTCAACGCGCCCGGACCATTGTGTTCTCGTCGCACGTGCATAACTACGAACGCCACGAGCATGGCGGTGTGACTTACTTTGTGACGGGTGGGGCGGGGGCGGATGCGTACCCTGTTTCCCGCGCGAAGGACGATCTCTTCCAAAGTAAAGAAATCAATTATCACTACTTGCAAGTGGAGGTGGATCGCGGAAGCGTGAAGATCACGATGCGCCGGCTCGACCTGACGAGCGGCAATGCGGTGTGGACAGAGCCGGATTCGGTTGCGATTTCGGCGACTCCGGCGAAGGCCGCAGGACATTGACCCCAGCATGGGATGCCGGGGCATAGTTGGTGCTATCGCCTGTTTTCAGTAACTATTGGCTGTTAGGGCTGGCAGACACCGTAGTCAGTCCGTATTTTTGTTATTTTCCAGCCAAGGGGATTGCCGGCATTCGGCTTGATTTTCTTGCCCTCTAAGGTCATTCGCTCGCCCTGTTTGACGCCTGCCGTATCACCGGAAAGTGTATAAACAAGTTTGTCTTTTTCGTCGTTCACGATGAACCCGTTCTGCGCCGGCTTCACGCATCCCGTAATCGTTTGCTTTTTCGAATAGTGAATGGCCACGATAGCGACGACTGCCACGGCCGCGACTACTCCTACAATTGCGCCGATAATTGTCCCCTTGCTGGGACCGATCTGGCCAGAGCCTGTGGACCCCTGCATTTCCGCAGGCACACACAGAACGAAACTGAACGCGATAATCAGAACTGCCGAGAGGCATTTTAGGGTCATGGTTGTCCTTTTTCATTTGCGTGGCCCTGACTGCTCCTTGGATATTCCGGCTTACTCCCGATACTCCTTTGAGCGCCACCGCCCAAGAAGGAAACGACAACTTGGCTTAGAAAGGCTCCCCACAAATGTGTGCGCAACGATGCGCCCGAAAAGGAGCTTTTGTCAAGGCGCATGAAATCTGCTCACAGCGGCTTGCGGGCGGGTGGGCCACTTCGCGGAACCTCGAAACAGAATAACTGGGGTGCGCCGCTTCTCATGCCTTTTGAGAAGTGGCCGCCAATGCGAGTGGCGGATAAACGATTTCGACATTTGAAGCGTCGAGAATCTGGAAGTCTTGAATGCGTCGTTAGTGTAATCGCCTGGTTACGTCAACGTCTAATGGAAGCGGCTACGCTTGTCCCCGGACTGAATCGGCATCTTCATCCGCACGACTTGTGGGAAATAGATGTTCAACTCTTTGACGAGTTTCTGCGGCTTGAGGGTGTTGCAGACATAAGTGAAGAGAAGTTCGTTCTCGCCTTCGAACTCCGGATGCTCTTTACCCGCATAGCAATATCTCAGTTGAACGGGTACGCCGGTTCTCCGGGCAAATGTCCGTCCACCTTCACGACTTTCATGCCGGGCTTGACATCCTCGGAATTGACTAACGCTACAGCGCCGGGAAAGGCTGCCAGGGCCTCTTTCTGCATTCCATTGGAGAACAGCGCAACCGGCTCGGCCAGGACCTCTCCCCGAAACACTTGAGCCGTCCAATATTTCTTGTATTCGCTCTCTGACATGTCCAGCAACTTCAATAGGACGACCCGCTCGTTTGCGCCTGGAGCGCGCACAAATAGTACGACGGCAAGTACGCCGCTCCCGCCTCTCCAGAAATGTATTTGTCCGGCAAAGATTTTGCGAAGTTCCGCGGTCGTTACGTTCGTGACGGGGTTCTTGTCGTTGACTACGACCGACACCGAGTGGCTCTGCGCAACGGCGGAAGAAAAACCGGCGATGCAGGCGAGAGAGACGGCAACCCAGACCCCAACCCGAACGACGATCAGTTTGGTTTGCATAGAGTTCCGTTTAGAACTTGAACACCAACTGCATGTGGAGACCGTCAAGGTCAGGCTCGCCCTTTCTCACGGTCTGGCCGAATTGGGTTTTGAGAGCGATGGAATCGTTGAAATCGTAGCGCACGCCAAACGACGGTCCGTAACGCAGGTCAACATCGTCCAGCAGGCCACCCGCATTCGCGTTTATGTACTGATAGCGGAAGAACGGCCGGATACGGTGAAACTGCTTCGATATCTGGGAGTAGAAGGCAGGCGTGTCATACACGATCGAACTGTGCTCGTACGCATGTCGGATGAGAAACCCTTCGCTCAGGAACTCGATTCCGTGCCGGATATAGACAACATGCCCGTTCACGATCGTCTGACCGAGCCTGACATTTGGCCCCTTTGCGAAGTCACTAATCCGATCGTGATAAATCGATCCGCCCACCTCCAAACCTGGGAGGGATTCCGGGCGCACAAAAAGCCCGAAGTTTATGTGATTGCCATTGTTCTCGTCGGTGAACGCTTGGCCGGTGAGCTGGGGGCGAATTGTATCGCTGGATCCGTATTCGGCGATGTAGTTGAGACCCAATTTCCCGGATGGAATGGAGCCGGTGAACGATAGTCCCACGGCTTGCGTAGGCAACGGACCCCCGTTATCCGGGAACTCCATGATCAAGGGGCGGTCGGCCGTGGTTTGAAACCAGCTACTGGCGTGATAGGCGGTGTTGTAGTACCCGATCCCGGTCTGATAACGGCCAAAAGACATTCGAAGGTGATCGTTGTAATTGTAGTTAAGTAGCATGCGTTCGACGGAGATGTTATAGGACTGAGCGTCCCCTTCTGCGATCGCAATCTCCGACAACACATTGGCTTTGTCGCTGATTCGAGCGGTGAGCAAGAGATCTAAGTCGCCGGTGTAAAAGTTTCCAGCTGAGCCCGGCACAAAACCGTAAGTTCCCAATTCAGGGATTCTCTGATTCAGCACCTTGTAGTCGACCTCTCCGAACCCCTGCCACTGAATGCCGCGGAGGTTATGAAGTTCGCGTACGAGGGAAGAAGGTTGCGAATTGTTATCCGCAGCTTGCGGAGTGGGCGCGCTCTCGGACGGAGAAGTTGCATCGGCAGTGGGAGGGGCATTGGACCGCTGCTGGGATTCGAGAACTGCAACTCTTTCCCGGAGTGCGGTCACCTGCAGAACGAGTTGTTGAATTACCTCTCGTTCAGAGGGGGCGGAGTCTTGCGCATGGCTCAGGCTTGCGACGAGTACCAGTAAAGTTGCCGCTCTGTTGTGGCGCATGCTTCAGTCCCCATTCATGCCCAAATAGCTCAAAGGGTTCGGCTTTCGACGGACCCGCTTGCACTAAAATTGTCATCGGAGCTCTCGCCCGGGAGGTGAGCAAAACAGCGCAAAGCGTCTTACGTCGGTAATCACGGGACGCTGTAAATACCTACGTGTAGTCTCGTTGGCGAAAAATCCCCATTTCACTAATTAGCCGGGCGCCGGCTCTCCGGGTTGTCTCGAATACGAATCTGAAACGCTTGTACCGAACGGAGCGACCCGTGGTTTCGTAACCTGTGGCGACGCCACGCGGATCTCTTGAGACCAATCAGTTGTTCAGCGTTATCCCGTAACGCAGCTTAGGCGCGGTGCTCGAATGGCGTCTCAACCGCGGTCCCATTTTGCATAACTGATCCAGTAGGAATCCGCGCTCCCGCTTGTATAGGCGGAACACCAACAGCCCGCCGCATAAAATGGTAGGTTTAACCTGGCCTAGTTCGTTCGGGCACGCCTAATTTTTCTAGCAAGCGACGGACCCTTTCATGCTACGTTAATGCGCCTTTGGCACACTGTCCCGAAGTTGGGGGTCTCGTTTTGCTCGGCAGAACAATTGTGTACTTTACATGCGCACAGCGATGCAGGCATAACTGTGTTCGCTGTGCGAACCCGCCTGTCATTCACTAGAAGTAATCGATCCCCAATTTTCGGGCATTTGTGGAGGAGCGTATGAACTCAATTCGTTTGATGGCACTCAACATCGCTTCCGCAGCAGTTCTTCTGTGGGCATTTACCGGGGCCGCAGCCGGGCAGAACGTGATCGCCTCCATATCGATTCCGGCCACTTCAGCCGGACAGGTCGCCGTCAACACCGCGCTCAACAAGATTTATGCGGGCGGCGGTCCCAACAGCGGCGGGACCAGCTTAACCGCGATCGACGGAGTCACTTTCGTCATAGTCACAACTGTCACCCCTTCCGCCGGAGTGGCTGTGGACATGAAGAGCGACAAGTACTGGGCCGGCAATCTGACAGCCGGTGATGTGGTGGTTTATGAGGGCGATGATAACGTTGAACTTTCTTCGACCTCGGTGGGTTCTTGTCCCGCCGCTGTCACTTTCGATTGCAAGGGTCGGATATGGGTGGCCTCCCAGTGCGGCAAGGGAAACGATCCGCTCTGGGTGTTCGCTGCTGGTAATCTGAAGTTGCTTGACGGACCCATCCCGAGTGGCGGCACGATCCTGCAGCCGCCGGTAGTGAATCCAGACACGGAGAAGGTCTACGTAACCGCGGGCGGCGTGTCGGAAGAGATTAACCCCGCTACGTATGCGGTCTCCAACACAACCTTCGGCACTGTAATGGCCATCGATTCCGCCACCAACCGGCTGTTTGCCACCTCTGGCAATCACCTGCAGATCGTCGCGGGGCACGATGACGCCATCTTCAAAACAATAACCCTGACTTACACCCCGGCCGCCATGGGGGTGAATAACGCTCTGCAACATGTCTACCTGCTGAATCCGGCAGGGAACTCAATCGACGTCTACAGCGAAACCGGAAATAAGGTCACGACCTTTCTGCTGGGAACGAACAATCAACCGAAAAGTCTGGCCGTGGATTCAGTGCGTGGACGCTTGTTAGTGGATGTACTGAATACCGGTACAAACACATGGTCGCTGGATGTGATCGAAGATTTGTCTTCCGCGAGAAAGTGCGGATACGCCGGAAGCTGCGACTACTAGGGGGCGATGCGGCGCAAGTTCCGGTAGGCAGACGACTTTTGCCACGCTCGTTGGTGAAAAATCCCCATAGCACTAATTGACCTCGTAAAGGAATGAAAAACTCTTTAATGAGCCCCGCATTCCGTTGTAAAGTATTTATTCCTCAATAACATACACCAAATAGCCCCTCAAAATAGCCGACGAATCTTGCTAACTGATTGATTTATAAATACTTTACAGCTAAGTCCTTATTCTTCAAAGACCTGGCCGAAACCACCCTCTAAGTCTTTTGTTTTCAAAGACCACACCAAGGGGGTCTTGCAGGTGTGCTGTGGAAAAGTGCCGAAGAATCCCCAGCTCTTGGGATCGCTTTTCCCCAGTCTCTGGAACTCGTGCTTTTCCCGGAACCTCCGAGAAACGGATTGTTTCAGCAAACTGTGAGCCGGATACTAAGATGTGCAATTATTGCAGCAGTGAACCACTGCGCCACCGAAAGCTCGCGCGACGTCGAGCTTATTGAGCTGCCGGTTTTGCGATGCGTATCGATTCGGCAATCTCGCTGATATTTGTTTTTGTCAGCCTGACTGCGCTTCCCGGCGCTTCGCAGAATAAGAATGTTGCGGAAGCACGCTCGCACTCGACCATTAACAGCGTGGTTGTAGCGGAGCGCGGCGAAGCGGTCGAGGTCGAGATTACCTTTACCGAATTGGTGCAGCCCGCGGTCAGAAGACTCGAGCATCCGGATCGGCTGGTATTCGATTTTGCCGGATGTGAGCTGGCGGAACTGGGCCAGCGCTTTAGTGTTCAGCGCGGATCGATCGTGGCGGTGAGCACGGAAGTCTCCGGCGTGGCGCGGCCTGTGGCTAGCGTGATCGTTGAGCTCGGGTCTGCTCAAAGTCACGAGCAGGCATCTGCCGGAAAACTCGTCGTCAGCCTGAGTTCGGATGGAAACAAGCTAATTATCGAGCTGGGTTCCGCGGCGAGCGCGGCAAGTCGCGCTCCCGCAAGTCGCGCGGACAAACCCGCCGCTCAGAAGCCAGCGGCTGCATCCGTGAATCCCGCGCCGCCGAAGTCCGCGGAGGTGGCGCCGCCGATGCCCGCGATGCCCGCGCGCCCGCTGAGTACCGATCGAACGGCCACAAAGTCCGAGGAAGTCACGCCGTCAATGCCGTCCATGCCAGCGCGGACTCTCAATACCGACCGGGTCGAAGCCAAGGTGGCCGAGGCGGTGCCGCCGAGCCCGAACTTTCCCTCGCCGGTTTTGAAAACGGATGCGCCTGGGCTCGCTGCGAGCGCGGTTTTGCCGCCGCCCCTGCCCAAGGCGCTGGCCGGATAGATCGGAAGAGCACACGTCTGAACTCCAGTCACT
>OBLW0100003493.1_pt1 | contig 12218 bp, 5 predicted proteins | sample 1520161 | NCBI WGS metagenome assembly OBLW01 (sample SAMEA3539309, study PRJEB22396) | soil metagenome | biome: tundra; feature: field; material: soil | place: USA | collected 2010-05 | depth 0.15 m
GAAGAGCAGGAAGTTGAAGCGGCGCACCTTGTAGGGGCAGTTGTTGGAGCAGTATCGAGTGCCCACGCAGCGGTTGTAGACCATGGTGTTGAGGCCTTCAGGCGTGTGCACCGTGGCGCCGACCGGGCAAACCTGCTCGCAAGGCGCGTTCTCGCAGTGCTGGCAGGCCATGGGCTGGAAGTGCGCGCGGGGCGCTGAAAGATCGCCCTCAAAGTAGGTATCGATGCGCAGCCACTGCATGTTGCGGCCGATGCGTACCTGCTGCTTGCCCACTACGGAGATGTTGTTTTCGGCGTAGCAGCTGACGATGCAGGCGTTGCAGCCGGTGCAGCTGTTCATGTCGATCGACATGCCCCAGGCGTTGTCGGGGTAAGTCCAGTTGGGGAACATCGAAGTCCCCATGTCGGTCTTCTCGTGGCCCTCGCCCTCGTTTGCGAATCCGGGGTTGGCCTTGAACTCCTCGAGCGTAGCGTAGCGAACAACGCCGCGTGGGCCGAGCGCTTCGTCGGCTTCAAGCGAGTTGTTTCCGGTTCCCTGTCCGCCGAAGGTCTTCGACCGGTGATCCTGGTAGTGGCTCTTGGTGACGGCGAGGCCCCACTTGCCTTCGATCTTGCGGATGGAGCCGGTGGCGTGGAAGGGCGCCCAGGTGTTGCGGATGAGATAGGCATTGAAGCCTGCTCCCGAGCCGACGCGGCCCGCAAACTCGCGGCCGTAGCCGAGGTAGACGGTGACTGAATTATCAGGATGGCCGGGCGCGACGATGACTGGCGCCTTGACCTTGCCTCCGCCTACAGTGAGCTCGACGATGTCGTCTTCTTCGAGGCCCAGCTTGGTGAGCGTTGCACCGGAGACGATGGCGGCGTTGTCCCAGCTGAGGCTAGTTACGGGCTTAGGCAGCTCCTGGAGCCAGCCGACGTTGGACCAGCGGCCATCATATATGTTGGGGTCGGGACGGAAGATGATCTCGAGCGAATCTTTCGAGGTGGGCGCGGGGACGGCTCCCTTGAGCGCGGCGCCTGCGCCTGATTTTGCGGTCTTGTCGTAGGCGGTACCGTCGATCCATCCAGCATGGAGAGACTTGCGCCAGCCGGTCTCGAAATCGCCCTTGATCAATGGCTTCGAGGTGGTGCGCACTGCTTCGTACGCACTCAGCATGGGCTCGTCGAGCAGCGACTGCAGAACATCGTGGGCCGTCCGGCCGCCGTAGAGTGGATCGATCATGGGCTGCACGATGGAGACTGTGCCGTCGTAGGAGCGAACGTCGGACCATGACTCGAGATAATGCGCGGCGGGAATGTGCCAATGGGAGATTTGGCCGGTTTCGTCCACATGCGAGCCGAGGTGCGCGACGATGTTGGCCTTGGCGAATGCGTCGGTGAAGTTCAGGTCGGCGGGGGCCGTGTAGATGGGATTGGCGTTGAGGATCACGAGCCAGTCGACTTTGCCGGCGTTGAGGTCGGCTACGAGGGACTTGAGGTCGGCAAGCTGGTCGCTCGGCAGCGGATTCATGGGCTCGGGCGCGACGGTGACCGTTTTGCCCACATTGCCGAGTGCGTTGTTGATGGCCAGCGCGAATTGCGCGACTGATTCATCCTGATAGAGGCCAGCAATCACTGCGGACTTGCCGGCGTTCGCTTTCAGATCCTTTGCGAGGGCGGCAAGATATTTCTGCTGCTCGCCGGTCCAGGCATAGGACGGAACGTTGACGCCCGCGACGCCGACAGCCTTTGCCAGCTCGGCGACGAATGCGGGAATCTCGCTTGCCCGGAGACCCAGACGATGCTCGGCCTTGAGGCCGGTTGTGGTGGGCGTGCTCTCGATTGCGTAGAGACGATTGAGGTGGGTTGGGTCCTTGCGCCGCTTTGCGTACTCGCGGACCAGCTGGTGGAATCCGGGGAAGCTGGCGCCCGATAAAAAGTCCGCGTCGAGCGACACGATTACATCGGCGTCGTCGAGCGCATATTGAACATTCAAACCTTTTGAAGCTGCGGTGCCGGCCAACGCGGGGTCGTACTGCACCAGCTTCGCTTTGGGCCATGCGGTCTGCGCTGCCTTCCACTGCCGCGCCAGGGTGGGCGAGGTAATGGTGGAGCTGAGGAAATAGATGCCGGTACCGTCTTTGGAGCCTGCCACTTTGACGCGCAGAGCCTGGGCGAATTCGGCCCACTCGCGATTCTCGCCGCGATATGTCACGTGCTGCGAGCGGTCGGGATCGTAGAGGTCGAGCAGCGTTCCCTGCGTGTAGGGATCTGAAGCGCCCTGGTTGTAGGCGTGCTCGGGATTGCCATCGACCTTGATGGGGCGGAATTCATCGCTCTTGACCAGCACGGGCACGCCGCCGGTGGTAAACGGATGGGCCGTGGCAAAGTACATGGGCTTGCCGAGGACGAGGTCTTCCGGCTGCTTGACGTAGGGATAAATCTGCTCTTCAGGCTGCTTGGCGCAACCAGCCAGACCGGCCAAAGCGAGGGACGCGCCCATGACCTTGAGGAAGCCGCGGCGTGAAACCGGATCGACCCACTCCTGCGCGGCGGATGGAAATTCGCGCTCGACGGCTGCCTGAAACTCGGCCGTATCGGCCAGCTCGTCCACCGACCGCCAGAACCGCTTGCCTTTCACGCCCTTCAACTCCTGGCGAACCTGAACCAGGGTCAAGGGGGCGTCGGCGGCGTTTTTCGTTTCATGAACCATGAACTTTCCCGCCTCGACGGCATTCCCCGTCTTGTTGTTGCTTTGGGTCTTCCCGTTTGCGTTGATCTTTCCGCTCATCGGTGGCAGACCTCGCAGCTTGTCAGGTCTTTCGGAGTGCGAATCTTGTAGTGATCCAGGAGGAAATGGCCCAGGTCATCCTGGCTGGTGAATTTCTCGTATTTGATCGAGGACTGGCTGAGCGACGTGAATGCCGTGCTGACATTGCGGACCTGGGCAGCGGCGGAAGGTAGAACCGGAGCAGTCAGCGAAGCCAGCGTTTCTGGATTCGCCGATGGATCTTTCGTTACGCAGTTCACGCTTTCGGCCGTAGGCACGCCCGACTTTTGATCCCCGACCGCGCACCAGACTGGACGATCGCTGGCCGGCTTCTCCCACGCCATGTTGTAGATCTCGCTGGTCGGGCGCAGATTTTTGGCGGGATTGCGGTGGCAGTCGAGGCACCACTCCATCTGGAGGGTGTTTTGCGCATACATCAGAGGCATCTGGTCAACGCGGCCGTGACAGGAGGCGCAGCCGACGCCCTTGTTCACGTGGATGGAGTGGTTGAAGAAAACGTAATCGGGAAGGTCGTGCACCCTGATCCAGGGAACCGACTGGCCGCTGGCCCAGCTGGTGCGGATGGGCTCGAGCAGTTGCGCGTTGGTCCAGATCTGCGCGTGGCAGTTGATGCAGGTCTTGGTGGGTGGGATGCCGGCGTAGCTGGACTTCTCGACCGTCGTATGACAGTACTGACATTGCAGCCCGAGCCCCTGGACATGGTGTTTGTGGCTAAAGGGCACGGGCTGATCTGGACGCTGACCTTGCCGCGTCACCCAAGGCGAACGTTGCAGTTGATCGAGCGTAACTCCCAAGGCGATCACAATCAGCCCTGTCAGCACCAGGCTCATGCGAGCCAGCGCGTTGGAGCTGCGTTCAAAGATTTGCGCCATGAATGGTTTTCCTGCTTGATTTTCGCGTTTGAATGCGTCCGCTGTGCCGGCGGTCACACAGGTTGTGTACAAAAATCGTTCTTGGGTACGACTCACCCGAGAGGTTGAGAACCCCGAAAATCAAATATAACAGCCTGGAGTGTGCTCGCAAGGGTTTGCGGCGCTGAATTGCAAAAAAATCTTGTGCAAAATCAACTTGGTAACCCACTGATAACTAAACCAGTTGTGATAAGAAGGATTGCGGGGAACAACCTACCGTGCCTCTGGTGGCTTGCGTACCAGAGACTGGGGAATAATGCCTATAAAAATATCATGCCAAATCAACGTTGCGCTACTCTGTTTGGATCCCGATCCATAAAAAATCAGAAGTCGAGGACTGCGGGACCTCGGATGCAAGCTGGATTCCTTCAATGCCGGTCGTTTCCCGGTGAGGCCGCGGAGATTTCGGCAAAGGAGCTGTCTGGGGATGTGGGCGGCCAGCCGATCATGACCAGGAATACATCGAGGACGAAGAGGGCGATTGCGATGTCATTGAAGAGTGTGGCCTGGGGCAAACTTGGCCAGAGTTGGTTGGCCGCCCAGAAGAGAAAGGCGACGGCAAGCATGATTGCCTTGGCAAGTTCCCTGCCCGGAGGGCGATGCACGATCTGGTAGACGAGGTACGCAAAAGCGATCAGCGCCAGTGAAAAGGCGGCGAGAAAATCGTGACTTCGGGTGGGAAAGCGCTGTGGGAATGCGTCCCAAACGAGCAGAACTGCGACGTCTGCCAGCGTTACGACACCCAGGATTACGGGAAGAGCCCTGTGGGCCCGGTCGAGACGGTTGTACATAGCCCATTATTGATTGCGCCTCGAAAAGAAGTTGTAAGGGCTGCGAGGAGGGTCTCCCTTCGAGTCTTTGCTCCTTTTCCCCGATTCCTGGCCGGGAACGGAAGACGGGCGTTGGAGGTTCGTAGTCTCCCACCCCCTTCGCCAGGAAAAAGGCGAAGGGATTGGGTGCGGAGCATTTGTGGGTGATTTAAGGGGTGGACCACGCGGCCCATCTTGAAAGCCCCACTTGGACCTAGAAGGTGAAGTGAACCGCGACTTGCAAGCTGCGCGGACCGCCTCCGCCCAGGTAGGGGTTGCCGCTGCCCACATCCGGCGTCGCCGTGGTGGCCAGAAACTGGGTCCCGCTGGTCGCCGGATCGGAGCCTGCCACGAGGCGATTTCCCGCTGTGTGGGTGTTGCCGAATACATCGATGCCAAAGCCGGGCAGCAGCGGGTTGGAGAAATTCGGGTGATTGAAGATGTTGAAGAAATCGGTGCGAAGTTCCATCGCCACCTTTTCGGTGAGATGCGAGGTCTTGGTCAAAGAGAAATCGAAGTTGGTATAGTTCGGCGCATTGAAGGCGTTGCGGCCCTCGCTGCCAGGATGGCTGGTGCCGCTGACGCACGCATTTGCTGAACTATCCCATGTGCAGGGCGCGGCGAACGCCGCCATGTTCAGCAGGTTGGTGCCGTGTGCGCCGGGGTATGGATTGCCGATGATGTCCGGCCGCCCAAAATATTCTCCGCTGCCGTTGTAATCGCCTTCAAACAGGTAACTGACCGTATAGGGCTGGCCGGTTGCAAAGTTGAACATGCCGTCCAGTGCCCATCCGTTGAGGATTTTCTGCGCCTTGTCGAAGTTGGGAAGGTTGTATGTCCAGTACCACTGAAAGCGCTGACGCACGTCAAAGTTGGAACTGGCGCGTTCGCCGTGAGGATTGAAGCTGTTGTCGGGCATTGAAGCGTTGGGAACAAAGTCGAGGCCGTCGCTGGCCGTATCAATTGAGTGTGCCCAGGTGTAGTTCACCGTGGACGTGAGACGGTGCCAGTTCTGCAGCTTCAGCGTGCTCTGAAGCGAGTTGTAGTTGGAGATCGCGCTGGTCTCGATCTGGTTGACGTAGTAGAGCGGAATGTCGATGTACGAGCCCACTGAGTAGGTTGGGTAGCACTGCTGGCCATAGGTAATCTTCTGACCGTTTCCGCAAATATCCACGCTGCCCGACACGTTGTTGACCTGGTTGAGATCGCGGAAGTGGAACAGGTGGCGTCCCTGCGAGCCCACGTAACCGACCTGGATGGCAACCTTGCTGGCGACCTGCGACTCAATGTTGAGATTGTAGGAGTAGTATCTTGGCGTCACGAGGCCCTGATCCACAGTGAATACGCTGCTCGGCGAGTAGTTGCCAAAGATTGGAGTGCCGGAAGTGATGGTGGAGACAACCGGCGATGCGAAGCCGATGCCGTTGAATGCAGGCCCGGCTTCTCCGGCGTTGGTATTGTAGGCCTGGTTGCCCACGAAAAAGTCCTGTGAGGAGCTGTCGTAGAAGATACCGACACCGGCCCTGACGACCAACTTGCCATTACCCATTAAATCGTCGGCCATGCTGAGCCTCGGCGCAATGTTGGTCAAGTCCTTTGGATAGAGCGACGCGGGGCCGCCAGTGGCGCCCACCGTTTCCAGTCCCCCGGTTTTCACATTGAAGATGCTGAAGGCGTTGTTCTTGGCGCCAATGACTCCGAAGTAGTCCCACCGCAGGCCATAGTTGAGCGTGATTCTGCTGCTCATGTGCCAGGAATCGAGTAAGTAGGCCCCCATGCCGTTCTGATAGGAGTAGCGCGTGCCTTCTCCTTCGGCGGAACTGCCGCCGTCGATGTTGCCCGCAAGAAAATTATCGAGGGTGTCGAAGACCAGCTTGCCGCGATGTCCTGAATCGATGAAGCTGTTGATGAAAGTGCGCCGCCACTCGTAGCCAGCCTTGTAGCTATGCCGGCCTTTGACGAGCGAGACGTTGCCGAAGAGTTGGTAGTTGGTGTCGATGCGGCCGCGCGAGTCGCTGGCGGTGGCGCCGATGGGGCTGTACGCGCCGATGTCGATGGTTGGCAACCCCATGTCGCGCGACGAGAAGTTCGGCGGCAGAGTGTTGAGGCCGAATGCGGAGTTGGGATTGAGGCTATTGTCCTGCGGCAGGAATTGCTGCAGGAATCGGTTGTAGCCGCCGCGAACTTCGACGATCAGGTTCGGCTTTGGAATCGAGGTATAGGAGAGCGAAACGATGTTGACATGCGTTGGAGTGGAGGTGTTGTAACCCGGTGCGCTGCTGCCCGTATAGAGCATGCCCAACGGAAAGCTCTGCATGCCATGGCTGTAGAAGTAACGTCCGGTGAGCAGGTCGCCGGGGCTGAACAGCTTCAGATGCTGATCGGCCTTGGCGATGATGTTGTCGCTGTTGTTGGTGAAGGGCGTGGTGAAAGTCTCACTTCCGCCGGTCAGGGGCAGGGTCCCCCAGGGATTGGTCTTGAGCAGGTTCTTGATCACCGGGTTGATGGTTCCACCACCGGATGTGAAAGCATTGATATCGGTTTGCGTGGGCACCGTGCCCAACTGGGGCAGTGCGCCGCTTTCTCTCTGCCCTTCATAGGCAACCGTGAAGAACGAATTGTCTTTCACGATGGGGCCGTCAAACAGGCCACCGAACTGATGGTTCGTAAACGAGTTTTTGGGCTGGGCAGAGGTATTGAAGTAGTTGCGCGCGCTCAACGCGCCGTTGCGGAAGTACTCAAACGCGCTGCCATGAATCGTGTTGGAGCCGCTCTTGGTGACGATGTTGACGGTGGCGCCCGCGCTGCGGCCGAACTCGGGCTCCGGGCTGCCGGTCACTGGAATCTCTGCCAGTGCGTCCACAGGAAGAATTGTGGAAGGGGCACCCCAGACGCCCGCCTGGTTGATTGACGGCAGGTTGCGATAGCCGTCGTTCATGTCCGTGCCATCGAGCAGATAGTTATTCGAACGGCCGCGGTTGCCGTTGAGACTGAAGAGTCCGTAGGAGCCGGCGGATTCGGTGGATCCGACAGGATCGCTGGAAGCGCCCGGAACGAGTTCAAGCAGCTTGGTATAGTCGCGTCCATTCACCGGCAGCTCGGCTGCCTCGGATGCTTCGATAGTGCCGCCTGTCGTGTTGTTGGTCGTCTCCACCAACGGAACATCGGCGGTGACCTCGACTGTTTCCTGGACTCCTCCGGTAGCAAGCCTGGCATCAGCGCGCGACGCCGAACCTACGCTGACGGGAATGTTGGTCAGCGTGGTGGTGCGGAAGCCGTCCCTCGCGATGGTGATGCTGTAGGTGCCCAGCGGCAGTTCCGAGGCTACGTAACCGCCCAGGTCATTGGTGGACACCGTACGGTTGAGCCCGGTGCCGGGGCTGAAGACCTTTACCTGAGCCCCTGGTATGGCCGCTCCAGTGCTGTCGGTGATCGTCCCCTGGATGCTTCCGCGGAAGGTCTGGGCATTTGAAGCACAGACAAGGATGAAGGCGAAAAACAAATACAATACAGCACTCGAGCGGCTTCTCATCGGGCCGTGCTCCTGGGACTTCTGATTTACAAGGTTGGAAAGATTTTAACACCGCGGCGACGGATCTCCGATAAGGATGGTATAAAGATTTCTCTCGGCAAACTGATGAAAAGCCGCAGCGCGACTGCTGCCGGCGCAGCGCTGAACCGCCGCGGACTTCGATGCCTGCGTCCCAGCCTGACAACCTGTTGCTATAGAATTCTTAATGGAATTCATCAGCGCGTAACAGTCGACCTTAAAAAACAATTGGCAGAGCGGACCTCCTGAATCAGGACCCGGTGGGCGAGCGTTTATCTCATCTGAGCCCGCGCTGCCCCTTAGATGTACTCAAAAGCAGCATCTTTTCAGGCTCGGAAAGGAACGACCATGAAGTACGCCGGATTACTCGTCATGCCAGCCGGATTCTTTCTCACATTGGCCGCAATTGTGCTGTTCAAAGACCCGATGCCGCGCTCAGTCTTCGTCTTCTGCGGCGTGGCCGTCGAGGCACTCGGGTTGACGGTCGCCGTCCGCGGACACATGCTGGCGCGCGGAGACAGCCGCCCATGATCCCGACACTGCCCGTCACTCCCGCTTTGCCACCCGTCATGTCCGACGCTCTGTTCGCGCTTACGCTCGCGCTGCTGCTGCTGGCGCCTCTGGCCATCGCCGGCGTGGCCCTTATCAATGCCGGACTGGGCCGCTCGCGCTCAGCCGCGCAGGCGCTGCTGGGCAACCTGGCCATCGTGGCCGTCACGGCTATCGTTTTTGCGATTGTGGGTGCATCATTTGCCGGATGTTTGCCCGGCGGTTGGGGACTCACGATTCATTCGGGTGGCGTAGCCTGGGAATGGTTTCACGTGGGTCCGCTTCTGCTCGGCGGCCTGGGCGCGGCCCCGGCTCATTCACAACTGGCGCTCATTTTTGAATTTCTTGCCGTCGCTCTTGCTGCACTGCTTCCCTGGGGCTCTGGAGCGGATCGCTGGCGGCTGGCAGCCGGCTGCGCAACTGCCGCGGTTACCGCTGCGTTCGTGTTTCCTCTCGCGGCACATTGGATCTGGGGCGGCGGATGGCTGGCCCAGTTGGGCATCAACTTTTCGCTTGGCGCGGGCTTTCTGGATGTCGGCGGCGCTGGGGCGGTGCACATGCTGGGCGGCTTGAGCGCGATGGCGGTGATCTGGATCGCCGGTCCGCGCCGCGGCAAGTTTCCCAAGGAAGGCTTTTCCACGGCCATGCCGGGACATAACGCGGCCTATGTGCTCTTCGGGTGCATGATCTGCCTGGTGGGTTGGATGGCCTGGAATCTGGCCGGCGCGATCCTCTGGCTGGATACGCCCCTGACCGCACTGCCGGCGACCGCAATCAACACCATACTCACTGCCTCCGCGGCGCTGGCGGCTACCTTTACGGTCACCCGCATTCGCTTTGGCAAGCCGGACGCTAGCCTCTGCGCCAACGGCTGGATGGCCGGGCTGGTGGCCTCAAGCGCGTGCGCCGCGATTGTCTCGCCCGGCGCGTCGCTGCTTGTGGGACTTGTGGCCGGCATCGCCACACCGCTGCTGGTCGAACTGTTTGAACTCGCTCTCTCTGTCGACGATCCCTCGGGCGCTGTTTCGGTTCATGCCGCAGCCGGTCTGTGGGGGTTGATTGCAGCGGGATTGTTTGCGCCACGGCCTGGGCAGTTTGTTGCACAGATGGTTGGAATCGCTACCTTGCTTGGCGTATTTCTGCCACTGGTCTATCTGCTCTTTTGGCTGCTCAACCGTGTTGTTCCGTTCAGGGTGGACCCGGACGGCGAGCGGATTGGCATGGACCTGCACGAGCTCGGAGGCGGCGCTTATCCGGAGTTTGTGATTCACAGGGATGAGTCGTACCGGTAGGAGACGGGGAACCGCCGTTGCGACGAAAAGCAACCGCGGTTCCCCGCCACGGCGGGCAGGCACTCGACTGCGCCTCTCGCGATGAGACTGCCAGAGGCGTCGCTCAGGGTGAAATATGTGGTGAGGGTACTCGGCTGAATTGCGAAATCCAGCAATGACCCGGTCTACTTTGCGCCGATGAGGCGGATGCGCGCGGTGAAGGCGCGGCCCTGGAATTCGCTGAAGGCGCCGTACTGCGGGGAATCGACCACGTTGTTTACAACCGCGGGATTTCCGCTGTCGGTGGCATTCTCCATTACGCCGCGCAGTCCGAAGTAGGCGCCGCGGAAATGGAAGCGCCATTCCAGACCCGGGCTGAGGTTGACGTAATCCGGAAAGCGTTGCGAGCCCGCCACTCCCATGACCTGCAGGTTGGCGTTCACCGGGGTGTAGGGGAAACCGTTGTGCCAGTCGAGCAGGTACACAAAATCCCAACTCTTCTTGAGCTTAGGCAGGGGCAAAGGCAGCCAGCCCCAGGAGATGGTGCGGTTGGGCGTGTCCCAGGCCAAGGGCCCACTCTGTTGCGCGCCAAGTACAGAAATGGTGGGTGTGTAGTTGAGCGCCGCATTGGTGCTCGCCGAGGAGTGAGTGTACGAACCAAACAAGCTGTATCCATTTGCGAAGAGGCGGCGCGCATCGAATTCGATTGAGTTGTAGTGGTCGAGGCGTTGATTGGTGAGCTGGTAATTCCCAGAGAGCGCCGCGGGACCGCTTTGATTCACGTACGTGAACACATCTGACGTGCGCTTCTGAAGGAAGTTGGCCCCGGCGAAGATGGACCAGGGAAGCTTGTGCTGCAAGCCAAGACTCCAGTTGAGGGCGCGGGCCTCGTGGAGCGAACTGTAGTTGGCGGTGAAGGTCGTTTGTTGCGGCGCGCCCGTTGGAGTTATGCCGTTTGCCGCGTAGTAAGTGTCGGAGCGGATGCCTGCAAGGGCGCGGATCAGATATTCCAATTGAGTGTGTTCGTAATAGAGGCCGATGCCGGCGGACAGCTTGGTTGTGCCTTCGCTGCCTGGCGGCGAGTAAACGGCGGCAATGCGCGGCGACACAAGCGGGCGGCGGACGATTTCGTCCCAATCGAACCGCAGACCCGGCTCCACCAGCAGCCCTGCACGCGGCTTCCAACGGTCCTGGGCGTACGCACCGAATTCGACGTTATGGAGAGTGAACGGCGCTGTCGCGGGAAACATGCTTTGGCGCAACAGCGTTCCATCTTCGCGCAGATAATTGACCGGCGCGCGCGCGATGCTCTCGTTGTAGCCGACATGGTCGAGGTCGAGGCCAAGCTTCAGATCGTGTTGCCCGGCCCAATGGCGCGGAGGCAAATAGAGAGCCGCGATTCCCTCCGCGCGCTCCGAACGCCCGGAAAGATTCTCGAAATAGCTGCCTGCTGTAAGTTCCGGAGTGATTTGGTAGGGAGCATTTCCGTGCGGCTCATAGCCGTCGCGGACGCGAACGACGCCGATGCCAAGGTCAAGCAGCGTGCCTCCGCGGAAGCTCCACTTGTCACGCAGATATGGCAGCCAGGAAATGGTGTCGCGCTTGGTGGTGCTCTGTTGCGGCGTGAGCGAAGAGATGCCGTCGTAACGTGAATGGTAGTCGTTGAAAAGCAGGCCGAAGGTGAGGATGTTGGCGGGGGTCAAGTTGGCCTGGAGTTTCAAGAGGTTGCTGCCGCGGCTCACCGAATTCGTGTCGGCGTTGGCCGGAAGCTCCGCAATGTATATGTTGTCGTACTCGACCTCCAGGCCGTCGTAAAACCACGCCCGGTCGCGCAAGAGGGGGCCGGAAAAGGTGAAGCGGGGAACAAACTTGTCAAAGCGAATGCCGTTGAGGCTGCGGAACGAAGGAACGAAGTTGGTGGCGTTGAAGCGAAACTTGTTGTCGCCCATGCCGGTGTCAAAGGCGAGCACTCCTCCCGTTGAGCGGCCGTACTCAACGGGGTAGCGGGTTGTCTCCGCATCGATGGCGCGAACTGCGTCGGGACTGACGCGCATGCCGAGGACGCCGTTGACCGGAGAGCGGATATCGAATCCGTCGATCTCGTCGAGGGTTTCCCAGGTTTCCGATCCAGCCACGTGCACATGCCCGGCCGATTCCTGCACCACACCGGGATTGAAAGCCAGAAGGTAGCGGATGTCGCGTGAGGTCTGATACGGAATGCTGACGATCTCCGGCGTGTTCATGGTGGTCACGTCGGCGGTCTGCTCGGGATCGATGCCGGGGACCGAAGCGGTTACGTCAACCTGCTCCTGCACTATCTGTTCGTGCGTGAGCACGATTCGGACGCTGATCTCGCCCG
>OBLW0100003494.1_pt1 | contig 12213 bp, 13 predicted proteins | sample 1520161 | NCBI WGS metagenome assembly OBLW01 (sample SAMEA3539309, study PRJEB22396) | soil metagenome | biome: tundra; feature: field; material: soil | place: USA | collected 2010-05 | depth 0.15 m
CGGCACCACGCTTACGAACGGCGTTAATCCCGTTGCAAAAAGTACGTGGCATTAGGCAAGATTGCCCGCCCTCCAACCTGGCTTTCATCACTATTCGTGGGCCGCAGGCCCATCCTGACAGACCTGGAGGTCCGCCCCACGAGTGCGTAAGCATCGTTCGAAATGCGTCCCGTCACTTGGCGGGCTTCTTCACCGGATGGGATTTGCGCCACTCGCCCCAATCCTGGCTCACGGCTTTCAGCATCTCTTCCGCGGCCTTCGACAACCAGTCGCTGCCGCGTTTCTTGAGATCGGCCTGGATGGCGCCGGCCTTCTTGCTGCCGAGATGCACGTTGGCCGTTTCGAACCCCATGGCGTGCAGCAGCACTTTCTCGGAGCGTTCCTTGGGCAACTCGGACAACTCGATGCGCGTGCAGTCAGGCGCCAGGCGGCGCACGATCCACTTGCTCTTCTGTTTCACGTATGGATCGCAACAACGCACCGCGGTATCCAGGATCTCCTGGTAAAGGATGCGCGAGGACCCCTTGCAGCCCGCGGCCCACCAGCATGCCGAAGGGGCCATGGCCTTGGCCTCGCGCGCGATGTTACCGGCGTGCCACTGGGCCAGGGCCACGAAACGCTGGCGTCCCAGGCTGCCCAGCCCGGCCACGCGGTGCACGTGCCGCCGCGCGATCTCGGGGTCGGGCAGCATCCGCAATATGCCCTTGGCCGCCCCATCCGGAATCTTGCCTTTCACGGGCTGGCACTTTTCGAGCTTCTCCCAGAAACCGCAGACGTCTTTCAGCCGGTGCACCGCCATTTCGCGCAATAGCGGGTGATGCTCGGCCAGCACGAACGGACGCCCGCCCGCCGCCAGCGAGTCCGAATAGCCCTGCAGGATGGCTTCGGCCGCATTCTTCAGATCGAGAGCCAGATGATTCTCCGAGATGGCAATGTGCGCGCTGGCTGTCAGGCGGACCAGGTCGTGGGTATAGGGCAGCCGCCAGGTCTCGTCGAAATCGTTGATGCCCCAGATCAAGCGGCCTTCGGAATCGCGCCACGTCCCGAAATTCTCGACGTGCAGATCGCCCACGCCCAGCACTACCGGTGCGGAAGCCAAGCCGGCGCAGACCTCCGGAAAGATCTGCGCCCAGCGATAGTAGGTCGCGCGCATGAATGGGAACAGGGCCGCCGACATCTGCTCGTGTTTGTGCTGCAGGTCGGCGGGGACGATAGTGAGTTGGCTGGCCAGCCACTCTTCGTAGCGGGCGGTAGCTTTTTGGATCTTCATAGGAGGCAGAAACCAGCTTATACCAAACGCGGCGTCAGCATCCATTTCAAGATGCCGCGCGGCGCTCCGCTGAAGCTCTCCTGATCGATGCGCACCAGCGCGGCCTTCTTGAGATCGACCTGCAGCGCGGGCGCGCCGAGCAGGTACCCTACGGTCATTCCCAGCAGCGGCTCATGCCCGGCGAGCAACACCGCAGGCTCGCGGCGGCGCGCGCAGATGGCGTCCCAGACGGCCTTCGGCTCGGAGCCGGGCACCAGGATCCCGCTTTCCACGATCTTATGGCACCCGAGCACCTGCCCGGCCATGTGGGCTGTCTGCAGCGCCCGTTTGTACGGGCTGGTCAGAATCAGCGAAGGCTTGACGCCCGATGCGTGGGCCTGCTCCAGCACGGCGCGCAGCTTCTCGCGGCCGGTGTCGGTCAGCGCGCGCTCCGCGTCCGGCGCACCCGCCTTGGATTCTTCGGCGATTCCGTGGCGCAGGATATAGATCTCCATTACTCGATGGTAGCCCGCCGCTTGGCCCGCATGGTGGGCCTGCTGCAGCCCGCGATCCATCGTGACCAGGTCGCCCGCCCGCGAGCGGCCCGTGGCTGAGCAGGAAAATCTGTGCTTGCTTGCCGGCCCCCTCAATCCCCTCAACGACTAGCAGCGCCAAAACTTAATTGCATGAAAACAAAAGGCTTGAGAAAGGCAGTGAATCGTCCGATAATAGATACATGCGAGCGAGGCCAATACCCGAGAGGCGGTTTAGCGAGAAGAAGACCACCCAAGCCGCTGCTCGTTTCCTGGCGCTGGCAAGGTGGGCGCATGAATTACATGCTGCTCATCAAGCTGCTTTACCTGCTGGATCGGAGAGCCCTGAGTCTATGGGGACGGCCCGTCACGGGAGACGACTACTTCTCCATGAAATATGGCCCCGTACTCAGCGAGGTCTTGGATCTCATCACCGACATGCCAGATCCGACCGGCGCCGGCTATTGGGCGAAGCACATCTCGGAGCCCGCTCATTACGTTGTCGAACTTGCCGCGGACCCTGGGGATGACGAACTGTCGGAAGCTGAGGAAGAGGTCATTGAGGCCATCTTCGAGAAATTCGGCGCCTACCACCAATTCGATTTGGCCGCCCATCTCCACCAGATGCTGGAAGGGTGGCAAACGGTTGAACATGGCAGAATTCCAATCACGTATGGAGACATCCTGAGGGCAATCAAAAAGTCTCCTGAAGAGATTGAGGCTATTGAAGAGGAATTGTCGGCTCTCTCAAGGGTCGAACGAATGTTCCCTCCTCACTAAGAAAAGCACTCCCCTTGCTCACCTGTGGCGACACCTTTTTGATCCCGAAGCGAGGAGAGGACATTGAGCATCTCTGGATCGTAATAACCGAGCCGGATGCCGATGGCAACGCGGTGTGCGTCAGCGTGACGGCAAAACGGTCATATTCGGATACGACCGTGGTTCTTAGTGCCGGCGAGCATCCCTTCATCAAACATGAGTCCGCGATCCACTATGCGGACGCACGAATTCTCGATCTGGAGAAGGTTCAGGCAGCCTTGGATGCCCACACACGGACGTTTATCTGCCGGAGCCATAAACCCTGCTCTGAAGATCTGCTCACGCGCGTTCAAGATGGCCTTTTGAAGTCTCCCTACCCCACGAAGGGCATCAACTCTTTTGAGTATGTTTACCACGACAGCAAGGCATACGTCAGGGTTGGTTTGAGGGGCCGCGCTGGATGAGTTTTTGAGTGCCGGCGGTCAGAGGTGCGTAGCGAGTCCGGGACTACAGTGGGCAATCCAAATTCAAGGTGACGGTTCGACAGGGACGATCTCCAGCAAGATCGGATGCGCAGAATGTAGTAACTTTACCAACTGATCGAAGGCGCTTTTGCCCTGCTGCCAGCAGGTGCGCAAAACGCTGGCCAGAATCTGCTGGGTGCGGGCGCCATTGGCCGTACGGTTGCCACCCCAGGTTTTGCGCGCCATGGCCATCAGCCGGATCGCCCGCTCGGCGAAGTTATTGGTGGCATGCAAGCCGGGGCAGCGCAGAAACGTGAACAGATGCGCTTGCTCATGGCGCAGATGTTTGGCCAACCGTTGGTTGTCCGGGCAGCGAAAGTGCCGACTCAGCAAGCGGTCCAGTTGGGCTTCCAGCCGCCCGGTGGCCACTGCCAAGCCGTGTGCGGACAGGCTTCCTGCCTGATGGCGATCACGCAACCGGAGTCCCTGCTGCAGCAGCGTCTTGACCGCCAAGGGGAATTGGGCGGCTGCCGGAGAGGCCATCCGGATCATCTCGCGGCAACGCCGGATCAGGTGCTCCAGGCAGCTTTGATGAAACGCCTGTTCAAATCCATAGAAGCAACGCGCTCCGTCATGCACCAGAAAACCGGCGTAGTCCTCACCCAGAATCGCCGCCGCCTCGGCATACCCGCGATGCGGTTCAATCACATAAACGGTGACCTGCTCGCTCAACAAAACCCGCAGATTCTGCGGGCGCGCTGCCACTCTCCAGCCGGTGTCGTCCAGCCACACCACGGGACTTTGCCGCAGGGAACTTTGCAGTTGCTGGTAGGTGGGCGCCGCCAGATTCCCCAGCCGCTCCAACGCCCGGCAAACCCCGCTGCGGCTCCACTTCAACCCATAGCCCAGTTCCAGCACCCGCGCCGTCCGCTGGTGCGACAGTCCCAGTTCTTTGTTGAGCACCGCCGCCATCGACAAGGCTTCTGGTCCTACTTGTACCTCGCCTACACGGAGGGAGTCGGAAGTCTGCAACGGATGCCGGCCCTGCGCTTGCCGTCCGCAGCAGGCACACGTCCCCACCTCGACGTCAAAGCGGCGAATGATGGTCATCCGCAGGATGTCCTCTTGGTACTGAGGTTGGGTGTTCTTCAGCATGACCGGGCCGTGACAGTGTGGGCAGCGTGGGGGGAGGGGTACGTGGATTTGCTCATCCACCCGGCTGGGTACGGGTCGCGTGGCCCGCTGTCCGTATGCCGCGCCGGGCTTGCGGCCGGGCGGCTTGGGGTTGGTTTTGGGTTCCCCCTGGGTCTTTCGAGTTCTTCCTTCTCCCGATCCGAGGAGCCACCGCGATTGGGCGCTCCCTGGCTGTTGACCGACGCGGACAACGTTGGGGGCGCCTCTGCTTGGGTCAACACGATTCCTAACGGCTCCCCTACTTCGCCTCCGCCATCAGTCCCCTCTGGCGCGTACGATTCCGTGTCGAAGCGACTGATGGCCCTCCCCGATTCGACCGATCTCTGGGTTTTGGCTACTCGCAATGGGGTAGATTTCTCCGGCGCGAACTCGCCGACGCCGACCCAGTTAGGCCAGATGGTACGAGCGGGAATCCAATACGCGGTGGGGGAGATCTCAAGACAAACGTCGGCGAATTCCGCAAGCGTGGCCGAGTTGCAGGCCTTTCAGAACGCAGGTTTAGGTTTTCAGACTGCCGCATACTGCTTCCTCGGTTTGGATAAGACCGCAGCGCCCGGCGACCAGCAGGTCGCTGCCGGCGTTGCCGCCATGGGCGGCGTCGGGAGCGCCACATTCAACGCCTTAGGTTTCATCGCCATCGACGTCGAGGAGGAGAGTCTTCTGGCCGATCCAGCACCGCTCTCGAAACGGCTCACGATAATTGCTCAGGCGCTACAACAAATCTATGGCTCGGGAAAGCGCGTCGTGATCTACACGAACAAGAAGGCCTGGAACAAAGTAACCAACGGCGCAATATGCAGCCTGGTAAGCGGCCAAGTCGTATGTACGGCCGGCTCTCCTGGTCAGGTACAGGCCTTCCCTTTGTGGGAGTTTACTTCATACAACAGCTTTTATGATTCTTCAGGCAAGCCCCACTGCGGTGACGGAGTCCCGAGTCTAACTCCATTCACACCGTTCGACGGATGGGGCGCTACGCCCGGTTCCCCGGGTGCCTTGGGCAAGCAATACGACATCGGGGTTCGCGGCAAAACGTGTGCGGGCTTCACGTACTTGTCTGGAATAAAGGTACAGGTCGACCGGGACGTGTTCGATCCATCGCTATTCCAGTAACTTTATCGTCCGCGTACGCGCGCGGCCAACTCCGCCGCGCGCGCAAACTCATCCCGTGCGCCGCGCGTGCGCAGGTTCTCGCGAAGCTGCTCCAGCTCGTTGATATACGCCGTGAGCGCCTGCTCGATGGATTCCGTGTTGGTGGCCAGGATGTCCCGCCACAACTCATACGCGCTCAGCGCCAGGCGCGTGCTGTCGATCAACCCCGGTCCGGCCACCTGCAAATCTTCCGGCGCGGTCAGGTTTTCCGCCACCGTGGCCGCCAGCGCGGTCGAAGCAAGCTGCGGCAAGTGCGACGTAAACGAGACCAGCCGGTCGTGCTCGGCCGCGCCCAGCACCACGGTCTTCGCCCCGATGCGGCCCAGCCACTCGACGAACGGGCGCGCCGCGGGCGTCTGCAGTTCCTCGGGCGCCGCGGGCGTCAGCACATACGTGCGGCCGCGGAACAGATCCGCATCCGCTTCCGCCGCGCCGCGTTTCTCCTTCCCGGCGAGCGGATGCCCTCCCAGGAACTGGCAACGCCGCACCAGCTTGCGCGCCTCGGTGACGATGGCGTGCTTGGTGCTGCCCGCGTCGGTAATGAGCGCGCCGGGCCGCACCAGCGGGTCAAGCTGGTGCAGCGTGTCCAGAATGCGTCCGATGGGCTGCGCCAGATACAGCAGGTCCGCCGAACGGGCGGCCTGATCGAGCGTTGCGCCGCGGTCGACCGCGCCCCGCTCCAGCCCCGCGCGCAACGCCGCTTCCGAGCTGACGCCCAGGATCGTGCCGCGGAAGCCCGCCTTCTTCAGCGCCAGGCCAAACGATCCCCCGATCAGCCCTACTCCAACAATCGCGACCGTTTCCATCTGCGCGCCCGCCTCAGATCGTCCGGCCCACCGCCGGCGCGATCATGCGCAATTGCCCCATCAGCTCTTCAAACTGCTCCGGCCGCAGCGATTGCGCGCCATCGCTCAACGCGCGGTCGGGATCGGGATGCACTTCGATCAGCAGTCCATCGGCGCCGGCGGCCACCGCGGCGCGCGCCATGGGCGCTACTTTGTCGCGCCGTCCCGTGCCGTGCGAGGGGTCGGCCATCATGGGCAAATGGGAAAGCTTCTTCACCACCGGAATGGCCGAGATATCCATGGTATTGCGCGTGTAAGTCTCAAACGTGCGGATGCCGCGCTCGCAGAGGATCACGTCGTAGTTGCCGCCCGCCATAATATACTCCGCGGAAAGCAGCAGTTCCTCAATGGTCGCCGCGATGCCGCGCTTCAGCAGCACCGGCTTGCGCAGCTTGCCGAGCTCGCGCAGCAGGTTGAAGTTCTGCATGTTGCGCGCGCCCACTTGCAGGATATCGGAATACTCCGCCACCAGCGGAATCTGGGTCTGATCCATCACCTCGCTCACCACTACCAGCCCGTTGCGGTCGGCCGCCGCGCGCAGCAGTTGCAGACCCTCGGCGCCCAGGCCCTGGAAGCTGTAGGGCGAGGAGCGCGGCTTGAATGCGCCGCCGCGAATCACGCGAGCCCCCGCGCGCGCCACCAGTTCCGCCACGCAATCGATCTGCTCGCGGCTCTCCACGCTGCACGGGCCGGCCATGACCACCACGCGATCGCCGCCGATCGACACCCCGCCGATCTTCACCACGGTTCCGCCGGGATTGAAATTCCGGCTGGCCAGCTTGTAGGGCGATGCGATGCGATGCGCCTCCTTCACGCCCTCCATCACCTCGAAAACCTCGAGGTCCACATCCACTTTGCCGCCCACGCCGCCGAGCACCGTATGCATCACGCCCGTCGAGCGATGCACGTCGTAGCCCTCGCCCACCATGCGATCGATCACCGCCTGAATCTGGGCCTCAGCGGCCCCCTGCTGCATGACAACTAACATTTATGAATCTCCGTCCGTACTGGTTTCCATGCGAATTCTTTGGATGGTGCGCATCTCGTCGATGATGCGTTCGAAGATGCGCTTGACGGCGTCCGGCGTGAGCGGGCCGCCATTATGAGTCGTGATGTTTTCGAAAACCTGATCTTCGCGGCGCGGCTCGTAGATGGGCAGCTTGGCGGCGCGCTTGACGCGGCCAATTTGCTCCACCACGCGCGTGCGTTCGTTCAGCAGTTCGAGCAGGCGCAGATCCAGGGCGTCGATTGATACGCGATACTCTTCCAGGGCCTGCAGCGCGTCTTCACGCGTCACAACGCCTCCGCGGCCCGCACATCGAAGCCATGCTTCAACTCGCGCACGAAAGATTCCAATTGAATTTCGAGGGACGTATTATCCCGATTGCGCTCAATCACGTTCACAATGGCGCTGCCCACCACCACGGCTTCCACCTGCCGTCCCAATTCCGTCACGTGCTCTGGGCGCGAGATGCCGAATCCCACCGCCAGCGGCAGATCCGTCACCGCGCGCACGGCGGCGACCAGCGGCCCGACGGCATTAGATAGCGATTCGCGCGCGCCGGTCACTCCCGTGCGCGAAACCAGGTAGACGAAGCCGGTGGAGTATTGCGCCACCAGCCGCAGCCGCCTTTCAGTCGAGGTGGGCGCGGCCAGGAACACCGTATCCAGGTTGTGCCGGCGCATGGCATCCACGTAGTCGCCGGCTTCTTCCACGCTGGCATCCGTCAGCAGGCACCCATCGATGCCGCAAGCCGCGGCATCGCTTGCCAGCGCCTCCAGGCCGTAGCGGACCACCGGATTCAGATAGGTAAACAGCAGCAGCGGGATCTCGGACCGCCGCCGGATCTGCGCGGCGATCTCCAACACTTTGCGCAACGTGGTGCCCGCCGCGAGCGCCCGCTGGCCGGCGCGTTGGATTACGGGACCGTCCGCGATGGGGTCCGAAAAAGGCACGCCCAGCTCGATCAGGTCCGCGCCTCCGCGCTCCAGCGCCTCCACCAGCGCGGGCGTGCGCTCGGGCGAGGGATCGCCCACGGTCAGGTACGCAATCAGGCCTTTGCGTCCCTTCCGCTTGAGGTTGTCGAACAGGAGAGAGATGCGCCCGCTTTGACAGGCTGAAGCCTGTCCCACCAGATCAGTCTGCATCCAGTTCCTTCAGGTTTTCCCGATAAATATCGATGTCCTTGTCGCCCCGTCCGGACATGTTCACAATATAGACCTGATCGCGGGCCGCCGGCGCGCGCCGCAGCACCTCGGCCACCGCGTGCGCCGATTCCAGCGCCGGAATCAGACCTTCAACGTGGCAGAGCAACCGGGCCGCCTCCAACGCTTCGCCGTCGCTGGCGGCCACATACTCCGCGCGGTTGCGATCGTGCAGCCAAGCGTGCTCGGGGCCGACCAGCGCGTAATCCAGGCCCGCCGAAATCGAATGCGTCAGCGAGACCTGGCCATCCTCGTCCTGCAACAGATAGCTGCGCGCGCCGTGCAGCACTCCCGGCGTCGAGGTGCGGAAGCGCGCCGCGTGCTCACCCAAATTCGATCCCCGGCCACCGGCTTCCACGCCGATCAGCCGCACCGCTTCATCCGGCACGAACGCGTGAAAAATGCCGATAGCATTGCTGCCTCCGCCCACGCAGGCGAAGACCGCGTCCGGCAAGCGCTTCTCAGTCTCCAAAATCTGGCGGCGGGATTCCTCGCCGATCACCTTCTGAAAATCGCGCACCATCACCGGATAAGGATGCGGCCCCAGCGCCGACCCCAGTAGATAGTAAGTGGCGCCGACGTTGGTCACCCAATCGCGCAGGGCCTCGTTGATGGCGTCCTTCAGCGTGCGGCTGCCGCTGGTCACCGGGACCACCTGGGCGCCCAGCAGGCGCATGCGGAAAACGTTGAGCCGCTGCCGGCGCATATCCTCCTCGCCCATGTAGACCACGCAATCGAGGCCCAGGCGCGCACAAACCGTAGCCGTGGCGACGCCGTGCTGCCCTGCACCGGTTTCGGCGATGATGCGCCGCTTACCCATGCGCTGGGCCAGCAGTCCCTGTCCCAGCGTGTTGTTGATCTTGTGTGCGCCGGTGTGCAACAGGTCTTCGCGCTTGATGTAGATCCGCGCGCCACCCAAATGTTCGGTGAGCCGCCGCGCAAAGTAAAGCGGTGTGGGGCGGCCGGCGTAATTCCGCAGCAGATCGTTCAACTCAGCCTGGAAGGCCGGATCGCTGCGCGCTTCCAGGTATGCCTTCTCCACTTCTTCGAGCGGCGCCATCAGGACTTCCGGCACGAAACGGCCGCCGTAAGGCCCGAAATGCCCGCCCGCGTCTGGTTGTGCGGTCATCATCGCTCTGCCGCCAGTGCGGCTTTCAGAAACGCCGCCATTTTGAAACGATCCTTGCGTCCCGGCGAACTTTCAAGTCTTGAACAAGCATCCACGCCCCATGGATGCACTTGCTCGATGGCCTCCCGCACGTTGCCCGCGTCGAGGCCGCCAGCCAGGATCAAGTGGGGCAGGCCCGTGGCCTGCGGCGGCCTCCCAGGCCGCCACTCCTGCATGCCTACAACCCGCGCCCAATCAAATCTCTGTCCCGATGCAGGGCCATCCACCAACACGGCCTCCGCCGGGCCAGCAGTTGGCAGGCTGAAGTCCTTCCCCACCGTCCGAATTGCCTTCCACACGCGGATGCCCCGCGGATATTGCTCCGGCGACTCGTTCCCGTGCAACTGGGCGATATCCAGGCCAACTTGGCCGGCAGTCCGCAGCACGGTCTCCGCGGACTCGTCCACGAAGACGCCCACCTTCCAAACACCCGGTGTCAGTCCAGCCGCGATGGCTGCTGCTTCGTCCGGCGCAATATATCGCGGGCTTGCGGGGTAAAAGTTGAAGCCCAACGCCGCCGCCCCTCCATCGATGGCCGCCAGGGCATCTTCGCGATTGGTGATGCCGCAGATTTTCACCATCATGCATCCACCCATGGAGTTAGCAGCGCCCTCACGGCCTCCGCCGGATCGTGCGATTTCATCAGGTGCTCGCCCACCAGAAACGCCTGATAGCCCGCCTCGCGCAACCGCTCGATATCCCGCGCGGAGCGTATGCCGCTTTCGCTCACCTTCAACACTTCGGGAGGGATGCGCGGCGCCAAGCGTAGCGAGGTTTCGAGCGTCACCTCGAACGTGGTCAGATCCCGGTTGTTGACGCCGATGATTTCAGCGCCAGCGTCCAGAGCCGTGGCCAGTTCCCGTTCGTTGTGCACCTCGACAAGTGCAGCCATTCCATAACCGGCTGCCGTGGCAGCCAAGCCGCGAATCTCGCCCGCCTCCAGGATGGCCGCAATCAGCAGGATGGCGTCCGCGCCGCTCGCCGCCGCTTCCAGCACATGATTTTCGTCGAGCGTGAAATCCTTCCGCAGCACCGGCAATCCGCAGACGCCGCGCGCCGCCGCCAAGTCCGCCAGGCTGCCCTGAAAGAACGCTTCGTCTGTCAGCACGGAGAGCGCCGCCGCCCCTCCCGCTTCATATTCTCGGGCCAGCCGCGCGGGGTCGAAATCCGCCGCGAGCAATCCTTTGCTGGGCGAAGCTTTCTTGATCTCGGCAATAATTGCAGGCGTCCGCGCGGCCAGCGCCCGCCAAAAATCGCGCCGCCCGGCGCGCGCCTCTTCCGCCTGCCGCTCCCATTGCTTACGCACACCGGGAGCAGGCGTTGGATGCTCCCGCTTATGAGCGACAATACGGGCCAGTACGTCTGGAACGGTTTCGGTCAATTTGATTTATGGTAGCAGACCCACGCGGCGGGACGGCGGGAAACGCTTGTGAACACCCGGCGAGCTGCGTGTTTCCGAGGCAAGCTAACGGAGTGGGGAGGAACCATTGCTGGCTAAAAGGAGCGCAACTCGCAGGGCGTCCACATTGAGTAGTGAAATGAGCGAGCGAAACGTTTCATCGCGCCGGACAATTTTTTTCGTGGCGCGGACCGTCGGTCTGCTGGGTGAAGCGAATCGGGTATAACCAGGTTATACTGCGAGCGTGAAGACTGCCGTCTCGTTACCCGACGACCTTTTCCGTCTGGCGGACGCTGCCGCCCGCCGCCTCCGCGTTTCCAGGAGTCAATTGTAAGCCACGGCGATTTCGGAGTTCCTGAACCGGCAGCAAGGGAATGCAGTCACCGAGTGCCTGAATCAGGTGTATTCGCGCCGGCCCGCGACGGTGGATCGCCCATTCGTTCGCGCCCAACTGAGGTCCGTCGAAAAGGACTCCTGGTAGAGCTGGACGAGATTCAGCGGGTACAGATCTGGTGGGCCGAGACTCCCCGAACCTCGCCGCTCCGAGCCTGGATATCGGCGGCCGGTGCTTGTGGTCCAAGCAGACTCTTTCAACTGCAGCCGCATTCAAACTGCAATCGTGGCTGCGGCTCGCTGACCCTCGACCGCCTCCGCAACTCTAGCCCCAATGCTGTTCACTTAATGATGTTACGGTGGGGCAGGCGATCGTTTTATGTCGGCTGCCAACGCTCCCCGAAGGCGGCAGACCACAAAGTGCGATGGTCTGCCCCACCAAAGTGAACAGTATTGACTCTAGCCCAACGAGGCTGCATCCCGGTCTTCCAGTTCGGCAGGTTATCACTTGCACCGGCACCTAGACTGTGGCGGGCTGCGCTTATCGCGCCATAATATCTAAGGAACCCTAGTTCATGAAAATCCGTAAGGCGGTGATCACGGCCGCCGGACCCAGCCAGCGGAGCCTGCCGCTGCAAACCCTGATCGACCGCGATGGGGTCGAAAAGCCGGTCCTCCGCATCATCGTCGAAGAAGCCCTGCGCGCCGGCGTCGAAGAAATCGCCATCGTCGTTTCCCCCGGCGACGAAATCGCCTACGCGCGGGTGGCAGGCGACCATGCCGGCCGCCTGCGCTTCGTCCCACAGCCCGAACCATTGGGCTACGGCCACGCCGTGCTGTGCGCCCGCGACTTCGTCGGCCAGGACCCCTTCCTGCACCTGGTCGGCGATCATCTTTATATCAGCCGCACCGAAA
>OBLW0100003498.1_pt1 | contig 12208 bp, 12 predicted proteins | sample 1520161 | NCBI WGS metagenome assembly OBLW01 (sample SAMEA3539309, study PRJEB22396) | soil metagenome | biome: tundra; feature: field; material: soil | place: USA | collected 2010-05 | depth 0.15 m
GCAACTGAAGGGGATCACTGTGTATGCCGGAGCTACCATCATGGGCGACGGCAGAGTGGCACTGATTCTCGACGTGCTCGGCATCGGCCAGAGCGCCGGCGTGCTTACCGAATCGCGCGAGCAATCCCGTGCGGCGGCAGAACAGAAAACGCAATCTGGGATGGAGCAGCAGCGGCTGCTTCTGTTCCGGGCCGGCTCTTTCGATCGTCTGGCCGTACCGCTCTCGCTGGTCGCGAGGCTGGAGGAGTTTCCGTGCAGTGTGATCGAGCATGCCGGCGGATGCCAGGTGGTGCAGTACCGGAATCGCATTCTTCCGCTGGTGCCTCTTCGCACTGTGCTTGAGCCCGGCGCTCCTGATCCGGACGTGGCGGCCGATCCGTTGCAGGTGATTGTGTTCAACGACGGCGATCGCAGCGTGGGTGCGGTGGTCGATCAGATTCTTGACGTCGCCGAAGATGTGGTCACAATCCGGCAGAAGTCGGGCCGCAAGGGCTTGCTCGGCTCGGGCGTAGTGGGCAAACGCGTCACGGATTTCCTCGATCTCAACCAGGTAATCAATGCGGCCACAGAGGCCTGGTTCCAGGGCGCGGGCGGCCCGGCAACCGGCAAAAGAATCCTGATCGTGGAAGCCTCTGCGTTCTCGCGAGGCCTGATTCGCAGCAGTCTGGACATGGCGGGCTACCGGGTTGTGGAGGCCGCGAATGAGGACGAGGCAATTCGTGCCTTGGAGCAGCAACCCGCAGACGTCGTGGTAGCGGCGCTGGACCTGCCGCACAACGGCAGTGGCACTCTGCTGGCCGCCATGCGGGCGCGTGCCGAGTGGGAACGAATTCCATTGCTCGCGCTGGCTGAATCAAACGTGCAATTGCAGGCCCCCACAACAAAGAAAGCGGGCTTCCAGGATTGCCAGGCGAAGTTTGACCGCGAAGGCATGCTCGAGTCGGTGGCGCGGCTGGCGTCGGCGCCGGCTTCCGCCGAGTTGGCAGCGGTTTGCGTGGAGAGGGGAAATAAACAATGACCGACACCGCGATGACGAAATCCGAACAGACACAAACCAGCGGACAGTTCTCAACGTTTTATGTGGCTGACCTGTTCTTTGGCGTGGACGTACTGCGCGTGCAGGAGGTATTGCGCTTTCAGCAGATGACGCACGTGCCCAAAGCGCCCGATGTGATCGAGGGGTTAATCAATTTGCGTGGACAGATCGTAACCGCCATCGATTTGCGGCGGCGGCTCAAATTGCCGCCTCGCGCCGGGAACCAGATGCCGACCAACATGGTGGTCCGCACTGACGACGGCGCCGTGAGCCTGCTGGTCGATGAGATTGGAGACGTCCTGGACATGGACGCGGCCACATACGAACGACCGCCCGAGAACCTCGATCCAGCCGCGCGCGAAATCATCCGCGGGGTCTACAAGCTGAAGGACCGGCTGCTTCTCGTTCTCGATACGGAGCGCACGGTAGACCTCGCCGTCGGAAGGGCAGCTTAGATTCCGCAAACCGTTACGGGAAGCCATGCAGAAAGCAGGCGCCTCGCGGGATGCAAAGGAGCAATGAAATTGGCATTCACGTTTTTCTTCCGAGACCAACACATTCTGGAGCGCGTGGTGGAACACAGCCTTCCCGCTTTGGCAGGCCGCAATCATCCCCGCATCTGGGACGCCGGCGTGGCGCTGGGGCAGGAGCCCTATACATTGTCGATCCTGTTTGCTGAACGGATGGGACATTTCGCTTTCAATAATCTCCGCATCGAGGCCACGGATGTGGAAAGTACGGGCCAGTTCGCGCAGGTGATCGAGGCAGGGCTGTACCCGGGAGAAGAATTGTCGCGGCTGCCTGCCGGCATTCTCGACAAGTATTTCGAACCCGATGGCGAGAACGGGTGTTATCGCGTGATCGAAAAGGTGCGCAGACGGGTCGCTTATCAACGGCACGATCTTCTGTCATTCAAAGAAATCGGACACGGCTATTCGCTGGTGATCTGTAAGAATGTGCTGCTCCACTTTCAGCCGCAGGAACGGATCGAAGTGCTGAAGATGTTTCACAGGTCGCTCGGGCCAGGCGGATTCCTCGCTACCGAGCAGACGCAAGAGATGCCCGCGGAACTCGCACACCTGTTTGAGCGCGTGATTCCTGACGGGCAGTTGTTTCGGAAGGTGGAGAGCGACGCATGCGCAGCGTGAAGAAATGTACCGGCGGCGCGATAGGCTGTTCGCGGGCTAGCGCGAGTGAAGACTTTCAAACGCCGGTGGCGGCGTATTAACGGCAACAGGAGAACAAGGAGAAAGACAATGGCAAGACAAGGAAGCTATAACCGGGGAACCAGCCCCGAGCGCAGTTCGTCCGCCGGCGCCGCCGTATTGGAAGGCCCCGAGCATGAACCTACAACCAGAAACGGAAACGGACATCAACGCGGCGATACGTCCCGCGCAGTCGCGGCCCGAAAAGAATTCGAACCGGATGGCCTGGCCGTCGACCAGGAGCGCTTTGCCGATTACGCCGGCCAGGTTGCCGCGATTCGCAAATCGCAGGCGGTGATCGAATTCAATATGGACGGCACAGTTCTGGACGCCAACGACAAGTTCCTCGGCGCCCTGGGCTATACGATCGATGAGGTCAAAGGCCGGCACCACAGCATTTTTGTGGATGAAGCATACCGGCAGAGCCCGGATTACAAGGAATTCTGGGCACGGTTGAACCGTGGCGAGTACCAGGCAGCTGAGTACAAGCGCATCGGCAAGGGCGGCAAGGAAGTCTGGATTCAGGCGTCGTACAACCCCATTCTGGACCTCAACGGCAAGCCTTTCAAGGTGGTGAAGTTTGCCACCGACATGACCGAGCAGAAGCTTGCGCTGAATGCCATGCTCGCCGATGCTGCCATGTTGACGAAGGCGGCCGTGGAAGGCAAACTTTCCACCCGCGCCGACGCCAGCAAGCACCAGGGCGAATACCGCAAGGTGGTGGAAGGCGTGAACGCCACGCTAGACGCGGTGATCGGGCCGCTGAATGTGTCGGCCGAGTACGTGGACCGCATCTCGAAGGGTGACATCCCGCCGAGGATCACTGATAGCTACAACGGCGACTTCAACGAAATCAAGAATAACCTCAACGCCTGCATCGACGCGATCAGCCGGCTGGTAGCCGACGGGGTGGGCCTCACCCAGTCGATGCTGGAAGGTAAGCTCGGGGCGCGGGCAGATGCCTCCAAGCACCAGGGTGACTTCGGCAAGGTGATTGAGGGCTTCAATCTCACCTTGGACAACGTCATCAAGCCGTTGAATGTGTCGGCTGAGTATGTCGACCGCATCTCGAAAGGTGACATCCCGCCCAAGATCACCGACATCTACGTCGGCGATTTCAACGAGATCAAAAACAACCTCAACGCCTGTATCGACAACATCAAAGCGCTGGTGAACGAGACCGACCTACTCATCAAGGCATCGAGTGATGGCAAACTCGCCACGCGTGCCGACGCTGCCCGGCACCACGGCGACTACCGCCGCATTCTGGAAGGCGTCAACGAGATGCTCGACGCCATTCTGTTGCCCATCGGCGAAGGCAACCGGGTGCTGTCGCTGATCCGCGGCGGCAACCTGCGCGAAAAGGTTGAGATCGCCTGCAAGGGCGACCACGCCAAAATGAAGGACTCGATCAACGGCGTACACGGCTGGTTGACCGAACTGATCACCTACGTCACCAAGGTTGCCAACGGCGATATGTCGGCCACCATGGTGAAGGCCTCCGATCAAGACCAGATTCACGAGTGGCTGCTCCTGCTGAAGACCAACATCAATGGCCTGATTGCCGACACCGACTTATTGGTCAAGTCGGCCGGCGAAGGGAAGCTCGGCACGCGTGCGGATGCCGCGAAGCACGTCGGCGACTATCGCAAGATCGTCGAAGGCATCAACAAGACCCTCGAGATGGTCGTCGAGCCGTTGAAAGTGACGGCGCAAAACGCGACCACTCTCGCCTCGTCATCGGAAGAACTGACGGCAGTCAGTCAGCAGATGGCGGGCAACGCAGAAGAGACTGCGACGCAAGCCAACGTGGTGTCGGCGGCCAGCGAACAGGTTTCGGCCAATGTTGCCTCGGTTGCTTCAGCCTCCGAGCAGATGCAGTCTTCCATCCGCGAGATCTCGAAGAATGCTAATGAGTCGGCGCGGGTTGCAAAGAACGCTGTCAGCGTCGCGCATTCAACCAACGAGACCGTCAAGAAACTCGGCGAGTCCAGCCAGGAAATTGGCAACGTGATCAAGGTGATTACCTCGATTGCGCAGCAGACCAATCTGCTGGCACTGAACGCCACGATCGAAGCCGCGCGCGCCGGAGAGGCGGGCAAAGGCTTCGCGGTGGTGGCCAACGAAGTGAAGGAACTGGCCAAGCAGACTGCCAAGGCCACTGAGGAGATTGGTCAGAAAATCGAAGCGATCCAGGGCGACACCAAGGGAGCTGTCAAGGCAATCGAAGAGATCAGTACGATCATCAACCAGATTAACGACATCTCCAACAGCATTGCATCGGCCGTCGAAGAACAAACGGCGACCACCAACGAAATAGGCCACAGCGTTGCAGAAGCAGCCAAAGGGGTAGGCGACATCTCGAGAAACATCGGCGGCGTTGCCCTGGCGGCGAAGAATACTACGCAGGGCGCCAGCGATACACAGAAGGCATCGCAAGAATTGAGCCATATGGCGGCCCAGTTGCAGAAAGTCGTTTCGAGATTCACGTTCTGATCGAATCGACGGTCATGAGACGCGGCCTGGCGGACAGAATGTAATCCGCCCGGCCGCGCCTCATCGCTCAACTAAAGATTGTGGGTGAGGTGATGCCGAAAGCGCTGGTAGTAGATGACTCAAGGACCATTCGAAGGATTCTTGCGAAGACCTTGAAGGAAATCGGATTCGAGATTCTCGAAGCGGCAAACGGAAGAGAAGCTTTGGAGGTAATCGAGGCGGAGACGACAGCGGTCAATCTGATTCTGCTGGATTGGGACATGCCCGAGATGAATGGGCTGGAATTGCTCAAGCGGTTGCGCCAGGCCCCGGAATTCTCCTCAATGGTAGTCGTCATGGTGACCGCTCAGACCGAACTCGATCACATCGGGGAAGCGCTGGACGCCGGCGCCAATGAGTATGTGATGAAGCCGTTCACCAAAGACATCCTCGTGGGAAAGATCGAACTGACCGGAATCCATCTTTGAGGAGCACCAAATGACCGCGGTGAACATGCGAATGCTGCAGCCGGGAGAGCGGATTCGAGTGCTGGTAGTGGACGACTCGGTCGTCATCCGGCGCCTGATCACGCATGCCCTGGAGGAGGATCGGGAGCTGGAAGTGGTGGGCGTCGCGGCCAATGGCTCAATCGCCTTGCAGCGGATACCGCAACTCAATCCCGATGTGCTGACGCTCGACATTGAGATGCCGGAGATGGATGGCCTGGAGACGTTGCGGCGCGTTCGGCGCGCTTATCCTCATCTGCGCGTCATCATGTTCAGCACCCTCACCGAGCGCGGCGCGGCGGTGACCCTGGAAGCGTTGACACTGGGCGCCGATGACTATGTGACCAAGGCCTCGAACGAAGGGTCGCTAGACCGGTCAATGGCGCACCTGCGCGAAGAGCTGATACCCAAAATCAAACAGTTCTTCCACATGCCGGCGCAGAGGCAGAGCGCAACCATAGCAAAGACGCAGTTTGCGGGAGCGCAGTCTCTGTCGCGAGTGATGCCCGTTTGGCAAGGCGTGCGGGTGCAACCCAGGGTTGTCGTGATCGGCGTCTCGACCGGCGGCCCAACGGCGCTGGCCGCAATCTTGCCGCAGCTGCCCGCAGACTTTCAACTGCCGGTTCTGATTGTGCAGCACATGCCGCCTCTTTTCACGCGGTTGCTTGCCGAACGCCTCCACACCTCGTGCCGGCTGCCGGTTGAAGAAGCAAGCCAGGGCGCGTGCGTCAACGCCGGCAGAATCTTGATTGCCCCCGGAGACTTTCATCTGAAGGTCGGCCTCAGCGGCGGCGCAGTGCAGGTGCGTCTCGATCAATCGCCACCACAGAATTTCTGCCGGCCTGCTGTCGATGCGCTGTTCTCTTCGATTGCAGAGGCGTACTGCGGCGCAGTGATTGCCGTCATTCTCACGGGAATGGGTCACGACGGATTGCACGGGGCCGAAATCCTCAGGGCGCGGGGAGCAAGCATCCTGGCGCAGGACGAAGCGTCAAGTGTGGTGTGGGGCATGCCCGGCGCCGTGGTGAATGCAGGCATTGCCGACCGCGTGTTGCCGCTCGATCAGATCGTGCCGGAGATATTGCGCAGGGCGGACCGAAACTAAGGTGAATTGGATGCCAAGCCAACCATTAATCGCAGAGATCCACCCGGAGAACTACAAGTTCCTTCAGGAGCATGTCTATTCCCAGGTCGGCATCGTGCTCGAAGAGAACAAGCATTATTTATTCGAAAGCCGTCTCGCACCCATCGTCCGGCAACTCGGCCTCGGCACGATTAACGACTTGTGCGCATTGCTGCAGGCGCCTTGCGCGGGCGAGGTGGGCCGCCAGGTGGTGGAGGCGATGACGACCAACGAAACCTACTTCTTCCGCGACCCCGCACAATACGATGCGATACGGACTGTCCTGCTGCCGCGACTCATCGAGGAGCGCCAACAAACGAAGAAGCTGCGGTTCTGGTCCGCTGCGGCTTCAACCGGACAGGAAGCCTACAGTCTGGCGATGATGCTCATCGCACTGGGCCTGGACAAGTGGAATGCCCAGATCCTCGGCACCGATTTTTCTTCTCAGGTTTTGGAGCGTGCCCGATCCGGCAGGTATCAGCAGATCGAGGTGAACAGGGGTCTACCGGCGGCCTTGCTGGTGAAGCATTTCTGCCAGGTGGGCGTGGATTGGCAGCTCAGCGAAGCCGTGCGCAGGATGGTCAGCTTTGAAACGATTGACCTGCGCGCAAGCATGCGCTCGCTCGGACCCTTCGACCTGGTCTTCTGCCGCAACGTCATGATCTACTTCGACGCCAAAACCAAGAGAAACATTCTGAAGGAGCTCCACGGCACCATGTTTCGCGGCGGTTGGCTGCTGCTCGGCGGCGTTGAGACGGCCTTTGGTGTGGACGAGTGGTTTGACCGGCAAGCCGTAGGAAATGCGACTGTCTACGTCGCCCGATGACACACGCCGACATGCCGATCTTCTGGCGCGATAAGCGTCGCGAAGTCCGCTGGGAGGTCTCCTGAAAATTCCGGGCTCCTGGAGAGAGCGCGCAATTCCAGTAGACCTCCCAGACAGTGGGTGGTTGTCACTTTGATTCTTGGTTGTCGGGGCGGTTAGCGGGGCTCGAAGTTGATTCTCAGATCCAGTTCCAGCGGAACGGCCTGATCGTCAAGTGTGGCGGGGGTAAAGCGATAGTCGCGAACCGCTGCCAGCACCCGCGAATCAACCTGTGGGTTAGCCGATTTGATGACCTGCACGTTCTGTGGTTTGCCGCTTTCGTCGACCAAAAGATGCAGGAGCACGAACTGGCTCGCCAAATCTTCGGTCACAAAATCGGAAGTTGCCACGGTGATCTTCGACTCCTTGATCAGCTTCGGCGCGATCACTCCGGTGCTGATCCGGCGCGAACCCGTCGTTGCAGAAACATCGGTTGCTGGTGGGGCTGCGGCAAAAGCCGACAGCGCGTTGGTGGAACCATTGCGAGCCTCCAGCGTCGCACTCTGGCCCGGCGTTGCTGTCTGGGCGTTGAGCAGCACGGTGGAGAGAAAACAACTGGCGACAAATATAGTGCGCATGATTAGTCTCCGTTAGGTCAAGAGTGACCGTCACAAATATAGCGCGAATCGTGTACGATTGTCAATTTTTATTTTTCGTTACTTTAGTTTCAGTTGATTACGCAAAGAGAAGACACAACTCCTCACGCGATCGTCATACCTGGCGTCTCAATCCCAAATCAGAACCGCCCCTGCTCCGTGGCACGCCTGCGCTTCTCTTCTGGCCTCGCAAAAACGCACGCTTCCTCGCAGCCCCTTCACAGCCTCTTCGCGCCGTTTCGTTACCATGAAACTCATGGCGAAATACCCGCCCGGACAAACGCTGCTCATCGACGCCGACGATACGCTGTGGGAAAACAACATCTACTTCGAGCGCGCCATCGCGGCTTTCATCGGCTATCTGAATCACCACGCCTATACGCCTGCCGAGGTGCGCAAGGCTCTCAACGACGTGGAGAGAGAAACCATCCTTTCCCATGGCTACGGGCTCACCAGCTTCACTCGTTCGCTGGTCGCGTGTTTTCAGCGCCTCAGCCCGGAGCCTCTTACCGACGGGAAACGCAAACGCATTGAGAGCTTCGCGCAATCCATCGCGGAGCAGGAAATCGAGCTGCTTCCAGGCGTCGATGAAGCTCTGGCTGAGCTCGCCTCGCGCCACCGCCTCATCCTCATGACCAAGGGCAATCACGCGGAACAAGCGGACAAGCTGACCCGCTCAGGACTCGCGCCGCATTTCGCCGGAGTTGAGATCGTTGCGGAAAAGGACCCCGCCACTTATCGGGCAGTTATCGCTCGATACGAGCTTTCGCCGCACACAAGCTGGATGATCGGCAACAGCCCAAAGAGCGACATCAACCCCGCCCTTGCGGCAGGCCTGCATGCTGTTTTTCTCTTCCACAAAGACACCTGGGTACTGGAGCACGCCGAGGTAGATGCCGCGCCCGCCGGACAGCAGTTGGTCGAACTCGATTCGTTCGCAGGACTTACTGCGATTTTTTGAGCGAGTGTATCGATTCAGACCAATGCAAACCTTGTCGAATCCAGGCTCTGGACTGCTGGGCTGCCATGTCGGTTCGGGGGTCTCTTTTGTACCATGAGTTCGTCCGGACCATACTCGATTCCCATCGGGTCTATGCTATCTTTTAGCGTTGAGGTGTGCGGGATGACAATGCGGCGAACAGCGACCTCGTTGGGCTCCAGTTTCAGTACCCTCTACCCCTCTCCGCCTCGCGTACATTGGGCGGTTTTGGTGGCGACTGTCGCCGTCTCAGAAGCATTGGTATTCCGGTTCGCGCCCCATTTCATTCGCGATTTTCTCATTAACCTGGTCGCGGCGGCGTGGCCGATTTATCTCTGCGTCTGGATACGCAAAATCGATCGCAAATCCATTTCACTTTACTGGGCTCTTGCTTCCTTCATCACCGGCTTCCTCTTCTCGTGGATCTTGTGGATCGTGGTCATTTTCGAAGTAAGAGAAGAATTGCTGGCGCACTACAATCGCCGCGAAGCCATCGGCCTTCGGCTCAATTGGTTTCTGACCCTCCTCTTCTCCTTCGCCTACTTCCAATACAACCTCCGTGCAATCGCTGAAGAGAAAGAAGGCGACACCGAGGAAGTTGTCGAAGAAGCAGAGCGCTTCATCATCCCTTGACGCTGTCGCCGCCGCTCTGTTTTACTTCACTCAAAGACATGCACACCGGCACCCCGAGCACGAACTGTTCCCCGGTGATGCGTTGCGTCTTCGCGTCCGTTCCCCCCGTTCGAATTAGCAATCACAGCCTGCGCGGGGAAATAAGAGCCTGAACCAAGGGATGTAGCAAAGCAGTACACAGGCCACTACCCGCAAGTGCGGATGGTGGCTTTTCTATTCCTGTCCGTTTTTTGATCGAGGAGGTTCTCTTGGAATCCGTTACTCTTTCCAGCATTCAGACAGCGCGTGCCCGCATCGGAGAGGCGATTCACATCTCGCCCTGCCATCTCTCCCACCATCTCTCCGAGCTCACCGGCCTGCCTCTGCACCTGAAACTCGAGAACCTCCAACGCACCGGCTCCTTCAAAGAGCGGGGCGCGCTCAATAAGCTCCTGACTCTCAGTGAATCAGAGCGCAAACGTGGCGTGATCGCGGCCAGTGCCGGCAACCACGCGCAGGGAGTCGCCTTTCACGCCGCCGCGCGCGGCATTCGCGCACAGATTGTCATGCCACTGGCCACGCCTCTCGTCAAAGTTGCCGCCACGCGCAGCTACGGCGCCGAGGTTATCCTTCACGGCGCAAGCTACGACGAGGCCTGCGATGAAGCGATGCGCCGCCGCATCGAAGAAGGCCGCACCTTCATCCATCCCTTCGACGACCCCGCGGTGATCGCCGGCCAGGGCACCATTGGCCTTGAGCTCCTCGAACAGGTTCCCGATATCGAAGCCATTGTAGTACCCATTGGCGGCAATTGGCGGCGGCGGCCTCATCAGTGGCATTGCCTGTGCACTCAAAGAGACCAATCCCAAAATCCGCGTGGTCGGCGTCGAGTCGGAGAAGTTGCCCTCCATGCTGCGGGCACGCGAGGCAGGCGCTCCCGTCACCATCGCCCCTGAAGCGACCATCGCTGACGGCATTGCGGTTCGACGTGCCGGCGACGTGACTTTTCCCCTGGTCTCCCGCTATGTGGATGAAATCGTCACCGTCGACGACGAGGAGATCGCGAGTGCCATCCTCATGCTGCTTGAACAGGAGAAGACTCTCGCCGAAGGAGCGGGTGCCGCCGCGCTGGCCGCAGTCGTCCAATCCAAAACAAATCTGCGCCATCGTCGCACGGTCGTCCTGGTTTGCGGCGGCAACATCGACGTCACCTTGCTGGCCAAGATCATTGAGCGCGGCCTGGTCAAGGACGGCCGTCTGCTGCGCATCAGGGTCTATCTCCAAGACCGCCCCGGTGCCCTGCTCAATCTCACGCAGATCCTCGCCCGCGAGCGCGCCAACATTGTCGAAACGGTACACAACCGCGCCTACTACGGCGTCAGTCTTGGTGAAACCGTCATCGATGTCACCCTTGAAACTCGCGGCTCGACGCACATCACAGCCATCAGCCACGCCCTTCGCGAAGCCGGCTTCCGCTTCGAGCGCATTCAGTGACACAAGTCTCGGGATCAGGATCGATGTTTGCGGTCGAAGTCGGAACAAAGATCCAAGGCACTGCGTATGAAAGTATGTGCGCATTCCCTGGCTGGTGAATCGTGATCAAAAAAATCCTGAAATATCTCGCGATAGCAGTCGCTTGTCTGGTGATTGGGGTCCTTTCGTCCGCATTGCTATATCGTCAATGTCTGCGCCACAAAGTTGCTGGAGAGCGGGCCATGACCTCGCCCAACCACATCGACAGCCTTGAGCCTGTACGGATCGGCGGAATCGAACAGTGGATTCAGGTCCGCGGCAAGAACGCCGACAATCCAATTCTTCTCTTTATCCATGGCGGACCCGGAATCGCTTTCATCCCTCTGGCTAGAGACTTTCAGAGCCCTTGGGAAAAATACTTCACGGTCGTTGAATGGGACCAACGTGGAGCGGGGAAAACCTACGCGTCAAATGATAAGGAACTGATGCGCAGAACCATGAATGTGCCGCAAATGGAACAGGACACACTCGAAGTGGTGAATTATCTCCGCCATCGATTCAGGAGAGAAAAGATCTTTATCGTGGGTCATTCGTGGGGAAGCGTGCTCGGCCTCTGGTTGGCGCATGAACACCCGGAGCTCATCTATGCATATGTGGGAGTTGGGCAAGTCGTGAATATGCAGCAGAATGCAGACATTCAGTACAAGGACGCTTTGCAACAGGCTCGCACCCGCCACAACGAAAAGGCGGTCAAAGCCTTGGAGAACATTGCGCCTTATCCTGCTCCAGGCTCGGACGCTGGGAAGATGTTCATCGCAAACAAGTGGGCAGCAGAATTGCTCGGGCCGCCACCCAACGCAGCAGACTTTACAAACGTCGAGAGAATTTTGACGACAGTCGCGTCTGCTCCTGAGTACTCTCTTGCAGATGATTTTGGCTTTGTTCGTGGTCAAATGTTCTCAGGCGAGATTCTGTTTCCCGAGCTGGTAAAAGTCGATCTTGGTCGACTCGGAACCGAGTTCCGCGTACCGATCTTCTTTTTCGAAGGGAGACACGACCCATACTGTCGTCCTTCCCTGATCCTGGAGTACATCGAAACGATCAATGCTCCGCAAAAGGAATTTGTCTGGTTTGACAATTCCGGCCATTTCCCGTTTTTTGAAGAGAAACAGAAATTTGGAGATGAATTGGTACAGCGCGTCTTGCCGCTCGCGGGTTAATCTCCACGAAAGTGCCCCTAGGGAGCTCATGTACTCACCCAAATTCAACCGCATCGCCGATCGCGCCACGCTCATCGAAGCCATGCGTTCCTACTCCTTCGCCATCCTCTTCGGTATG
>OBLW0100003499.1_pt1 | contig 12208 bp, 13 predicted proteins | sample 1520161 | NCBI WGS metagenome assembly OBLW01 (sample SAMEA3539309, study PRJEB22396) | soil metagenome | biome: tundra; feature: field; material: soil | place: USA | collected 2010-05 | depth 0.15 m
CTCTTCCGATCTGGCATCGATCCGAGCGCGGGAGGCGTGATGAAGATCTGCTATAGCCAGAAGATGGTGGACCAAGGCTCGTGGACCGACGAAGGGATCTGCAAGACCGACTTCAGCACTCGCACCGCAACCTCATGGAAGTGGCATTCTGTCTGTCACGACTTAGGTTATGAGGGAGATGGAGAGGCCAGATTTTCTGACCGCGAGAATTTCGTGATTAAGTCCTCGGGCGTTATGAAGAAGGAAAGCAAAACCACCACCTCAAATATTACGAGGACCGGAAAATGGCTTTCCGCCGACTGCGGCGATCTAAAACCGATGGATTCCAAGCCTTGAAGTTAGGGTCTGGCACTCACGGTTGATTTCGAGTAATGAGTCAGCCTGGTTCGCGTAAAAATGGTTCGCGTAAAGATGGGCCGCGTAAAGCCCGACCTGCCATTAGGACCGCGCAAATCTTAGCGTCTCGGTTGAACCTAACTTCGCAGGTCAAAATGTGATTCCTGACTTCATTCCTGATAGGGGTATAGAATCTACTTACACCACCATAAGTGACCAAGCCAAGGGTGATGCAAGTCACATACCCTTTCCACTGGCAAGGCCATACTTACCACCGCTGTAAGGAGGACAAAATCATGAACAAACTCGCAGGGCTGGTCTTATTCGTCAGCCTTAGCTCAATGTTGTTATACGGTGCGCCGCAAATGGCAGACGACAAAGCGTCCGCAACCCAGAACATAACCGGTTGCGTCGAGAAAGGTACCGAGTCGGGAGGCTTCTTTCTCCTCACCTCCGACAATAAGCATTGGGAGCTCTATAGCAATGCCGGAGTCTCCCTCGCCGAGCACGTCGGCCACACCGTCACCGTAACCGGAACAATGGCGCACCGTTCGAAGGCCCAGGAAGAAAAAAGCCAACCGAACGAGCAGAAAGAAATTGGAGCAAGGAAACACGACGACCTGCAAGTTTCAGACGTGAAGATGGTAAGCACAACTTGCAGCAAGTAAGTGTCGAACAATTAAGTTTGAACCAGTAAGTGTGAACTGAGTTTGGGATAAGTAGTTCACGAGAATTCGCAGTAAGTTAGAACGCGAATAACTTCTCAAACTCTCGATTAAAACAACTCGGGTGCGCCCCTTCTCGCGCTTTTCGAGAAGGGGCGCACCACACTTTAATCTCGCAGAGTTTCCTACCTATCGAGCGTTAGTTTCCCTTCGTTTATCTACTTTTTGGGGCCGTGTTCTTTGCCTTAGTCGCGGCATTCGTCGCGGCTATGTGAGCAGAGGCGCGACTTCTTTTCCGCTTCGGACGGCTGTCGGCTGCGATTGGGGTAGATACTTTTGCAGCGTGTTGCCGTTGCCGGCGACTTCACTTTCGGCGGCTAGGTCGTCGTATTCTCGTCCCTCGACTTTGGACCAGGCTGAGGTTCCTAGAGGACGGTGCTCCACTGACTCGCGATCGATGACGACGAGCGTTGGGTCGGGCTCCAACGAAGTGGATTTGAGATTCATCGACGCGATCTGCAAGCCGTAGAGCATGAGTCCAGCTGTCTTGGGATCGATTTCTACTGAGATCAATCGTTCCATAATTTGGGCTAATGAAACTTGGACGGCATTGGCGTCTTCGAGGGTTGGGAATGACACACGCCACTCGTGGTGGTTTTCGATCTTTTTGAGATCGTCCCAGTGATAGCGAATGTGGTAGTAGCAGTGTTTGGCTTCGCGGAGTGAAGGCGATCCGCATTGAGTTCCGTTGACCTTGAGGTGCTGGCAGCGACTGATGTGATTTGGGTATGAGGGCATGTTTTTGCTCCAGTATGAGAAGTATGAAAGTGGGAAAGCTTGGTCGGGGTCGTTACTAGTTTAGTACCCTACCCCCTCCCCCCTGGGTCTAATGGAATGTTCAGCTTAGCGGGAAATTCTCACTGGGTCTTTGAAACTAAGGGAGTTACATCAAAGTATTCTGGAATAAAGGCTTACGGGATTTGCGGTGCGTAAGTCGTTTATTTTGCCTCCGAAGTGGGAGGAATAGGTGATATTTAGGTTTTCAAATAACTCTGCGATGGTTTTGAGGCGGGTCGCGGAGCCGTCGATTGGGACGGGCACACGCTTCGCTGCCTCAAGCAGAAGGCTAGCTTTGCACAGGATTTGAGTCACTGTATGTGATGGGGCACACAGTGCGTTTGTGATGAAAGAGTGTGCCGATTTGGGAAAGTTTGTTTGGAGAGATCAACCCATATTTGTTCGGACGACGGGTACAGACATCGTATAGGATGTGATATCCTATACGATGTTTGAGGAGAATAGTGATTGACACTTCGGTTGTGGTCGCTGGCCTCCGCACCCGGTTGGGAGCTGGAAATGCAGTGCTGCGACTGGTAGCGGAGGGGAGATTGGTGGCGTTGGCGACTCCGCCACTTTACCTGGAGTATGAGGATGTGTTGAAGCGTCCCGAACATCGGCTGGCCCACGGCTTAACGCCGGAAAGGATTGACGAATTTCTCGCGGAACTGGCCGCGTTAATCGAGCCGGTCGAAGTTCATTTTCAATGGCGACCACAGTCTCGAGACCCGAACGACGAAATGGTTCTTGAAGCCGCGATCAACGGACAGGCAGATGCGCTGGTGACATACAACGTCGCGGACTTCGCGGGAGTCGCAGAGCGGTTTAGAATTTTGGTGTTGCGTCCGGGTGAACTGTTGAAGAAGGTGAGGTTATGAGCAAATCTACATATCCATTAAAGCTTCCGGTCTCTATCAAGAAGGCAGCGCAGCGGTTGGCAAAAGAAGATGGGGTGTCACTGAACCAGTGGATCGCGGCAGCGGTTGCGCAAAAAGTGGGAGTGGTGGAGACGGCGGCCGACTTCTTTAAGAAGCGGGCGGGCGAGGCCACCGGCGAGGGACTTATGAAGTTTCTGCGAACTGCGCCCAAAGTTGCGCCCGAGGTAGAAGACACGTTGAGATAACGGTCCGGCTAGATCGGGGCGGGATCGTTCGTTGTTGAGTTGGAGGAGGCGGGCGAGGATTTCCTGATCGCTGAGATTATTGGGGCAGCCGTAGGCGGCGAAGACGGCGGTGTCCACTGCTTGCTCAATTTGAAGGTGTAGGATGAGATCAACCCCAGCAATGTAGGCTTTCTGGCAGCCCACTTCTCAAGCGCGAGAAGTGGGGTACCCGGCAAGGAAAATCGGAACGCGAAGGTATTGGTCGTGCTGAAAGCGTATTTCGATGATTCATGCGGTGACGAAGGCAGCAAAACCATGCTTCTCGCCGGATGCGTTCATCGTTACAACGAATGGGCGAATTTTAGTATGTCGTGGGAAGCCGCATTAGCTAGTTCTCCCAGCATTCGTTACCTACACATGCGCGAGGCCCGCAGTCTCAGCGGCGAATTTGCCCGATGGAAAGCGCGTGATCGTGACGCAAAGGTTAGAAGTCTCGCAAGCGTGATACGTGATTATGAGCCATGGGTCATCGTCGCATGGATGAGCCGCAGCGAGCACGATGCGGTTCTGAAACCAGTATCTCCGTATGTGATTCGGCAGGCCTACTTCCTGCTTTTTCACGCGGTCATTGTGAAGCTGGCGCACTGGCATCACGCGATGGGTGTAACTCTGCCTGTGGATTTCGTATTTGACAATCAGGGCACAACGGGCGATCAAGCCGCGAAGTGGTATTGGCATATCAAGAGCCTAGAAAAACCAGAAGTAGCCGCTTTACTTAGCAGCAGTCTTGTTTTTCAAGATGACAAGCTGATCGTGCCTCTACAAGCAGCGTACATGGTAGCGTGGCACCATCGACGGCGCAAAGATCGTCCGAACGAGAATGAGGCGAAATGGCCGACCGCGCCGCTGTCGGGACTGCTTCGCGGGGAAATCAATATCCCGAAAGCAGCTTTGCAGGTTACGGCGGAGCAGATGAAAAAAGTTCCCGGACTCTCTCTGGTTCAAGATAAACCAGACAAAAAGTTCAAGGCCGCGCTGGAAGAAATTCTTCGCAATGCAAAGTTCTGATCTGGACTCAATCGTCGAAACATCGCTCCGCTCGTTTTATGAGGACATTTGCTCGGATTGGGGCGGACGCGAAAATGAAATGGTGAACCTCTATGCGCTCGGCCATCTTGCCAAACATGTGCTACCCGGCAGCATCCTGAGTGAGTTAACCCAGATCGGGATAGAAGTCACAGTCCGTCAACTCCCGAAAGAAGTGCTGCTCAAGTGGAATCCGAAGGCCGACAAACCCAAGGAAGACGTTCGCAAAGATTTGGTGATCTGGCCCTCGCCGCGAATGTGTCTGTGGAAGGACAACGTTCCGTGCAATGTGCCACTGGCCATCATGGAATGGAAAGTGAATCACTTTCGCAATCGCGATTCACATCCAAAGAATCGGCGTGATTATCCGCTCGACGTGAATTGGTTGCGCGAGACGTCGGCGCGAGAAGGCATGGGGAGTTTCATCGGCTATGCAGTGTTGCTAGAGAATACCCGAACTCCGAAAACCCTACTCTGTACAAGAGTCCAAGCAGGTGCGGAACGGTCATTCCTCGCATTGAGATCGCTAGGAAACTGAAGAGTGTTTCCTACCAAGACCCTTAAACAATCGCGGACGGACTTTCCTATATCCGGGACGAAAAAGATAAATGGGCCAAGATAGGCCGAGAGTTGGGTTGGGAAACTAGCGCCGCCAGAACGAAGCTCAAGCTCATAGCAGAGAGACGAAATGCAATAGTCCATGAATCCGACATGGACCCCATTTCAAACTCCAAGAACTCTAGCCGGGCCGAGTGTGCTGACGTAGCAGACTTTATCGAACTATGCGGCAAATCGATTGCGAAGCTGGTTATGTGATTCAACATCGCCCGGTGTCCCGAAAACTGGAAACATTGTGCACTCGCACTTGTGCTCGGGATAACGATGTTTCCGTATAATCATGAGTTCTTCATACCTGCCTAAACGCCCGCGCGTTCGCGCTTCGGGTCTTCGGCACAGGAGACTTCATGTCCACTCTTACCGATGCTCACACTGCCGATTCCTCCGCCTCTTCTGCCGCCGCTTCGCACGTGAAGACTCGCACCGAGTCTGACTCCATGGGCAAGATTGAAGTTCCTGCGCACGTTTATTGGGGAGCGCAGACGCAGCGCTCGCTGCTGCACTTCAATATTGGGCGCGACACGATGCCTCCCGAGCTGATTCATGCGTTTGGCACTTTGAAGAAAGCTTGCGCGCTGGTGAATCAGGATTTAGGAAAACTTTCTCCCGAGCTTGCGAAGCTCATCGCGCAGGCAGCCGACGAAGTGATTGCGGGCAAGTTTGATGACCAGTTCCCTCTGCGCATCTGGCAGACCGGTTCGGGGACGCAGACGAATATGAACGTGAATGAAGTGATCTCCAATCGCGCGATTGAGATTTCTGGCGGAGAGTTGGGACGAGAAATGCTGGGATCGAAGAAGCCGGTGCATCCGAACGACCACGTGAATATGTCGCAGTCTTCGAACGATACGTTTCCGGCGGCGATGCACATCGCGGCGGCGGAGCGTGTGAAGAATGCGCTGATTCCGGCGATCAAGACCGTGCGCGATGCGATTGCAGCGAAGGCGAAAGAGTTTGACGGCGTCGTGAAGATCGGACGCACCCATTTACAAGATGCTGTGCCGCTGACGATTGGCCAAGAGTTTGGCGGATGGGCAAGTTTGCTTGACCGCGACATTAAGCGACTGGAGCAGGTTCTCGACGGTCTCTACGATCTCGCAATCGGCGGAACCGCTGTAGGAACGGGTCTCAACACCCATCCGGAATTCGCCGAGCGCGCGGCGAAGAAGATTGCCGAACTGACAGGACTTCCCTTCCGTTCGCATCCCAATAAGTTTGCCGCGCTTTCTGCGCACGACGAAATCGTGTTTGCGCAAGGCGCGATGCAGACGCTGGCCGCGTCGCTGATGAAGATTTCGAACGACATTCGCTGGCTCGCTTCGGGTCCGCGCTGTGGTCTCGGCGAATTGGTGATTCCAGAGAACGAGCCGGGATCGTCGATCATGCCAGGCAAAGTTAATCCAACGCAATGCGAAGCGATGACGATGGTGTGCGTGCAGGTCCACGGAGCGACCGCCGCAGTGGGATTCGCCGGATCGCAAGGCAACTTTGAGTTGAACGTTTTTAAGCCGGTGATCATTTATAACTTCTTGCACTCGGTCACGTTGATCACAGACGCTTGCCATGGTTACGTCGAATATATGGTTAACGGCATCGAGGTCGATCGCGCGAAGGTTGATTGGTATGTGAAGAATTCGCTGATGCTGGTCACGGCGCTCGCTCCGAAGGTGGGATATGACAACGCGGCAAAAATTGCGCATACGGCACACGTCGAGCACTCAAGTTTGCGCGAAGCCGCGGTGAAACTCGGACATTTAACTGGCGAGGAATTTGATTTGCTTGTGAAGCCGGAGAAGATGACGCGGCCGTAGCATGAAGTTAGTTCACGGAAAAACTCAACACCTTTAACCGCAGAGGCGCAGAGTTCGCCGAGAAGGTAGTTGTGTTGTCATCGTGGGGCCGCATTCTTGCGATGGTGGGGGAATGCATAGGTCCTTCGCTTCGCTCAGGATGACACTTAACCTGTGTTACCTGCCGGCGATCCTAAGGTCGATTATTAGGCGCTGCTCTGCAAGTCTTTCGGCAAACCGCTATTAATCGCGGCTCGAACTTTCGCGATCAGGCAATCGCGGTCTCCGAAATCGCGAGGCTCGATGGGATCGTGGAATTGCACGGTCACCAATCCTGGGCGGATCGCAAAGCGCGCTTTAGGCATAACTTCTTCGGTGCCGGAAATTGTGACGGGAACGATCGGTACTTTGCATTCTTCCGCCAAATAAAAGGGCCCTTTCTTGAACGGCAACAACTTGCCGTCGAAGGAGCGCTTCCCTTCTACGTAGATAGTCATGTTGAGTCCCTGTTCGATGGCTTTGACAGCATCGCGGACGGCGGTGATTCCGGCATCGCGATTGCGACGGTCGACGGGGACGAGCGATCCGATGCGCATGATCTGGCCCAGGATTGGAACTTTGAATAATTCTTTCTTGACCATCACTGACGTGCGGCGCGGAATCAGCGGCAAGGTCACAGGCGGATCGAGGTTGGAGATGTGATTCGACATGAAGATGTAGTTGCGCGCGGAATCGATCTTGTCGAGACCGACAGTGCGGACTTTGACGCCAGCGAGGCGGACTCCGGTGAAGGCGACCCACATGCAACCGTTGTAGAGAAAGCTGATGTCTTTGGTGATGTAGGTCCACGGAAATCCCAGGAGCGCGGCGATGGGCAGCGCGGCGGCCCAAAATACCAGCATTAAGATCGTGCGAAACAACCGGACGGGCTCCGTTTCATGAATTCGAACTCTTGCGTAATCGTTCCGGCAGCTTCTCGTAGATGTTGCCGAATCCGCCGTTGGATAGAATCGCGACTACGTCGGGCGCGCGCAGTTCTGGCGCGATAGCGTCGACGATGGCATCGGCGTTGGCTAGGATGCGAGCGTGCTTGCCACGTTTTTGAATTTCGTCGACAACACGATTGAGATCGAGGCGTTCGGCTTCGGGGATTGCTTCGGATTTGAAAATTTGTGCGATCACGATTTGGTCGCCCTCAGCCAAACTGCGCGCTAGAGCGTCTTGAAGCACGTTGCGACGCATCGTGTTGGAACGCGGCTCGAGGATTACCCAGAGTCGCGAATGCGGATAACGTCCGCGGAGAGCCCGAATTGTCTGCTCGATCGCGGTGGGATGGTGGGCAAAGTCGTCGATGATGGTAATGCCGTTTACTTCGGCTTTGACTTCGAGGCGGCGTTTTACGCTGCGAAATGTCCCAAGCGCCTTTGCTATTACATCCTTCGAGATGCCGTAGTTCGCGGCCAGCGCGGCGGCTGCGGTTGCGTTCCAGACGTTGTATTCGCCGCCTAAGTCGAACTCGAATTCTGCCCAAGGTTTTTCGTCGCGTAGAACGGACCAGGAAGTTTGCTCTTCACCTAAGTTCAGATTGTCGATCTTCCAGGTTGCGCGATCTGACACGCCGTAGCGCTCCACAGGGCAGAATGCCTTCTGGAGGCAGCGATCAAGGCTCGCGTTTGAAGTTCCGGCGGAATCGAAGGCCACGATTCGTCCACGACGCGGGACTAAGTTGACCAAGCGCTTGAATGCGGTTTCTACCGCGTCGAGATCTTTGTAGATGTCGGCGTGATCGAATTCGACTGAGGTGAGAATCAAAGAGTCGGGAAAATAGTGAAGGAACTTTGGGCCTTTGTCGAAGAACGCCGTATCGTATTCGTCACCCTCAAGAATGAAATGTTTACCGTCGCCGAGGCCAAAACTACGGCCGAAATTCTCGGCGATGCCTCCAATTAGAAATGACGGTTTGAGACCAGCGGTTTCGAAGATCCACGCGAGCATTGAGGTCGTCGTAGTTTTGCCATGCGTTCCTGCAACTACTAAAACGTCTTTACCGACAAGAAATTCATCGTGGAGAATTTGTGGCAGCGAGCAGAATGGAATGCGCTCATCGAGAAGGCGCTCGAGTTCTACGTTTCCGCGGGAGAGCGCATTGCCTACGACGACAAGGTCGGGCCGTGGATCGAGATTCGCTTCGGCAAACGGCTGCGCCACCGGAATGCCGAGTGATTCAAGAAACGTTGACATGGGCGGATAAGCGGCCGCATCGGAGCCAGTGACGCGGAATCCGCGCTCTTGCAGCATGCCAGCGAGCGAGGCCATGGCGGTTCCGCAGATGCCGATGAGATGAATGTGTCGGGATTTGGTCATTTCGTTGTTGCGGGCTCAAGAAATTGTAGCTTCACTTCGCTGCCTACTTCGAGTCGCGCTTTGATACCGATCGGCAGCGTGATGTTTGCGCGCGAGACGTGGCCCGAGCGCAATCCGTAAGCGACGGGTATCCCGAGATCGCCAACAATTCTCAGTACAACTTCTTCCAAAGTGTAATCCTGAGTGGAATTCTGGCGGCAATCCATCATTTCCCCGAAGATGATTCCGCGCACGTCGTTGAATTTGCCGGCGAGTTTCAATTGCATGAGCATGCGATCAATCTGATAAGGCTTTGCGGCCACATCTTCGAGGAAAAGAATTGTTCCGGAGGTATGGATGTCGTATGGCGTACCGAGCGCGGCTACCAGGATGGAGAGGCATCCACCGTAAAGAACGCCTTCCGCTTCGCCTTTCACCAGTGGGACTGCGCCTGAGGTTTCGCCGATCTGCCAGTCAGCAATTGCGGTCAGCGCATTCTGCCACGAGAGAGTATCAACGCCATCGGCGACTCCAAAATCCTTCGCCACCATGGGCCCGTGGAAGGTGACCAGGTTAGCGGAATCGGCGAATGTAGTTAGTAGCGACGTCAGATCGCTGTAGCCTACGAAAATCTTGGGATGCGCCGCGATTTTTTTCAGATCGAGCGCCGGGAGCAGATAGTTTGAACCGTAGCCTCCGCGGGCGCAGATGATCGCGCGAATATCATCACGGGTAAACATGTCTTCGAGTTCGCGGACGCGGCGAGCGACGGATCCGGCAAAGTAGAGATCACGTTCGAGAATCGAATCAAAATAGAAGGGATCGTATCCGGCGCGTCTCAGGCCTTCGCAGCCCGCCTGCAACATTTCAAGTTTGACATTAGACGCGGGCGCGATGATTCCGACCCTATCGCCCGGACTTAGCACGTGGGGTTTGATTCGCGAATTGTGGTGGGTGCCAATCATTTCAGTGCTTTCATCCGTTGCTGCGGATCCGTCGCTGCGCTGGTGAATGACGGTCTATACGCTTTGACATAGTCTCGCGTGGCAAACTTTTGATTTTGCGGGCTATTCAATCTTAAATGAAGAATTCTCCGCGGCAGAGTAGCGTTGCTGGACCGGTTAGAAAAACTTCGTCTTCCCATCGCACTGTCTGCGGACCGCCGGGCGCGATCACAGTGACAGGCGAGTTCACGCGTCCGCTGGCGATTGCCGCTACTGCTGAAGCGCAGGACCCGGTGCCGGAGGATTCGGTTTCTCCGACTCCGCGCTCGAACAAACGGATGCCGATTTCATTCTTGCCCCGGACCACCACATATTCGACATTCGTACCTTGAGGGAATTGTGGTTGCTTGCCGATCAGCGCCGCTTGCTGTTGCCATCCTTCTTGAAATTGATCGACGAAAATTACGAAGTGAGGATTTCCCATTGAAACTCTGGTTCCCGTCGCTCGTAGTCCCATTGCCTCGATCGTTAACGGAGTGCCAACTTCGGGCTTTCCCATCTCTGCTTCAAACTCGAATGTGTAACCCTGGCTCATCACCAGACGGCAAGTGATCAACCCCGCTCCGGTGCGGACGGTCACTTTTCCGTCTTTATTTTTAGGTGCGTTATCTTTACTTTCATCTTGCTCCCGCCGCAAACAAATCTCCGAGGCTACACAGCGCGTTCCATTGCCCGAGATTTCCGCTTCCGACCCATCCGCGTTAATCAGGCGCGCGTGCACATCGGCTTCGGGATCGGGAAAAAGCCATTCGACGCCATCGGCGCCAACCCCTAGGTGACGATCGCACATGCGCCGAGTCAGCGCGCTCAGATCGGCAATAGCTGGAGAATCCTCCAGCCGGGAGCCTTCAATGATGAGAAAGTCGTTACCGCAAGCGGTCGCTTTCGTGAAAGGTATTGTTCTGTTGTGGTGCGCCATGGTCATTCGTGTTCCGTGGTCCCGAGGGTGGTCACGGTCGCAAATGCGGTCGATTCATGCATGCGAATCGCGAACACTTTTTGTTCGTCGCGCTCGCCATCGACCGAGAAAACCATGCGGAAATCGGGGTCAGCATTCGCAATGTGGATGCTGTGCATGGTTAGTTGGTCGGCCTCAAGGATGCGGTTGACCTCGCGCAACATGCCATCGACGTTGTGTCCAGTCACTTCGTATGAGGTCGCAAACATCTTCAGAGAGAACGTCGCTTCCATTCGTCCCAACAGAACCAGAGCGATCAAAATAATGAGCGTAGCGAAACACGCAGTGAGGTAGAGGCCGCCGCCAGCCGCCATTCCAATTGAAGCGACCACAAAGAGAGTCGCCGCCGTGGTTAGTCCAGTCACCGATGTTTTGGCGTGGAGAATGGAGCCCGCGCCGATGAAGCCGATGCCGGGGATGATTTGGGCGGCGATGCGAGCACTATCAGACTCAACGCCAGCGAGTTGCTTGGAAAGAACCGTGAACATCGCCGCGCCGAAGCAGATAAACATATTCGTGCGCAGGCCTGCTGGTTTGTGGCGCACTTGCCGCTCAAGGCCAACGATGCCGCCAAGGATCGCAGCGAGCATCAAGCGCGCCAAGGTGGAACTTAGGACAACGCCCAGCTCGTTCCGAAACATCTGTACAACTTCGTGAATTGGATTCATAAGGGCGCACCGGAAAGCACACCGGCATCGAGCGAATTTTATCATCGGCGTGCACGACTAGGTGGTTGTAAGTGAGTGCCCTGAAATGGCGCGGTTGCTGGGCTATGTAGCGTGCGATGCCTGCGGGGCCACCGCCTGCGATACAGCAACGGGTGTCGACGGTTTCCGAGTTATTCGAAGGGATTGGCCTGTGGCATTGATACGTCTCTTGCAGATCGACCGTTCCGCGCGGAAAGAATATCACCACGTTCGAGCGCTATGACTTACGAAAGATCCTTTTAGCTTCGGTTGACAGCCACCGTAAATGCTGACTACACTCTGCCTTCCTTCTTCAGCTCATTGTGCGGTTGAAATACCGAATAAAACGAGAAATTATGGCTAAGAGACCTCGCATCGCGGTTGTAGGCAGCGCCAATGTCGATCTAACGACTTTTTCAGACCAGTTCCCCAAGCCGGGAGAAACGATCTTTGGGCAGAAATTTGATTTGGGATTTGGCGGCAAGGGCGCGAATCAAGCTGTTGCCGCTCGCCTTTGCGGAGCGGACGTTTTCATGGTGGCGCGGGTCGGGGACGATCTATTTGGTCCTTCAACCATCAAGAACTTTGAAAACCTGGGTATTGACGCGACCCATGTCAGGCAAGTCAGCGGCGTATCCAGCGGAGTGGCTCCGATTTTTGTTGATGCCGCAGGGCAGAATCGAATCATCGTCGTTAAAGGCGCGAACGATCAATTGAAACCTGCAGACGTGGATGCCGCGGCTGCGATGTTGAAGAGTGTGGACTGTATCGTTTTGCAGTTCG
>OBLW0100003501.1_pt1 | contig 12207 bp, 8 predicted proteins | sample 1520161 | NCBI WGS metagenome assembly OBLW01 (sample SAMEA3539309, study PRJEB22396) | soil metagenome | biome: tundra; feature: field; material: soil | place: USA | collected 2010-05 | depth 0.15 m
CGACGTGCCTGACGAATTACTGCCCGTACTCGCGAAGCAAGCCGTGCCCGTCGGCAACGCCCGGATCAGGGAACTGTTGCAAGGCACGGCGGAACGCCGCCCTGGCCCTGCATCACGCCGTGCGTGCCCGCCGCAGCAGGTACCCAGCTACGCCGTTCCTGTGGGCTGGCTACCTGCACGCCGGCGCCTGAGGGAGTGCGCTGTACAGCCTGTAACGGAGAGGAATCACCACGATGGCGGATGACAGCATGTTCCGATGTGCCGGGCTGGGGCTGGACTCGGTACTGCAATTCGGGTCGCTCGGCAGTTACGACGGTGCGGTAGTACGCAAGCAATTCGCCTTCCCGGACGGCACGGAGTTGCCCGAGCTAGTGCCGGCCCTGGTCAATCGTTCCGGCGCCAGCCCGTTTGTCAGCGTCGGCCTCATGCCGCCGGGCACCACACCGCAGCAGTGTCAGCTCGCGCTCGGCGACACCCCGCTCGTCGTGCTCGCTACGCATGCCACGCTGGCGCGGTACGCGGATACGCTGGCCATGCTGCAGATGGTCAAGCCGGTCTTCGTGTTGATGGACCTGCCCGTGGGCCGCCACGTCGGCCACTGGATCAGCCAGGGGGCCACGGTCCGGATCTGCGCGTCGTCGATCGAGCGGTCCGGGAGACGTCTGGGCCTGGCGACGTTCGCCATCGGCAGGCAGCATCCGTTCATTTTTCTCCGCATCGGCAGCGAAACCAGCACCTATGTCCTCGTCGACCAGCTTCGCCAGCGCCACCCTGACCGCGTCCAGGTCGAGGATCGAGCCGACGAGCCTGTCGCTCAAGAGCATGCGGCGAACCTGGTGCTGAGTACGTGGCATGTGCTTGACCAGCGCGGCGCCACGTGATGAGCGGAGACCAGCCGCACCGTGTCGTGTTTTCCTGCGCGCGAAGCGGGCTGGCGCAAACCTTGCGGCAAGGACTGCTCGGCGGGTATGACGGCGCAGGGGCCTGGATTCTCGCCCTGGACAGCATCCGGGATGGCGACGAGCAGCTGATGGTTGAGACCCACGAGGGCCTGCATCATGAACTGCAGGCTTCGAGCGGGTTTGGCCTGGTCAGCGCGATGGTGTTGTTGCTGGCCCAGCGGGGAACGCGGCCGCATGCGCTCAAGGAACTCTTCCACGGGCTGGTCGGCAGCTCTCGCCTGACGCACGAACTGTTCGCGACCACCCTGTCAGCGTCGGTCGCGGGCATCGAGCAGACCAGGACGATACTTCGCGACAACCCGGTCTACCTGGGATACCTCGAGCGCGGCCTGGCGCTCGGCGGCGGCCCAGATACGCCACCTCGCTACCGTGGGACGGCGGCCGCGGCCGTCCTGCGCTGCTGCATGGCCCCGGCAGGGGTCTTCGACCTGCTAGAGCTTGGCTTCGGCCAGATATCCAGGCAGCGTCTTCCGGTTCGCGGCGGGGTGCCCGATGAGCGGCTCGTTGCCTTCGAGGAGGCCGGCGGAGCCGCCGGATGGCCCGAGGAGGCAGCTGAGCTCGATGAGGAGGCCTTGCTGCGGCAATGTTATGAACGGACGTGCGCCGTACTGGCTGGCGCCGGACTGCCGTCGGTGTCCTGGACCGAGCAGGAGCAGGTGGCACATGCGCTCACCGAAGCAGTCGGGCGAGCCGACGCCGGACTTGCGCAACGCCTCAACATCGTGACCGGCCGGCGCCCGGTCGTCGACGACGGGCTGGAATTCGACCGGCAGAAGGTGGTGCTGCGGGAACGGCTTCCTGCCGAGATCATCGATCTGGCGACGGCGCAGACGTCGTTGTCCGCGTTCGTGGCCGGCGCCGCCGACGGCGAGCCTCACGCATGCTGCGTGTGGCTATCCCGGCGGGTCGCCGAGAAACAGTTCGCCATCCCGCCCGGCGTCATGCTGCCGGATCTCTTGGTCGCCCTGCTTGCGCGCGCCCGAGCCCCTGACGGATCGGCCGTCGTCAGGCTCGGCCTGCTACCGTCCTCGACTACTCCCCGTCAGTGTCAGGACCTGCTTGGTCATGTGCCGCTGCTGGTGCTGACTACCCATTACACCCTGGCTGGAGAAGCGACAGCCGCCAGGCTGCGACGGGTAGAGCCGGTCTTCGTGCTCATGGACCTGCCGGTGGCCTGGCACGTCGATGACTGGTTCCGCCAGGGGGCTGGTGTGCGGATGGCGCTGGTGCCGCTAGAGGGCGTCGGCGCAGCGGAACTGGACATGGTCGCGTTCGCCGTCGATCGCGTCCCGGGTTTCCGTTTCGTCTTTGCCGGCGGCAAGGCCGGCGTTTCGCTCCTCGTGGAGCGGCTGCGCCGGCGTCACGGCGACAGGCTCGCCATTAGCGGCACATTGATCCGTGATAACGCCGTGGCGTTCAACCTCATGCTCAACCACGTATTTGGCGCCTGGCATGTCCTGGATCAGGATGCTGTTGAATAAGACCATGGATTTCGATCAGTGGCTGACTGACACTATTACCGCGCGGCCGGCGGCGGCCGGTATGGTCGCCATCGATTCCGCACTTATCACCGATCTTGCTGAACTCCTCGCTGTCGATGAGGAGAATCTGGCCCTGACCGTGCGCTGCCTGCTCGACGCGCACGCCGTGCCGGTGCCTGCCTACGAGATCCGCACCGGCGGCTGGCGTATCGATCTGCTTCCCGCGACGGCGAAAGCGGTGCTCGCCGGCACCGTCTCGACCGTCGTGATGCAGCATATGGCGGTCGACCACCTGCCGGTGGCGGTCCTGAGCGCAGTGGCCGCGCTACTGTTCTCGATCCACCGAGTCGAGATAACTCCGGGCGAGCTAGTGCTGCACGCCAGGCTTCTGGACGCGGTCACAGCACGCTCTCATGATCTCGGGGAGCTTTACCAGGCGCTCCCAAGGGACATACGCGACGAGCTTACCGTCGCCGAGCTGGCTGACATGGTCGAACGATTCCACCAGGCGGGCCTGGCGCGCTGGGACGATGACGGCATTACCTTGGTCAGCCCGGAACGGCACTCCAAGCTCCGGCTGGTAGTACGGGAACCCGGCTTCGCCGCGGCGGCAGATCAGGCCCGCGTCGTGAAAGGCCAGCCCGCGAGCCGGTCCACGCCGGACACGAAGGACATCCGCCGGAAGGTATTCGTCATCTACGGACGCGACGAAGAGGTCCGCAGGACCATGTTCGAGCTGCTGCGCGCGCTCGACTTGTCGCCTCTGGAGTGGGAACCTCTGGTCGCGGCGACCGGAAGCACCCTTCCGAACCTGAACGAGGTCGTCACCACGGGCCTGTCGGCCGGGCAGGCACAGGCGGTTCTAGCCGTCTTGACCCCGGATGACATCGTCACCCTGCATCCGGCGCTGCGCGAGGCCGGCGACTCGGACGACGAGACCTCGCAGGTGATGCAGCCACGCCCCAACGTGCTTATCGAGCTCGGCATGGCGCTGAGCGCTTACCGTCACCAGACGATCATCGTGCAGGTCGGCCGCATTCGCCGCATTGCCGACCTGGCCGGCTTTAATATCATTCACTTCGACGGGTCGGATACTGCAATCGGCAAAATCGTGGAGCGCCTGAAGGTGGCCGGCTGCGCGGTGGACGATATGGGAGCAGACTGGCGCCGGACCCGCGGGTTTCTCGGCCTGGACGCCTACACCCGCCAGTCGCAATCCGAGGAGGGGACTCCAGGCAATGCCTAGAGAGTCTGGATAAAATCCCTCAGGGCCGCCAGGTCGACTCGCTGGACGTCACCAGGAGAAATCACGATCCGCAGTTCATGGCAAATGAGCCGGAGCCGGGAAAATGCCACGAACGATAGCAGGATAAGTCGTAGCAGGTTCCCGCGGTCAAGCGTGTCTATCCTGGCCAGCCCGGAACCCATGAGCGGAACAGAAAGCGCTCCGCGTTGGCCACGGCCATATACGGTCTCCCATAGTCTCGTGTAGCAATGCCACAGATCTTCCACGGGAGCGCGTGCTACCAGGTCGTTTCCCATCCTGGCGTAAGCGATGGCGAAGATCAGGCGACGCGGTTCACCGAGAACAGCGACGGTGCCAAGCGGGTAGCGAGCCAGTTTTCCGTAGAGCTTGTCGCGCCGCGGCTCGACCAGTACAGGAGAGACCCCAGTCAGCGCCGCTGCGAGTTGCTTATCAAGTCGATCCTGATCGTCGTGGTAGACCCGGCGGAGTAGCTGGCCCTGGACGCTTGAACTGTGGATGATGCGGTCATCCACGATCGACGTGTCGAAGGTGTCGCTAAAACCAACGGCAAGATGCGTATCCTGATCGAAAAGGTCACCCTCGACAATCTTCAGCGCAATATCCGGGCTGCTCAATTGTTGATGTATGGGCAGCCTCGCGATACTTTCTCCAGCGGCTACTCCCAGGACGTCGAGAAGCCGTCCGGCGATGTCACGCTGACCGTTCACCTCTGCGTAGTGCGCGATCGCGCGGGCGAGTTCGATCTCCAGCGCATGCCGACCGGGGGAGTCCGGCACTTCCTTAGGCGTGCTTGGCCGTGGACGGTTCCTTGAATTATCGCGTTTCCACTCCTTCAGGTCCTCTGCTCGCTGGCGAGCTCGCCTGACCACGCGGTCATCTGCGCCGAGCACTTGCGCGATTTTCGCGGCGGCGTCCGGGCTAGGGGTCTTCCAGCCGCGCAGCACTTCGCTGATATGGCCGGGCGCGTAACCCGTCCTGCTCGCGATCTGCCCGATGCGCAGCTGACTGGAATCGCGGAGCCGGTTGAACAGGTCCACCAGATCCCGGGCCGGACCTGGCGGCAGATAGGGCTCCGCGCGTTTACTGCGAGCCATCTCACCTCCCAAGACGGTCAGCTAGTCCCTGCCGCGCCTTCGCTGCTTATCACCTGGCGAAAAACTCGCCGCCCGGTGGAGCCGCACCTCAGGCGCGCCGCGCAATGTACCGTGTTCGCCGTCGTTCGCTGGCGAATTCCCGTCGGGCGATACAGAGCTGGGATGGCGTTACGGCCGTTAGGTCGACTGCCGACGTGGTCCTAAGTGTATTTGCCGCAGTTACCGGGGCGGGGCAGGGACGGGAGGTGACACCCGACGATGGAGGTGCACGGCATCATGTTCATTCTCACCGCGGTCACTTCAGTGCTGGCCGCATGGCTGTTTTAATCAGGGCGTTCTGGCAAGGTAACCGAGATCCTCGTTATCGAGGCGGCTCCTGGCTACCTGACTGGCCCACCTGCGGGAAGCACGCAGGTGGGCCAGCCGTCCGGCTGAGGCCACCTGCATACCCGGTGGGCCGCGTCTTGCCTCGATTGTCATCCGGAGGGCTGCCATTGGATGCCGTAGCCCAGATACATGGTCAGGTCGCGAAACTCTTCTCGGACTTCTCCAGCTGCGTCGGGAACCAATAGGTCCCCTGCTGGCTGCGCATTATCGAACGTACGGACAGTTTCGCCATCCACCCGGCGTACCCAGGCGGGCAGCCGATCAGCGTCGAACCGAACCCTGAGATCGAACTTGTTGCACTGGCATTCCGGGGTGAGGAGGTAATGGGGATGTAGCAGCATGTCCTGTGGCATCCGCAAGACCAAACCGTACTCGTGTTCCTGCCCGGGCTGGAGTGGGTTAGGCAACTGGACCATGAGGTGAAATCGGTTACGGGCCGGCTGTTCCTTGCGGACAAGGCGCCCGCCGTACAGGATTTCGGCCTGCAAATCTGGTTTCGGCTGATCGGAGCTGCGGGGTATGTCAAACCATGCCATCACCTCTGTCAGGTTCTCGCGGGTGGATACGATGCGGCGATCCTCGCGCGATTCCATGATCTCGCTGTCCAGCCGGAGCAAGGTCCGGAGCTCCTCGACGTACCAGCCGTCCGGTGTCACCGCGGTTCGGCCGCGGCGGCGCCGCAACTCAGTCGCGATCACCTCGGCTAGGAGCTGCTCGGCCTCATCGATACGGCGCAGGGCAGTCCGGTCGTCACGCTTGAGCTGGCTGGCCAGCCAGCTCACCCGGCCACCGAAGTAGGGAGCCTGCATCGTCTCCTTTGATAGCGCCAAGCTCGCCTCGATGGCCGTGCGGTAATCACTAAGAAGCTCTCCGCAGCACCGGTTAACCTCGGTCAATAGGGCCTGACGGCGAGCCGCCGCATCCCCGCCGGCCGCCAGCTCCCGCATGAGCGGGCCGAGTCGTGAATCGAGATCGGGCGACTGCAGGCCACGCCCCTTCCTGAGCGAGCGGATCTCAGCTGCGACGCGTTCTGGGAGCGCCGTACCCGCGGCTGTCATCTAATTGTCACCTCTTACGATGGGTGACATCCCACCCCACATAATGTCCTCCCCTTTGCCTTTCGGTACCGCCTCCATCATGCAACGATCAGGCTAGGCCGAGGGGATGCCTCGCGTCAGCCCTTCGTAAGGAAGCCCCGGGCCGATCCACGCAGGCCTGCCGTCGTCGCGGTAGGCCTGCGTCATTGAGCCGGCCAGATGTACTTGCTAATAGGTTTCTAGATATAGAACGCGGAGACCCTGCTCGAGATATTCACCGGCTTCCGAGCAGACAGATATCTTTTCCAGGTCCGGCTTCGCTTAGATCGCCGACGTCTGAAGTTCCAGAGCGTACCAAGGTGTCTCCAGGGGAACCTTCTGCGATGGGGGGGAGGTTCGATCAAGCACCTGGAGCGCGAGACGGGCGACCTTCAGCGGTACATCCAGGGGTGTGCCGCCGAAGGTACGTCCGCTGCCTGCGTCGTTTCCGGGCAAAATCAGGCCTGGATGGCCAGGTGGGGGCGGTTCATGGTGAGCTCATGCGGTCTGCCGCGATGGCATTTCCGGGCGGCCTATGTTCGTTACGCTCAGCAGCATGAATTATCCGGACGAACCATCGCCCAGCTGGGACACCAGCGATGTTGCCGACGCGCGAGCCGAGGCCCTCGACGTTATCTCGGATGCTCTTCAGTGGCGGTTGGCTGACACACGCTGGCAAGGGATAGAACAACTGCTTGTGGCCATGGGCGCCGCCTTGGAGGCGGATGACCTGGGAGCGCTGACGGCCGCCACGGTGGACCTGGAACTGGCCGGGCCGTTGCGAATGACCAGGATCGGGGCCACTCCTGTCGTTCCGCCGCCGCCACCGGTCCGTGACCGGCTGAACCGGCTGGTGTACTCCCTTGGTGGCGCGCAGGCGACGCAGCGGGAGGCGCCCGAGCAGGCAGGATCGGACGATGACAGTGCCTCGTAGCGGGCGACCACGGCAGACTCCCGAAGGGCCTCACACAGGCGGCGCGCGGTTCTCCGGAATCCGTCTCATAACGGAGCGTGCGGAACCATGCAGCTCGGTCTACTATTTCGATGGGGCTCTACCTCAGCGTGGCAGGCTAAGCGGTAGGAATATCGTCATTACCACGCGGCGCCCCGAATTCCCGCTTCCATTATTGTGGCCGTCTGACGATATTGCCGAGACTATGACCGCAGACCGTAGCCAACACTGGAGGAGAGCGGCTAGTGGGTGCTCCGGACCGGCCGGACCGCGATGCGCTAGATGAGCAAATCGACTGGCTGCGGGCGCGCTTGCGGGCTGCCGAGCCCGGTTCAGACGATCATGCCTCGCTGGTGTGGCATGCCGGTTTGGCGCATTATGAGCGCTGGGCCACGCGTGGCGACGCCGCTGACCAGGATACGGCGATTGAGTACTTGACCAGCGCACTCACGACCGCCTCCAGGGACATGGTGCTCGATCTGCACATTGCCTTGGCCAGGCTGCACGCCGCGCGGGCCGGCGACCCTACGTCCGGCTCAGAGCCGGACCGCGACCTGGACGCCGCTATCAGGCACGCGCGTAACGGGCTTGCCGACCTGCCGTGCCAGCCGGACGACGAGCTCGGCGCGGCTGGCGCTGACACCGCAGCAGGCATTAGCGCCGAACTCCGCCTGATACTCGGCCTCGGCCTCGCCGACCAGTTCGCCGCGGAGCAGGGGAGGCTCGCTGCAGGCACCGAGGGGGACGTAGTCTCGGCGCGCAGCTGCCGTGATGAGGCTATCGCCGTATTGACTAGCATAATCGGGGAACTCCCGGCAGCAGGCCCAGCCTCAATTGCGGTGGCTGACGCTCTCGGACGGGCGCTGCACGACCGTTATGCCGATCCCTGGCCCGGGGCCGCGAAATCCGACCCGGTCGACCTGGACCGGGCCATCGATTTGCTGCTGGCCGCCATGACCGCGGAGCCAGAGCCCAGGGCGATCAGTTACCTGGTGTTTGCCCTTTCCGACCGCCTCGACCTCCGGTATAACGCCGCTGACCTGGACAATTTCATCACCTGGGGTCAGCGGCTCCTTGATTTCTGTGACCCCGCGGACGCCGATGACAACTTCATCCGTGAGCTGCTCGCCGCGGCGCTGATCGACCGAGCCGACGCGAACCCGCAGACCCGTGGCACAGACCTAGACGTCGCCATCGGGCACCTTGAGGTGGCTCTGGCGGCGGTTCTCGCCGAAGATCCCAGCCGGGCGTCCCTGCTCACAAGCCTGGCCCACGCATGCTGGCGGCGCCTCGACGGGGATGCCTCTAACTACAGCCTCGTGGACAAGATGACGGCATACGCCGAGCAGGCCTGGCCGCTGCCCTCCCTCAGTGATCAAGACCGGGCTTTGATCGGTATGTACCTGGCGGCCGGAACACACGAGCGGCTGCTCCGTCCCCGTGCCCCATTCGAACTGGATGCCGTGAGCCACGCTATCGAGGTCCTGACCGAGATAGAGCCGCTGATGGCCGGTAACCCGGATGGGCATCTCATCACGGTGGTTACGCTTGGCCATTTCCTCGTGGCGCGCGGCCAGATGACCGGCGCAGCAGCCGATCTGATAGCCGCGCAGCCGCTCCTGCTGCGGGCCACGGCGGATATCAACACCGGTGATCCCAGCTGGTCCGAGCTCGCCCAGACCCTCGCGGTGGCTATGAGCATCCTGGCCAACCTCGGTATGGACGCCGATCACCTCGAACAGGCTATTTCCTTGCTGACCCCGGCGGCCAGCAGGCCTCACCCGGTTCCGGCCCGCGCCGCGATGACCCGTGGCACCCTGGGCGGCCTTCTCATCCAACGAGCTGGCTTCACTGCGAGCTGGCGCGATCTCGATGACGGGATCTCGCATCTGATGGCGTCGCACGACATGACCCCAGCAGGGCATGCGTACCGGGTGGCGACAGGAATAAACCTCGCGGGCGCACTGCTGACCCGGTTCCTCGAGCGGGGTCAGGCCGAGGACGTAGATGCGGCTCGCTTTTACTTGGCCATGGCGGGCACGCTGGCCGGCCCGACCGGGGATGAAGTCCGGTCGCTGATGGCCGACGCCGACGTGGTGGTGGCCGGCAACAAAGGGCTGCTCGGGGTGGTCGACGGCCTCCGCGGTGATCCTTCCGCGCTGGATGAGGCCGTGAGCAGCATGCGGGCCGCACTGTCAGGTCTGCCGTCCGGCCATCCGCATGGCGACCGCATCCGCTGTGATCTGGGCTTGGCCCTTGCGCTTCGCGCCATGTCGGACCGGAGCAGGCCGACGGACCTCATGGAAGCGGCGCGCCAGCTTGGCATAGCCGTGGTGGCCCTGACGGGTCCGCACATGATGCGCCCCCTGGCGCTGCTGCGGGCGGGGGGCGCCTTGGCCGGCGCGGCCTCCGCGGCTGGTGACCGGCATCTGCTCCGGCAGGCGATCGATTACCTCCGCGACTCACTTGGCGAACTCGACCCGCGGTTCGGCGGCCGATTCAGGTTCGCCGCCCTGCTCGGGGCCGCGGCGCTGGCGCTGTACCGGCAAAGCGGTGACGCGGGTGACCTAGCCGGTGCGATCACCTGGCTCGAAGAGGCTCGCCGCGATCTCGACAGGTACCCGTACCATCCGCAGTACGCGTATTGCATGATCAACCTCGCACACGCCTACCGGGCCCGCGGCGACGCCGAGGCCGCACACGAGGCTGCCCTCATGGCCCTGCGCGCCCGCGCCCGTGACCTGCTCCTGCAGAGCGGCACGGCCCGGAGCATAGGCTTCGCCAGACTCGCCGCCGCGGAGGCGATCCAGCTCGCGGACTGGTGCTTTGAGGACCGAAGGCCAGCAGCAGCTGTCGAAGCGCTCGAATTCGGACGCGGGCTTATCCTGCACGCAGCGACCAGCGTCACCGGGTTTGCGGGCTTGCTTGCCGCCGCTGGCCACGCCGAGCTCGCCCGAGAATGGCAAGATGCAGCCGGAACTTTCCACGACACCCCATGGGACGCGGGCGCTCCGGAATCAGCGCACCTTCCTGGACTCCTGTCGGGGACCATCAGCCTGGAAGTACCAGACGACCTGCGCGCGCGGGCACTCGCGGCGGTGGCCGGCTCGCCTGCCGAGCAGCGCCTGCTCGCACCACCTTCAGTCGCAGATCTTGCTGCCGCTCTCGCCGAGACCGGTGCCGACGCCCTCGTGTACCTGCTCGGCCATACCGGCGGGACGCCGGGGCGGGCCGTGATGGTGCCCGCCGCTAGTTTGACCGCAGCCGCGGAGCCAGCTGAGATTCCGCTTCCCGAGTCGAGCAGCGGCGCTGATGACCTTATTGATAGGTACGTCTCGGCTTATACGGCGGTCATCGCCGGTAGCGACGCCGAGATTGCCGGCCCGGACATCGGACCCGTCAGGCGCTGGCAGCGCGCGCTCGAAGAACTATCTGAATGGGCCTGGCGGGCCGTCATGCAGCCGGTCCTCGGCGTAACGCGCACCTGGGAGCTCGGCCGGCTACCTCGCGTGGTGCTGATCCCAGTCGGAGCCATGAGCCTGGTTCCGTGGCACGCCGCGCGAGGCCGACCCAGCCAGTCAGGCCACGTCAGGTTCACTTTGCAGGACATGGTGATCTCCTATGCCGCCTCGGGGCGGCAGCTCCGTGAGGTGGCCGGGAGAGCTGCGCTGCCGCTTGAGTCCAGCGCCGTCGTCGTCGGTGATCCGACAGGCACGCTTCCCGGAGCACTGCGGGAAGCCCAGGCGATCGTCAGCCAGCATTATCCGGCCGGTCGCTATCTTGGATCAGGCGGGCCAGGATGGGAGCGAGCCGCGGACGGACCAGGAACGCCGGCCGAGGTGCTCCGTCAGCTGCCCGCCGTCAACCGATCAGGGGCTTCGATGCTCCACCTCGGCTGCCACGGAGTAGTCGCCGACTCCATGCCGGGCCGATCGCACCTGCTTTTGGCTGAGGACCAGGAACTGAGAGTCGACGCGATCCTGCAGCAGGCTAGCGGCAGACCGCCGAGCGCCGCCGGGGGCCTGGTCAGCCTGGCGGCATGCAGTAGCGATCTGGCCACGGGCGAATACGATGAAGCGCTCACTCCGGCCACGGCCTTCCTGGCCGCAGGCGCGGTAACTGTCGTCGGTGCGCGCTGGCAAGTTCCCGACGCCGCCACGACACTGCTGATGTTCATGTTCCACTACTTCATGACCCACCGCGCCTACTCGCCCCGGGACGCGCTTAGGAGCGCGCAGTTGTGGATGCTTGACCCAGCTCGGATCCCGCCTGCCGAGATGCCGGCCGAGCTAGCTAAAAGGGCCGGGCGAGCGAGGATGGCGGACGCGACCGCATGGGCCGGGTTCGTGCATCAGGGCAGGTAATTGGCCGTCGCCGGGCTCTGCGCTTGGCGCCCGCCCGGCACGGCCGCACCGACAGCTGGCCGGTGTCCGCAGATCAATCATGCTCGAACGGGCACGCTGAGCCATGCTTCACGGCGCCATCCTGTCTTCGCCCGCTCGTCCAGCTCAACGACGCTGGGCCAGGTTGAGACGCGCCTGTAGACTCGCCGTCCCATGCTAATGCTGACGCCACCCCGAAGCCCTCGCCGACCGGCGGTTCCTGGCCGAGGACGCACAGCACACCTTCTTGATACGGCACCCGCGGGAGACCATCCGCTCCTACCTGGCCATCAGGCGATGTGGCGGCCAGCTCAGGATTGGCCGAGGTGCCCAGCCGTCGCAGTCTGGACGTTGAACAGCACCCGATGCTGGACACATACCTTAAGTATCATCTGCCCTTCTACCAGAAGCTCTATCAGCGGCGCCTAGTGGTCTTAGGGAATTCCGGCATGACCGGGGAAGGTGCAAGTCCCCCCACCAGACTGCCGCCGGATTGTGATACGCCTCCGGTCCGGCGGCAACGGCCGATGTTGCCGCCGGGCAACGAGCACAGGACAAGCACGGCGTACCGTTCGGATAAAACTGCGCCTCGGACCACGGCCGTCT
>OBLW0100003503.1_pt1 | contig 12203 bp, 10 predicted proteins | sample 1520161 | NCBI WGS metagenome assembly OBLW01 (sample SAMEA3539309, study PRJEB22396) | soil metagenome | biome: tundra; feature: field; material: soil | place: USA | collected 2010-05 | depth 0.15 m
CCCTACACGACGCTCTTCCGATCTGGTGCGGCGGACCTTCTGGCGGCGCGGGCGGTGGCGCGGCAGGCAGCGGATTGGGCGGCCGCCGACCGGCTCAGGGACGAACTCGCGGCCCTGGGCGTTACGGTCACCGACACCCGGGACGGCCAGACCTGGGGGGCCGCGCAAGGCCGGGGCGGGCGCTTCCGATCAGGAACGCAATAGATCGTTGTAATAGGCCAGAATTCCGCAACAGATCGCTGGTGAGACGCAGTAAGCACGCATGTCATGCCGCCTTGACCGCCTCTTACCCTGGGATCAGCCAATAGATGATCACCCAGGAGAGGGGCAGTATGACAGGTACGCCCGCCGCGGCCGTCTTGACCGCCACGTTGGCCAGAACGCCGCAGGCCAGGACATATCTGATGTGCCCGCCGGAGTACTTCTCCGTGCAATACGCCATCAACCCGTGGATGACCTTGGGCCAGCCGGTCGACGGGGCATTGGCCACGCGGCAATGGCAGGGGCTGCGGGATGCCTTCCGCTCGCTCGGCCACGCGGTCCGCTGCATCGGGCCGGTGGCCGGCCTGCCAGACATGGTCTTCGCGGCCAATGGCGCCACGGTGATCGGCGGCACGGTGATCGGCGCCCGGTTCCGGCACCCGGAGCGGGCCGCCGAGAGCGCGGCCTACCTGCGCTGGTTCAAGCGCCACGGCTACCAGGTCGTACACGAGCCACGCAGCATCAACGAGGGCGAGGGTGACATCGTCTTCACCGGCCGGGAGATCCTGGCCGGATACGGCTTCCGCAGCGACCTGTCAGCGGCCGCGGAACTCGGCGCGCTGCTCGGGCGGCCAGCGCTGAGCCTGCGCCTGGTGGATCCGCGTTTCTACCACCTGGACACGGCCCTGTGCGTGCTTGACGCCGACACGGCCATGTATTACCCGGCGGCGTTCGACGACGCAGGCCGGGCTGTGCTCAGTTCCCGGTTCGCCGAGCTCATCGAGGCGAAAGACGAGGACGCCGAGGTCCTCGGCCTGAACGCGATCAGCGACGGCTACCACGTGGTTCTCCCGGCCCAGGCCCGCGGGCTCGCGGCGCAGATCGCCGCCCGGGGCTTCGAGCCGGTTCCGGTGGACATGTCCGAGTTCCTCAAGGCAGGAGGTGGACCGAAGTGCTGCACACTGGAACTCAGGCCGTGATGGGGGGGCCGGCGATGGGGGAACCGGCGATGACCGGGCAGGAAGGCGCCGCGCCACTCGGCGCGGCCGAGCTGCGGGCGATGGCGCAGCGCCATGGCGCGCACAACTACCAGCCGCTTCCCGTCGTGATCACCGAGGCCGAAGGCGCCTGGGTCACGGATGTGGACGGCCGGCGGTACCTGGACATGCTCGCCGCGTACTCAGCGATCAACTTCGGTCACCGCCACCCCAGGCTGGTAGCCGCCGCGAAACGGCAGCTCGACCAGGTGACCCTCGTCAGCAGGGCGTTCGAGCACGACCAGTTCGGTCCGTTCTGCAAGGAACTCGCGGAACTGGCCGGCATGGAAATGGTGCTGCCGATGAACACCGGCGCGGAAGCCGTGGAAACGGCGATCAAGACCGCGCGCAAGTGGGGCTACGAGGTCAAAGGCGTGCCCGCGGACCAGGCGGTCATCGTCGCTTTCGAGAACAACTTTCACGGCCGGACCACCACCATCGTCAGCTTCTCCACGGACCCGGACGCCCGGGCCGGCTATGGCCCGTACACACCCGGCTTCCGGGTCGTCCCCTTCGGCGACGCCGACGCGCTCGCTGAGGTCATGGATGACCGGGTGGTCGGCGTGCTGGCCGAGCCCATCCAGGGTGAGGCCGGAGTAGTCGTGCCCCCGCCCGGCTTCCTGGCCGCCGCGCGAGATCTGTGCACAGCGCATGGAGCGCTGCTGATCGCTGACGAGATCCAGTCGGGGCTCGGCCGGACTGGCAGCACGTTCGCCTGCCAGCACGAGGGCGTCCAGCCCGACATGTACCTGCTCGGCAAGGCCCTCGGCGGCGGCATCGTGCCGGTATCCGCGGTGGTCTCCTCGCGCGAGATTCTCGGCGTCTTCCAGCCCGGGCAGCACGGCTCGACGTTCGGCGGTAACCCGCTCGGCTGCGCGGTGGCCCGCGAGGTGGTGGCGATGCTGAGCACCGGGGAGTTCCAGGAACGTTCCGCCAAGCTGGGCACGCATCTGCACGACCGGCTCTCCGCACTGCCTGCTGCGTCGGTCCGCGAGGTCCGCGGGCGCGGCCTGTGGGCCGGCGTCGTGTTCGCCGAGCTTCCCGGGCGCGAGGCGTGCCAGCGCCTCGCCGCGCGCGGGGTCCTGGCCAAGGACACGCACGGCACGACGATCCGCTTGGCCCCGCCCCTGATCATCAGCGAGCCGGACCTCGACTGGGCCCTCGACCAGATCGAAGCCATCGTAGCGTGATCATGAACGCGCAGCCGGGTCAGTCGCCGCCGAGACGGCGGTAGGCGCTGCCGTAGTAGAGCAGAGGGCGGCCGCCAGGACGGGGTTCGCTCACCCCGATGACCTCGCCCACCACGATGCTGTGGTCGCCGCCGTCGTGCACGGCGGTCGTCCGGCACTCAATGGCGGCGAGCGCGTCGTCGAGGATGGGGGCGCCGGTCTGCGCGCCCGGGTGGTGCCGGATCGTATTGAGCTGGCCATCCAGCGGGCGGCCACGGGTGGCCAGCCAGCGCGCCGTCTTCTCCGACTCCTCATCGAGCACCGAGACCGCCCACCGGCCCGCGTCGAGCACCGCGTCGTGAAAGCGCGCGATCTTCTCGGCGCAGAAGAGGACGAGCAACGGGTCCAGCGACACCGAGGTGAATGCCGTCACCGTCATGGCGTGGCCGATGCCGTCGATGGTCGCGGTGACCACGGCAATGCCAGTGGCGAATTGCCCCGCGACGCGCCGGAAGTCGTTGCCGTCGACGTTCGTCATGGCCCGGCGCCGTGTGGCGGCTGGCCGGGGGCCGGGGCACGACCCGGAGCACGACCTGCACGGTCCAGACCGGGCGAACGGCCTCTGTGGATCCCGCGCCCCCCGCGGGGAGCACCAATCCGGCGCACGAACGCGATCATCACAGCTACCGCGGCGCAGGCCGAGCCGCCGTAGAGGTACCACTCTCCCGCGGCGGTGTTCGTGACGATCACGCTGCCCTGCGCGGTGGGCATGGTCAGCACCAGGGACGCTAGGAACCAGCCGACCGCGGGCACAAGCGCCCCAGCCGCCGAACCCATCCCGGCTGCACCCAGCAAGCAGGTCGCCGCGATGAGAGCGCAGAAGCCCAGTGCGGCCAGCGGGATCGGGCTCGCGGCCACGCTGAACTGGAAACAGCCGATCAGGCCTTGGGCCGCGCCGAACACGAACAGCAGCGCGTACCCGCCGCCAGTGACGAACGGGCGGATGTGCGGATCGGTGCCCGGTACCCGGCGGCCGCCCGGCCTGATATCCACGGAGAGCAGGCTATACGGCAAGGCCAGCGAACTGCGGCCTGCGGGCTACCGCAGCCCAGCGAAGAGATCATCCTCACGGCCATGTTGGCCGGCCGACGCGCCGCGTTCGCCGGCCAGCAGTATGTAGCACTCATGCTGCATGATCCGCTGGACGACCTGGTTCGAGAGCGCGTAGAACGGGCCGTCCACGGTGATCTGAGTGGCGTGCGCGCGCATCGCGGCCGTCTTGGCGGCCAGCTGCCTGGTGCCGTCGATCTCGGTCGTCACCAGCGCGGAGCTCGGCTTCGCGGTCGCATAGAACCTGGCCACCCGCCACGGGCCCGCGCCACTGCGATCGAACTGCACCGCGGGGTCAGCGGCCAGCTGGAACGCCCGCCACGCCACCCGGTGCGCCTGGATGTGGTCGGGGTGCCCGTAGAACCCGTTGTCGTCATAGGTGACGACTACCCGCGGCCGCACCTCGCGGATGACGGGCACGAGGTCGCGCGCGGCTTCGTCCACGTTGGCCCGCCAGAAGCAGTCCGGCTCGTCATTGGACGCCAGCCCCATCATTCCCGAATCGCGCCAGCGCCCGGGCCCGCCGAGGAAACGGTGATCGGTCACGCCGAGCGCGGCGCAGGCGGCGGCGAGCTCACCGATCCGGTACTCGCCGAGGCGGTTCTCCTTGTCCGCCGCGAGGTGGGCCAGCTCCGGGGGGATCACCTCGCCGAGTTCACCCAGGGTGCAGGTGACCAGGGTGACGTGGGCACCCTCGGCGGCGTACTTGGCCATGGTGGCGCCGGTGCCGATCGCCTCGTCGTCAGGATGCGCATGCACGAGCAGCAGCCTGCGGCCGTCCTCCGCACCGTCGCCCCGCGCGCCCATGCTGGCGAGGCTAACCCACAGCTTTCGCGGCATCGCCGCTCACGGGCGCGCCGGGAGCCTCAGCCGCTGCCGCCGGGTCCGCCGGCCCGGCCTCTCCAGCGCAGTTGTCGTAGGCTCGCGGCCATGACGAGGATCCTCGTGACCGGTGGCGCCGGGTTCATCGGCGCGAATTTCGTGCACTACACCGTCCAGAACCACCCTGACCACGAGGTGGTCGTGCTGGACGCGTTGACCTACGCCGGGAACCAGGCCAGCCTCGCCCCGGTGGCAGACCGTGTCCTTTTCGTCCGCGGTGATATCACTGATGCCCCGCTCGTGGACCGGTTGGTCGCCGAGACCGACGTCGTGGTCCACTTCGCCGCCGAGTCCCATGTCGACAACTCCCTGCACAATCCCGAGCCGTTCGTCCGCACAAACATCTTCGGGACCTACGTGATCCTCGAAGCGGTCCGCAAATACGACCGCCGGCTGCATCACATCTCCACCGATGAGGTGTTCGGCGACCTCGCGCTCGACGCGCAAGATAAGTTCACCGAGACCACCGCCTACGACCCGTCCAGCCCGTACGCGGCTACTAAGGCCGGCTCAGACATGCTCGTGCACGCCTGGGTTCGCTCCTACGGGGTCCAGGCGACACTCTCCAACTGCGCGAACAACTACGGTCCGTACCAGCATGTGGAGAAGTTCATTCCACGCCAGGTGACCAACGTCCTAGCTGGTGAGCGCCCCAAGCTGTACGGGGCCGGAGAAAACATACGGGAGTGGACCCACGTCGACGATCACAACGCCGCGATCCACCTCATCCTGCACTCCGGCAGGATCGGGGAGACCTACCTGATTGGATCGGGCGACGAGCGCAGTAACAGGGATATCGTCGGCCTCATCCTCGAACTCATGGACCACCGAGATGACGCCTTCGACCACGTGCGTGATCGGCCAGGCCATGACCTGCGTTATTCCAACGACTCCACCAAGATCCGTACTGAGTTGGGATGGCAGCCCTCCTATAGCGACTTCCGCGCGGGACTCGCCAGCACCATCGACTGGTACCGCCACAACGAGTGGTGGTGGAAGCCCCAGAAGGACGCTACCGAGGCCAAATACCAGCAACTCGGACGATTAGGTCGCCCAGGGCCACCACGGCCGCGCTGAGCGGATCGCACGCTCGTGTCCGGACCTGCTGCGAAGATCGGGGGCATGACGGAGAGCTTCCCCCGGCAGCAGGCCAGGACCCAGAGGTTCACCCTTGGTGCGCCGCGCTCGTTCCAGATCTCCCCTGATGGCGACCGCGTGGCCTTCCTACGCAGCCAGGGCGGCACCGATCCGGTGACCTGCCTGTGGATGCTGGACGTCGGCACCGGGCAGGAACGTCTCGTCGCCGACCCGGCTGCGCTGGACACGGGCGACGACATCCCGGCGCAGGAGAAGGCACGCCGGGAGAGGTCCCGTGAGCAGGCCGGGGGGATCGTGGCGTTCGCCACAGACTCGGGCATGACCGTGGCCGCGTTCGCGCTAGGCGGCCAGGTATATACGGCGGACCTGACGGACCGCGGCGGCGCGGCTGGGCCGGGCCCGGGCAACCGGTCGGCATCCGAAGGCGTGCGCGGGATGCGGGCGCAGTCGCCCGCGCTTGATCCGCGGCCGGACCCCTCGGGCAAACGGGTCGCCTACGTCGCCGCGGGCGCGCTGCGGGTCACCGACCTTGGTACGGGCGAGGACCATGAGCTCATCGGGCCGGCGGGCGCGCCCGGCCTTACCTTTGGTCTGGCCGAGTTCATCGCGGCCGAGGAGATGGGGCGGACCCGAGGGTACTGGTGGGCGCCGGACGGCTCGGCCCTGCTCGTGGCCCGGGTGGATGAGACGCTGGTCAACCGCTGGCATCTCGCGGATCCGGCCAACCCGGAGCGCCCGGCCACCGAACTCGCGTACCCGGCCGCCGGCACGCCGAACGCGGACGTCTCGCTGCTGCTGGTCCGGCTGGACGGCGGGCCGGGGCCCGTGGCCCAGGTACCGGTGGACTGGGACAGGGCCGCGTTTCCGTACCTGGTGACGGCGCACTGGCCGGACCCGGGGCCACTGATCGTGGTGCAGAGCCGGGACCAGCGCCGGATGCGTCTCCTCGAGGCCGATCCGGTCAGCGGGAGCACCAGTGTGCTGCGCGAGGACCGCGACGAGCGGTGGCTGGACGTCGTGCCCGGGGTGCCCGCGCGCACTGACAGCGGCCGGATCGTGTGGACCACCGACGCCGGCGGCGCGCGGCGGCTGCTGGTAGCCACGCCTGAGGAACTCCGCGATCCGGCCGCCACCGCGGTCACGCCGACCACCCTGCAGGTCCGCCAGGTTGTGGCGGTGGACGGGGACTTCGTATTGTTCACCGCCTCTCAGGAGCCCATGGACATCGGCCTGTGGCTGTACGGGCCGCCCGGGCTGGCGCAGATCACGCCGCGCGAGGGTGTTTTCGGCGGCAGGCGCGCCGGCGGCACCACCCTGCTCACCACCCAGACGCTGGTCGAAGACGGCGTCACGGCTGTGGTGTTGCGCGACGACCCGGCCTCCGGCACGGCCCGCGAGGTCGCCCGGATTCGCTCGCTGGCGGAACGCCCGAACCTGCCCGACCCGCGGCCGCTGCTTGGTCATGCCGGGCCGCGCGCCATCCGCGCCGCCCTCCTTCTCCCGTCCGGGCACGAGCCCGGCTCACGGAAGCTGCCCGTGCTCCTCGACCCTTACGGCGGGCCGCACGCGCAGCGGGTGCTGGCCGCCCGCAACGCGTTCCTGGCCTCGCAGTGGCTGGCCGAGCAGGGTTTCGCCGTGCTCGTCGCCGACGGCCGGGGCACTCCGGGCCGTGGCCCGGAGTGGGAACGGGAGGTCTGGCATGACCTGGCCGGCCCGGTCCTCGAGGACCAGGTCGAGGCGCTGGAGGCGGCCAACGAGCGCTGCGGCGACCTGGACATGGGACGCGTCGCGATCAGGGGCTGGTCGTTCGGCGGATATCTGGCCGCCCTGGCCGTGCTCCGCAGGCCCGACGTCTTCCACGCGGCCGTCGCGGGCGCCCCGGTCACCGACTGGCGCCTCTATGACACGCATTACACAGAACGCTACCTAGGCGACCCGGCCGAGACCGGAGACGTGTACGACGCTTGCTCGCTCCTGGGCGAGGCACCCCGGCTCACCCGGCCGCTACTGCTCATCCACGGGCTCGCCGACGACAACGTGGTCGCGGCGCATACCCTGCGCTTGTCGTCGGCCCTGCTCGCCGCGGGGCGGCCGCATGCTGTGCTGCCACTGTCCGGTGTCACGCACATGACCCCGCAGGAAGAGGTCGCCGAGAACCTGCTGCTGCTCCAGGTGGACTTCCTGCGCCGCGCCCTCGGGGTCACCAAGGACCCTGTGCCGCACACAGCACTGTAGCCAGAGTCACACGCAAGGAAACTCGCTGGGGGGCCGCGTGGTGATATGCCTTGGAATAAGGTCCACAGCAGCGTGCGACCGCGGGCGGAGTCTAAGCCGAAGAGCGCGCGACGAGCCCTGATTACCCCACTGAAGTTAGAGGCGGAGACGTCGAGGATGACGCAGACAACGGCTGCACCGGCGAAGAGCCGGGCGCAGATCCAGGATCGCACGCTGCGCACCGATCCGTGGTGGAGGGCGCCCGCAATCACGGCCACCCTGCTGACCATCTGGGTGCTCTACGCGACCGTGCACGTCTTCCTGGGCCGGTGGTATTGGGTGCCCAGGTACCACTACCTGACGCCCTTCTATTCGCCTTGTATCAGCGGGGCGTGCGCGGCGGGCTCCAGCAGCCTGGGCACCTGGTTCCCGAAGGTGCCCTCGATCATTCCGTACGCGCTCGTGTCACTGCCGTTCGTGCTCGGCTTCCGGCTGACCTGCTACTACTACCGGAAGGCCTACTACCGGGCGTTCTGGCGGGCGCCCGCCGCCTGCGCGGTACGCGAACCGCACGCCAGCTACAGCGGCGAGACCAGATTCCCGCTGATCCTGCAGAACCTGCACCGTTACTTCTTCTACGTCGTGATCCTGATTTCGGTGCTGAACACCTACGACATGGTGCAGGCATTCCGCGGCCCGAACGGCAGTTTCGGCTTCGGCCTCGGCTCGCTGATCATGCTGGTCAACGTGGTGCTGCTGTGGGCATACACGCTGTCGTGCCATTCCTGCAGGCACATCACCGGCGGCAGGCTCAAGAACTTCTCCAAGCACCCGGCCCGGTACTGGGCCTGGACACAGGTCTCCAAACTGAACGCACGGCACATGCAGCTCGCGTGGACCACGCTGGGCACGCTGATGCTGACCGACCTCTACATCTTGCTCGTCGCCAGCGGGACGATCTCCGACCTGCGGTTCTTTAACTGAGGTGGACAGCAGACATGACTGACATCGAGCGGCTCGCCTACGACGTCGTAGTGATTGGCGCGGGCGGCTCCGGGTTGCGGGCCGCGATCGAGGCACGGCAAGCCGGCAAGAAGACAGCCGTCATCTCCAAATCCCTGTTCGGCAAGGCGCACACCGTCATGGCCGAAGGCGGCTGTGCCGCCGCGATGGGCAACGTCAACCCGAACGACAACTGGCAGGTCCATTTCCGGGACACCATGCGTGGTGGCAAGTTCCTCAACAACTGGCGGATGGCCGAGCTGCACGCCAAGGAGGCCCCCGACCGGGTCTGGGAACTCGAGGCCTGGGGGGCGGTGTTCGACCGGACCCCTGACGGCAAGATCAGCCAGCGCAACTTCGGCGGCCATGAGTACCCCCGGCTGGCCCATGTCGGCGACCGGACCGGCCTGGAGATGATCCGTACCCTGCAGCAACGAGTGGTCGCCCTCCAGCAGGAGGACGCCCGTGACCACGGTGATCCGGAGGCCATGATCAAGGTCTTCGCGGAAACCACGATCACCCAGCTGGTCAAGGACGGCGACCGGATCGCGGGCGCGTTCGGCTACATCCGGGAGAGCGGGCGGTTTGTCCTGTTCGATGCGCCAGCCGTGGTCCTGGCGACGGGCGGGATCGGGAAGACCTTCAAGGTCAGCTCGAACTCCTGGGAGTACACCGGCGATGGGCACGCGCTCGCGCTGCTGGCCGGTGCGACGCTGCTGAACATGGAGTTCGTGCAGTTCCACCCCACCCACATGGTCTGGCCGATCTCCGTCCGGGGGCTGCTGGTCACCGAGTCAGTCCGCGGCGACGGCGGGGTGCTGCGCAACTCCGAGGGCAAGCGGTTCATGTTCGGCTACGTGCCCGACGTGTTCCGGGCGCAGTACGCGGAGACCGAGGAAGAGGGTGACCGCTGGTACACCGACCAGGAGCACAACCGGCGCCCGCCTGAGCTGCTGCCCCGCGACGAGGTGGCTCGCTCGATCAACGCCGAGGTCAAGGCCGGGCGCGGGTCGCCGCACGGCGGCGTGTTCCTCGATATCGCCTCCCGGCGGCCGGCCGAGGAGATCCTGCGCAAGCTGCCGTCCATGTATCACCAGTTCAAGGAACTGGCCGACGTGGACATCACCAAGGAGCCGATGGAGGTCGGCCCGGCCCAGCATTACGTGATGGGCGGCGTCGAGGTGGACCCGGACACCGGGGCGTCTTCCGTACCCGGGCTGTACGCGGCCGGCGAGGTGTCGGGCGGCATGCACGGCTCTAACCGGCTGGGCGGCAACTCCCTGTCCGACCTGCTGGTCTTCGGCCGCCGGGCCGGGACGGGCGCGGCGCAGTACCTGGACTCGCTGGGCGGCGCCCGGCCGGTGGCCAGCGACGCCCAGCTCACGGCGGCCCGGGCGGAGGCGATCGCCCCGTTGGAGCGGGTGGGCGGCGAGAACCCGTACACGGTGCACGCCGAGGTCCAGCAGACCATGAGCGACCTGGTCGGCATCATCCGGCGCGAGGACGAGATCAAGACCGCGCTCGCCGAACTGGAGAAGCTGCGCGAACGGGCCGCGCAGGTCAGCGCCGAAGGCGGTGCGGCCTACAACCCCGGCTGGCACCTGGCCCTGGACCTGCGCAACATCATGCTGATCGCGGACTGTGTGGCGCAGGCGGCGCTGGAGCGCCAGGAGAGCCGCGGCGGCCACACCCGCGACGACTTCCCCGGCATGTCGCCGGAGTGGCGCAAGATCAACCTGATCTGCTCGCTGGACGGTGACCGGGTGACGCTCAGGCGGCAGCCGATGACCCCGATGCGCGAGGACCTGCTCGCCCTGTTCGACCGGGCCGAGCTGAAGAAGTACCTCACCGACGAGGAATTGCCCCGGGTGCCGACGGCCGCGGAGCTGGCCCAGGCCAATGAGGAGACAAGCTGATGGGCGCGAAAGTAGCATTCCGGATCTGGCGCGGCGATGCCGGCCGGGGCGCGTTGACCGACTACCAGGTGGAGACGAACGAGGGCGAGGTGGTCCTCGACGTGCTGCACCGGCTGCAGGCCACCCAGGCGGGCGATCTGGCCGTGCGCTGGAACTGCAAGGCCGGCAAGTGCGGATCATGCTCGATGGAGATCAACGGACGGCCGCGGCTGGCCTGCATGACCCGGATGTCGCTGTTCGAGCCGGACGAGACGATCACACTCACCCCGCTGCGCACCTTCCCGGTGATCCGGGACCTGGTCACGGACGTGTCGTTCAACTACGCCAAGGCACGGGAGATCCCGTCCTTCACCCCGGACCCCGCGATCGGGCTGGGTGAGTTCCGGATGCAGCAGGTTGACGTGCAGCGCTCCCAGGAGTTCCGCAAGTGCATCGAGTGCTTCCTGTGCCAGGACACCTGCCACGTGATCCGCGACCATCCCGAGAACGAGCGCGAGTTCGCCGGGCCGCGGTTCCTGATGCGGATCGCCGAACTGGAGATGCACCCGGCCGACACCGCGGACCGGCGGGAGATCGCCCAGGACGACTTCGGCCTTGGCTACTGCAACATCACCAAGTGCTGCACCGAGGTCTGCCCGGAGAACATCAAGATCACCGACAACGCGCTCATCCCCTTGAAGGAACGGGTGGTGGGCCGCAAGTACGACCCGCTGGTCTGGCTCGGCTCCAAGATCACCCGCCGCCCCCGCCACGACGCCCCGGCCGTGCCGGGGAGGCGGAGCTAGCCGGGCACGGCGGCGGCTCAGTTGCCGTACTTGAGGATGGCGCTCTTTGGCTGGTATGTCAGCGACATTTATTGCGCTCGCATCGCGGATCGCAGGCACGCATTCAAAGGTATGGATTCAGCCGCTCGCTACAGACAAACGCTGGACAGACCGGTGCCATAATTGGTGATTACGACTGGGGTAGATGACACCTTCCTTAGGTCACGAATTTAACTCATAGAATGGCAGAAAGGTGACGGGCCAGAAATTTATAACCGAGATTCGAACGACGAATCGGATCATTCTGTGGCCCTTTGGGCGACTAGAAGTGAGCGACGCAGGGATCACCCTTCGAGCCTGGCCATCTGTATGGCTTCAGCCAAGATGGGCTTCCTGGGAGAGTATTCACTCCGTCACGGCAACCCGTATGTGGAACGTCATAGCAATTGGTTCAAGGCATCCGATACATCTCTCGCTGAAACGACAGTCAATGTATCAATAAACTACCGCCGGGTAATTGCCGAGTTGCAAGGTTGTGGGTACACGGTTGATCTGCAACTGGATAGCATGTGGAAGAAGGCCAGGATGAGCATTAAGCAGCGGCTCTTTCGATAGGCTCAATCTTCCGGAGAATTACCCTTGTCCAGGGCGCCGGGCTGGCTGGCGCCGTCGCCATTGTAGGCGTAGCTGGTGGTGGTGTCGGTCCCGCCGGTGACCGAGTGCTGGTCCTGGCTGGTGCGGTTGCCCAGGGCGTCACATCCTCGGCAGGTGCTCACGGCGTCTGCGCCGACGCCCGGCGATGGCCCCCAG
>OBLW0100003505.1_pt1 | contig 12192 bp, 11 predicted proteins | sample 1520161 | NCBI WGS metagenome assembly OBLW01 (sample SAMEA3539309, study PRJEB22396) | soil metagenome | biome: tundra; feature: field; material: soil | place: USA | collected 2010-05 | depth 0.15 m
GAAAAAATGGAGCCGACGATCGGACTTGAACCGATGACCTGTCGATTACGAATCGACTGCTCTACCAACTGAGCTACGTCGGCCTCTTCTCGATTGTAAATGCAGTTGGAGACACGGTAAAGCAGGGGTAAGTCCCGGTTTTCCACCGCAGTGCGCCCAATTGACACTTGCGAAAGCGGGCAAGTCCGCCGATAATCTCCCTAGAGCTCCGGGGCCACTACGGGCTTCCATGAATCGATTCTGTCGATCTGACGTACTGCGGATTCTGCACATCACCGGCCGGCAATTATCTGGCTGGCAGCGGGTCGGTTTGGCGTCGATTTCCGACGAATTTTCCTTCTTTGACCTCATCCAACTTAAGAAAGTGCGCGATCTCCGCGCCAAGCGGGTGCGCTCGGCGGTGATTCGCGAGTCGCTCGTCGCCATGCGAAAACAGGTTGCCGGAATGGAGAACCCGCTGCTGGAAGCCAGCGCCTTTAACGTGGGGAACCGGGTGGCGTTTCGCCACGACGGCCTGTCGGTCGAGCCGGTGGGCGGACAATTCGTAATGGAGTTTGAGCCAGTGGGCGCGGTGGTCTCGGTCAAGGTTCGGCCGATCGCACGGTTCGATTCTGCTGCCGATTTATTTGCCCGCGGCGTCGCTCTCGAAGAGCATCCCAGCACGCACGATGAAGCGATACAACTCTATCTGAAGGCGCTGGAGTTCGAGCCCACCCACGCTGCCGCGCACATCAACCTGGGCACGCTGTATTACAACCGCCAGGACTTCGCCTCTGCCGAAAAACATTACCGCCTCGCCATTGAGGCCGACCCACGCTATGCCCTGGCATACTTCGATCTGGGCAACGTGCTCGACGAAACCGGAAGGGTTGACGACGCGGTCGCCGCCTACCGGACGGCCATCCAGTTGGCTCCGACTTACGCCGACGCGCATTATAACCTTGCGCTCGCCCATGAACGTCAACTTCAACCGCGCCGGGCGCTGGAACACTGGAAGGCTTACGCGCGGCTTGACCGGATGGGGCCGTGGTCGGTGCATGCGCGCAATCAGATAGCGCGAATCCTCGAGGGTGACAAACTCAAGATGGTCTTCCGCCGCGCCAAGTAATTCACCTTTGATTTGAAGATTGGTTTAGTGTGCCGCCGTGCCCTTGCTCTTGATCCAGTGCGCGATGTCGTTGACCACATCTTCGGCCACGTTGCCGGCCACCGCGTAGTCCTCGGGACTGGCCGGACCAGACCCAGTTCCCGGCGTAAATAAATGGGTATAGGAGGGATAGAACTTGAAGGTCGCGCGCGGGTCGTTCGCCAGCGCGCTCTTCCATACGTCGAAATCCGCGCTGGTGACCTGGTAATCCCTGCCGCCCTGTAAGACCAGTATCGGAATCTTGAGGCTGGCCGCGACCTTTGCGGGGTCGTAACTACGCAGATCCAAAAAATACGATCCGGGAATGGGCGAGCCAAAGAAATCCACCACCGCGTCCGGCTTGAGCGACGGGCTCTCGGCCTGGGCCGCGATCGCCTCAGCCTTCTCGATCTGCTTCTTGTCTTCAGGAGTCTCCGTACCGGTGAGGCTGGCGATGTACCTCACTTGGCCAACGACCACTCGTCCCAGCGGCCGGGCTGTGCCCGCCAGAATAATGATGCCCGCCACCTGGGGATCTTCAGCGGCAATGCGAGGCGCCAGCATCCCTCCCAGGCTGTGGCCGAGGACGTAAATCTGATTTTTGTTGACCTCGGGCATTTTGGCCAGCAAGGCCACCGCAGCAATCGCGTCGTCGGTGACTTCATCTTTCACGGTGAACGGCGCGTCGGACTTCGAGTCTGCCCCATATTGCTTGGTCCGCTTGACGTACCGCAACACTGCAATATTCTGGCTCGCCAACCCGTAGGCGAGGTCCTTGAACGGCTTATTGGGGCCGATGCTCTCGTCCTGGTCCTGTGGTCCCGATCCCTGAATCAGAACTACGGCGGGAACGCTGGTCTTCGATTTCGGCAAAATCAGGGAACCCGGCAGCTCCCAACGCCCGCTGATTATCGTGGTGTCGCGCTCGTGGAACGCGTCGCGCTTCGCGTAGCTTGGGGCCGTCCATTCGGCGGGAACGCTGGGCCCAGCCGGCGCGTTCGAAGCAGGCTCGAAGAACAAGCCCTTCACTTGCCCCTGCGCGTCCATGTATATCTTGGCGTCGAGCGTTGCTCGTTCGAATTCGCAGGTGACGATCGCTGCATGCAGGCCCTGCTTTTCCGTCACCCTGGTTGAGACGACGTTTTTGAATGGTCCAACCTGCGCAAGGATTGAGTCCCATACTTCCGGAATCTTGCTGGTGGGCAACGCGGCCTTCATTTGCGCGTCGAACTGCGCCTCGACTTGGTCGAACTGGCGCGCGACCAATTGGGTAACGATTCGCTTGCCGATGGCCTCGAAATCCTGGGCCTGTAGGCCGGGAGCGGAAAAAACTGCTAGCAGAATGAGAACGGGGACGACCTTGCACAGCGTCTTCATAGGAATGCTTTCCGGAAACAATGCGATACAAATTCATAGTACCGCGCCGAGCGCCATGAGCGGTGCTAGAATCGAGGGTTTTGTAACCCAGTTTTGAGGAGTCATGCCATGTCAGACATCACCGCAATGGATACACCTCCCGCTCCCCTGGTCGCGCTGACCGAAGACGAAACCCTCTTCCGCGATACCATCCGGCAATTTGCCGACGAGGCCGTCAGGCCGCATGTGAAAGAGATGGATGAGAAGGGCGTATTCGAGCCCTCCCTGATCCGCAACTTCTTCGAGTTGGGACTGATGGGCATCGAAGTGCCCGAGCAGTACGGCGGCGGTGGCGGCACGTTCTTCGAGGCCATCCTTGCTGTGGAAGAACTGTCGCGCGTCGATGCTTCGGTGGGCGTGATCGTCGATGTGCAGAACACCCTGGTGAACAATGCGCTCATGCGCTGGACCACCGATGACCAGAAGAAACGCTACCTCCCGCGCATGTGCGCTGACACTGTGGGAGCCTATGCACTCAGCGAGGCCAACTCGGGCTCCGACGCCTTCGCGCTGCAGACCCGCGCCGAACTGAAGGGTGATGAGTACATACTCAATGGTCAGAAGCTATGGATCACCAATGCCAAGGAGGCAGGCGTCTTCATCCTGCTGGCGACCGTTGATCCCTCGGCTGGATACAAAGGCATCACCGCCTTCATCGTGGAAAAAGAGTTCCCCGGCTTCAGCGTTGGAAAGAAAGAAGACAAGTTGGGCATCCGCGCCTCCAGCACTTGCGAATTGATCCTGGTGGATTGCAAGGTCCCCAAGGCCAATGTGTTGGGCGAAGTCGGCAAGGGCTACAAGATCGCCATCGAAACCCTGAACGAAGGCCGCATCGGCATTGGCGCACAAATGCTTGGGCTGGCCCGAGGCGCGTTGGAGTTTGCCATCAAATACGCCCAGGAGCGCAAACAGTTTGGCCGCGCCATCGTCGAGTTCCAGGGCATCCAGTTCCAGATCGCCCAGATGGCGACCGAGATCGAAGCCGCCCGCATGCTGCTTTACAACTGCGCCCGCATGAAGGACGCCGGCATGAACTTCGTAAAAGAAGCCGCGATGACGAAGCTTTTCTGCTCGCAGGTGGCGGAGCGCGTGGCTTCACTGTGCGTCGAAATTTACGGCGGCTATGGATTCACCAAGGACTATCCTGTGGAGAAGTACTTCCGCGACTCCAAGATCGGCAAGATTTACGAAGGCACGTCGAACATGCAGTTGCAGACTATTGCCAAGCTGGTGATGGGAAAGTAGGGAGGTTGGAATGCTAGGGGACAAGAAGATCATCGGGCTCATACCGATCACGGATGCGGCCCGCGCAAAAGCGTTCTACTCCGAGAAGCTCGGACTGAAGTTCGTGAGCGAAGATCCTTTCGCTGTTGTGTTTGACGCGAATGGCAACATGTTGCGCTTGACGAAGGTGAAGGAGTTCACTCCCCAGCCGTTTTCGATACTGAGTTGGGAGGTGCCTGACATCGAGGCCTCCGCGCGGGAACTCACAGCAGCAGGAGCCAAGTTTGAACGGTACGGCTTTTTTGAACAGGATGACCTCGGTATCTGGACGGCTCCCGATGGAACGAAAGTGGCCTGGTTCCTAGATCCGGACGGTAACAACCTGGGCATTGTGCAACATTCCCACTGATTACTTATCGAAGCGCAACCAGCCGAACTTCTGCGGCACGTGGAAGTTCGGGGCCGGAGTGCCAGTGGGCTGCCAGGCGCCATAGAAACGGCTCGGGGCAGTTCCCTCGCAGCGGAAGAAATTCACCCGCCATGGCTGGGCGTGATCGAATTGCTCGGTAATCGCGCTGACGGGAATCGCCAGGTCGGCTATCCACTCGCGCCTAAAGTGGTCCACTGTGACTGAGCTCCGCATCCCGCTGGTGACGTGCCTGAGTCCCTCAGGCGTTATGTCGAGGTCGAGCCACCATCCATTGGGGCTGACCTCGAACTCCTTGTAGTACTTGTCGCCAAAGCGATCGGGCTGCAGAAAAACTTCGGCCACATCCCGGTCCCAAAGTTTATCTCTGCGTCCGTTGGCGTCGGCATTCGGAAAAACGTAAATCGTCCGGTATCTGCAACAAAACCGCAAATAAAGGTCGTCTTCCCCCCACAAAGCCCGAACTTCCGTCTGTCTCAGTGGATCTTCGTTCTGCCCCTGCCAGTCGTGGCAAAAACAGATCGGAGTCGCTCGCTCTAATTCACCTTCAACAGGAAAACCGTTCGCACCAACCGGCTGGCTGAGATGAACGGCTATGATTTCCCTACTGAAGAGGGGCAATGCCTAGTCAACCTCGTGCTTGGCGGTGTAACCGTCGCGCGCGATGATCTGGTACTTCACCTCGTGGTTCTTTTCGTCCTTGACGGTGATCGGCTTGTCATCCGGGCCTACCAGTTCCACTCTCAGCTTGCGATAGGTGCCGTCCTGCTTGGGATTGCTGGTCTGATACGTGATCGTGTACTGATTTCGAATAGACTGCGCGATCTCCTTGAAGTCCTCCGGCAGTTCGCCCATAAAGCGCGGAGAATACCAGTGTCCGCCCGTAAGTTGAGCAAAGGTCTTCATCTGGTTGTCGGCCATGATGTAGTCCATGTTGGCAGCGTTGAACTCGGGATTGTTCCCGTACCGCCCTTCCATCATGACCCGCATGGCGGCACCCGTGGTGATGGTATAGATGGTCACGTTGGGAGTGCTCTTGACCTTCTTGAGGATCTTGTCAAAGGTCATGTGGCTCATGGTGTCGCGGCCACTGGCAACGATCACCAACTCCTTGTGACCGGGGATGCGGTCGAGACGGTCCAGCGTGTCGTACATCGCGTCCCACAGATTGGTCTCGCTGAATCCAGGAATGCGCAACGTATTCAGCGCCCCGAAAATCGCCTGCTTGTCCTGGGTGAAATCCACCAGGATGTGCGACTTCATGTCGAACTCGATTACGGCCACCCAGTCAATCGGCTTCAGATTCGAGGCGAACATGTACGAAGCATTCAGCGCGTCGTACATGAAGCTGTAGTTGGTGGAGGCGAACTCTACCAGCAGCACCGCCGTAATCGGCGCTTCGCTTTGGGTTACGGTCTGGATCTTCTGGGGGACGCCGTCTTCCCAAACCTTGAAGTGCTCTTTCGCCACATTGGGCGGCAAGGCTATGGGACGGCCATCCTTCATCACCACTCGCGCATCCACCGTGACCACCGGAACATCCACGTGCAACGAATACTCCGGGATGTCAGCTTGCTTCTTTGGCTTCGGAGGCGGGGGCGTGTCGTCGGTCGAGTCCTTCTTCTTGGGAACCGCCATCGGCCCGACCTCGCCGCCGGGTCCACCGGCCTCGGCGGGCACCTGGTCCGGCTTCTGGGAAGCCTGGTTCTGCGACGACGACGACTGGGCGTCTGTCGATTGCGCCGTTAGGGGAATGGTGAGCCCCATTGCAATGGCGACCACGGCAAGGATTGCTGCGCCCAGGAAGCGCTCCGCAAAGTGTGGATTGCCGTCGATTTCCATTTGTTCCTTACGATTCATTGATCGCCTCGTCGGCATGTTTCTCTGCTAGTATAGCTGCACCTTCAACCACTATGATCCGGCGCGACTGCAGTGTTCAGACGTATTGAACCCTTAGTCGTCTAAACAGTCGCGTGGATTATGAGTCCGGGACTGTCTCTCTGGCCGCGTCCAATATGGTTGGCACTGGCGAGATTCCCGGCCGGAGCGCGACTTTCGCGCTTCCACGGGTTCTGGTCAGGATGTCAGCAATGCGCAGCGTGATTTCGTCGGCTCTGCTTTGTCTTCTGTCGGTGGCCGCCATGGCTACCGATCTCAAACCCAAAGTCCAAATCATGCCCGAAAGCCAGGTGAAAGCCGGGATGCATGGCGTCGCCTACACCGTCTTCGAGGGCGTCAAGCCGGAGGCGATCGGCGTCGAAATCCTGGGTGTGCTGCGCAATATGGCTGGCCCGAAATCGGATATCATACTCGTGCTCTTGCACGGGGCCAAGGTGGAATACACCGGCGTGGTGGCCGGCATGAGCGGCAGCCCGGTTTATATCGATGGCAAACTCGTCGGGGCGATTGCGTATCGCATCGGCGAGTTCTCCAAGGAGCCGATCGCGGGAGTTACACCAGCGGCGTCGATGATGGAGATCAACGAGTTGGACAAGACGCCTTCGCCTGACATGGAGGCGGCCAGATCCGGCGCCGACCTTGCCGCCAGCCACACTGCCGGTCCGGGAATCGCGGTTCTTCCAGGTCAGCCCGATGCGAGCTACTCCAACCTTCTTAAGCCCATTGAAACTCCACTGGTCTTCAGCGGATTCAGCGAAGGTACCATCCGCATGTTCTCGCAGCAATTCGCCGCTGCTGGGGTTGTGCCAGTTATGGGCGCCGGATCGGTCAGCGACGACAAACAGCCCGAACCGCTTGAACCCGGCTCAGCCGTCAGCGCCATCCTGGTGCGCGGCGACATGAGCATCGCTGGAACCTGCACTGTGACGTACCTCGACGCCACGAACCTGCTGGCCTGCGGCCATCCGCTGTTGCAGTCCGGCAATGTTGACATGCCCATGACCAAGGCGACCGTGCTGGCGACCTTGGCCTCGCCCGCTAATTCTTTCAAGATCATCAACACTACCGAGACTGTCGGATCGTTTGTGCAGGACCGCCGCACCGGCATCATGGGCCGCTTTGATCGCGAACCCCACATGATTCCGGTCACGCTGAACTTCCACGGCACCGCGCATCCCAAGCAGGTTCATTTCGAGGTGCTCAACAACGCGAAGATCACCCCGACGGCGATGATGGCCACGGTCTTCAACGCGCTGCAGGGCATGAACGAGTATGGCGAGGACACCACCTATCGCCTGACCGGCAATATTTCGGTCCAGGGGTATCCCAAGCTCGACGTGCAGAACATGTATGCGCCCGTCGATGGCAACACTCCCACTGCCTACGGCATCGCGATGTCGATTGGCGATCGCTTCGGCCGCATCTATGAGAATCCTTACGAAACGCCGTCCATTAGCGGCGTCGAACTGAACTTCGACCTGGTCCCGGAGAGGCGCTCGGCCCGCTTGGAAAACGCTCGCACCGACGTCACCGAAGCGCGACCGGGCGATACGATCACCATCGAAACCCTGCTTCGCCCTTATCGCGGCGAAAGCATGGTGCGGCAAATTCCGGTGCGGATTCCGACTTCAACTCCCAAGGGGACTCTCCGCGTCCTGGTCAGCGACGGCGAGACGCTCGACAAATTGCGTCGCGTTCCGCCCACCATGAGCCGCCGGCTTCCGTTGGGCTCGACCATCGCCCTCCTGAACAAAGAACACACCAACTCGCAGGTGTACGTTTCGCTGCTGGAACCGAATCCTCAAGCCATTGTGAGCGACAACGTGATGCCAACGCTCCCGCTCTCCGTCATGAACGTCATGGATGGGATGCGGGGGACACAGGACATGATCGTGGTGGGGGAGTCGGCCACCAGCGAGGCCGCGGCGGCCGTGGATTACGTGGTCTCCGGCGCGCAGATCATCACGCTAAACATCAAGTGACAGTCGTATGAGTGACTTAGCGCCTCGACGGGCGATGTGCGGCTTGCACTGATTAAGGGTTTCCCTTATCCTGTGTCCATGAATATTACACTCTCCCTCGACGACAAACTGGTCAAGGACGTGCGGAAAATCGCGGTGGAGCGGGACACCACACTGTCCGGGCTGGTGCGTGACTACCTTGAGAAACTGGCCCTCGAAAATGCGGCCTCGGGTCGAAAGCGGCGCGAACGCGAGGCGCTGGAAAGGAGCTTCGCGCAGGTTCGAATCAAGGTAGGAAAACGAAACTGGAAGCGCGAAGACCTGCATGAGCGCGCTTGAGTTCCTGGACACAAATGTTTTGGTCTATAGTTACGACATCGCTGACCCTGGCAAACAGGAAATTGCGCAGAATCTGGTAAGAAAGGCACTGGCTGGTGACATCGTGACGTCGGCGCAGGTATTGAGCGAGTTTGCTGCCACCCTGCTCCACAAAGTCGTGCCTCGGGTCGATCCGGTAGAACTGACCGTCATCCTGGACGCGCTGGGACCCATTCCAGTCGTTGCCACGGATGCCGACATCGTGCGCCGGGCAGTGGAAGTGCAGGGCCGCTATGGTTTGCACTTCTACGATTCCCTGATCGTTGCGGCTGCGGAGCGCGCGGGCTGCGAAAGGATTTGGTCAGAGGACTTAAACTCCGGACAAAAGTACTTCGGCATATCGGTGCAGAATCCGTTTTGAGCGACGTTTTCTGCATCCCGTACCGACATCAAACTGTGCTTACATCCGACCGATCTAGGATCATGACGAGAGTGCTTCGACTTGCGTTGTTCTGTCTGGTGCTGTCTTCGGTCGCCGCGGCCGAGGGCACACGCACCTGGCAGCAAACCAAGTACGACGAGTTTGAAAAGGGCACGGCTCACGGAGTCGCCATCAACAGCGACGGCAGCCTTTCGCTGGCGCCTTCGTTCAACCCGCTCTACACTTCGGCCTCGACCTATTTGTGGAACCTCGCCTCCGACGCTGAAGGCAACGTTTACGCTGCCGCCGGCTCGCCCGCGCGGGTGTATAAGATCGCGCCCGATGGCAAAGCCAGCGTCATTTTCGCTCCCCCGGAATTGCAGGTACAGGCGCTTGCGATCGACAGCGCCGGCGCGGTCTACGCCGCTACATCGCCCGACGGCAAGGTTTACAAGATCGTGCGTGGCGGATCGGCGCCCGGTAGAACGCCGGCGCCTGCTCCGGACAACGGGAAATCGGTTCAGTCTGGCGAAAAGGCGAGGCTTGCGGTCGACCCTTCCTACACCGCCAGCGTGTTTTTCGATCCGAAGACGAAATATATCTGGACCCTCGCATTCGACAAGCAGGGACGTCTTTATATCGGCACGGGCGATCGGGGCGAGGTCTTCCGCGCGGAACCGAACGGTACCGGTGCCGTGTTCTTCAAGAGCGATGAAGCCCAGATTCGCGTGCTCGACTTCGACAAGGCGGGCAACCTGATCGCAGGAACCGACGGCAGTGGCTTGATTTACCGCATCTCTCCACGGGGCGAAGGTTTCGTGCTCTATAGCGCGCCGAAGAAGGAGATCACCGCGCTCGCGATCGATGCGCAAGGCAACATCTACGCTGCTGGATCTGGCGACAAGCGAGCCGGAGGGCCGGTGGCTCAGCCGGGCGCACTTGGCGGTCCTGTTACCGCGGGCCCCGCAGCCGTCATTATTGTGCAGCAAGGTGCAGCGCAGGCCGCGGGATCGAGTCCTGTCATCACCCCCATTCCATTTCCCAACGTGATTAACGTCGGGGGCTCCGATGTTTATCGCATCTCTCCCGACGGCTCGCCGAAGACCGTTTGGTCGTCAAAAGAAGACCTGGTCTATGCGCTAACTTTCGATCCCGCAGGCAGACTGCTCGCTGGTACCGGCAACAAAGGCAAGATTTACTCCATCCTCGGCAATGAGTACACTGACCTGTCCAAGGCCAGCGCCAACCAGGTGACCGGATTTGCGCGCGCGCCCAAGGGAGGTCTCTACGCCGCCGCCAGCAATCTCGGCAAAGTCTTCCTGCTCGGTCCCGGGCCCGTCGCAGAAGGCACTTACGAGAGCGATGTTTTCGATGCCAGGATTTTCTCCAAGTGGGGACGGGCCGAAGTTCGCGGCACTGGCAACTTTGAGCTGTTCGCCCGCAGCGGCAACGTGGATAATCCCGACCGCAACTGGAGTCCGTGGAAGAAAATCGATCTGGCCAAGGAACTCCCCGTTGATGTTCCTTCGGCTCGATTCATCCAATGGAAGGCCGTGCTGCATTCCGGCAATCCCGCGCCGGCGATTGACCATGTGATCCTGAACTACCTTCCGAAGAATGTCGCTCCTGAGGTCGAGGACGTGACGGTGCTGGTTGGGGCGCGCGTTCCCTCCACCACGCACACCAGCAACACGACGTCTGAGAGCGTGGCTTATGAGTCGCCCATTCCTACCGTTCCCGACAAACATTCGATTGCGGTGAAGTGGAAGGCCGGCGACGCCAACGATGACCAGTTGCTCTACAGCGTGTACTACCGCGGCGATGGCGAAACGCAGTGGAAGTTGTTGCGCGACGGCATCGACGACCGCTACGTCAACCTCGAGGCGGATCTCTTCCCCGACGGCGGTTATACGATACGCGTTGTGGCGACCGACGCGCCATCGCACTCGCTCGACGACGCACTGACTGGCGAACATTCAAGCACTCGCTTCGAGGTGGACAACACTCCGCCGCACGTCGAGTTCACGACCAGCCGGATCGAAGGCAGCAAGTTGCACCTCGCTTTCCGCGCGACCGATAGCTTCTCGCCCGTCAGCCGCGCCGAATACTCCATCGACGCCGACGATTGGCAGACCGCTGAGCCGGTGGGGCAAATCTCCGATTACAAGATCGAGAACTACGATCTGACGGTTCCGCTTCCAGCGCCCGCGCCGGGGAAGCCAGCGCTTGACGAGCACACCATCGTGGTTCGCGTCTTCGACCGCTTCGAGAACGTCGGAGTTGCCAAGACCGTGATCAAAACAGCGCCAACGGCGTCGCACTAATGCACTCCGGCCGCGCACGATGAAACTACTTTCCTATCTCGACGTCGCCGGACTCCTGGTCTGCTCCGTATATTGCACCATCCCGCTGTTCTGGCTGGTGTTCCATCCCTTTGTCGAGCGTTGGCGGCACTACGGTCGCAAGGCCTACCTAGCAATCATTCCCGCGTGGGGAATCTTCATCGCAGCGGCTTTCGCGCTGGGCTGGCCGCTCCGGCATCTCCACTTGTACGAGAGCCGCGTGGCGTGGGTCATGGGAGCGCTGTTCATCCTGGCGGGTCTTTCGATCTACCGCTCGGCTTCGCAAGGCTTTGATCGGGCGAAAATCTCAGGCCTCGCTGAACTCGAACTGGCTCAGCATGAGCAGCGACTGGTCATCACAGGAATTCGCACCCAGGTGCGGCATCCCATTTATCTCGGCCACCTCTGCGAAGTCATGGGTTGGACACTCGCCACCGGATCGCTGGCCCTGTGCGGCTTGTTGGTATTTGCGGCCATCACTGGGGCGATCATGATTCGCAAGGAAGATGCCGAGTTGGAGCAGCGCTTCGGCGACGCTTATCGCCAATATCGTGACAGTGTCCCTGCGCTGTTGCCGAAATTTCCCGTGTAACACGTGAGCCCGGCTCGTCGGGTTCCTGCTCCCACTTCGCTACAATGACATCTGGCCAATTCAATGCTGTAACCGGTGCCCCTCTCGATGCAATTTGAACTTTTCGTTGCCGCGCGGTATCTCCGGGCCAAGCGCCGCCAGGCGGTCATCGGCATCATCACCGTCATCTCGATCATCGGAGTCGCGGCCGGAGTCGCCTCGCTCATCATCGCGTTGGCCATCAACAACGGGTTCCGCCAGGACCTCCAGGACCGCCTGCTCGGCTCTACCTCCCACATCAACTTATTGCGCGTGGAAGCCGACGGAATCCGCAACTGGCAACCGCTGCTTTCGCAGTTGGAAAAGCAGCCGCACGTTGTCGGTGGAGCTCCTGCCATTTACGAGCAGGTATTGATCTCCCGTGGTGCGCGTGCCCAGGGGGCCGTACTCAAAGGCATCATTCCTGCGGAAGAGAACAAGGTCAGCG
>OBLW0100003506.1_pt1 | contig 12190 bp, 8 predicted proteins | sample 1520161 | NCBI WGS metagenome assembly OBLW01 (sample SAMEA3539309, study PRJEB22396) | soil metagenome | biome: tundra; feature: field; material: soil | place: USA | collected 2010-05 | depth 0.15 m
GATCTTGGGGAAGATTGAGTAGTCAGTCATGGGATAGATAAAGTTGTACGGGGAACGCGGGGAATTGGCAATCATTAGTAATTGGTAATTTGTGATTTGCAATTTGAACCTGGAGATTGACTCAATTGATTACGCGCAGTCTGCTTTTTCAATTACAAATTACAAATCACCAATATTCGCCAATTACAAATTTCCTCCTTCCGATAGAATAGGGAGCACGATGCCCGAAGTGGAGACGCCTCAACCAACCGTCCGGCATGAAACGAAACAACCTGGCTCGCGCCCGCTGCCGGTGGTGGCGGTGTGGGCGCGCGATCTGCTGGTATCGCTGGCGATTTCCGCTTTCATCATTATTTTTCTCTACCAGCCGGTGAAGGTTGAGGGCACCAGCATGATGCCCGGCCTCGAAGATCAGGAGCGCATTTTCGTCAACAAATTCGTCTATCGCTGGGAGCCCATCCAGCGCGGCGATATCGTGGTCTTCCGCTATCCGCGCGACACCTCGAAGAGCTACATCAAGCGCGTGATCGGGGTTGCCGGAGACCGCATCCGAATCGACAGTGGTGAGGTCTACGTGAACGGCGAGGCACTCGATGAGGATTACGTGCCCAGCGATTACGCGGACGCCCGGTCTTATAGCGAAATCGTAGTCCCGTCGAATTGCTTCTTCGTGTTGGGGGATCACCGGACCATGTCGAACGACAGCCGCGACTTTGGGCCCGTGAACGAGCGGTTTATCTACGGGAAGGCCGTGTTTGGCTATTGGCCGATGGAAAAGCTGGGAAGATTGAGGTAAGGCGCGGATACTTCTTGCATTTCGGTGAAGACCCGTCAGTTGACATTCGTTGCAGTTCGAAAGCCGCCACCCGCCGGTAACTTTCTTCCCTGACGAAAGCCGCAAAATCGGGTTATAATCGGTCTAACGTTTCTCCCCCCTCTGACGTGTTTCCATGGACAACGGTTCCGCGGTTTTGATCGCAGATCGGCCAGTTCAGCGCCCCAGGCCTGCTCTGCCGCCACTCCGACTGCTCACCGAGTGGGAGCCGCGCCATCGTGTTTTTCTGGATAATTTGACCGACCTGCTGCTGGCGCGGTCCGTACCCCAGTTTCGCACGACGGCACGCCCGGCGCCTTTCTGGCATGACGTTTTCGTTCCTGCCGAGGCGCCCTGGTCGACGTTTATCGAATCAATACTTCTGCATCTGCTGGTCGTGGTGCTCTTCATCTGGGGACAATCGCGGATTTGGGATTCGGTCAACCTTCTCCCGCAGCGTGAGGTGGTGCGTCGATCAATTACCTACTATCCACCTGCGCCGTCGTATAAAGCTTCCGAGAGCAGGGCGCCGCGGGCACGGGCGCGAGCCAAGAATCCGCCACGTCAGCCGGCACGTCAAGCGGCACAGCGGCCGATTCCGGTGACGCCGGAACGAAAGCCAAGCCTAGTCACTCCGCCAGATATCAAGCAGGCGACAGCTCGAATGCCCAACCTGCCGGATACCCGTACGGTTACGCCGATGGTGCCGTTCACGGCGACTGCCGAAGCGCGGCGGAAGGCGTTGGAGGGAGCGTCGGGCGCGGTGGCTCCGCCGCCCCAGGTTGATGAGGCTACCGGGCGACGAGCGGGGCTGCCTCAAGCTTCGGCGGTTGCCCCTGCGCCGGAGTTCACCGGAAGCGCGGCGAAACGAGGGTTGAAAGCAGGCGATCCGGAGGGCGCGCGAGTGGTACCGCCTCCGCCATCGGTTCAGAACGGCAATTCGGCTAAAGATGGAAGGCTGAAATCGCTAGCGGGGCCGCGGGTCGTGCCCCCTGCGCCGGTGGTTCAAGGCGCGGGAGGTGCTGCAGCCGCGCGTTTGAATTCGTTGGCCGGCGGATCGCAAGTGGTCGCGCCGCCTCCATCGGTCCAGGGTGCAGGCACCTCCGATAGAGATGCGCGGTTGAGTTCATTGCCGGGTGCGGGTTCCAAAGTCGTACCTCCTCCGCCTTCAGTTCAAGCGGCGGGCAACGGAGGTCGGCGGTTGGGTATGATCGCGGGCTCGGCTCCGCAGGTGGTGCCGCCCGCTCCATCGGTTCAGAACGCCGATAATTCTGGACGAATTGGACGATTGAATTCGTCCGGCGCAGGGCCCGGTGTGGTGCCGCCTGCTCCATCGGTTCAAGGGTCAGGCAGTCCGGCTCGGGGTGCGAGGATGGGATCGCTTTCTAGCGGAGGTGCGGAGGTCGTGCCGCCTCCACCAGCGGTTGAGGAAGCACGCAATTTGGGCGCGGGCGGACGGGGCAAAGCAGTCGCGGGAAATGGCTCCGGAAACGGATCGCAATATGTCGCGCCTCCTCCTGCAATTCAGAGTGCGGGCAATGCTGGCGGAGGTGGAACAGGGAAGGTATTGGAACCAATGGATCCACTGCCCGTGCCCGATTCGGCCGATCCGCTCGGCAACTCAGCGAGCGCCGCCGCCAACCAGTTGACGATTGAAGAGTTGCCCATGGGACTGCTGGGGCTGGTATTTGCCGCTCCGGGCAGTTCGGTGTATTCCAACTTCGAGGTCTTTGTTGCGAAGCGGCGAGTGGGCAAGGAGAAAGACCAGTTCCAACTGATCAAGTTAGTTTACGAATTCCTGCCTTACCAGAAGCGGCTGTCGGAATACGATCTTAATAACCAGCCGCAACGCGTGATCAAGCTGAAAGTGACGCCTGATCCCAACTGCAACGAGGCATTAGGACAGATTCTTCAGCCCCAGAGCGACCCCAACGTTCCCATCACAGAGTATCCCAGCGTGCCGGCGGCGTTGCGTTCCTACGACCTCAATGCGGTGTTGCCTTGCTACCACATTTCGGCGGACGAATTTCAGAAAGCGATGTCGCGGGCGCGCTGAGATCGTGATTTGGTGTAGAGCGGACACTCCTGTCCGCTGCCTTTGAGTTTGCTGTTGTACTTCGGGCACACGATCAATCCAACATCGAAACCAAGGTCAAAAGCGGCGGACAGGAGTGTCCGCCCTACACGAGTCAGATTGATTTCACTGGAATTGCCATCACATCATCCACGAGCGCGACTTCCTTCTGCACGAAGGGCTCGGCATAGGTGACGCCGCCGAGCAGGCCGTAATAGCGCGCCATCGCTTCCACTCGAGAACGAATTTCTTTTTGTGCGGGAAAGATGCCGCTGCCCGCCTCCTGATCGGTGAATTGAGATTTATAGGCCAGCAGCGAGGCGAAACGGGCTTCAAACTGGTCGGTGATGTCGACGACGAACGTAGGCCGCACGTCGCGATAGAGGCTGGCGTAAATAATCTTAAAGGGACGATGAGGCGCAGCCGAAACGTCCCCGCTCTGCCTGACGGCTGACGGCTGATGGCTGACCGCCAACTTCGCGAGCCCCGAGAGAAATGCCGCTTCGTAGCCGAGAATCGAGGCGGTGTAGTGATCCGGATGGCGGCCTTCCCAGTAGGGAAGAATCAGGACGCGGGGGCGCTGTTCACGCAGTACGTGGACAACTTTGAGACGGTTCTCCCAGGTATTTTCGACGCGGCCGTCGGGAATATCGAGAGCGTGGCGCCAGGAAACTTTGAGAATGCGCGCCGCCTCGGCCGCTTCGCGGGCGCGGTCTTCCATCGTGCCCCGCGTTCCCATTTCGCCTTGGGTAAGGTCGAGGATGCCGGTGCGGTATCCGCGCTCGGCCATTTTGAGCAGAGTGCCACCGCAGGTTTGTTCCACGTCGTCGCGGTGCGCGGCCAGGGCGAGAAGGTCTAGGGGCATAAGAGCGTCGTTGGTCGATGGTCGTTAGTCGTTGGCATCATCGACATTTGAAGCATAGGTCGTTCGTAATCGGCAACAACATGCGAACGACTAACGACCATCAACCAACGACAGTCTCTAAGCAGCCGGCTTGGTCGTGCGGCGGTTCGCCAGCGCGAAGGCCAATCCGAACATGAAGAGCGCAAACAAGACCAGCGTTAAAAGCGAACTGGTCAACGAAAATTCGAAGGAGAATGAACTGGGGGCCCCTGGATACATCAGGGTACGCAAGGCTTCGACTCCATAGGTGAGCGGGTTGGCATACATGATCCAGCGAATCCAACCAGAGGCTTTGGAAAGAGGAAAGAGCGCTCCCGAGAGCAGCCATAAAGGGATCAGGAATAGGTTAATGATGGCGTGAAAGGCAGCCGTCGAATCCATGGGCCAGGCGATGGCAAAGCCGAGCGCGGTGAGCGCGAAGGCCACTAGGAAGACTGTAAGTACAATCAGCCCGAATGAGGCGACCGTCATGTGGATGCCAACCAGCGGCGAGAAAACGAGGAAGATCAATCCCTGAAGGGCGGCGAGGGTCGTGCCTCCCAGAACTTTTCCCAGAACAATGGCGGCTCGCGGCACCGGAGCGACTAGCACAGAAAGAAGGAAGCCTTCGTTGCGGTCTTCAATCACCGACATCATGGTGAAAATGGCGGTGAAGAGGACGATCATCACCAGCGTGCCGGGATAAAAATAATCTAAATAATGCTGCTGGCCGGCGGCTTGTCCCGAGCGAAAAGACGTTCCGAACCCGGAGCCGAGGACGACCCAAAATAAAAGCGGCGAGACGATAACGCCGACTACTCTTGCGCGCTGCCGATAGAAGCGAACGATTTCGCGCCACCAGAGAGTGAAGGCGGGAAGCAGGATTCCGGCGGATGCGGGAGCGGTCGTCGTCGTTGGATAAGCTGCGATCTGGGTAGACATTGAATTTAGTTTAGCAGCGTTCGTGTGGTGACGGGCCTGGCTAAGCCCCATCAATCGCATTGCCCGTCTAGGGCCCGATCTGTTCCAGCATTTTATGGGCTTGCTCGTGGCCAGGGTGCAGCTTCAGTAATTCGAGCAGCACGGCGCGAGCTTTCTCTGGCGTGTCTTCCAAAACATAGACGCGGGCGAGATTCAAATAAGCCTGATCGAAGGCGGGCGCGACCTGGATGCACTTTTCAAAGCTGGCCACCGCTTCATCGCGACGCTTGGTGCGGAGATAAAGTATGCCAGCTTTTCAAAGCTGGCCACCGCTTCATCGCGACGCTTGGTGCGGAGATAAAGTATGCCGAGGTTGTTCAGCGCCTCGGGGTAATCGGGACGCAGTCGCAGCGCCTTCTGCAGAGAGTTGAACGCCCGCTCCGTGTCATCGTTTTGCGCGAACACCATTCCTAATCCGTAGTTCGCCTCAGCATCGTCATGATTGACCTGCAGCGCTTGCTCGTAAGTTCTGCGGGCATCCTGCCAACGCCGCAGCTGGCGATAGGCGCTGCCGAGATTGTCGAGCGCGATGAGATGATCGGGACTCAGCTTGAGCGCCTCTTGGAAGTAGCCGACCGCAGAGTCCAGTTGTCCCTGACGCGCGGCCAGCAAGCCGAGATTATTCCAGCAATTCGCGAGCGTCTCGGGATAGCTGCTGTGGAGTTTCAGCGCGCGCTCGAAACTCGCGCGCGCTCCCGCCGTCTTCTCCTGATTTAGATACACGCTGCCCAAACCATACGTGGCTTCGGCACTCGTCGGGTCGTCACGTAGCGCAATTTGAAATGAGGCCGCGGCCTGATCCATGTAGCCGCGCTGAAAAAATATCGAGCCATAAGAAAGATAATTGCGGCCGAACTCGATGGTATCCGTCACGCCAGGAAAAGGAAGAGCGCGAGCCATGCGTTCGGCGGCGACCTGCGGGATGTGCTGTAAGTCATATGCAACGTGATCTGCGATCACCGGGCCCTGATAGACCTTGACGATCTCCCCCGCGGGGTTGATGAGGAAGGAAGCTGGCAGCGGGAGATCGCGATGACGGTCAAACAGGTAGCGAAAAAGAATGTCGTAGATGGCGGCTACGTCCGCCGATCCGAGAAGAATTGGGAACGAGAGTCGATGTTCGCGAACGAGTGCCCTGATCTTGGGAGCACTGGCGTCGTCGTCCACACTCACGGTCAGCAGTTGCAGTCCCTGAGAAGCCCAGGCAGCGTGATGCTGGTTTAATGTAACCCAGTCTTCGCGACAGCGTTCTGCTGCAGTAGCCCAAAAACTGAGAAGCACCGGCTTTCCTCGGAGCGCGGCTAGAGCGCGGGCGTGACCTTCTATGTCTGTAAGCGAAAACTCGGGCGCTTCGATGGGCGCAAGCAGCCAGGTCTCCGCCGAAGTGGGCAGAGTTTCGATCTCTTGATGATCCAGATCGTGTGGCGCGGGCGCCCCCGCCCGGGTGGCGTTGGAAGAGAAGTCGGCAGGACGGCCTATACCCGTTGATGTTTTAAAAGCTTCCAGACGAAATGGTTTAGCGCCCTCGTCGACCCAGACGCGATGATTGATGGGCAGGTCGCGGAGTTCCTGCACGAGGCCGCTCGGCCAGCGAATCGAAGCGCGCACCGGGCCTTTCCCGACACCCAATCCGAAGAATAGATCTTTGCTATGCTGCGAGAGAAACCCCGATCCCGCCTGTAGCGCTCGAGTCTGACTCCGATCTTCTGTTTCCACGGTTACGACCGCGCCGATGGCGTCGCGATTGCTTTTGGTCCCGCGCAAGCGAAAAGCGATGGATGGAGGCAAGTCGCCCATGACGTTCTTTAGCAGCCGCAATTGAGGAGCGTTGCGATTCTTCAGAAATATTTCCTGCCGTCCATCGCCATCGAAGTCGGCTAAAGCAAACGCGCGGCCGTCTTCCACAAAGTCCAGCCCGATGACGCCGGAGATGTCGGAGAACGTTCCATCGCGGTTGTTGGCATAGAAGATATTTCGTTCGTAGCCGCTCCACGTAGCATCTGCGCGGATCAGTTCGTTCACGGCGGCCCAGCCTTGCTCATAATCGTGCGACGGCTTCGCTTCATCGGGCGAATTGGCAACCACCTGTCGCCAGAAAAAACTGTTCAAATCTTCCGCCGAGCGCGAAGGGCCGGAAACCATGCCATTCGTGACATAGAGATCGAGAAAGCCGTCATGATCAAAATCCCAGGCATCGCTGGACCAGGCCCAGCGCCCGATTCCGGCGCCGGAAACGGCCGTCACGTCTTCGAAAGCGGGGTCACGGCTGTCTTCGCGCGAGGTATTTCGAAATAGCGAATTGCCAATGGCATGTTTGTGATAAAGCGCACGTGCCTCGGGGGAAGATTCTTTTTTGAAAATATCCTGCCTCGAAATGCGTTCGCCCGCCGCCGTCCACATATCCGCGACGTAGAGATCCTGCGCACCATCGTTGTTGTAGTCAAAGCAGCAAACGCTCATGCCCGCGCCAACGTCTTCAACTCCGGTAGGCGCAGCGATATCGGTAAAAGTGCCGTCGCCGTTATTGCAATAGAGATTCTTTCGTCCGAAATCGTTTACTACATAAAGGTCAGGCCAGCCATCGCGATTGAAATCCGCCCATCCGCAGCAGAAGCTATAGCGCGTGTTGTTCTGGTTGAGGCCGCTGGCGGCGGTGACGTCGCGAAAAGTGCCGTCACGGTTGTTGCGCATCATGAAATTGGGCGGGCCGTTTTCGGCGTCGTAATAAGGAGACGGATACTTATACTGATCCGCGCCCTGGTAATAAACATAGAGGCAGAAGTAAATGTCGAGCCATCCGTCGCGGTCATAATCGGCGGCGGCCGCTCCTGTAAATGTGCCTTGAGGTGGCGTCGCGAATTGAAACGCGTCTGCCTTCTGCCGGAACTTGCCGCTGCCCTGGTTCAGAAATAACATCGGGCCGCTGGACCGCACAACGACTAAGTCCTGACGCCCATCGTTGTCGACGTCGATAAAGAGCGCGCAGGCGGTATTTTCGATGACGCCCACGCCCGACGCTTCAGTGATGTCCTCGAAAGTGCCGTCGCCTCGATTGCGATAAAGGCGGTTGGGAAGTCCGCCGGGTTGGCAGATGTAGAGATCGTCCAATCCATCGCCGTCGATGTCTCCGATTGAAACTCCATTGTGTCCGTAGATATCGATGCCGCACGCGCCGTCGAGCACAGTGCGCCAATAATCGGTGCCATGCGAAAGCTGCGCGGAGTATGACGAGTTGCCGCCAAGCGCCGCAGCCGTGATGTCCACAAAGCAAGGGGCGACAGAGCGGCTCTGCGTTTCCTCCAGCGGCTGCCAACTTCGCACTTGCAAATCGCCGGACGGAGCCCACTCCCAAGTCATCTGCCAGTAGCCAACGCGCTGTTCGCGATAAAAATCGCGGCCCGCGCCAACGAACTCATAGCGGATGCGCGTTTGCAGTTGACCGGCGTATCTCTGTCCCGACGACAGCATGGAACCAGCATCGATGCTGGTTACCTGAAATTCAGCGGTAAGGCATCTCGAAAAAGTATTCGCCATGGACAACAGTGTTTGCAGAAACTCGTGGCTCCCAAGCGCGGGTCCCGTCTCGAATTTATTCCGACTAATAAAAATGGGCTGATCCCGACGCAAGATTTGGGACGCTGCGGGTCGGAGAGAAGAACCTGAAAAATCTGGAGCGAGAGTTTTCTCGATCCCGCTGACATCGCTTGAAGATTGCAGCAGGCTTGAGCTCCACCGAGTGAGGATTGCAGCGATCTCGTCGGCGTATTTCTCGGTGACAAAATCGTCCAGTCCCGCCTGCGTTTTTAGCAGTAAAGCATCCAGGGGACGCGGCGTCCGATAGTGGGGATGCAGATAGAATTCGCCACTCGCTTGCTCTTTGTCAGTGGAGTCTGGGGCGCGGAGGAGAGGCCAGCCGAGGCCGGTCAGTCCCGCAGGAATCAGCGCGGCTGCGCCTCCCTGGTAGCAGCGAATCAGAAAATCTCGCCGACCAGGGTCCACGGCGCCGGAGTCGGCCGAATGCCGCATCTTTTCTGGCCGACTCAGAACGATATCTCCCCGGTTGCCACGTGTGGCCTGAAATTAACATTCGTATCCTGCACCGTCAAGGTTGGCGCTCGCTCCAGCCTGCGCTAGGCCGGATATAAATCTATTCTGTTGACGGCAGGCAGGCGTTACAATGGCGCACTCTAAAGTCTCAACGAAATTGGTATCAACAATGGCATTGACCAAACCGGCGAAATCGGGGCGCGAACGCCTGCTTCATGCTGCGCGCAAAGCGATGAGAAATGCTTACGCGCCCTTCTCGAAGTTTCACGTTGGCGCGGCCATTCTGACTGCGAAGGGCCACGTTTTCGCGGGATGCAACGTTGAGAACTCTTCCTATGGGATGACGAACTGCGCGGAACGGACGGCCATATTTTCCGCCGTCGCGAAGGATGGCCCCAACTTGGAGATTCGCGCCGTAGCGGTCATTGCCTCGGATAATGTTTCTTTAGGAAACGGCGATCCGGGCGTCCCATGCTCGCCCTGCGGCGCTTGCCGTCAGGTGATTTATGAGTTTGGGCCGCAGGCCATTATTTATTACCAGGGCAAAAAAGGTCCAAAGCAAAGTCTGATTACCGATCTTCTGCCGGAGGGTTTTCGCCTCAAGTGAGCCAGCGTGGCGTTTCGCAAAGTTCATTCCGCGTGATCGATCTCATCCGTAAAAAGCGGGATGGCGGCGCGCTTTCCGACCCTGAAATTGGATACCTGGTCGATGGATGCACAAACGGAGGCATCCCCGATTATCAGATGGCAGCCTGGCTCATGGCGGTCGTGCTGCGCGGCATGACGCGGGCGGAGACTGCCGCGCTTACCCACGCGATGCTCTATTCCGGGGAAGTGCTCGACCTCGGTTTTCTGCCCGCGAAGAAAGTCGACAAGCATTCCACTGGAGGCGTCGGCGACAAGACGTCGCTGGTGCTGGCTCCGCTGGCGGCTGCCGGCGGCCTTTTTGTCCCGATGATCAGCGGGCGCGGCTTGGGTCACACCGGAGGCACGCTCGACAAACTGGAATCCATCCCCGGATTTCGTGTGAACTTGCCAGTCGCCGAATTTCATCGTGTACTCAAAGCCTGCGGTCTTTCGATGATTGGACAGACCGAGAAAATCGCTCCCGCGGATCGCAAGCTGTATGCGCTGCGTGATGTGACTGGCACGGTCGAGAGTCCCTATTTGATTTGCGCGTCGATCATGAGCAAGAAATTGGCGGAAGGCATGGATGCACTGGTTCTCGACGTGAAGACGGGCTCCGGAGCGTTCATGAAAAAAGAGGAGGATGCTGTATTCCTCGCCGAACTTATGGTTGAAACGGGCGAGCGCATGGGGAAACACATGGCTGCGCTCATCACCGACATGAATCAACCGCTGGGCCACATGGTCGGGAACGCCCTGGAAGTTCGCGAATGCATCGAGGTTTTGCACGGCGGTGGACCGGAAGATCTGCGAGAGTTGTGTCTTGAGTTGGGCGGTTGGATGTTTTTTCTCGGCGGCGCGTCGGCGACAGTGGCGCAGGGAAAGCAACTCTCGCAGGAACTGATCGCGTCGGGCAAGGCTTTTGAAAGATTCCGGCAAATGGTCGACCTGCAGAGCGGAGACGTTCGCGTTATCGACGATCCTTCTCGCTTGCCGGACACTGGACACCGATTGGAAGTGCCGAGTCCGCGCGCGGGATATGTAACCGCAATTGCGTGCGAAGATGTGGGCACTGCCTGCGTCATTCTGGGTGGAGGGCGCGAGCGTAAAGAAGACTCGGTTGATCCGGCCGTCGGCATCGAAGTTCATAAGAAAATCGGTGACAAGGTTCTTGCGGGCGATGCGCTGTGTACGATTCACTGTCATTCGGATGCGCAGGGCGCACGCGCTAAAAAGTTGCTGGAACAGAGTTATCAAATTGGGGACGCTTCACCAGCGCAACTGCCATCTTTAATTCATCGCGTGATTTACAAAGGCGAATACTGATTCTCTAAAGGATAAAGATGGGACGCTTCACTGGCATACTGGGGCTGCTGACGATGTTGGGGCTCGCCTACGCTTTCTCCACCAACCGGCGCGCGATTAACAAAAAAACAGTTGCGTGGGGTATTGGTTTGCAGATTGTGTTCGCCATTTTTGTCCTCAAGATTGAAATTGGCCGAGTGCTCTTTCAGAAAGCGGGCGACGCCGTCAATCGCTTGTTGAGTTATGCCTTCGCTGGCTCGAAATTTGTTTTCGGAGAACTCGGAGTGCAAGGCTCTTCGATGGGATTTGTTTTCGCCTTTCAGGTGCTGCCCACGGTGATTTTCATTGCCGCATTTTTCGCCGTGCTTTATCACTATGGCATCATGCAGTTGATCATCAAACTGGCCGCGAAGGTGATGACGCGCTTCATGGGCGCGAGCGGGGCAGAGTCTCTGAACGTCGCGGCCAGCATATTTATGGGGCAGACCGAGGCTCCCTTAACCATCCGTCCGTTTCTCCCAGACCTCACACAGTCTGAACTGATGACGGTCATGACCAGCGGCATGGCGCACGTTTCGGGCGGAATCATGGCGGCTTATATTGCCTTCGGCATTGAGCCGAAACATCTGCTCAGCGCCGTGATCATGACTGCGCCGGGAACGATTCTGATGTCGAAGATGCTGGTGCCAGAGACAGAGGTTCCGAAGACGGCGGGCCGCGTCGTGATGAGCGAGGAAGAAAAAGACGCGGAGAAAAAAGAAAACCTTCTGGGCGCGATTGCCCGCGGTACAACCGATGGTTTGGGACTCGCGCTCAATATTGCGGCCATGCTGATTTCATTTCTCGCATTGATCGCTTTGGTTAATGGCATCATGGGCGGCATTCACAACTGGCATGGAATGGCGTGGTTTCCCTCCAGTTTGCAGCAGATTTTTGGTACTTTGTTTGCTCCTGTCGCATGGGTGATTGGAGTGCCTTGGCATGACTGTGGGGCGATCGGCAATCTTCTCGGCACGCGCATGGTGTTGAATGAACTGGTTGCATTTTCGATGCTTGGTCCGCAGAAGGCTGCGCTCGATCCGCGGTCGTTCACCATTGCTACGTTTGCGCTTTGCGGATTTGCGAATTTGAGTTCGATTGGAATTCAGTTGGGCGGCATCGGCGCGTTGGCTCCCAATCGGCGTGGGGATTTAGCTCGGCTCGGTATTCGCGCAATGCTCGCCGGAACCATGGCGAATCTGATGTCGGCTTCAATTGCCGGCATGTTGTTGTGAGGAGAGGTTAGAGGTCAGATTGCAGAGGTTAAAACCTTATAGAAATATTTCTATTCTTGCTACCTTAACTGCGACCTCTTGATTGCGATTTCTCGCGGCATGTTTACTGGTTGGTACTCCCACCCCCCTCCGGTAATTATCCCGCCAGTACAAGGGAGTATAATATCCGTATGGCAGACGGAGTG
>OBLW0100003508.1_pt1 | contig 12188 bp, 10 predicted proteins | sample 1520161 | NCBI WGS metagenome assembly OBLW01 (sample SAMEA3539309, study PRJEB22396) | soil metagenome | biome: tundra; feature: field; material: soil | place: USA | collected 2010-05 | depth 0.15 m
GTCGCCACCATTCCCGACATGGATAGCTGGGAGGTCGCCGCGCAGATTCCCGAGCTTGATCGCGGTCACCTGGTCATTGGCCAGGCCGTCAAGGTATCCGTGGTGGCTTTGGCGGGCAAATCGTTTAGCGGCCGCGTGAAGAGCCTCGGCAACACCAGCGGCCAGGCCTGGAACCGCACCTTCGACTGCCGCATTTCGCTGGACCAGGCGACGCCGGAACTTCGCCCAGGCATGTCGTCCAATCTGGTCATCACCGCCCAGACTCTGGACAACGTACTCTGGCTCCCTTCCCAAGCGCTCTTCGAGAGGGACGGCCACCCGTTCGCATACCTCAAGACCGCCAACGGCTTTACGCCGCGCGATGTCACGCTGGTCGATCGCAGCGAGAGCCAGGCCGTATTGACCGGGCTCAACGAAGGAGACGCCGTCGCTCTTTCGAACCCGAGCGAGCAGAAAAAGCCCGCTTCCCAGCAACAGAGCGCCACCAAGGCGATGCCCAAATGATTCTCCTCACGGATTTCTCCCAGGCCCTTTCCAATCTCCGCGCGCAGAAGACCCGCACGCTGCTCACCGCCCTGGGCATTGTCTTTGGCGTTGGGTCCGTCATCGGCATGCTGGCCATCGGCGCCGGGGCGCGAGAAGAATCTTTGCGGTTCATCGAACAACTGGGCGTGCGCAATGTGCTGGTCGATTCGCGTCCGACCATGAGCCAGGACGAGTTTCAGCAGCGCCGCAAGTCGTCCCAGGGACTCAACGATCGCGATGTCCGCATCCTGCGCGCCAACATCGAGGCCATCGAAGCGGTCTCGTCGCGCAAGATTCTCCACCCCGCCAGCGTCCTCCCCAAGCCCTCCGGGGACTTGCCGGAACTCTACGGCGTGGCGCCCGCCTACATCCTCATCCACAGCCTGCGCCTCGCCGAAGGCGAGTTCTTCGACGAATCCGACAACGCTTCGAGCGCTCCCGTATGCGTGCTCGGCGAAACCGCCAAGGTGAATCTGCTGGGCTACAGCCCCGCCCTGGGGAAGTTCGTCAAGGTCAACGAGAACTGGCTGCAGGTGGTCGGCGTTCTCCAGGCCCAGCTCATGGCCGGCTCGCAGAATTCGGGCGGCGCCATGCTGGATTTGAACAACATCGTCTTCATCCCGCTGAACACCTTCCAGTACCGCTTCTGGGACCCCATGAGCTCGATGCGGGACGACCTGGACGGCGTCGAGGTCCGCTTGCGCGCCGGCGCCGACAGCATCCAGGTCGCCAAGATCGTGACCGCCGTGTTGAACTCCACGCACCACGGCGTGCAGGACTTCACCGTGACCATTCCGGCCGCGCTGCTGGCGCAGCAGAAGCAGGCCCAGACCATTTTTACTTATGTCATGGTTGCGATTGCCGCCATTTCGCTGCTGGTGGGCGGCATTGGCATCATGAACATCGTGCTCGCCACTGTCATGGAGCGCACCAAGGAAATCGGCATCCGGCGTTCCATCGGCGCGCGCCGCCTGGACATTGTCCGCCAGTTCCTCACGGAATCGGTCATGATTTCCGTTGGCGGCGGCCTGCTGGGCATCGGCTTCGGCTACTTCCTGGCGTGGCTCATCGCCAAGACCGCCGAATGGAAGACCATCGTCACCATTAGTTCGGTGCTCATCGCTTTCGGCGTCTCCGTTCTGGTCGGAGTGGTCTTCGGCATCTACCCCGCGCTAAAAGCCGCCCGCATCAACCCCATCGACGCGCTCCGCTACGAGTGATCGTGGCGTCGTCGCCTTGACGCTGCCTTACGCGTGTGATACTTTGAACTCAAGTACCTGGTTCGAAAGGAAAGAAGATCTCCCTTCTTCGAGTTCCGGCGCTGTTACAGAGAGGCGTCGCCGGATGGATCTCATTTGCCGCGATTCTGTCCTTTGCGGGGGCGACTTTCGCCGCCGCCGATCTCCCCGAGGGCAAGGGGAAGGATATCGTGGAGAGCGCCTGCGGCGAATGCCATGGCTTTGATCGCATTACGAGTCAATCTCTGACCGCCGAACAATGGCAGAGTACCCTGCGGGAGATGACGGAAAACGGGGCGTCGCTCAATCCCGAGGATTTGGACCCGGTGGTGGCCTACCTGACGAAGAATTTCGGTCCGGGCAACAAGGCCGGCGCATCCAAGATAAATGTGAACAAAGATACGGCTAAGGAGATATCGGCGGGTCTTCGGTTGACGCCTGCCGAAGCCGGCGCCATCGTCACGTACCGGGAGGCGAACGGCGCTTTTAAGGATCTCACGGATCTGCGGAAAGTGCCGGGGTTGGATGCCGGGAAGATCGACGATCGCAAAGATCGAATTGTGTTCTGAGTTTGAGGGCTAATCTGGGGAGGGGTGACTGCTGTGAGTAACCGGGTGAGGGTGAAACCCTGGGTTGCGGCCTTGGCTTGTCTGGCTGCCGCGATTGTCGTTGCGTCCGTCGGCATTGCGGCCCAAGCTTCCGCCGGCGTGAACTTCGACCGGGAAGTCCGGCCGATTCTGTCCAACAACTGCTTCCGCTGCCACGGGCCGGATGTCAGTTCCCGCGTGGGCGGCTTCCGCCTCGATCGTCGCGACGAGGCGGTCCATCCGCAAGCGCAGGGAACGCCCATCGTGCCGGGCGATCCCGATCATAGCGAGTTGATTGCGCGCATCTTCTCAAAAGATCCCGGAAGCGTCATGCCGCCGGCCGACGCTCACAGTGAGCTGACCGCCGCGCAGAAGGACACCATGCGGCGCTGGGTCGCGCAGGGCGCCAAGTACGAAACTCACTGGGCGTATCAGCCGATTGTGCGGCCGGCGGTTCCCGCAACCAATCCGGCGGCAGCGAACCCGATTGACGCGTTCATTCAGGCCCGCCTGGCGCGCGAAGGACTGAAGCCTTCTCCGGAGGCGGATCGCCGCACATTGATCCGGAGGGTCTCCCTGGATCTGACCGGATTATTGCCGTCGCCCGTAGAGGTCGCGGCGTTCCAGGCCGACCGTTCGCCCAATGCCTATGAAAAGGTGGTAGACAAGCTGCTGGCGTCGCCCGAATACGCGGAGCAGCAGGCGATCCATTGGCTGGATGCGGTTCGTTACGCCGATAGCGCGGGGTTTCACAGCGATGGGTCGCGGCCCGTTTGGCCCTATCGCGATTACGTGCTGAAGGCATTTCGGGATAACAAGCCGTTCGACGATTTCACGCGGGAGCAACTGGCGGGCGACCTGATTCCGAACGCCACCGTGGAGCAGAAGGTTGGCGCCGCCTACAACCGTCTCAACCGGACTTCGGCCGAAGGCGGCTTGCAACCGAAAGAGTATATCGCGAAGTATGGCGCCGACCGCGTTCGGGACCTGGGCGTTGCGTGGCTGGGAACCAGCATGGGTTGCGCCGAGTGCCACGACCATAAGTTCGATCCGATCCTGACCAAAGATTTCTACTCGATGAAGGCATTCTTCGCGGACATCAAAGAAGATGGCCTGGTGGACGATGTGATCGGTCCGAATGCGTTTAAGCCGAGGATGCCCGTTTACGAACCGGGCCAGAAGGAAGCGATTGACGCCCTGCAGGCGCGGATTGCCGCCGCCAAAGCGGATCTGGACCACCGGGCGGAGGCGCTCGGGGAACAACAGGGGCAGTGGGAAAAGGACCAGTTGGCACGCTATCAGGCCGGCGACCTGGCCTGGAAATACCCCATTCCGGTGGACGTCTCCGCACGCAGCGCCACCTTGACGGTGCAAAAGGAAGAGATCATGGAGGACCCCCAAACGCCGTCCTCCTCGCGTTCCTTGGGGCCCGGCATGGTCAGCGTCACCGGGGATAATCCCGACAACGAAACCTACAACGTGACCCTTCAGCCGGGCGCCGGGAAGTGGGCCAGCATCGGGATTGAGACGGGCCAGGACGATAGTCTTCCGGGCGCCAACATTGCCAGGGGATCGGAACGTTTCATCGTGACCGAGGTGGATGCCGAACTCTATGGCGCGGGGCAGAAGAGCGCGTCGAAATTGCCGTTCCTTTTCGCAGCCAGCGATGTGCCTCCCATCGCCGGTCTCTCCCCCATATCCGCGATCGACGGCGATTCCAAGACCGGTTGGGGCCTGGTCGGCGGACCGCGCGGGCGGGGGTCGATGCTCATGCTGCGGTTCGCTCAGCCGGTGACTACGGATGCCGAGAGCAGAATCGTCGTCCACATTCACCAGGATTCGGATTACCGAAGGGCCACTATCGGCCGCTTCCGCATGGCATTGGCATCGAACGATTACGCCTGGCCGGGAAATGGGCGCGCGCGCGGCGGTCGTGGGGGCGTGGCGGATAGAGCCGCCGAAGCTCAGGCGGCAGCGGCGGTTCAGGAGGCCAAAGACAAGGCTGCCGGCAAGGCCCCCGATGCAGCAGCATCCAGCGGGGCTGCCGCTGCGCCGCCATCCGCGCCGAATGCCTACCGGAGGCCGGTTGCCGCCGCCAATGCGCCGGCCGCCAGGGTCGCCGCGGCTTCGTTAACTTACGATGGAATGCCCGGCGACCTGGCGGCGGCGCTGGCCCTTACGCCGGAAAAGCGGTCGGAAGATCAGAAGAAGGTTACGCTCGATTATTTTGAATACTCGAATCCACAGTTGCTGCCCGCGCGCATCGAACTCGCCAAACTCGAAGCCAAGAGTCTGATTCTGGCGTCGCAAGTGCCTGAGGTCATGCTCACGGAGTCGGTGGAACCGAAAGAGGTTCGCATTCTTCCGCATGGCAACTGGATGGATGACACGGGCGATATTGTGCAGCCCGCCATTCCGGAGTTTCTCGGAAAACTGGACACCGGCGGCAAGCGCGCCACGCGGATGGATCTGGCCAATTGGCTGGTATCGGATTCCAATCCGCTGACGGCGCGGGCCTTCGTGAACCGCATGTGGCGCGAACTGTTCGGAATCGGGATCTCGAAGAATCTGGAAGACCTGGGGTCGCAAGGCGAGGCTCCGGTACATCCCGACCTGCTCGACTGGCTGGCCTCCGAGTTCATGAAACCCGAATTTCAGGCCGCCGGCGCGCACCAGTGGGATGTGAAACATTTGCTGCGCACCATCGTCATGAGTTCCACGTATCGTCAGTCTTCGCTTTCCACGCCGCAGCTCGATGAGCGCGATCCGGACAATCGCCTGCTCGCGCGGCAGGGCCGTTTTCGCATTGGCGCCGAATCGGTTCACGACACGGCGCTGGAGATTTCCGGTCTGCTGGTCCGGCAGTTCGGCGGCGAGAGCGTGCGGCCGTATGAACCGGAAGGATTTCTGGCGGCGCTCAATTTTCCGAAGCGCGACTGGTCGGCCAGCCGCGGCGGCGACCTGTATCGCCGGTCCATCTACACCCACTGGCAACGGACGTTCCTGCACCCGTCGCTCGCGAACTTCGATGCGCCGACGCGGGAAGAGTGTACCGTCAACCGCGTGAATTCCAACACGCCGCTACAGGCGCTGGACCTGTTGAACGACCCGATCTTCGTGGAGGCGGCCCGGGTATTCGCGGAGGACATTCTGGGCAAGGGTGGGAAGACGCTCGACGGGCAACTGGCGTGGGCCTTCGAACGCAGTCTGGAGAGGAAGCCGGCCGAGTCCGAATTGAAAGTGCTGCGCGATCTCCACCGCAACGCGGCGCTTCATTTCGAAACCGATCGGGCGGGCGCGGCGGGTCTGGTGGCCATCGGCGATTCTCCCGTTCCGAAGAGCATGAAGCCGGCCGATCTTGCCGCTATGACCAGCGTGGCTCGGGTCATTCTGAATCTGCACGAAGCAATTACGAGGGACTAATAGAATGGAACTGGATCCAACCGTAACGACGGCCCTGAAACGGCGCGCCTTTCTCGGACGCGGCATGGCGGGGCTGGGTCTGATCGCTCTGAACTCGCTGATCGATCCGCGGCTTTTCGCGGCCGATGCAACTGACGCCGTTCCCGGCGGGAAGTGGATGGGCGTGGTCAATCCCCGGCACTTTCCTCCCAAGGCGAAACGCGTCATCTATCTTTACCAGGCAGGGGGCCCGTCTCACCTGGAGACGTTTGACGATAAGCCCAAGCTGAGAGAAATGCATGGCCAGGGCATGCCCGAATCGTATACCAAAGGGCAGCAGATCGCTCAATTGCAGGGGAAGGCTCTCAATTGCTTCGGGCCGCAATTCGGGTTCGCTACCTTCGGCAAGTCCGAACAGCGCATCTGTGAACTGTTCCCGCACATCGGCAGCGTCGCGGATGACGTTTGCATTATCCGTTCGATGTGGTCCGAACAGATCAATCACGACACCGCGCACATGTTTTTGAATACCGGATCGATCATCGCCGGCCGGCCCAGCATGGGATCGTGGCTGCTTTACGGCCTGGGCGCCGATACCGACAACCTTCCGGGATTCGTGGTGATGCTGTCGGCCGGACGCGGCGGCCAGATGCAGCCGATTTCCTCGCGGCAGTGGTCGGCCGGATTTCTGCCGAGCAAGTTCCAGGGCGTGAAGCTCAACTCCTTTGGGAATCCGGTGCTCTATCTGGATAATCCGGAGGGGATCGACTGTGCGCTGCAGCGGCAGTCGATCGACGCCATCGATGCGCTGGACCGCGACCGCTTCAAAGCCGTGGAAGACCAGGAAATACTCACGCGCATTTCGCAGTATGAAATGGCTTTCAAGATGCAAACCAGCGTTCCGGATCTGGTCGATATGAGCAAGGAACCGCCGGGCGTGCTGGAGGCCTACGGCGCCAAGCCGGGGGATGGGTCGTTTGCCTCGAATTGCCTGCTTGCCAGACGCCTCGCCGAGCGCGGTGTGCGCTTCATTCAGCTTTATCACCGCGATTGGGATCACCATTCCGCCGTCAAAGCCGGCGTGCAATTCAAGTCTGAGGAAGTAGACCGCCCGACCGCGGCGCTGATTAGCGATCTGAAACAACGCGGCATGCTGGACGACACGCTGGTAGTGTTCGGCGGCGAATTCGGGCGGACGCCCATGTCGCAGGGCGGCGATGGACGCGATCACCACATCAAGACGTTCTCCTACATGCTGGCGGGCGGCGGAATCAAGCCCGGCCTGAGCTACGGCAAGAGCGATGAACTTGGCTATGCCGCGGTGGAGAACCCGGTCAGCATTCACGATTTCCATGCGACCATGCTGCGCGTGCTGGGAATCGATCACAGGCAGTTGACGGTGAAGTACTCCGGTTTGGATGCGCGGCTATCCGGAGTTGGGGAGCAAGGCAAGGTGGTCACGGACATTCTGGTGTAGCGACAGGACTATATGTTATGCAAACTACACGACGCACGTTTCTCTCGGCCATGGGCGCCCCTATGATTCTGGGCGCGCAGGACAAGGCGGGAACCAAAGCTCCGGTCATCGGTGAGGGCGCCTGGAAATACGAATGGATCGGGGACTGGGGCGAGCTTCCCTCCAACATCAAGTGGGGCAACACCCATAACGTGGTGGAAGACGCCCAAGGCAACATTTACGTACACCACACGGTATACGCCGATAGCGAAAGCGCGGATTCCATGGTGGTGTTCGACCGCGACGGCAAGTTTGTACGTTCGTGGGGCAAGGAATTCCGCGGCGTCGCTCACGGCATGTGGCTTCGCAAAGAGGGGAGCGAGGAGTTTCTCTACCTGACGGTCAACGCCGCCAATCCCAGGATGCAGCCGCAGCCCGATCTGCCTGCCACCGTCCTGAAAACCACGCTCAAGGGCGAGATTGTCTGGAAGGTTCACGGTCCGCCCGATATTGACGCCTATCACGCTGGATCGAACGGCGTCACGCCGCCCTACAATCCCACCAACATTGCCATCGCGCCCAACGGGGATGCGTACGTGGCCGACGGATACGGCTCTTACTACATCAATCATTACAACAGCAAGGGCGAATACCTCAATACCTTTGGCGGGCGCGGCTCCGATCCCGGCCTGCTGCGGGAACCGCACGGAATCTGGATGGATATGCGCACGGGCAGCCCCATCCTTACCGTCGCCGACCGCCGCAACAACCGGCTGCAGCGGTTCACTCCGGATGGCAAGCACATCGACTTCATCGGCGGCTTCCGCCTGCCTTGCCATTTTTATGAGCGGAACGGAACCGTTGTCATCCCCGATCTGCAGGGGCGCGTGACCCTCATCGACAAGAGCAACCAGGTCATTCTGCATCTGGGCGATTCGAACCCGGCCTCAGCGGGAGGGCCGATCCGCTCTTCGAAGACGCGGGATGTCTTCACCGCCGGCCAGTTCATCTGCCCACATGGCGCGTGCTTCGACCATGAGGGCAACATCTTCGTCGTGGAGTGGGTCGAGATCGGCCGCGTGACCAAGCTGCGCAAGGTGTGAGTGGCATTACATCTCCGCAATTTCATCGCCGCCCGCGATGAGTTCTGGCGGCGCTGCTCAGCGGGACAGGCCATCGTTTTTTGTGGCCTGTCATTTTGGTGGCCTGTCAACGCCTTCGCTGTGCGGCAACCCGCCTTTGGATGCGGCTCTGCTGCCCAGTGGGGCAGGCGATTCGCCTGCCGGCCCTCCGGGTGCCGGCCCTCCGGGTTGCGCGATCCTTTGAGCGGCGCTAGCATATTGGCCGGCCCCAAGCGCGCCGGGAAACCGAGGAAGACGCGCGGCCAGCTATTAAATAGGAGAAGACCGGATGAACGCGAATGGTCTACCTCGTACCGTTGCACTGCTGGTTGTCATACCAATGGCGCTGACCGCTCAGTTGCAGCAGCGCCCCGATAGACTGACGCTCCAGAATTGGGCGGCTCCATTGTATTGGCAGCCGACCCAAGCCGAGCGGGAGGCGTCCAGCCCGCAAGCGGCGACAACAACGGCCGCTTTGCCATTGGGCACGAATGCGTTAGTGTTTGTGGCCATGACCCCGTGTCGCATCGCGGACACCATAGCCGCACAGGGTCTTGCGGGGGCATTTGGGCCGCCGAGCCTGATCGGAGGCGCGACGGGCCGGACCTTCCCCATCCAGTCCAACACCACTTGTCCGGTTCCGTCGGTCGCCCAGGCCTATTCGTTCAACATTTCGGTGGTCCCGCCGGCGGCTGGCGGTTACATCACTGCCTACCCGACGGGGCAGACTCTGCCCCTCGCCGCGACCCTGATCTGGGCGCAAGCTCTTTTGGTGAGTAACGCGGCTGTCGTGCCGGCCGGACTCAGCGGCTCGGTGGACGTGTATGCCAGCGCGAACACCGACCTTGTCATTGACATTAACGGGTATTACACCACTGCTCCAGCCGGTCCGCAGGGTCCAGCCGGTCCGACTGGTCCGCAGGGCGCAGCGGGTCCCCAAGGTCCGGCTGGCCCGCAGGGCGCAACGGGTGCCCAAGGTCCGGCCGGTCCGGCTGGTCCTGCCGTATCCAGTGACACGGCTGGCAACACCGCTTTGGGAACTGGAGCTCTGAAGAACAACACCACCGGGTACTCCAACACAGCCAGCGGCGCCGACGCGCTGCTGACCAACACGACTGGGGAATTCAACACGGCCAGCGGTTCTCAGGCGTTGCAGTTCGACACCACCGGGAGCTTCAACACGGCCAGCGGAGCCGCCGCGCTACAGTTCAACACCACCGGGTTCCAAAACACAGCCAGCGGCGACGGCGCTCTTGGGAGCAACACCACCGGAAACAACAACACCGCCAGCGGATTCGGCGCCCTGCCACACAACACCGCCGGGATCTACAACACTGCCAGCGGTCTCAACGCGCTGTTTTCCAATACCAGCGGGAGCAACAACATTGCCATCGGGAACTGGGCCGCATACAGTGTCTCGGGCGTCAACAGCGACAACATTCACATCGGCAGTCAGGGCGCAGCCAGCGACAGCGGAACCATCCGTATCGGAACCCCCGGCACGCACACTTCGTTCTTCGCGGCTGGCGTTCGCGGCGTCACCACGGGAAACAACGACGCCGTCGTCTCCGTCCCGTCACCTTCCGCTACAAGCAACCCTTCAACGACGGCTCCAAGCCGGTCCAGTACGGCCTGGTCGCCGAGGAGGTTGCCGAGGTCTACCCAGACCTGGTCGCCCATTCGGCGGATGGCCAGATTGAGACCGTGAAGTATCAGGTGCTGGATTCGATGCTGCTGAACGAATTGCAGAAGGAGCATCAACAGGTGCAGCAACTCCAGACGAGGATTGCAGCGTTGGAGCAACTGCTCTCCGGCAACGTTCCACCCGCGGCCCCGACCGACCAGTAGACCCGCCGCCGGGATCTTATAGAATAAAACTGAGGTCGGCAATGCCACTTGAACAGGAACTGGCGACTTTTGAGGCAATGAAGCCGGATCTGCTCCGCAACCACGCCGGGAAATTCGTGCTGATAAAGGGCGATCGGTTGATCGACACCTTCGATACGTCGGAAAACGCGTATTCCGAAGGGGTTCAGAGGTTTGGGCAGGAACCGTTCCTGGTAAAGCCGGTTCGCGAAATTGAGGAGATTTACCGCAACCACGCGCTCTACTCTGGCCTGATGAATGCCCATTTTTGATTTTGTGCAGTGGACGCAGCAGCGGGGTGGAACCCTTACCGCCGATGGCCCTTTGATTCCAGTGGAAGTGGGTGTTCCGGCGGCGCTTGAGCAGTGGCTTGCGAGGAATCACCTCCCGATTCCCGCTCCAGTCTCTGGAGTTGCGCTCATAGATACCGGCGCTGGAATGTCGGGCGTTCACGAACCTATCCTTCAGCAATTGAACATCCCCGCCGTCGATTCGATCCAAATCGCCACGCCGAGTGGCGGAGGTCGCGCGTCGGTTTACCAAGCTGGCGTAGCCTTCCCGGCTATCAACGTCACCGGCTATCAGGTACGGGTAGTTGGCAATCAACTGAACTGGACGACTACGGATGGGAGGAGCGTCATCATGCTTTTGGGCAGGGACATCCTCCACCAGTTCCTGATCGTATACAACGGGAGGCGAAACGCTGTCACGTTGGCATTTTGACTACACCCGCCCCCCTCGACAAACCAGCAACCAATTTGCTAAGATGATACTTAGAATTAGTGTGGCAATCTGCCGAAACCTTCCCTCTTCATCGCATTGGCGGCACGACGCCGTCAGCCATCCGCGGAGTATCGGTTAGGAGATCTATGGCTTCCAACGGCTTTTCCCAAGGCGCCCAGGTCGAACACCTGAAGTTCGGGCTGGGAACCGTCATGTCCAGCAGCGAAGAACGCATCGTGATCAAGTTCGACGACCATGGCGAGAAGAAGTTCGTCACCACCATGGTGATCGGTAATTTGAAGAAGAGCGACCGGCAGCCGCCGGCCGAAAAGAAGGGCACCCGCAAGAAGAAAGTCGTGGCGATTGCAGTGGTGGCGTAAGAACGGGCTATTCGAGGAACGATTCTTTTGAACGCACTTCAGAAACGCATGTTTGAAGAGGCCCGGAAGCGCAATCCGGACCTTAAGATGCCGGCCGTAAAACCTACACCGGAGTGGACCGAAGCGGACCTCGCCCTGATCAAGCAGGGCGTAGGCGACAAGGGTGGCAGGCCCGACCGCGCCTCATCCGGTTCCGGCGAGGGCGGGTCCGAGGCGCCCACCGGTGAGCAAACCGGCGCCGTGGTGACCTATTTCGAGGCCAAGGGCTTCGGTTTCCTGCGGCCCGACGACGGCGGAAGGGACATTTTCTTCCATGTCTCGCGGCTCGTGGAAGGCTTGGCCACGGATCTGCGGCCGGGCACCAAGGTGGCCTATGAGTTGGGCATGGACCGCACCGGCAAGATGGCCGCCAGCAGCGTCCGCATCCCGTCTCCTACTCCTCCGACGCAATAAACCGCTATACTGGTAGATTCCTGGATCCCGCGCTCGGCCCCGCGCCTGGGCGCACCGTTTTCAATTCATGTTCGACAACCTATCGGAAAAGCTGCAGCGGGTTTTCAAGAGCCTGCGCGGCGAAGGAAGACTATCGGCCGAAAACATGGAAGTCGCCCTGCGGGAGATCCGCCTGGCGCTGCTCGAAGCCGACGTCAACTTTAAAGTCGTCAAACAGCTCATCGAGAACATCAAGGTGAAGGCCATGGGCGAGGAGGTGCTCACTGCCCTGTCGCCCTCCCAGCAGGTGGTCAAGATTGTTCACGAAGAGCTGGTCAAGATTCTGGGCAGCCACGAATCCAAGCTGCGCTTCGCCAACGAACCGCCCAGCGTGTTCCTCATTGTGGGGCTGCAAGGCTCGGGCAAGACTACTTCCACCGGCAAGCTGGCGCGCTGGC
>OBLW0100003509.1_pt1 | contig 12187 bp, 9 predicted proteins | sample 1520161 | NCBI WGS metagenome assembly OBLW01 (sample SAMEA3539309, study PRJEB22396) | soil metagenome | biome: tundra; feature: field; material: soil | place: USA | collected 2010-05 | depth 0.15 m
AGCTACTTGAAGTTCCCCTACGCCAAACAATGGGGCGAAGGTTTCTCCATGGATGTGGAAAACCCCAAGGGCGTGTATCGTGCCAACACGCTGGCTCGCATCAACACCTGCGACTATATCGACACGCCGCTGGCGCAGGCCGAACTGGAGGAGTTTCGCGCCAAGTTCGGGCGGCCGGCACAGCTCACCCTGCTCTATCACTGGGCGCGGTTGATCGAGCTGCTCTACAACGCCGAAAACACCGTGCGCTTGCTGGACGACCCTGAGATCATCAGCACGGAGACGCGGGTGAAAGTTACGCCACGGGCTGCGCGCGGCGTAGGCGTCACCGAAGCGCCGCGCGGCACGCTCATCCACGACTACACCACCGATGCCGACGGCATGATCACCAACGTCAACCTGATTGTGGGCACCACCCACAACAACGCTCCCATCAATATGTCGGTCACGCAGGCCGCCAAGAGTTTGATCCATAACGGCGTGTACGACCAGGGAGTGCTGAACACAGTAGAAATGTCGATCCGCGCCTACGATCCATGCTTGTCCTGTGCGACCCACCGGCTGGACGGAAAGCTGTCGGTGAAGCTGGATATCTTCAGCGCGGACGGCAAACTGCTTGACTCGCTTGCCAACTGAGGGCAGCGAGATAGGAGGTAGCCCATGCGGGAGGTCGATCCCGGCGATCTTCCCGAGTTCTGCCGAAAGCCGACCTTGGTGCTCGGCTGTGGGAACATTCTGTTTGGAGATGACGGCTTCGGGTGCGCGGTCGTTGACTATATCGAGTCACATTGCCAAGTGCCCGAAGACGTTTGCTTGCTGGACGTCGGCACGGGCGTGCGCAAGCTGCTGTTCACTCTCTGCCTGAGCTCCGCGCGTCCGCAGCGGTTGCTAGTCCTCGACGCGATCGATGCCGGACGCACGCAAGGCGAGATATTCGAGATCGATCCTGCCGAGATTCCGGCAGTCAAACTCGACGATTTCTCGCTGCACCAGTTGCCCACCTCCAATCTGCTGCGCGAGTTGCAAGAAAGTTGCGGGGTCGAAGTGCGGGTGCTGGCCTGCCAGACAGGGCCACTGCCGGAAGAAATCTCCCAAGGTTTCTCGAAAGCGGTCAGCGAGGCCGTGCCGCAAGCGGCGGAGTGGCTGGTGCGCGAGTATTTTCCCCGCACCACAGCGAGGCGAGGTGACCTATGCCAATGCCAAGCCAGCGCGTAATTTTGTGTCGGAGTTTGAATCTATGAAGCCAGATGTTTCCCTGGTTCGCGACGGCAAGAAGTTCATGTGGGATGGCCGGCCCTACGTTAGCTCGGAGGAAGCCCTCCAGGCGGCGGAGGCGTATCGCAACGACAAGTTCGAGATCTGCTTAGCGGAAGTAGAAGGACAATTTTTGGTCTACACGCGGAGAGTAGTGACCGCAGCTACGGTGATGACGCAATAGCTGCACCTCCGCAAGCAAGGTGATCTATGGCAGTGGAAACCCTTTCGGTTAGCGATCCCACGTTGTTAGCCGACATCCGGCGGTATGGAAAGTTCGACCCTACGGGCTGCTACCAATGCGGGAGTTGCACGCTTACCTGTGATCTGGTCGACGATAGCGCGACCTTTCCCCGCAAGAGCATTCGCTACGCCCTGCTGGGACTAAGACAACCGCTGGTCAAAAGCCTGGACCCGTGGGTCTGTCATGATTGTGGCGACTGCTCGGTTACCTGCCCGCGTCAAGCGGAGCCCAGAATCTCCATGCTCACACTGCGGCGCTTCCTCAGCGCGCAGTACGACTGGACGGGCATCGCCCCCAAGCTGCTGCAGTCCACGGCATGGTACCTGGGCTCGTTAATCTTCGTGGCGGCACTCACCTTCCTGCTGATCCTCGGCTATCACTTGTGGTACGTGAAGATGCCGGCTGCACAGTTTGTCACTACGCCGCTGGGCTTGGAACACATGTTCCCGCTGATGACCTACTACACGCTGACGGTGATCCTGGTTCCACTGCTGTTGTTGCTATCGCGGGTCTTCCGCATCTGGCGGCTCACCATGAATGGAGAACAGCGTGCGCACATTCCATTTTCCAGCTACGTGGCCGAATCCTGGACCTACGTGTACCAGTCGATGACGCATTCCCTGATGCGGAAATGCCCGGACCGAGGCCGGTGGTTCGGCCATTGGTGCCTGGCTTTGGGCACGGTGATGATGCTCGCCATCAAGGTGTTCGGACTGAAGTGGTTTCAAACCGACAGCCTCTACCCCTTTTACAATCCGCAGCGGTGGGTGGGATACCTCGCGACGGGCCTCATCCTCTACGGCATGGGAGAGATTTTCTTAGGCCGGCTGCGGGCACAGAAGGAGATCTACAAAGAAACGCGGTTTCAGGACCTGGTTTTTCCCGTTTTGCTGGTGTTGACCGTGCTCAGCGGTCTGGCGGCAAGCACTTTCCGCTATGCCGGCTTTGGGCTCACCTGCCACTTCTTGTATGCCCTGCACATTGTCATCGCCACGCCCATGCTGTTGGTAGAGATGTCATTTGGAAAGTGGTCTCACATGGTTTATCGACCGCTGGCCCTGTATTTCCTGGCGGTCAGGCAGAGAGCCGGGCGGCAAGCGCCGGCAGCGGAGGTTGTTCCCCATGCCGTCTAAGGATTCCAAGACCCAGCCGGTGGGCGCAGCCCTGGTCGTAGGCGGCGGTATCGGTGGTATGCAGGCCGCCCTGGATCTCGCGGGCGCGGGCATCAAGGTTTATCTGGTCGACTGCAAGCCCGCCATCGGCGGGGTTATGGCGCAGCTCGACAAAACCTTCCCCACCAATGATTGCGCCATGTGCACCATGGCGCCGCGCCTGGTGGAGATCGGACGCCACAAGGACATCCAGATCCTCACCCTGAGCGAGGTGGAAAGCATCACCGGCCAGGCGGGCAATTTCACCGTCCGCATCAAGAAGCAAGCGCGCTATATCGACGAGACGAGGTGCACCGGTTGTGGCACCTGCGTTGCGGAGTGTCCGGTGATACTCCCGTCGGAATTCGACCAGGGGCTGGCAGAGCGCAAGGCGATCTACCGGCCGTTCCCGCAGGCCGTTCCCAACGTCTTCACCATTTCTCGTCGCGGGACCGCCCCCTGCCATAATGCATGCCCCATTCATCAGAGCGGACAAGCTTACGTGGCCCTGATTGCGCAAGGACGCTTTGATGAGGCGCTGCGGGTCATTTTGCGCGACAATCCACTCCCCTCCATATGCGGTCGTGTCTGCACCCACCCCTGCGCCGCCGCCTGTACTCGTGGCACCGTGGACGACCCGGTGAATCTACCGGCGCTGAAACGCTTTGTCACGGACTATTATCCCGACTACAAGCTGCCACAGCCGGTGGTTCCAGATCGTGCGGAGAAAGTTGCCATCATCGGTTCCGGACCGGCAGGACTGGTCTGTGCCTATCAGCTCCGGCAACAAGGCTACCGTCCAACCATCTTCGAGGCGCTCCCGACTGCCGGGGGAATGCTGGCCGTCGGAATCCCGGCGTTCCGCTTGCCGCGCCGATTGCTGAATGCAGAAATAGACAGGCTGCGCGCAATCGGGATCGAGATCAAGCTGAGCACGCCCGTGGGCCGCAGCCTCGCCTTCGACGAGCTGCGCAAGAGTTTTGCCGCCGTTTTCATTGCCATCGGCGCCCACGTTGAACGGAAACTTCGAGTTCCCGGAGAAGACCTGCCCGGCGTGATCGGGGGCATTGACTTCCTGCGCCGAGTCAATCTCGGAAAGGCCGTGACCCCTGGTCAGAAGGTATTAGTCATAGGCGGGGGCAACTCGGCTCTCGACGCGGCGCGCACGGCCCTTCGCAGCGGTGCAGGAGAGGTCACGATCGTTTATCGCCGCACCCGCGCAGAGATGCCGGCCGATCAGCGTGAGGTCGAGGATGCGGAGCGCGAAGGCATCAAATTGATGTTTCTCGTTGCACCCAAGGCTTTCAAGGCTGGGCGCGGCGGTCGGGTGGCCGGGCTGGAGTGCCTGAAGATGAAACTGGGCCCGCCCGATGCCAGCGGCCGGCCTGCTCCCGTATCGATTCCCAACTCCGAGTTCGTTCTCCCGTGTGACGCCGTCATCGCCACCATCGGCCAGTCTCCCGATGTGGGCGCTTTAGGAGAGCGCTTGGGCCTTGAGACCACCAAGTGGGGAACCCTGGCAGCCGACCCGCTGACGCTGGAAACCGGGTTGCCCGGAGTGTTTGCGGGTGGCGACTGTGTAACCGGTCCTGACGTGGTGATCCATGCCCAGCTGGCCGGCAAGAAAGCTGCAATCTCCATCGACCGCTGGCTCAATCACCAGGACCTGCGCGGCGGACGCGAGTTGGAAGGGCCCTATCACACCGAATACGAAGTGGACACGCAGGGTGTGCTGATGCAGCGCCAGATACCAGTGCCATCCCTTGACCCTGCGACACGTGGAAAAACGTTTGCCGAGGTCCACGTGGGCTACACGGCGGAAGAAGCCATTGCCGAGGCCAAACGCTGTCTCGCCTGTGGGATCTGCTCCGATTGCCATCTCTGCGAGACCGCCTGTCAGGCGCACGCGATCGACTACTTGCAGCGGGAAGAGAAGATCGAACTCCAGGTGGGAGCGGTCGTCCTCGCTCCCGGCTATGAGGTCTTCGATGCGCGGTTGAAAAAGGACCTTGGCTATGGACGCTTTCCCAATGTGATCACGGCGCTGGAGTTCGAGCGGGTGCTGTCGGCGTCAGGGCCCTATTCTGGCCACGTACTGCGTCCTCATGATGGCAAGGAACCGAAGCGCATTGCGTTCTTGCAGTGTGTCGGGTCGCGAGATTTCGAACATGACTACTGCTCCTCGGTCTGCTGTATGTATGCCACCAAGGAGGCGATCATCGCCAAGGAGCATCTCGGCGAGGGGCTGCAGTGCGACATCTTTTTCATGGACCTTCGCGCCTACAGCAAGGGCTTCGAACAGTACTACCGCAGGGCGCAAGAGCTGGGCGTGCGCTACTTCCGTTCCCGTGTGCCGAGCGTGGAGGAAGTTCCCGAGACCCGGAACCTGGTGGTGAAGTATCTCGGCGAGAACGACAAGAAGCTCTCCCAGGAATACGACTTGGTTGTCCTGTCGGTAGGCATGCAGCCGCCGAAAGATGTCAAGGTGCTGGCCGAACGCTTCGGCGTGGCGCTCAACGCCTTCAACTTCTGTGAGACTTCGCCCTTCCAGCCGGCAGAGTCGTCGCGCGAAGGAATCTTCGTGGCCGGCCCATTCGCCGAGCCCAAGGATATTCCGGAAACGGTCATGCAGGCCTCAGCGTCGGCGGCGCAGGTGCTCACATACCTGAGCCAAGCCCGCGGCTCGCTGATTACGCAGAAGGTCTATCCGCCTGAAAAGGACGTAGCTGGACAGGAGCCTCGCGTCGGCGTCTTTGTCTGCCACTGCGGGACAAATATCGGCGGGGTGGTCGACGTCCCCGCCGTGGTGGAGTACTCCAAGACTTTGGCCAACGTGGTGTACGCGGAGAACAATCTCTACACCTGCTCCAACGATACCCAGGATCTGATCAAGCAAAAGATCATCGAGCATGACTTGAATCGCGTGGTGGTTGCCTCCTGCACGCCCAGGACCCACGAACCTTTATTCCGGAATACCCTGCGCGAGACGGGACTGAACCCCTACCTCTTTGAGATGGCGAATATCCGCGACCAGTGTTCCTGGGTGCACATGCACGAGCCGGAGAAAGCCACAGAAAAGTCCAAAGACCTGGTGAGGATGGCGGTCGCCAAGGCCCGGCTGCTGCAGCCCCTCACCCGGCGCTCGGTCAGGGTCAACAAGTCTGGCCTGGTTATCGGTGGCGGGATCGCCGGCATGACCGCTGCGCTGGCGCTGGCCGAGCAGGGCTTCGATGCTTACCTGGTGGAAAAAGAGGATGAGCTGGGCGGGAACTTGCGGCATATCCACTACGTGCTCGCCGGCGAGGACCCCCAGGACGAGCTGAGGCGCGTGCGCGAGCAAGTCCGGCAGAACGGCCGCATTCATCTCTTCACCGGGGCGACTATTGAAGGCATTGACGGCAACGTTGGCGAATTCAAGACGAAGATTTCAGCCAAAGGCGCAACTTCGGAGATCGCACACGGGACCGTCATCGTTGCCACCGGCGCCAAGCAGTACGAGCCGAAAGAGTACCTGTATGGGCAGGATGACAAGGTACTGACGCAGCGGGAGCTGGAGCAACGTCTGGCTGCGGGAGACGGCTTCCTCGCGACTAACGGGAAGCCAGCGCCAAAGACGGTGGTCATGATCCAGTGCGTGGGCTCGCGGGACGAGGGGCGGCCCTACTGCTCGCGCGTGTGCTGCACCGTGGCAATCAAGAACGCTCTCATGATCAAGGCGCTGTTCCCAGGGACAAATGTCTACATTCTCTACCGGGACATCAGGACGTATGGCTTCAAGGAGAGCTCCTACACCGAGGCGCGGAAAAAGGGCGTCATGTTTGTGCGCTACGAGGAAGACCGCAAGCCCGAGGTATCACGGAACCCCCATGCACTTCAGGTCACCGTCTTCGACCAAACCCTGGGTATGCCAATGTTGATTTCTGCCGACCTAGTGGTCCTGTCGGCGGGCATTGATCCGAACGAAGGCAATAAGGAGGTCGCGCAGTTCCTGAAGGTCCCGTTGAACAGTGAAGGATTTTTCCTCGAAGCTCACATGAAACTGCGCCCCGTAGACTTCATGACCGACGGCGTGTTTCTCTGCGGACTGGCGCACTCGCCCAAGACCATCGATGAATCCATCCTGCAGGCCCAGGCGGCGGCCGCCAGGGCCGCCACCATCCTGGCTCAGGACAGCCTGGAGATGGAGGCCAACATTTCCCAGGTAGTGGACGAGAACTGCGATGGCTGCGCCTACTGCGTGGACACCTGTCCGTTCAAGTCGATCACCCTGGTCGAGTACATGTGGCAGGGGTCGATTAAGAAAATCGTCGAGACCAACGAGAGCACCTGCAAAGGCTGCGGATGCTGCCAGGCGACCTGTCCCAAGAACGGCATACTGGTGCGGGGATTTACCCTCGATCAAATCAGGGCCCAGATTGAGGCAGCCCTGGAGGTGGCGTGATGGAAGATAACTTTCAACCTTTGATCCTCGCTTTCTGTTGCAACTGGTGCTCCTATGCCGGCGCCGATTTGGCTGGTGTTTCGCGCATCCAGTACCCGCCCAGCCTCCGCATGATTCGCGTGATGTGCTCGGGCATGGTCCATCCCAACCTGGTGATCGAGGCGCTGACCAAGGGCGCCGACGGCGTCCTCATGTGCGGCTGTCATCCCGGCGACTGCCACTACCAGGACGGCAACATGAAGGCTGAGAAAAGAGCGGACGCTCTCCGCTTGATGCTGGCCGATTTCGGACTCGAAGAAGAGCGCTTTCACCTGGAATGGGTTTCGGCGGCAGAAGGCCCAAGATTCGCCCAAGTTGTAAGCAGCTTCACCGAGCAAGTTCAGAAGCTCGGCCCCAGCCCGTACAAGTCATAAGAACTCGTTCGTCCTCAACATCAACTTGAGGCACCAACTTTCGACCGCCTGTCGTAACGCGCCAGCGCAGCGGGTTCACTGCTCACAGTAAGAAGTGATCAAGCTCACTGCGTCCTTGTTTATAGGGTCCATACTGGAATTGTTTAAGGCTGCCTGCAGCCCGGCATGGGAACAAAGCCCGTGCCGTTTGCGAAGGCCATTGGCGAGTTCTTTCCGCGGCTTGCTTTGGTACTCGCGGCTGGCAGCATGTCCACATCGGAGGTGTCAGCAATGCCGACCGTCATGGAACCGAAAACCAACGAGGATGCAAAAGCGCAACCCGTCCCCCCCGTCTCCAACGAACCCGAGCTGTTTGCCGCGGAAGTCGCGATGGAAGGCAAGGGCTCCGGCTTCATGCCGATAGTGTTGATTGCGGGATTGATCCTGGTGGTTGGTGGAACCATTTTCTACTTTGTGAAAGGCGCGCGCGACGTTCTTACCGTACCGCTCGCGACCAGCACGGTCACCAGGATATTGGACCAGCAGGGCCCGGCGACCATCCGTTTCAGCACCGGGATCGTAGTCTCCACCGTCAACGAGAAGCCGCAGGATCCGCACTACAAGCTGCTGGCCAAGACCGGCGTCATTGTGACCAAACCGAAGGCAAAGGGTTCCAGTTCGTTACTCGTCGCCCTGACGCCTGCGGGCGAGAAGTTGCTGAGCACCATCAAGGGTGTGCAGAAGGCCAGCAACAATGACGGGACGGTGACGTATGTGGTTCCCTTGGCTGACCGCAAGCTGGTGGACGTGTCCAACGTCACCATGATCAAGCCGCATCTGGCGCGGGTGGAATATAGCTGGAAGTGGGACCCCAATCGCTTGGGAATCGAGTTTGACGCCTCCGGCAGCCTGGTAAAGAGCTTTTCCGGTTGGGACCGCGCTACTCTCATCAAGACCTACGGCGCCGATTTTTACGGCGCGCCACCAACCAAGGCCGGCATTGTTCTGATGGAATCAGATAACGGCACCTGGAAGCCCTACGTGGAGTAGTGTGCGACGGAACGTTCGTGCAGGGAGGGGGTATCCCCCTCCCTTTCTTTATTCCTTACGTCGGCGAGCGCAGTGACTCAGTAAGGCACGAAGCGCAGCCACAGCAGACCGATTGCCAGCGTGATCAGGCTCACTGGCACACCGATTTTCATGTACTCCACGAAGCTGATGTGAGCTTCAGTTCGGGCTTTTTCCACCACGATAATATTGGCGACCGAGCCGGTGATGGTCAGATTACCCGCCAGCGTGCTGGACATTGCCAGCAGGAGCCATGCACTGCGCGCATCGTGAAACTGCGGCACCAACCCCTTCAACAACATCACGGTCGGCACGTTGCTGACGATGTTCGACAGCAACGTCACGACCGCCGCGAAGATCACAGGGTTGTGCAAGTTCAGGCGCTCGGCAGTTGTGAGCAGTTCCTGGGTAATTCCGGCTTGTTCGGCGCCGCCAAGAATCAAGAACAGACCCAGAAACAGCACCAGCAGCGACCAATCGACATCGCCGTAGATCGCTTTTGGCTCGCGGTGGCGCTGCACCAGTAACAATGCTCCCCCCGCGGCGGCGACCAGTGGCGGCGAAAATCCCAACAGAAACCCGGCCAATACAGCGAGCGTCACCGTCAGCGGCCATGCCAGATCGGTATCGGGTGCTTGGTTCTGTACCGCTGTTTGGGCAGGCAACGGGCGCGGGTCTGTGGTATCGCTCCGCAGGTGGATCCAGTGAAGCAGCGCCCAATCCACGAACAGGCCAATGAGCGCCACGGGTCCAAGGTGTGCCACGAAGTCGCGGTAGGAAATGCCTGACACCGACCCGATCAGGATGTTTTGCGGATTGCCGGTGATGGTGGCTGCGCTGCCGATGTTGGAAGCCGTCGCCAGCCCGAGCAGGTAAGGCAGTGGATGCAGCTTCATGCGTTTGCAAATGCCCAGAATCAGCGGAGCCATCACCAGGCATACCACGTCATTCACCAGAAACGCCGACAAGACGCCGCCGGTAAAGATGACGCCCGGCAGAAGGTGTTGCGGCGAGAGATGCTCGATCACCAGATGCGCAACCCACTGGAAAAAACCGGCCAGGTGCAGGCTGGCGACAATCAGCATCATGGAGAAGAGCAACACCAGGGTCGAAAAATCGATGCTGGCGATGGCCTGCGCGGGCGTAAAAACACCGAAGACAAACATGAGCACCGCGCCAATGACCGCCATCGCCGGCCGGTCGATCTTGGTGCCCGGCAGGCGGCCCACCGCGAACACGAAGTAGCTCACCAGGAAGATCGCCCAGGCGATGATCATGTGTTCATGCGTGAGCGCCCGCGCAATTGACGCGATCATTCGGCTGTGGTCCTCATTAATCGTTCAATCGTGGTGGCCTTGGCGGCAGGTGTGCTCTCAGGCAAAGGGGAAGCGGCGGCGCGATTGTGGTTTCGGTTGACAATTTCTCGGCGAGCGATCACTCTCATGCCGCCAACGCTAAAAACTTTATAACAGAAAGAAGGCGTCCTATGACTCGCATCGCGGTCGTCGTCTTGCACTCGCTGCTTTTCTCTTTGATGCTTGTGGCGCAACCGCAGCAATCGCCAGGCGCTCAGCAGAAGAGCACTTCCTCCGTGATCGCCATCGCTGATCAGGACGACGGAAAGGATATCGACCTTCCCGCCCGTGACACCCTGGTGGTCCGTCTGGAGAGCAATCCGTCAACTGGTTACAGTTGGGCGATAAAAGGCGATCCCTCGCCTCTCAAACTGGTGAAGAGTTCTACGAAGAAAACCGGTCAAAACGGCCATGCCGTAGGCGCGCCGGTCACGCAGGAGTTCAGGCTGACTGCCGTTTCCGCGGGGATAGCATCGCTTAGCTTGGAATACCGCCGGCCATGGGAACACAACGTGGCTCCGGCGAAGACGTTCCAAGTCAGAGTGAATGCGCACTGAAGCCGGAGCGGGCATGGCCAGTGGCCGACGCCGGCCATTTCGGAGGCCTGGAGTCGGTTTTTCCCGATGTTCGCGCGTCACAAACGAGTGTGACTTTGGTCGTTGCCGATCCCCGGGAAAGAGTTAGAATAGAGTTGGAATTGAAAATGATTTTCAACTTCATATTCGGCCGTCATAAGAAACAGCCTAAGCGCCAGGCCAGCGCCCTCGCCGATCTGCACGTCGGAGAGAAAGCCATTCTCGCCGAGTTAGAACTCTCTCCCCCAGTAGCGGAACATCTCATGAACCTGGGTTTCGTGCCCGGCCTGGAAGTCACGGTCGCGCGTAGCAGCCCGGGTGGAGATCCCCGAGTGTACCGGGTGGAAGGCACCGAAGTTGCCATGCGCCGCGACCTGTCACGCCACATCCACGTGGAACTGGCCGGAGCCCCTGTGTTTGGGGACTAACGCATGGGCGCCTCGACAATGAGTTGCCATGCGGTAGTGCGGCCCAGGGATGAATCCCTCAGCACGTCGTATCGCACGGTCGCTGTCGTCGGCCCTCCCAACTCCGGCAAGACCACGCTCTTCAACCGGCTCACCCGTCTGCGACAGAAAGTCGGCAATTTCCCTGGCGTCACGGTCGAACACCACACGGGATACGTGCGCGACTCGGAAGGCCATGAGGTCGCGCTGATCGATCTGCCCGGCGTCTACAGTCTGACTCCCAAATCTGAAGATGAGAAGGTGGCGGTTGATGTCTTGACCGGACAGATGCCGGGAACGCCGCGCCCGGACGCGATCATCGTGGTTTTGAATTCCACCAACCTGCATAGCCATCTGGTATTGGCGGGCCGCGTCATCGCGCTGGGCTTGCCGACGCTGGTGTTGCTGAACATGGCCGACGAACTGCGTAAGCAGGGCGGCCATGTGGACGTGCTGTCGTTAGCGCGCCAGTTGGGTACGCCAGTTGCGCTGGTCAGCGCCACTACAGGCGAAGGCATTGTCGCGGTGCAGAATTTTCTATCCTCGGCGGCAGCCAGCCCCGAGCCCTTGGAACTGCCCGTAGTCGGAAGCACGCGCGGTTATCGCGAGTGGGCAGTGAAGGTCGGCACGAATGCCAAGTACCACCGTCCGGCAACTCCGGTTTGGACGCAACGGCTTGACTCCATATTCCTGCACCGCACCTGGGGGGCGGTTATCTTTGGCGTGGTCGTCATTGGTGTCTTTCAGACGATCTTCGCGATTGGCCAGCCGCTCTCGAACCTGCTGCAGCATTTCCTCGATGTCAGCGGCTTGCAGATCGGAAATCATCTGCCGCACGGGATGTTCAGCTCGCTGATCGTGAACGGCGTGTGGAAGGGAACCGGTTCGGTGCTGGTGTTCCTGCCGCAGATTCTGCTGCTGTTCTTGGTCATCGGAATTCTCGAGGACTCCGGATATCTTTCGCGCGCCGCGGTCATCGCCGACCGCACCATGTCGCGGGTTGGTCTGAATGGCAAGAGTTTCATACCGCTGCTATCGGCTTATGCCTGCGCGGTGCCGGCCATCATGGCGACGCGCACCATCGAAAACAAGCGCGATCGCATTGCAACTATTCTGATCGCGCCGTTCATGACCTGCTCGGCGCGCCTTCCGGTTTACACCATGGTGATCGCGGCGTTCCTGCCCAACCGGCCGGTGCTCGGTGTCTTCCTGGGAACGCGAGCGCTGGCGATGCTGGGGCTGTACGTTCTCGGGTTCCTGA
>OBLW0100003510.1_pt1 | contig 12185 bp, 10 predicted proteins | sample 1520161 | NCBI WGS metagenome assembly OBLW01 (sample SAMEA3539309, study PRJEB22396) | soil metagenome | biome: tundra; feature: field; material: soil | place: USA | collected 2010-05 | depth 0.15 m
CCGCCGCGCGAGCTGCCGCCACGCGAGCTGCGGCCACCTGACGAGCGGGCGGGCCGGCCGACCGCGGCCGGCCGGGTCTCGGCCGGCGGCGGCGGGGGCACCGGGATGCCCGACGTTGCGATCTCCCGGACAGCGTCGTGGCCCGACTGCACCCTATGGCTGGTGGGAGTGACCCCGGCGGCGTCGTGCATTCGCGCCACCTCACGGACCTGTCCCGGGTCGACCAGCGCCAGCACCGTGCCTGATGCGCCCGCGCGCGCGGTCCGGCCGGAGCGGTGCAGGTAGTCCTTGTGATCGTTCGGCGGATCGAAGTGCACGACCAGGCCCACGTCGTCGATATGCAGGCCGCGCGCAGCGACGTCGGTTGCCACCAGGACCCGGGGATGGCCGATGGTGAAGGCGCCCAGGGCACGCTGCCGCTGGTTCTGGTTCAGGTTGCCGTGGATCGCGGCGGCCGGGACACCGGCCCGGGTCAGCTGCTTGGCCAGCCGGGCGGCGCCGTGCTTGGTGCGCACGAAGAACAGGGTCCGGTCGGGACGCGCGGCGATCTCGGCCGCGATGGTCACCTTGTCCTCGGCCGGCATGATGAACACGCGATGATCCGCTGCGACACCCTCTTCGGCGGTGGCGGCCACCGCGTGCAGCGCGGGGTCCTTCAGGTACCCGGTCACCAGGCGGTCCACGTCACGGTCCAGCGTGGCCGAGAACAGCATCCGCTGACCGTTGGACGGCGTCTCGTCGAGGATGCGGCTGACGGCAGGCAGGAAGCCGAGGTCGGCCATGTGGTCCGCCTCGTCAATCACGGTGATCTCGATCTGAGCCAGGGTGCAGGCATGACGGTCGAGCAGGTCGATCAGCCGGCCAGGCGTGGCGACCACGATGTCAACACCGCGGCGCAGCCTGTCGATCTGCCTGCCCAGTGGCGCGCCCCCGTAGACCGTGGTGACGGTCACGCCGATCGACTGGCCGAGCGGCGTCAGCACGTCGGCGACCTGCTGGGCGAGTTCCCGGGTGGGGACCAGCACGAGCCCGCGCGGGGCCTTCTCCCGCCTCGGGCCGCCGGCCCCGGCCAGCCGGGACAGCATGGGCAGGCCGAACGCGAGGGTCTTGCCGGATCCCGTCTGCGCGCGGCCGAGCACGTCCCGGCCGGCCAGCGCATCCGGCAATGCCCGGGCCTGGATGGCGAACGGCGCGTCAATCCCGCGCTGGGCGAGCGCGCTGACCAAGGGGCCCGGGATGCCAAGCTCCCGGAAAGTAGTTTCGGCCGGGGCCGGCACGCTGAGCGCGGCCGTCAGCGCCTGGTCCAGGGCGGAACGGACAACGGCCGGGCGGGCGGCGGAGCGCTTCGGGCTGCCACGGCCGGCCTGGCTGCGGCGCCCGGGAGCGTTCCTCCGGCCAGCGCTGGGACCGCCGTATCCTCGGCGGGCCGGGTCGCGGCGGGTTGCGTTCTGCGGCAAGGGTGAACTCCATCCGTGCTTCGTGGGCCGCGTCGTGATGGGAGGCGTCGACGACAGCGGCGAACTGGAACTCACCGAGAAGCGGACTGCTCACACATGCGACCGCGCGGGCTTCTCGCCCGCGGGAGTGGCGGCAAGTCTGCCCGCCATGTGCCACAACCCTACCAGCGCCCCCCTTGTTCCCCCGGGACGGCAGGGATCCTGGCGCCGGGCGGGGCAGGCCTCACTCGTCGCGCTTCTCGAAGTGGCTGATGGCAATGAGCCCGGCGATGAACGCGACGACCATGGCTATCAGCAGGCCGAGCTCGGCCGAGCTGATCGTCGCCTGGTTGCTCAGCAGGAACAGGATCCGCCTGATCACGGCGACCAGGCCGACGATGATGAACGGCTGGGCGACGAGCCGGTGCGCCTGCAGCGACAGCACGACCGTGTGCACGATCTCCACCAGGATCAGCACCAGGAGCACCCGGTCCAGCAGGTTGATGGCCGCGAAGGAAACGGACTGATGCACCGCGTCAACGGTGAAGCTGATCACCCCGGAGATGATCAATGTCGCGGCCAGGACGATCAGCACGACGCCCACCGCGATGGTGAGGAAGTCCTGCGCATGCTCCAGCGCCCAGATCGACCCGTTCACCCCGTGCCGCCGGACCCGCGGCGGCTTGGCCGTCATGTCGCTCTCACTGGCGTCAGGCAAGGGTTCCATGGCTCATTGTCCAGCCTGGACCGGCCGCACGGTCACGCTTCTGGGTTCCCCAGCGCGGCCGCGTAGTCAGGCACGAATGTCTGCATGTCCCGCGGCACGCGCACGTAGCCGCGGGACGCGGGGCGCGGCGGCAGGGACAGCGGCAGCCGCTGAACGTCGTGGTACGGCAAGGTCGTCAGCAGGTGCGCGATCATATTGATCCGCGCCCGCCGCTTGTCGTCGCTGTCGACCACGTGCCACGGGGCCTCCGGGATGTCGGTATGTATGAACATCTCGTCCTTAGCCCTTGAATAATCTTCCCACCGGGTGATCGACTCCAGGTCCATCGGGGAGAGCTTCCAGCGCCGCATGGGATCCTCCAGCCGGGACCGGAACCGGCTTTCCTGCTCTTCGTCGCTGACCGAGAACCAGTATTTTCGCAGCAGGATGCCCTCCTCGACGAGCAGGCGCTCGAAGATGGGGCACTGGTGCAGGAACCGCCCGTACTCCTCTTTGGTGCAGAAGCCCATGACGTGCTCCACCCCGGCCCGGTTGTACCAGCTACGGTCGAATAGGACGATCTGGCCACCGGCTGGCAGGTGCTCAATGAACCGCTGGAAGTACCACTGGGCCTGCTCCCGCTCGGTCGGCGCGGGAAGGGCGGCGATCCGGGCGATGCGGGGGTTCAGGTACTGGGCGACCCGCTTGATCGTGCTTCCCTTGCCCGCCGCGTCACGGCCCTCGAAGATCACCACCACCCTGGCCCGCTCGGTGCGTACCCACTCCTGCACCTTCACCAGCTCGGCCTGCAGCCGGTAGAGCTCCGTCTCGTACAGCTTCTTGGGCAGCCGCTCCGGCCGGCCTGACGTGCTCAACGCGCGCTCCGCGCGCCGCGCCTTCGCCGCGCTGTCCTTGTGCGCCACTTCGCAGCACCCCCTCATGGCCGAGTCAACCACTGGCTCAGGCCGGTGGCGAGCCCTGGTTCCGGCATCCAGGGGATATGCTGCCGCCAGATGGTTGCTTATCGTATGCGATCAATTACGAAACGTGACTGGCGGGCCGTCACCGCGGGCGCCGCGCTGGCCATGGCCGTATCGTCGCTCGCGGCTTTCCCCGCTGGCGGCGTCCAGGCTGCGCCAGCCAGCCAGGCGGCCGGACCGGGGCAGCCAGCGGGGCAGCCAGCCGCCCGGCTGGCCGGCGCCGCGGTGGCCCGGACCGTAGTGAGCTTTACCTTTGACGACGGCGACGCGGACCAGATGGCGGCGGCCAGGGTGCTGCACAAGTACGGGCTGAATGGAACGTTCTACATCATCACGGGCGCGGTCGGGGCGCCCAGGTATGTGACGCTCGCCGACCTGCGCACGCTGGCGGCGGAGGGGGACGAGATCGGCGGCCACACGGTCTCGCATCTCGAATTGCCCCATGTCACCGTCGCAGAGGCCCGCCGCCAGGTGTGCGAGGGGCGGGACACCCTCATCAAGTGGGGATTTCACCCCACCTCATTCGCCTACCCCGGCGGCGTGTACAGCCCAGCAACCGAGGCGATAGTGCGGGAATGCGGCTTCACCAGCGCGCGGACTGTAGCCGGCCTCCGCTCGCCAGGCTGCCCGGCGTGCATCGCGGCGGAGACGATGCCGCCGAAGGACCTCTATGCCATCCGCGTTCCCGGGCAGGTGGACGGCAGCTGGACGCCAGCCACGCTGGAGGGCCTCGTCACCGGTCTCGAACGCCGCGGTGGCGGCTGGCTGCCGCTGGTCTTCCACCATGTCTGCGATACCGCTCACTGCGCCAGCGGGGCGACCCGGCTACCCGTGGTGGACGCCTTCGCGAAATGGCTCGCCGCGCGGCGCGGCCTCGGTACCGTGGTCGAGACCGTCGGCGAGGTCATCGGCGTCCCGATGCGGCCGGTGGTCACGGTGCCCGCGGCGGGGGGGCATGGCGTCACGAATCCGTTGCTGGAAGCCCTCGGCAACCCCGGCGGGGTGAACCCGACCAACGAGGCCCCCACGAAGTCCGCCCCCTTCCCGCTGTGCTGGATGAAGGGCGACTACGGCCAGAACATGGTGTCCTGGCGGCGGATCCGGGGCGGTCACGACAGCCCGTGGGCCGTCCGGGTGACCATGATCAGCCATCGGAGTGGCGCCGCCACGCTGATCCAGCAGTTTGATACCGGCCAGTGCTCGATCCCGGCCGCCGCAGGCCAGTCCTACGATCTGGGCACCTGGTACAAGTCGACCACCACCACACAGTTCTCGGTCTATTACCAGATGCCCGAGGGCCGCTGGCTGTACTGGACGTCCAGTCCCTTCTACCCGGCGACCAGGCAGTGGGCCGACGCGACCTGGACGACACCGCCGCTCCCGTCAGGGGGACGCGGGCTGAGCTTCGGGCTGACCCTGGCCAGCAAGGGCTCGTTGCTCACCGACGAATACCGCATCCGCGCCACCCCGCGCAGCGTGACCAGGGGGATCCTGGACGTCATCGTCCTGGTCCTGCTCGGCGGGGGCGGTGCGGCGGCCGTGGCGCGGGCGCTACGGCGCCGCCGCCGTAGCCGCAGCGCGGACAGCCTCAGCCAGAACGGCGCAGCGGCGAATGGCTGAAGCCCTCGTCCAGCAGCCGGTAGCGAACGGCGAAGGAAGCCGCCTCGAGCCGGGAATGCACGCCGAGCTTGGTGAGCAGTGACTGAACGTGCGTTCGCACAGTGGCGGGCGAGACCCCGAGCTTCCTCGCCATGGCCGCGGTATCCAGCCCCGCCACCAGCAGTGCCAGGCACTCCCGCTCGCGCGGGGTGAGGAACCCGGCGAGCCGGTGCGCGTCGTCCTGGTGCGGCAGCGGCCGCTTCCTGATGCCCTTCGGGACGTCCACCACCACCTCGCCGCGCAGCACCCGCTCAATGGCCTCGGTCAGCGCCGAGACCCCCCGGGTCTTGTGCAGGTACCCGGCGGCCCCGACGTTCAGGGCCCGCCGTACCCCCTCGGTGTCGGGGTCCGCGCTGAGCACCAGGACCTTCGTGCGCTTGCTGACGGCGATCATCTCGGCGATCGCCTCGATGCCGTTGTCCCCGGCGAAGTGCCGGTCTATCAGGCACACATCCGGCTGCATCCGCTGGACGGCGTCGATGGTGTCGGCCACGCTGTCGGCCACGGTGACCTCGTACCCGCGCTGGACCAGCACCGCGGACATCGCGTCGAGGAACACGCTGTGATCATCCCCGACCACCAGGCTGGTCACCGCGCCCGCCCGCTCATCCGGCCGGCGGCGCGGCTGGACTGGCCCGGACCGGAATGACGATCCGTACCCGAGTACCGCCTGCCTCAGGCTCTTGCACCTCGATCCGCCCGCCGCACGACTCGAGCAGTGAGCTCACGACGCCCAGGCCCAGCGAAGCGGTCCCGGGGGGTCCGCTGCCGAATCCTGGGCCGTCGTCGGTTACTTCGATGACCGCCTCCGGACCCTGAGCCCGGCCCTGTTCCTCGCGCACCTCAACCTCGACCCTGCCGTCCGGGCCCGCCGCGCGCGCCGCGTTGTCCACGACGTTGGTCAGCACCCGCCAGAGCAGCGCCGCGCTCGCCTCGACGCCCACGAGAGGCCCGGGAAGCAAGATCACGGCTGCCTCGTGCGCGAACCCGGCCAGCTGCGTCACCTGGCCGGTCAGCGCGCCCAAGTTGATGGCGGCGACATCCTCAACCTCGTGCCTGTCCGGAATCTCGCTGGAGATGATGTCGAGCATCCGGGTCATTTCCATGGAGAGCAGCTCCATCCGGAAGCCCGAATCGTCGGGCAGAACGACATCCCCGCGCACCGCCTCGACCAGGTAGGACAGGGTCGTCATCTGATGCCCGAGATCATGGAGCAGGCCCCGTGCGGCGCCATCCGACCGTCGCCGACCGTAGCTGTGCCGCCGGTCCACTGACGATTTCATCGTGATGCCCCCTTCCCCACCCTGAGTAGCCAGAGCAGCAGGCGGACCGCCCCAGGCCCCATCACCCCCTGTGATCCGGGCGTTCCCCCGGCCCCCTGGCACTGGCCCCCCTGGGCCAGCCCCTGCATGAGGCGCAGTACTCAATTTACGGCATGGGATACCAAACAGATAGTAGTGGGCACGGAGATATACTCACACCACATCGCTCACTAGAGCATCAACGGCACCACAAAGAGCCTAGGGAACTCGGTCAATCGCTGGCGTGTGGGCTAGGCCAGCCACGCCTGGGGGCGCGCTGGGGCCGCCGTGTCACGCCCTAGGCCGGACGCGTGTCCGCGGCGGGGCAGCCCGGCCCGGGCCGGGCGGTGTACGCCTCGGTGAGCACACCGCGGAGCGCCTGTTCACCGAACCGGCTGCCCAGGCGGGCGCGGGCGGCGGTGGTCATCCGGGTGGCGGCCGCCGGCGAGTCGAGCAGGAAACCGATCGCCTCGGCCATCAGTTCAGGCCGCCGCGGCGGCACCAGCAGGCCGGTTTCCCCCGGAACCACCACATCAGCCACGGCGTTGACGGCGGTCGCCACCACCGGCACGCCGCAGACCATGGCCTCCACGACCACCGTCGGCAGGCCCTCGTAGAGGCTGGACAGGGCGAACACGTCGAAGGCCGGAAGCAGTTCCGGCACGTCGGTGCGCTCCCCGGCCAGCACCACGGAGACCTCGGGCATCGCGGCGGCCAGGCCGGCGACGCGCCCGGCAAGCTCGCCTCCCCCAATCCACACGCCAATCAGGCCCGGGCGGCCGAGCCGCCGGAGCGCCGCGAGGAAGTCCTCGGGCGCCTTCTGGTAAGTCAGCCGGCCCACCGTGCCGACCACCGTGGCGTCGGCAGGCAGGCCCAGCGCGACCCTGGCCCGGCGGCGGGCCAGGGGGGCCGCCACGGGGACCTCCACGGCCGGGAACCCGGCCCTGGCTTCGTCCGCCCCGGCCACGACCACACCAATCGTACGTATCCTTTCCGGCGCGATCAGCTCACGCCGGACCGCCTCCACGGCCACGCCGGAGCCGACGCACAGCGCCAGATCGGTAATCCGGCCGAGGCGGCGTTCGATGGCCACGTACGCACGGCGCCGCGGCGCCCGCTGAAACTCGTGGAACGGGAAACCGTGATAGGTGTGCACGATCCTCGGTATCCCAGCGCGGTGCGCGGCCAGCCGCCCCAGGGCGCCGGCCTTGGCGGTGTGCGTATGCGCCACGTCGTACTGCACGTCGCGGAAGATCATGCCGAGCCGCCGCAGAGCCCGGAGGTCATCCCGGGGATCGATCGGCGCCCGCAGCGAGGATTCGACCACGACCTCCAGGCCAGCCTGGGTGGCCTCGTCGAGCAGCCTGCCACCGCTGCCGGTGATGATGGTCATCTGGAAGGCCGCGGAGTTCATGGCCCGGGCGCCGCGCAGGGCATGCAGGCCGGCGCCGCCCTCCAGCCGGGTGATGACCGTCGCGATCCGCATCGCCTCGCGAGCCCCCCGGCTTATCTCAGGCCCCCCCGGGCCTATCTGGAGCGCACCGTGGTCAGCTGACGTGCTCCGGCGGTTTCAGGCCGGCGGCCCGGGCCACCCGGACAGCTTCGAGACGGCTGTGCACGTCCAGCTTGGCAAAAATGTTGCGAGTATGCGTGCGCACGGTATCAGTGGATATGAGCAGGTCCTGGGCTATCTGACGGCCCCGCTTGCCATCCATCATACTGCGCAGGACGTCTCGCTCCCGGGGGCTGAGCCCCTCAAGTGTGTCCTCGTGCTCCTTGGCCCGGGTGACGTCGGCACGCAGTTCGCGGACTATCTCGCCGAGCATGTCGGGCGGGAACCAGGACTTGCCCTGACACACCCCGTGCAGCACGGTCTCGAGTTCGGCCGCGCCCTGCTCCTTGGCCACCCATGCCGCGACCCCGGCCCTGGCCGCTTCCACCGCGTGCCCCAGATTGTGGTCGGAACTGAGCACCACGACGCGTGCTTCCGGCCGTGCGCCCACCAGAGCGCGAAGCACTTCCCCGACGGCCGGGCCCAGCGGCTCAACCTCGATGGTGATGACATCTGGCCGCAGGCCACGGACGATATCGAGAAGGTTCGGATCGGCCGTGGTGCACCGCCCGGCGACCCACAGGTCCATGGCCGTGGACAGGCGCGATGCTAGCGCCTCGGTGACCATCAGGTGATCATCGACCAACAGCAGCCGGACGGGGTTCATAGGTTCACTCTGCACCGTCGACATGACGGCGTCCTCATCCAGATGCATGACAACCGTCTCCCATAAATACGGCGCAAGTCGCGCCCATACCACTGCGCTGGGCGGCGCCGGCGGGACCCGCCAGCCGCGCCACGGAGAGCGCGCGCCGTTCGGCGCCCCCGGGAAGGCGGCCACCCGCGGCCACCTGACTGCTGCCCTGGATGCTACGGGTCGGGCTCTTCCACCGGCCGTTGGACCGCGACAGCCACGCCATGGGTATCGCGTAGATGCCGATGGCCGCGTCTACCAGGCGCAGGAACGGGAAGAAGAATCCGCAGAGCAGCAGGCGGGGCCGCCGCTCGAGCAGTGCCACCACGACCGTCAGTGCGTAGTCGGGCACCACGACGCCAAAGAACACGGTGGAAAGCCGCAGATGAGCGGCCACTGCCGTGTAGACCGGCGCGAACCACGGCCAGTACTGCGCGCCGCCCACCAGCTCCGGCACGCCGAACACCAGCAACAACAGCGGGAGCAGCAGGAACATCAGGCTTGAGGTCACCGTCTCGAAGAGCAGCAGGGCGAGCATGGCGGTGAACAGGTTCGCGCGCGGCGGGTGACGCCGTACCGTCTGCCAGAGGCCGAGCGCCCACCGCTTGGTCTGCCGGACGTAATCATGAAGATTGTCCGGGTCCTGGGTGACGGCGACGGCCGAGAGCGTGAAGCCGACCTTGCCCAGCCGCTTCTGGTACACCTCGAAAGTCATGTTGAAGTCCTCGATCGCCAGGCCGGGCGGGTTCATGTCGATGCGGGGGAGCACCTCGGAGCGGTAGATGCTGGCGAAGCCCGGGACGATGGGCGTCGCGTTGAAGCGCCGTGTCGTCTGGCCGTACTTCAGCACCCGCTGGCCGACGGCGTAGATCCGCTGGCGGTGACCCACCAGCAGGTTCCCGACCGGCGACAGCTTGCGGTCGGTGTCGGTCTTGACGCAGCCCGCCACCGCGACCACGTCAGGAGTATCGAATATCGGCAGCGCCGCGTCGAAGTAGCCGGGCTGCACCCGGGTGTCCGCGTCCAGCAGCATGACCGCGCGGAAACGGTCGAGCAGCCCGAAGCGCTGGATCGCCTCCTGCAGCGCGCCCGCCTTGCCGAGGTTCTCCTTCGTCTCGATCACGTTCGCGCCGGTCCGCCTGGCGACCTCTACCGTGCGGTCAGTTGAGCCATCGGAGACCACATGGACGCTGGCCAGCGGCACCAGTTCCATGATGGCGGCCAGGGTCTGGTCAATGACCAGTTCCTCATTGTGGGCCGCGATGAGGACCGCGACATCCCGCACGGTCATCGTCTGGGCCATGGCCGGGGCGACGGGCTGGGCCAGGGCCGGGGGGAGCGGTGGCAGCCCCCAGGCGCCCGGTCCCCGGGTCTGCGACATGGCGGATCCGGGCGGCGTGGCGGACCCGGCCACCGCCAGCGCCAGCGCATCCGGCTCCGCCGGTCCGGCCACGGATGCCGCGGCGGCGCGCCGGATGGCCCGGGCGGCGCGCGCCTTCCGGATGACAGCGGCTATATAGCGGCACAGGCTGATGAAGCCCCAGATAGCGAAGTTGGCGCCAAAGATCAGGATGGCCAGCACCCACCAGGGCATCATGGGGACGCCGCCGCGGCGGCGCGGGCGTGCGGCCCCGATGCCGACCGGACATCGCGCAGCGCGCTCCATGTCCCGGTGTCCTCGCCGCCGTACATCCACAGGTACACGCCAGCGATGCCGGCCCCCTGGGCCAGGGTGAACTTCGCCTTGGAGCTCTCCGCGTTCTCGAACCACACGGTATGCGCGGTGCCCGAGCTATCGGCGTAGCTGAACCATGGCGCCTGGGCATCGGCGTCGTAGTGCACCGTGGCGTGGTAGCGCGTGGCCAGCCGGGTCGCTTGCAGCCAGCTCAGCCCGGTCCCATGGCCATCGGACCAGTCGTATCCGTAGAGCGGCACGCCGAGGGCGACCTTGGCCGCGGGTATCTGGGTCTTGGCGTAACCGAGCACGGCGCTGACCCAGCTGACCGGGGCGACCGGGCCGGCTGCCGAGGTGGCCCAGTGGCAGTCGCAGGCCATCAGGCGCACCTGGTCGGCGACGCGGCCGATCGCCGCATAATCCTGCGCGACGTTGCGGGGGCCGTACCCGGCGTCCGTGGTCTTGGCCAACAGCGCCACTGAGAGGATCTTGCCCCTGGCCTGCAGCGCCGTGGCCAGACGGGTCACGAACAGGGTGAACGCCTGCCGGTCGGTCGCGAGCAGGTCCTCGTAGTCGACATCGATCCCCGTGTAGTCGCGGGAGACCACGAGCGCGACGATGGCCGCCACAAGCTCTGCCATCAGCGCGGGGCTGTGCAGCATGCGGGCCACCGGCTGGTAGGACCAGGCGCCGTCGGTGACGTTCGCGATGGTGGGCACGATGCGCAGGCCCTCCGCGCGCAGCCGGCTCAGGTCATGGGCCATGGCGGCGGACTGGCCCCGGTCGTACTGGGTGTTGATCTGGCCGTCGCTGGCCAGCCCGTACATCCACGGCGACGCCTCGCCGAAGTCGCTCCGGTTCGTCCACGCCACGGAGGTGCTGTAGCCGATGTTCCAGAAGGGCATCGACGGCACGGCGAGCGGGCCGCGGCCGGACTGATCGCTCCCCGGTGGGGCCGCCGGGGAGCCGGCCCCGGTGGCCGGCCCGGGTGGCGGGACGTCACGCCGCCAGTTGATTACGATGCGGACACCGCAGCGACCGGGTGCTGCGTGGCCTGGTCCTGGATGACGTCGCGGATGATGGTGTCGAGGGTGCGGACGGGCCGGAAGCCGGTCAGTGACCGGGCGAAGGTGCAGTCCGGGACGCGGCGCTGCATGTCTTCGTAGCCGGAGCCGTACGCGTCCAGGTAGGAGCTGCGGGTAATGCGTGAGGGTGAGCCGGTCGCAGCGATGACCTTCTGGGCGAGAGTCTCGATATTGACTTGCTCGGTCGAGCCGAGGTTGACGGCCTGGCCGTAGGCCGCCGGGGTCTGGGCCAGCTTGGTGAGTGCCGGGATGACGTCGTGGACGTGGCAGAAACAGCGGATCTGCCTACCGGTGCCGTACACGGTCAGGGGTTCGCCGCTGAGTGCCTGGCGAGTGAACCGCGGGATGACCATGCCGTAGCGGCCGGTCTGGCGCGGGCCGACGGTGTTGAAGAGGCGGACGATGACGGCCCGGAGGCCCTTTTCACGCGCTGTGGCCTCGATGAGGCTCTCGTCGATGGCCTTCGCCTCGGCGTAGCTCCACCGTGACTTGAGGGGCGAGCCGAGGATCCGGTCGTCGTCCTCGCGCAGCCCGATTTTGGTGTTCTTGCCGTATATCTCGCTGGTGGACGCGGCGACCAGGACAGCGTCACTGCCGAGGGCCGCCTGCACGACGTTCTCGGTGCCGTGGATGTTGGTCCGCAGGCTGTTCAGCGTGCTGTCGCGGATCACGAAAGCCCCGACCGCGGCGGCGAGGTGGAACACCACGTCGGTGCCGGCTGTCAGCTCACTGACCAGGCCGGCGTCCAGGATGTTGCCCTCGGCGAACCGGAATGAGGGGTGGTCAATGACGGCGGCGAGATTGCTGCGGCGGCCAGTGGACAGGTCATCCAGGCCAGTGACCTGATGACCGTCGGCCAGCAGGGCCTCCACCAGGTGGCCGCCGATGAATCCGGCCGCGCCGGTCACGAAATACCTCATCGCTGTGCTCCCGTCATCCGCACGGGCTGCCCCGCGATGGTCGCTTCTGCCGCGGGGGCGGCGGGGGCGGCGGGCGCCGCGGGCGCGGCGGGTGAGGCGGGTGCCGGGACTGTGGCTGCCACGGGCGCGGCGGCGGCTTCTCCCTTGCTGTCCGCGGCGGCAGTGGGCGGGACCAAC
>OBLW0100003511.1_pt1 | contig 12179 bp, 8 predicted proteins | sample 1520161 | NCBI WGS metagenome assembly OBLW01 (sample SAMEA3539309, study PRJEB22396) | soil metagenome | biome: tundra; feature: field; material: soil | place: USA | collected 2010-05 | depth 0.15 m
CTTTCACGAAGTTCACTCCGGCATCTTTCATGCGGGCGGCGTTGTAGACCATGAGACGGGCGGCTTCGATCTCGGTCGCCATCTGGGCGATCTGGAACTGGATGCCCTGGAAGTCCGCGAGGGCTTTGCCGAATTGTTTGCGCTCCTGCGCGTATTTAGTGGCGAACTCCCAGGCGCCACGGGCGACGCCGATCATCTGCGCGCCAATGCCGATGCGTCCTTCGTTTAAGGTTTCGATGGCGATCTTGTAACCTTTGCCAGGCTCACCGAGAACGTTTTCTTCGGGGACGGGGCAATCTTCAAGAATCAGTTCGCAGGTGGACGAGGCGCGGATGCCAAGCTTGTCTTCTTTTTTGCCGACGGTAAATCCTGGGAAATCTTTTTCTATGAGGAACGCGGTGATGCCTTTGTATCCTGCGGAAGGATCGAGGGTGGCGAAGAGCACGAAGAGGCCAGATTCTTTGGCGTTGGTGATCCAAAGTTTGCGGCCGTTGATGACGTAGTTGGTGCCTTTGAGTTCGGCGCGAGTTTGCAGCGCGAAGGCGTCGGAGCCGGAGCCGGCTTCGCTGAGGGCGTAGGCGCCGACGGTTTCCGTTGCCATCTTCGGGAGATAGCGCTTCTTTTGTTCGGGATTCCCCCATCGGAGGAGCGCGTTATTCACCAGCGTATTTTGCACATCGACGACAACTCCGGCGGAGGCATCGACGCGGGACAGCTCCTCAACGGCCAGAATTGCTTCGAAGAATTTGGCTCCGCCGCCGCCGTATTGTTCGGGGATTTCGATTCCCATCAGACCGAGCTGAAAAAAATCGTGGATGAGAGATTTTTCGAAGATACCTTTCTCGTCCATCTCTTTGACTAGGGGACGGATTTTGTCGTCGGCAAATTGACGGATGTTATCGCGGAAAAGGATTTCGTCTTCGGTGAGGGCGGTTAGAGGCGTGGGGACTGGGGATTGGAGGGTCTCGGGCATAATTAATACCTTCAGGCGGAATGAGTGGCGAACTTGTGATTTTAGCAGAACGGAGAGTGATGGTTTTGGCTGAAAGTCTTTTAACACAGGGAACGCCGGGTTACACAGAGGAAGGCTGTTGGTCGATTCTTAGCTGCGGCGTGTTTGCACTAGCTTCAGCGCGTTGGCTTGAAGGATGCGCTTAATTTGGTTGAGGGTGCGGAGGCAGTCCTGCTCCACCTCGACGGCGTCATCCCGAAGCCCCGCGTTTTCACAGCGGGGCGAGGGATCTCGCGCGGAAGTTTACGGCTCGTTTCGACACGCGAGATCCTTCGCTCCGCCTGAAAAACGGGTGCGCTCAGGATGACGCCAGGTATAGGACTGAATCGCAGGGAGCGGATCGAGCTTCGCTCGATGGACAGCCGAGGGCGGCTGTCCCCACAATGCTGCCGAAAAGCACTACGTGCGGCGGGTGTGTACCAGCTTCAGCGTGTCGGCTTGGAGGATGCGCTGGATTTGGTTGCGGGCGTGGACGGACCAGGGGCCCGTGGTGTCGAGCTTGATATAGGCTTGCCAGTGCTTCAGGGCCTTGCGGGGCTCGCGAATTTTTTCGTAGGCGAGAGCTAGGTTGTAGTGCGCGTCGGCGTAGGTGGGGGCAAGTTGGACAGCCATTTTATAGGTCTGTATGGCCTCCTGCACGCGGCCGGTTTCGTCGAGAACATTTCCCAAGTCGAAATAGGCGAGGGCGTAGCGCGGATCGGATCGCAGGGCAGCCCGGTAATGTTTTTCGGCCAAAGCGAAGTCCTGACGGTTGTAGTAAAGCGTTCCCAGGTTGATGTGCGCGGCGGCGTGGTTAGGCTGAAACTCGAGGGCCTTCTGGTAGGCAACAAGGGCTTCGGTTTGGGTCGCAGGATCTTCTTCGAGCGCGATGCCACGGGCGAACCAGGCGGCGGCATCGTCCTCACGCGGAGCGGCTTCTGCCGTGGGAATTGGGGCACTGCTCACGATCTTTTCGCGAGTGGTGAAATCCATCACGAACTGTCCGGCGATAGGCTCTAGCAGCCTGCCTTCGTGACGGAAGGCGACCCGATGATGCTTGGTGGTGGAGGAAGCGCCCGCTTCGACCAGCGGATTTCCCATGCCGGAAGCCTGCTTCTGCATGGCTTCGAGCGACTCGCGAATCACGGCGGGACGCACGCGCATGGCACAGAGGTCGCGGACTTTCTTGATCTTCAGCAAGTCGGAGAAGGAATAGGACGCCGAGGCGACGATAATGCCCGCCCGCTCCCAGTTCGCCAACTGGCGCGGAGTGAGATGGAGAATTCTGAGTAAATCAGCTCGACTGTACAAGACGCTCACAACCTCTCACGCCGGCTCTTAGGTAAAGCTGCCCGCGCAAGAACATACCCGCAGTCATTATGCGCAAGTTGCTACTTAAAAGGCAACTGTAAAAACTTGCGGAACTCTGTGGAGAACCTGGATAATTTACATGCAGCGGAAATGGTGCAGTCGAGCTTCGCTCGACCAAACAGCCGAGGGCGGCTGTCTCTTTGCTAGACCGCGACGGCGGCCTGGTATTCCTCGTAAGTGCCCTTGAAGTCGGTGATCTTGTGATCGCTTTCGAAGTGCCAGATGCGGGTGGCGACTTCGTCGATTAGATCGTGATCGTGGGTCACGAGGAAAACGGTTCCTTGATAACGCTGCAAGGAAATATTGAGCGCATTGATCGCTTCGAGATCAAGATGGTTCGTGGGCTCATCGAGTACAAGCACGTTTGGCTTTTGCAGCATCAGCTTGCAGAAAAGGAGGCGCGCGGCTTCTCCGCCAGAAAGAACGCTGGTGGATTTGGTGGCTTCATCCCGGGCAAACAACATTTGACCGAGCAGGCCGCGAATCTCTTCGCCGACGGCGGCGGGATTCCACTGATGCAGCCACTCCAGCGCGGTCGTGCCGCCTTCGATGAGGCTGCGGTGGTCCTGGGCGAAATATCCGATGGAGGCTTCGTGTCCCCAAATTATCTTGCCGGAGTCGACGAAGGGACCGTCGTAACCGCTGGTCTTGCGCAACTCGGCTTCCGGAGTGGTCGGCGAATTCGCCAGAAGGGAGTTCACCAGCGTGGTCTTCCCTGCTCCGTTGCGGCCCATCAGGGCGATTCTTTCTCCGCGCGTAATGCTGGCGGTGAACCCGCGAATCACCTTCTTATCACCGTAAGCCTTGCTGAGGTTCTCGACTTCGAGAATATGTTTGCCCGAAGGGCGCTTCTGCTCGAATTTGATGTAGGGGCGCTGTATGTTTGATCTGGCCAGTTCCGTTACTTGCAGGCGTTCCACTTCTTTGCGTCGGGACTGCACCTGGCTTGAACGCGTGCCGGCAGAGAAGCGCGCGATGAATTCGTTCAACTGCGAAATCTTTTTTTCGCGCTGTGCGTTTTGCGATTCAATCTGAGAACGCACTTGCGTCTTGGCGAGGACCATTTCGTCGTATGATCCGGTGTAAGTGATGATAGTCTCGTAGTCGATGTCGGCGATGTGGGTGCAGATGCTGTTGAGGAAGTGACGATCGTGCGAGATAGCGATTACGACGCCGTCGTATTCATTTAGAAATCCTTGCAACCAGTGGATCGAATCCAAGTCGAGGTTGTTGGTAGGTTCGTCCAGCAGCAGGGCTTGCGGATGACCGAATAATGCTTGCGCCAGAAGGACGCGGACTTTCTGTCCGCCTTGAAGTTCTCCCATCTTTCTGGCGTGAAGTTCGTCGGGGATATCCAGACCTTGGAGCAAGATTGCGGCATCACTTTCAGCGGTGTAGCCGTCTTCTTCGCCGACGATCCCCTCGAGTTCGCCGAGTTTCATGCCGTCTTCGTCGGTCATGTCGGGCTTGGAGTAGATGGCATCGCGCTCCTGCATGGCGGCCCAGAGGCGCTTGTTGCCCATGATGACGGTGTCGATAGCGGAGTGGGCGTCGAAGGCGAACTGATCCTGACTTAAAACACCAAGCTTCCGGGGACGAACGACGGTGCCTTTCTGCGGGTCCAGTTCTCCGCTGAGCAGCTTCATGAACGTGGACTTACCGGCGCCGTTGGGGCCGGTGAGGCCATAGCGCTTGCCCGGCGTGAACGCCACAGAGACTTCGTCGAACAGAATTTTGGCGCCGTAGCGCATGGAAACATTACTGACGGAAAGCATGATTTCGAGTTTCTCTTCTTCTGGGCTTCTTCAGGGAAGCTTCTGCAAGAAGCTTTCTTCTGGAAACTTTTTCTGGAACTGCGGGGAAATTTCCGCCAAAACGGTACGCAGCTGGTAGTCAATAGAATATCATGGCGCCGAACTTTAACTCTCAAAACCAGGCGTGGGATTGCCCGATCCAAGCTGCCGAGCCGCGCTCAGGAAGGCTTGGTTCTGCTCAGGAGTACCAATTGTCACGCGAATGTAATTGGGCGCTCCCCAAGCCTCCAGCGGACGCACCGCCACGCCTTCATCGTGCAAACGTTTGGCGAATGCGGTGGCATCTCCTCCCACCTCGCAGAATAGAAAATTCGCCGAGGTGGGAACCACGCGGTATCCCAATGTTTCCAATGCTCGCGTGAGATCTCGAGACTGTATGGCATTGTTCTCTACTACGCGTTGAATGTGGACGTGGTCGTCAAGCGCCGCCAACGCTGCGGCTTGCGCCACCGACGAGACGGAAAACGTATTGCGCATGCGCGCACAGTATCCCATCAAGTCAGCCGCGCCCAAACCGTACCCCACGCGGAGACCGGCGAGCCCGTAGGCTTTAGAAAATGTGCGCAACACCACCACGTTCGCGCCCTGACTGAGATAATCCAGCGACTTCGAATAGGTCGCTCCCCGCAGCGCTGCGAAGTGCAGCGCAAATTCGTAGTAAGCCTCATCCAGCACGAGCACGACATGGCCGGGAACCTGAGCCAGAAACCGCTCCACTACCGCTGCTTCGAGCATCGTGCCGGTTGGGTTATTTGGGTTTGCCAGAAAAATGATGCGCGTCTGCGAGTCGATTGCGCCAAGAATTGCTTCCAGATCAAAACTGTCGTTGCGCATGGGTGCTTCGATCAAGCGTGCCCCCGCAGCCCGCACCGCCATCGAATACACAACGAACGAGCGTTCGCTGGTCACCGCATTCAGTCCCGGGGCGAGCAGCGTCTGGCACAGCAGGCTCAGCAAGGCGGTCGATCCGGCAGCGATGAGTACCTGTTCCGGTGGCACCCCGTGATGTCCAGCCAACTTCAGACGTAGCCCGCTGCAGTCGTCGTCGGGATAGGAGCTCACCTGAGCCAGCGCGCTCCTCATGGCGTCGATGGCATGCGCCGAGGGCCCAAAGGGATTTTCGTTGGAATCCAGTTTGATGAGCTGCGAAGAGCGCTCCAGCGCCGCATGTGTTTCGCTCGGAATACTCATCGCGCCCAGGTCGCGGGCCGGCTTGGAAAGAAGATCGAAGATGCGGCTCATGCTTGCCGCCCATCATGCCATGGAACGCTTCGCTGCCGCCATCGGTTTGTTGCACACAGTCCGCAGCCGATCGACCTCGGCCTCGGTCAGCGCGCGAAATTTCCCCGGCGGAACATCGAGGGTGAGCGGCCCGTAGCGGACGCGCTTAATCTTCTCCACGTGGTGTCCAACCTTTTCAAACATGCGCCGGATCTCGCGATTGCGGCCTTCGATTAACGTGACCTCGTACCACGGATTGTTGGCCTCTTTCACCAGTCGGATGCCCGCTGGCGCAGTCCGCACTCTCCGCCCGTCCTCGGTCTCGATCGAAACTCCGCCGCGCAGTTTTTCCAGAGACTCGGCGCTCGGCACTCCGGCAACTTTCACCACATAAGTTTTCGACACCTGCGAAGCCGCTTTCATCAACTTGTTTGCCAGAGCGCCATCATTGGTCAGAAGCAATAAACCTTCGCTGGCATAATCCAGCCGCCCCACAGGATAAACACGCCCCCTCACGCCGCGGATTAATTGCATCACCGTCGGCCGTTTTTCTGGATCACTAACCGTGGTTACGTAGCCTTTGGGTTTATTCAACAGCAGGTAAACGTGGTGCTGCGCGCCCTGCAACAGCTTGCCATCAACGCGTATATGATCGTTGTCCGGGTCCGCCTTTGTCCCAAGTTCTGTGACCACTGTGCCGTTAACCTTAACGTGGCCCGCACTGATCAACTCCTCGGCTTTGCGTCGAGAAGCAATCCCAGCCGCGGCAATAATTTTTTGCAGACGTTCAGCGGGCATGTGTGCGAAGCTTCCCAGCTTCCAATGACGTGACTACTCTTTCCGTGCGGCGGACTCCGAAACGGCTTCTGCGGATGCCTCGGCTGAAGTGGTAACTTCCGACGCCCGCTCCTGAGAATTCGAATTACTTCGCGCCGCGTCTTCCACCGAAGTCAACTCTCCCTGGAACGATTCGGCTACGAGCTTCTCGAACTCTTCCATGCTCGGCAGTTCGTTGACATCCTTCAAGCCGAAGCGCATCAGGAATTCCTTGGTGGTCTTGTAGAGAATCGGCCGCCCGATTACTTGTTTCCGACCCGCGGTGGTAATCAGCTTGCGATCCAGCAAAGTCGCAATTACTCCGCCAGAATCGACGCCGCGAATTTCATTAATCTCCGGTACCGTCGCCGGCTGTTTATACGCGATTACTGCCAGCGTTTCCAAAGCCGGCAGCGACAATCGAATCGGCGGCTTCAAACTCTTGGCAAAGCCGCGCACCATTTCGTGCTGCTCCGGTTTGGTCGACATCCGGTACCCGCCCGCGACTTGCCGAATCTCGATCCCGTGGTCCTGGCTGCCGTATTCGCCTACCAGTTCCTCCAGGCAAGAGCGCACCCGTGATTTGACCTCAACCTCGTCGCCCGCGCCCTCGGCGATCACGGATTCCTTGACGAGTTGCACCATCTGCTCGGTTGTGATGGGAATCTCCGCCGCGTAGATAATGGCTTCGAGTTGAGCTTTAAGACTCATAAGATCTGATCTGACAACCGAATACCGGCCACTGCTGCGTTACCGCCAATCATCGCGCACCGCAGCCTGCTCGGCCATCACCGCGTCGAATCCTGTATGCTTGCGCACGGCGATTTCTCCAAACAACTCGTCCTGCCGAACTTGAATCGCCTGTAGGCGCACCATTTCGAGCAACGCCAGAAACATGCAAACTAAGGCCTGGCGCGACGGCACGCGCAGCAAAAGCTGCTTCAACCGTATGGGACGTGATTCCAACGCCAGCCGCCGCCGCAGATAATCGATCATCTGCCCCACGGTCACTGTTTCTTCGTTGACATTAATCATCGGGCGCGTGCGCACGCGCTCCAGAATTTGCTGAAAAGCTTTGACCAGATCGATCACGTCAGCAGCCATCTCGGGTTCGGTACCTTCCGCATCCATGAACTGCTTCAACGCCGGATTCGTCAGCACCGCATCTTCAATCTGCTGCTTCTGCAAAAGCATCTGTGCCGCCGATTTAAATTTCTCATGCTCCAGCAACCGGTTGACCAGCTCGGTTCGCGGATCTTCCAACTCCTCCGCCTTCGCCGACGGATCGCGCGGCAGCAGCATCTTCGACTTGATGTGAATCAGCACCGCGGCCATATAAATAAAGTCGGCCGCCACATTCACGTCCAGCTCGCGAATCTTTTCCACGTAAGCCAGATACTGCGCCGTAATCCGGGCAATGGGAATGTCGTAGATGTCGATATCCTGCTTGCGAATCAGATCCAGCAACAGGTCGAGCGGCCCTTCATAAACATCGGTGACCGAAACCGCAAACGGAGAATCGCTCTCATCTTTTCTTTGCGAATCCTTCTTTTGTGAATCTGGTTTCCCAGCGGGCTTGGCATGCGCGGATGGTTTCGTGACAAGTGCCGGCGAGCCGGACTGCACCGAACTCTCCGCGGAACTCTCCACGGAAGCAACGATTCGATCTTCCATCCTACTTCTCCTCCTTCCCCGGCGGCCCTTCGTACCCGAGCGACATCCCCATCGCGTCGCGCACGTGATCCATCGTCTCGTCTGCCGCTTTCCGCGCCCGCTCCGCGCCTGCCTCAAGAATATCCCAAGCCAGCCGCGGATTCTCCTCGAATTTCTTGCGCCGCTCCTGCATGGGACTCAGGAGTTGCACCAGCGCATCCGCCGCCCAGCCTTTGCACTCGATGCACCCGATGCCCGCCGACCGGCATCCCACATTCACTTTTTCCATCGTAGCCGCATCGCTGAAAATCTTATGCAGATCGCCCACCGGGCAGACATCTGGATTCCCCGGGTCAGAGCGCCGCACGCGTGCCGGGTCGGTCACCATCGTCTTCAGCTTCTGACGTACCAGTGGCTCCGGATCGGTCAGAAGGACGGTGTTGCCGTACGATTTCGACATTTTGCGTCCATCTGTCCCGGGCAGCTTGGGGGCAGGAGTGAGAAGGGATTGCGGCTCGGGGAAAACTTCTCGGTGTTGTCCGTAGAAACCGTTGAAGCGCCGCGCAATCTCCCGCGTCAGCTCCACGTGCGCCACCTGATCTTCGCCCACGGGAACGACGTTCGCCTTGTAAATCAGAATGTCCGCTGACTGCAGCACGGGATAACCCAGAAAGCCATACGTCCCCAAGTCTTTGTCTTTGATGTTTTCACGCTGCTCCTTGTATGTGGGAACCCGCTCCAGCCAGCCCAGAGGCGTGATCATCGAGAACAGGAGGTGCAACTCAGCATGCGCGGGGACGTGCGATTGAATGAAGATCACAGACTTCTCGGGATCTAGTCCCGCTGCCAGCCAGTCCAGAGCCACCTCCAGCGAATTCTCCTTCACCCGGGAAGTGTCGGCATAATCCGTTGTGAGCGCGTGCCAGTCGGCCACTTCGAAGAAACACTGGTACTCATCCTGCATCCGCACCCAGTTGTCGAGGGCGCCCACATAATTACCCAGATGTAGTTTGCCGGTCGAGCGCATGCCGCTGAGCACGCGCTTCCGCAATTTGGTCGAAGTTGTCATTTGCTTTTACTTTTCAACGAGTCGAGACGAGGCACAACGGAACTACAGCGCCAAAATTCACAGGTTGCAGCATCATGCGAGGGTATTGTCGATACTATCACGCAAGGGTGTAGATTTCGGCCTCGAAGTCGATTGACGAGAGTAGCGCCGCCGCTCCGGCGACTCAATCGAGGCGTGAATATTTTCTTGGAGCGCATTGTCAATTCGAAGGAAACTCCCGGATCCCATGCTTTATAATTCGCGATCCACCCCACTTGCCGAGAAAAACGAATGAAGCTTATTAGACTGACCCGCTTGCTTGTTGTCTCGCTCACATTCGTCGCCATCCGCTTGCCAGCTCAAGCAAATATCAGCTTCGATCTGGTCATCACCAACGGCCATATCATCGACGGTACGGGCTCTCCCTGGTACTCCGGCGACCTTGGCATTCGCGATGGAAAAATCGCCGCCATCGGCAACCTCGCTTTGGCTTCCCGCAAGCGCACGATCGACGCCGCCGGCAAAGTCGTTGCTCCCGGTTTCATCGATATGCTCGGGCAATCAGAGCTCACCATTCTCGTCGATCCTCGGCTTCCTTCGAAAATATATCAGGGCATCACGACAGAAATTACCGGCGAAGGCGGCACTGTGGCGCCGCTCAACGACGCTATCATTCAGTCCGATCGCGCCGGTTACGAGCACTATCACATCACTCCCGACTGGCGCACCTTCCGCCAATATTTCGCGCGTATCGAAAAACAGGGCATGGGCATCAACCTTGCCAGTTACGTTGGCGCCACGCAAGTCCGCCGCCTGGTTCTCGGGGACGACAACAAACAACCCACTCCAGATCAACTCGAGCAGATGAAAGCACTCGTGCGGGAAGCGATGAAGGACGGCACGGTTGGCGTCTCCACCGCTCTGGAATACGCTCCTGCGCCGTACGCGAAGACGGAGGAATTAATCGCGCTTGCGGCTGAGGCCGGCAAATTCGGCGGCATCTACTCCACCCATATGCGCAACGAAAGCGACTCGGTCCTCGAAGCCATCGACGAGGCACTGCGCATCGGACGTGAAGCTCATGTCCCGGTGGAAATCTGGCACCTCAAAGTTGCCGGGAAAAATAACTGGGGACGTATGCCCGAGGTGGTCGCCAAAATCAACGGGGCCCGGGCCGCTGGCTGCGACGTCACCGCCGACACATACGCCTACACCGCATGGTTCAACGATTTTTCCGCATTCATTCCGCCGTGGGCGCACGATGGGGGAACGGCAAAACTCGTAGAGCGCCTCCAAGATCCCGCGACCCGCGAGCGCATCCGCAGAGACATGCTCACGCCCTCCAAAGATTGGGACAACGAATGGCAGGAAATCCCCGGCCCTGAAGCAGTCATGATCGGAGTCGTGCAGAATCCCAAGATGCTTCCGCTGGAAGGCAAACGTCTTTCCGAGATCGCGAAACTTTGGAATAAAGATCCGATGGATGCCCTCTTCGATTTCCTTAGCGAAGATCCCAACGCAGGAGTTGCCGTCTTCGGAATGTCTCAACCCGATGTCACACTCGCGCTGCAACAGCCCTGGGTCGCCATCGACAACGACTCATCGGGAACCTCGCCAGAGGGCATTCTAGGCCAGGAGCATCCTCACCCGCGCGCCTACGGAACCTTCCCGCGCATTCTGCGAAAATATGTCCGCGAAGAAAAAGCTCTCACCCTGGAAGACGCCATACGCAAATTCTCCGCCTTGCCCGCTCAGCGTCTGCGCCTTATTGATCGCGGTGCCCTCAAGGCGGGGATGTGGGCCGACGTGGTCATCTTCGATCCCACAACCGTGCGCGATCTCGCCACCTTCGATAATCCAAATCAGCTTTCCGAGGGAATGGAATATGTTCTGGTGAACGGCGTGCCCGTGGTCGATGAAGCAAAGATAACTGGCGCTCTACCGGGAAAAGTTCTGCGTGGCGCGGGATACATTCCGTAATTCAGAGAAGAATGTGAAATCCGACAAATCGCGGCAGCTTCATTGGCCAAGCCGGACGCGCGTGCCAGCGCTCAAGGTTTCAGTTGCGCTTGCGTTTCGGGTGTTGGAGTCAGCACCACGCGCGGTTCCGCCATAGTGCCCGTAATGCTGTAGATAAGCGAGCCTGCGCCTGTCGCTTTCACTTCCGAGGCAGCAGTCAGTCTGAAGTCCAGCACTTGTCCATCCGACGCCGTGCCGTTGATCTCATAATCTACCCCCGGAGAAAGCAGAGCAGCCTTCTCGATTTCAATTTTCCCGTCATGCAACCGGGCAAGCCCCTGCCAGTGCGTGAACTGCAGCGGTCCGGCATCGCTCGTCAGCGAAATATGCGGCAGCACTCCAGCCCGCAGGTCGAAACGAAGACCGGCATCGAGCGATTGCCAGAATGCATCGAACGTCGTACCCGATCCTTTGAACTGATACGTCGCCCCACCGGTTCCGGAAATCCACGGATCGTGCATCGCATCAGCCATTTGTTCTAGCGAAACCGCGGTTAGCGTTCCGGAGCCTCCGTAGACGGGGATTGACGCGGTGAAATCCGCCTGCCAATCGCCGCGATGCTTTCCCCCCAGCAAGTCCGCGCGCAGACCAGAAACCTTCACCTTCCCTCGTTCCAACTCCACGGAAGCGGAAACTCGCTCCGCAACCACATTGTGAATCCGCAAGCGACGCGCATTCACTTTTCCCGATGCCCGCAAGTTTCCCAGAAACGACGCAGCCCCAGGCTGGGCAGAGGTCAGCAGCTGATACCAACGGCGTTCGCTCGGTTGCGGACCCAGCCATTCGTAAAGACTGATCAGTCCAAGGTCGTCGGTATTCAAATTGAAGTAGACGAGGCACGCTCCCGGCATTCCACAACTGCGCGGCACAATCATCGAGCCGGTCCAGTCTGCATCGGCGGCCCGCGCCAGCAATTTTTCTACGCGTGCCTCATCGGGTAAAAGCTTCAACTCCGCAGAAGAAATTTCGATCGGATCATTCGTCCCTCGCACAGTTGCACGGACATTGCGCAGCTGCACCCTGCCTGTCACTTTCGGCAAGGAAAAGCCCGCGGGAGAGACCGGCGCATTTTCCGCCCACGATCCGCCAATCCGCAGATCCAGACCCGCCACGCCCTCGATGTTGGCCTTCATCGCTTGTAGTCCAAATAAACTCGCCATCCGCAGCGTATGTGACACTTCTCCATCGCCTCGCAAGGCGATTCCGTAACCGGACCGGCCCACCCATGCTCTCGCCTGCGCGGACA
>OBLW0100003512.1_pt1 | contig 12174 bp, 11 predicted proteins | sample 1520161 | NCBI WGS metagenome assembly OBLW01 (sample SAMEA3539309, study PRJEB22396) | soil metagenome | biome: tundra; feature: field; material: soil | place: USA | collected 2010-05 | depth 0.15 m
CAAGCCGTACATCCTTAACGATCATCAGCGAATCCCCTAGAGTTCCTGATCCTGGCCGTTCGTGATGCCTCCCCTGGGAGGCCGCCTAACGTTCATCTAGCGAGCCCGCCGTTGCGCCCACGGAGTCCTGCCACGTCCCGGGGCCGGAGACTCGCGACGAGGCCCTCCGTTTCATGTCGTCGTACTGTGCGATGAACGGCACTGTATCGGTAGGGACGCCTCTCACGGGCAGAAGGTTCACAGACCGTAAGGCGCTTCCCGCCCGGGGCCGCGGCGGCTCCGGGGCATCCCGGCCGGCCGCCGCCGCGGTTGCCGCCTAAGCCCGATGCTGTGACCTTCCGTCAGCAGGGGCGCTGCAGCATCCTGACCTGCCGCGGGGCACCTTTCGGCGGCTTCGCCGCTACATGCCGGCGGAAGCTAACTGACGACGCCGCCGGTTCGTCTCATCCCGCGGCCGACGGTGGCCGGCGTCCGCTCACCCAGCCACCAGCTGACGTGTGATGAATCGGAACTGGCCACAGCCCGGTCACCTATCGGCCGGGCGTTCAAGGGATCGCTCACCACTATCCGCTCGATGACCTGGCCAGATGATCACCGCGGCGCTGGCCAAGGTGCCTGAACTTGACCGCACCGGCATCGAGGACCTGCTGCTGGGCTGCGGCCTCCCGGGCGGCGAGCAGGGATTCAACCTGGCCCGCGTGATCGCCGTGGCACCCGGCTACGACCACCTCCCCGGGACGACCGTGACGAGGTACTGCTCACCGTCGCCGCAGACCACCCGGATGGCGTTCCACGCCATTAGGGCCGGTGAGGGCGACGTGTTCATCTCGGCGGGCGTGGAATGCGTCAGCCGTTTCACTACCGGCAGCAGCGACAGCTGGCCTGATACACACAGCCCGGTCATCGCCGGGAAAGCGCTGGCCGACGGCTAATGCCAGCATCATCAAGAGTAGTCCTACGGCACATATCCTGGCGAGGAGCCGGTATCTAGATCACGTCTACGCTTGTGGATACGTTCGCTCTGTTTTGGTCACTCTGTTCGGTAGAAGATTCTCCTAAGAGCTCTCACACTTCAGGTTGTTGTTGTAGTAGCGACACCGTAAAAGCCTGCCGCTACTCGCCGCCGACGCCGGACCATCCTGACTCGTAGTACCCGGTGTCGAGCCGGCTGGCCGGGAAGACCCGCGCCTGGGGCTGGGACATGGCAGAGTGTCAGCGATGACAATGAACTCGGGGGGCGGGTTCGAGACGCTGGCGATCCACGCGGGCCAGGAGCCTGATCCGCAGACCGGCGCCGTGGTCCCGCCTATCTACCAGGTATCCACGTACAAGCAGGACGGGGTAGGCGGGGCGCGCGGCGGCTATGAGTACTCACGGACCGCGAACCCGACCCGCGCGGCGCTCGAGGAGTGCCTGGCCGCGCTGGAGGGCGGGGCGCGCGGGCTCGCCTTCGCCTCCGGGATGGCGGCCGAGGATTGCCTGCTCCGCACGGTCTGCAGGCCCGGCGACCATGTGCTCATCCCCGACGATGCCTACGGCGGCACGTACCGGCTGCTGGCCCGGGTGCTGGCCGAATGGGGCATCAGCTACGCACCCGTGCCGCTGCCGGACATCCGGGCCGTGCGGGATGCTCTCGCCGAGCGGCCCGCCCGCGTGCTCTGGGTAGAAACGCCCACCAACCCCCTGCTGTCTATCGCGGACATCGCCGCGCTCGCGCAGATCGCCCACGAGACGGGCGCGCTCCTGGTGGTGGACAACACGTTCGCCTCCCCCTACCTGCAGCAGCCGATCGCGCTCGGCGCCGACGCCGTCGTCCACTCCACCACGAAGTACCTCAGTGGCCACTCCGACGTCCTGGGCGGCGCGCTGGTCACAGCGGACACCGAGCTGGCGGAGCGGCTCGCCTTCCTGCAGAACGCCACGGGCGCGGTGGCCGGGCCGTTCGACGCATGGCTGACGCTGCGCGGCGTCAAGACCCTGGCTCCGCGGATGGACAGGCACTGCGAGAACGCGTCGCGGGTAGCGGCCATGCTGGCCGCGCACCCGGCTGTCGCTGAGGTGTTCTATCCGGGGCTGCCCACCCATCCGGGCCACGATGTGGCGGCCAAGCAGATGCGGGACTTCGGCGGCATGGTGTCTTGCCGGCTGCGCGGCGGCGAGCAGGCGGCTCTGGCGGTCTGCGAGCGGACCACGCTGTTCACCCTCGGCGAGTCGCTAGGCGGGGTGGAATCGCTGATCGAGCATCCGGGACGGATGACGCACGCCTCGGCGGCGGATTCGGCGCTGGCGGTACCTGCCGACCTGATCAGGCTCTCGGTCGGCATTGAGACCTGCGACGACCTGCTGGAGGACCTGCGCCAGGCGCTATCCTGACCGGGACTGCCCCGACCTGGGCGACGGGGACCTGGCCGACGGGAACCTCGGCGACACGGCCTGGGGCGGCGGTCAGGCATTCCAGACCATGAGCACGAGGATGACCAGCCAGATGAGGCTGACCACGCCCGCCATGGAGGCGATCCGGCCCCGCTCCACCGTGGCCAGGGCCGCACCCTGCGGTGCGCTGGGGGCGGGGCTGGGTGGCTCGGGAGGGCCGGGCTCATCGTCCTGGGCCCCGGTGGGGTCAGGCGCTGCGGGCCGCCCATCCGAGCCGCTGACGACCGGAACTTCCACCCCTTCCAGCGCAACGATGGCCCGGTGCTGGTCACGCATGATGAGCGCGAGCAGGACGAGGGCGACCACGAACAGCACCAGTGACGCTGTCACCCACGCTTTGCTGATGTCGTGGAGGGACTGGGCGGCAATGATCCCGAAGAGCAGCACGCCCAGCGAGGCGGCACCGAAGATACGCGTCATCCGGGACAGGTAGCGGAGCACGACCAGGTTACGGGTCCGGATATAGCGGGGCGAGGACAGCGTCGCGATGGTGACCGGGCCAATGGCGAAGATCACGAAACCGATGTGAAACCAGAGGATCAGCCGGTCAGTGAAAGACATGCCACGATCCTAGAGGTAGGCAAGTCTGGAGCGGCGGCGTGCCACGCTTGGGCTGCCCCGGCCTGGAGCGACGGCGCGCCATGCTTGAGCCCCGGGCCTGAAGCGGCGGTGGCCCCGCGCGACAGGCCCGGTTCTTCCCGCTCCAGATGCCAACCGTCAGTTTTCGGCTGACGAGGCGCCGCCCGACCTGCTGCGGGCATTCCATGCGGCGAGCGCGAGCAGAATCACACCCACCACGAGTGCGGCGACCATATGCAGCGGGCGATGGCCCGTCGAGCCAGCCTTGCTGCCGAGGAAGCTAGGCAGCGATTTTTCCGGCTCTATCGCGTAGATAAGCCCGATGACTATCGCCACAACGCCGACAATGGCCAGGATAACGGTGCCGACGAGCTTTCCGGATGCTCGTGTGCCCGATTGGGTAGCAGTACTCACGTGGGTCACTCCCTCACTAAGCCGAACTCTCCGCGGCGGCCTCATGCGGCCCGCCCGGCGAAAGACCTGACGGCCGAACGCTACTACGCGGGACGCGGCGGGTGGCTCCGGCCGAAGAGCCTTAAACGAAACGTTACCGCCTGGACTGGCGGCGCGCGCGCAGGAAGTCGCGCACGACGAACTCACCGAGGCGCTCCGGGATCGCGTAGAGCACCCGGCCTCCGTTGCGCCTGGCCACCTCGTCGACAAAGGCGGACAGCCCTTCATCCTCGGCGAGCATGAAGACGTTGAGCCTGGCGTGGCGGCGGGTCATCTTGTCCACCTCGGCGAGGGTGAGTTCCAGCGTCTCAGGTGCGGGGGGCCAGTCGAACGAGGGCTGCCCGTCCCGCCTGAGGTGGGCGGTGGGCTCTCCGTCGGTGACGATCAGCACCACCGGATCGTGCTCGGGGCGCCGGTCCAGGTACCGGCCCGCCAGAATCAGCGCGTGGTGCAGGTTGGTGCCCTGGACCATGTCCCAGCCGAGCGCCGCGAGATCGGTCTCGCGCAGTTCCCTGGCGTAGTTGGAGAAGCCGATCACCTGGATCGAATCCTGCGGGAACCGGCTGCGCACCAGGGCGTGCAGGGCCAGTGCCGTCTGCTTGGCCGCCCCCCACGTGCCGCGCAGGTGCATCGAGTAGGACAGGTCGATGAGCAGGCAGACAGCGGCCGCCGCGCGCCGCTGCGTCTCCCCGACCTCGAAGTCGGCGGCCGACAGCCGTACGCCGCCCCGCCCGCCCGCGCCCCGGTGATCCCCCGCACGCAGGCCAGTGGCCGGCTGGCGGCCCCGTGGCCGCTGACGGAGCGCTCCGGGATCGCGCAGCAGCGCGTTGCGGACCGTAGCCGGGGTGTCAATCGGCTGCTCGTCGCCGAACTGCCACGGCCGGGTGGCCCCGGTGGCCTCACCGGCCTGCCCGACGTCGCGCTGCTCATGGTCACCGTAGCCGCCCTCGGGCAGGTCGGCGAACACCCGGCGCAGCGCCGTCTCACCGAGCCGGCGCACCGCCTTCGGCGTCAGTTCCAGCCGGCCCGCGGTCCGCTCCAGATACCCCTGGCGCTCTAGTTCCCGCTCGGTCTGCCGGAGCGCCTCCATATCATCGACGGCCTGGCGGCCGAGGGCCCGGCGTATCGCGCTCTCGTCCACGTCATCCAGCCGCGCGCCCGGGTAGTCCTGGCGCAGCACGGCCTCCAGGTCGGCCAGGTCGGCCAGGTCGGCCAGCGCCGTCGTGGCATCGCCCAGGCCGAGCGGATCGTCGCCGGTCATCGGGTCGCTGGCCCAGCTAGGAAGATCCATGTCGGGCCTCCGGGCCCGCAGCAGGCCGGCCAGCCGGGCCATCTCCGCGGCGAGGCCGGCGTCCTGCAGGGTCTGGTCCATCAGCCCGGCCAGCTCCTCGCGCTGGCCCTCGGTGAGCGACTCAAGCAGCCGCTGCGCCGCGGATGCCCGGCGGACCAGCGAGTCGACCAGTTCCTCCAGGTTGCGCGGGTTGTCGGGGAACAGGTCCTGGTAGGACTCCATGAAGCGGTCGAAGTCCTCCGGGGTGTGCTGGCCGCGGGAATCGGCTTCCAGCATCCCGTTGAGGTCGGCCAGCATGTCCTTGACCCGTTGCATGGCGTCGGCGTCCGGGCGCTCCAGCCCCTCTTTCATGCCGCGGAACTGACTGTCCAGCACCTCGCTGCGGAGCAGGTCCTTGAGGCGCTCGAAGGTGTCCCGCGCGGCCGCCGAACGCCACGAGTAATCAGCCAGCCGCCGGATGGCCTGCGCGGTGTCCGACGGCAGCGAGTCGAGTTCCTCCTCGCGCAGCCTGGCTTCGTCGCTGGGGTCGGGGAAGAGCTCCGCCCGCTCCTGGCCGATGGCCATGTCGAGCAGTGAGCGGGCCTGGTCCAGGATGCCGTCGAGACGGCCCCGGCCGCGCACTTCCTGCTGCCGTTCGCGTACCCGGCGCAGCATGTCATCCAGCCCGCGGCGGCCTTGCATCCCGCGGCGCAGCAGATCACGCAGCGCCTGCGCGGGGTCCGCGCCGCCGAGCACCGCATCTCCGAGCTCGTCAAGCGCGCCGCGGGCATCATACGGCGGGGCCAGCGGATCTGGCCCGTCGTGGTACTCGCCGTACCGGTAACCGCTCACGCCCGCTCCTCAGGTGCGGTAGATGGCGCCGCCGTCGTTGGTGTCCTTGGACAGCCGCCGCATCAGGTACAGCCCCTCGAGGGCGAACTCCAGTGCCGCGGCCGCATCGCCGAACGACTCGTCGCCGCCGTCCATGCCCAGCCGCGCCATGATCCTGGCCAGGCCAGGCACCTCCCCGATCCGCTGCAGCAGGTCAGCCGCGGGCACCAGGTCGCCGGACTCGACACTGCCCCCGCCATCGAAGGTGGCCAGCAGGCCCGTCAGGTCGGCGTTGCCCAGCCGGGCGCGGAAAGTCTCGGCCACCGCGCGGCGCAGCAGGTGCTCAAGGACTTCCTGTTCCCTGCCCTCCTCGCTGACCTCGAATTCCACCTTGCCGCGGAGCGTGCTCACGGTAGGCGGCAGGTCACAGATCCGCGCCACCGGCTGTGCCTCGCCGGTGAGGGCGGCCCGGCGCAGCGCGTTAGCCGCGGCCGACTCAGCGGCGGCGATAGCGAACCGGGCCGACACGCCGGACCGGGAATCCACCGCGGGGGAGGCCCGGACCAGCCGGGTGAACCGGGCGATGATCTCCATCAGATGCTCGGGCAGGGCGGCCCCGGGGTCGGCGCCATCCCATGAGATCAACGACTCCTGCTTGGTCAGGGTGATCTCGTCTTCCAGGGACATCGGGTAGTGAGTGCGGATCTCGGCGCCGAACCTGTCCTTCAGCGGGGTGATGATGCGGCCCCGGTTCGTGTAGTCCTCCGGGTTCGCACTCGCCACCAGCACGAGGTCAAGCGGCAGGCGGAGGGCGTATCCGCGGACGCCAATGTCCCGTTCCTCGAGGACATTGAGCAACGCGACCTGGATCCGTTCGGCCAGGTCGGGAAGTTCGTTCAGGCAGAACACGCCCCGGTTGGTCCGCGGCACCAGGCCGTAGTGGATGGTCTCCGGGTCGCCGAGGGTGCGTCCTTCCGCGACCTTCACCGGGTCGATGTCCCCGATCAGGTCGCCCACGCTGGTGTCCGGCGTGGCCAGTTTCTCCCCATACCGTTCACTGCGGTGCCGCCAGGCCACTTCCAGGTCGTCACCCTGCTCCTGGGCGAGGCGGCGGCAGCGTGCGCAGGCGGGCTGGTAGGGGTGGTCGTTGATCTCGCAGCCCGCTACCGTCGGTGCCCACTCGTCGAGCAGGGTGGGCAGGGTGCGGATGAGCCGCGTCTTTCCCTGGCCCCGCTCACCGAGCAGGATCGTGTCGTGCCCGGCGAGGAGGGCCCGCTCCAGGTGCGGGAGCACGGTCTGGCCGAAGCCGACGATCCCCGGGAACCGGTCGTCGCCCGCCCGCATCCTGGCGAGCAGGTTCCGCCGTATCTCCTCTTTGACCGACGCGAACGAGTGCCCACTGGCCCGGAGTTCTCCCAGCGTGCTGATCGCTGGGCGGGGCGACGGGTCGGCGGCTGGGGGGGTCTGGTTGTCTGGCTGCACCATTCGACAGTATGTGTAGGCCGGCCAGGTTCGCACATTGTCCAGGTCACGCCCACCGGGGTCGGCCGCTGACGGGAGATGAGGCATGGGAGCAAAAGATCCCGCGCTGGCCATCGATATCGGGGGGACCAAGATCGCCGTCGGGCTCGTCGAGCCGGACGGGCGGCTGCTGACCTGGGCGCAAATCCCCACTCCCCGGCTGGACGCCGAGCAACTCTGGCGCACGCTGGACTCGCTGATCAGCCGGGCTATCGCCGAGGCCCACGTCGAGCCGGCCGGGGGACTGGCCGGCGTCGGATGCGGCTGCGGCGGCCCGATGGAGTGGCCCGCCGGTAATGTTTCCCCGCTGAACATCCCGGCCTGGCGCGCCTTCCCGCTCCGTAAGCGCCTCCAGGAGCGGTTTCCCGGCCTGGAGGTCCGGCTGCACAACGACGCGATCTGCGTGGCGGCCGGCGAGCACTGGCGGGGGGCGGGCCGGGGCCGGCGCACGATGCTGGGCATGGTGGTTTCCACCGGCGTCGGGGGCGGCCTGGTGCTGGACGGCAGGCTCGTCAACGGGGCGACAGGCAACGCCGGCCACATCGGCCACATCGTCGTGGACCCGGACGGGCCGCCGTGCCTGTGCGGCGGCCGCGGCTGCGTCGAGGCGATCGCCCGCGGGCCCGCGCTGGCCGCCTGGGCCCAGGCCGAGGGGTGGCGCCCCGGCCAGGCAGACGCGACCGCCAAGGACCTCACGGACGACGCGGCGCAGGGGCATCCGGTCGGGCTCGCCGCGATGCGCCGGGCGGGCCGGGCCCTCGGCATCGCCATCGCCTCGGCCACGCATCTGTGCGATCTCGAGGTGGTCGCGATCGGGGGAGGGCTGGCTCAGGCCGGGGCGCTGCTGCTCGATCCGCTGGAGGAATCGTTGCGTATGCATGTGGGTTTTGATTTCGCGCGGGACGTCGTCGTGGTGCCGGCGGCGCTCGGCCAGAGCGCCGGGCTGGTCGGTGCGGCGGCGCTGCTGTTCGCCGCCGACCGCTACTGGTCTGGCGAGTGAAGTGACCGGCCGGAGGCTCTAAGGTGCCAGACTGCACAGCATGACGATGGCGTCCTCCCCGCTCCGGCCGGATGATGTAGCCGCCGCACGCGAGGTGCTCCGCGGCGTCCTGGCGCCGACTCCGCTGCTGCGCTCACGCGTGCTGTCCGACCGGCTCGGCGGCCCGGTCTTCCTCAAGTGCGAGAACCTGCAGCGGACCGGGTCGTTCAAGGCGCGCGGCGCGTACCTGCGGATCGCCAGGCTCACCGACGCCGAGCGGGCCCGTGGCGTGGTGGCGGCGAGCGCGGGCAACCACGCCCAGGGGGTGGCTTTCGCCGCCGCCCTACTGGGCGCCAAGGCGACCGTGATCATGCCGGAGGGGGCGCCGCTGCCCAAGATCGAGGCCACCAGGTCTTACGGGGCCGACATCATCATGTGCGGGCAGACGGTGGACGACGCGCTGGCCGAGGCGCACAGCTACGCCAGCGAGCGCGGCGCGGTCTTCATCCACCCGTTCGACCATCCCGACGTGGTGGCGGGCCAGGGCACGGTCGGCCTGGAGATCATGGAGCAGTGCGCCGAGGTGCGGACGATCGCCGTCCCGGTAGGCGGCGGCGGGCTCGCGGCCGGCATCGCCGTGGCGGTGCAGGGAGCCGATCCGGCTGTCCGCCTGGTGGGGGTGCAGGCCCAGGCGGTCGCGCCGTTCCCGGCCTCGCTGGCCGCCGGGCACCCTGTGCGGGTGGCGCCCGCGCCGACCATGGCCGACGGCATCGCGGTCGGCCGGCCGGGCGAGATCCCCTTCGGGATCCTGGCCGCTCTCGCGGAGCGCGTGATGGTGGCCGTGTCGGAGGAGAACCTGTCCCGCGGCCTCCTGCTCTGCCTGGAACGCGCCAAGCAGCTCGTGGAGCCGTCCGGGGCGGCGGGGGTGGCGGCGCTGCTTGAGCACCCGGGCGTGTTCGAGCCGCCGGTAGTGGTCGTGCTCTCCGGGGGGAACATCGACCCGCTGCTGCTGTCCAAGGTGCTGCGGCATGGCCTGTCAGCGGCCGGCCGGTACCTGGCGGTGCGCTGCCGGATCCCCGATCGCCCTGGTGCGCTGGCCACCCTGCTGCGCGAGGTCGCGAACCTGGGGGCCAACGTCCTCGATGTGGTGCACGAGCGGGTCACCCCGCGGCTCCGGGTGGACGAGGTGGAGGTCATGCTCCAGGTGGAGACCCGCGGGCCCGGGCACTGCGACGACGTCGTCCGCCAGCTGCGCGAGGCCGGCTACACCCTCATCTTCACCTGACCGCCGATCCCGCCTACGGCACCGGAGTGGCACCGGTGCCGTCAGGGCGGCACCGGAGTGGCACCGGTGTCGTTCAGAGGTTCCCCCGGCGGGCCTGCTCGCGCTCGATCGCCTCGAACAGGGCCTTGAAGTTGCCTTTGCCGAACCCTTCGGAGCCGTGCCGTTCGATCAGCTCGAAGAACACGGTCGGCCGGTCCTGCACGGGCTTGGTGAAGATCTGCAGGAGGTAGCCGTCCTCGTCACGGTCAGCCAGGATGCGCAGTTCCCGCAGGGTGTCGGTGGCTACCCGGGTCTGGCCCGCCCAGTCACCGAGTGAGTCGTAGTAGCTGTCCGGCGTATCCAGGAACTCCACTCCGGCGGCCCGCATGGCGCGAACCGCAGCGACGATGTCGTCGCAGGACAGGGCGATGTGCTGGACCCCTGGGCCGCCGTAGAACTCCAGGTACTCGTCGATCTGGGACTTCTTCTGGCCAGCCGCAGGCTCGTTGATCGGGAACTTGACCTTGCGCGACCCGTCGGCGACCACCTTGCTCATCAGCGCGGAGTACTCGGTGGCGATGTCGTCGCCGACGAACTCCTTCATGTTCGTGAACCCCATCACCCGCTGGTAGAAGCCGACCCAGTCATCCATCCGGCCCAGTTCGACATTGCCGACGCAGTGGTCCACCTCGGTGAAGAAAGGCCGGGCGGGCGGCGCCACGAGCGGTTCCGCCGCCACGTACCCAGGCAGGTACGGGCCGGAGTAGCTGGATCGCTCGACGAGCGTGTGCCTGGTCTCGCCGTAGGCGGCGATGCTGGCCAGCACTACCTTGCCCTGGTCGTCCTCGATCATCTCGGGCCCGGACAGACCGCGGGCGCCGTGGGCGGTCGCGTACGAGTAGGCCGCCTCGGCCGAGGGCACGCCGATGGCCAGGTCGATCACGCCGTCGCCGTGCTCCGCGACGTGCCTGGCCAGGCTGGTGCCGGCCCGGACCGGCCCACGCAGCACGAACCGCGCCCGCCCGGACACCAGCACGTACCCGGCCTCATCACGGCAGCCAGTCTCCGGCCCCCGGTAGGCGACGCACCGCATGCCGAACGCCGTGGAGTAGTAATGCGCCGCCTGCCGGGCGTTGCCCACGGCGAACACCACAGCGTCGGTTCCGGTCACCGGGAAAGCGTCCATGGCGTGCTCCCTTGCTGGCGGCGGGGTTGGGGGCAGCATGAGCCCCTTGTGGCAAGCTGCGCAACCTCTCCGAAATTGACTGCTCAGTTTGTATAGTGTTAAGGCAGACAGGCTGATATATCTGCACACCCTGCGCTGACCTGTGGGTAAAGGCCGATGGCAGGGGGTCGGCGCAGGGGGACCCGATGATCGACGGGCTTGACGCGCGGCTGATTGAATTGCTGGCCGCTGAGCCCCGGGTGGGCGTGCTCGAGGCGTCCAGAAGGCTCGGCGTGGCGCGGGGCACGGTGCAGGCCCGGCTCGACCGGCTGCACGCCCGTGGCGTGGTGACCGGGTATGGCCCGGACGTGGACCCGGTCGCGATCGGCCACGGGGTGACCGCGTTCGTAACGCTGGAGATCCGTCAGGTGGGCGGGCACGACCCGGTCGCGGCGCGGCTCGCGGGCATCGCCGAAGTGCTTGAGGTGCACACCATCACCGGATCGGGGGACATGCTGTGCCGGGTGGTCGCCCGGACCAACTCCGACCTGCAACGGGTGATCGACGCCATCGTCGATGTGGCCGGCGTGGTGCGCGCCTCAACGATGATCGCCCTCGCCACCCCGGTGCCCTACCGGGTGCTGCCCTTGGTACGGGCCGCTGCTGCCGGGGCCGGCTAGGCCTCCGCGGGAGCGCTGGCGTCGGCCAGCCCGAACGCGATGTCCAGCACGACCTCCCGCAACTCGGCCGGCTTGCGGGCGCGCTCGGCAAAGAACATACAGCCGAAGCTCACGCTGGCCAGGGCTACGCCGGCGCGGATCTGCCCGGCGAGCGGGGCGTCCGGCTCGGTAAGTATCCCGACCAGCCCGTCCATCCGCTCGCGGAAGAACTCGCTGCGCTGTTTGGCGGACGCGAGGGTGCTGAGCGCGGCCTGGTTCTGATGCAGCATCCGGAAGACCTCACTGGCCTCTTCGACGATGCCGAAGTACCGGCTCAGCACAGCGCCCCGCGCCTCGGCCGTTCTCGGCTGGCTGAGGCCCCAGTCGATGAGCGCGTCGATCTGGCCGAAGTAGTCCTCGACCAGGCTGCCGACGATGTCTTCCTTGGATTTGAAGTGGTAGTACAGGGCCGCTTTGGTCACCCCGAGCCGTTCGGCGATCTCCCGCAGCGAGGTCTTCTCATACCCCTGCTCCGCGAAAAGCTCCAGCGCCACGGACTGGATCCGCTCCCTGGTGCCGCCGCGAGGGTGTGCCGCGCCGCTGCCGGCCGGGTCACCCATCACCTGGTCCTCGTCGTTCCGCATCTCGCCTCGCCTCGGCCGACTGAACCTACTTGACGGCCGGTTAGTGCGCATCCTAATCTGGCCTCTGCGAATATGCTAGCCGGTCGGCAAGTAAGTGGCGGTGACCGGGCGGCGGGCAGGCAGCCGAACCCGAGGGAGCCCAGTATGGCAGGAATACAGGCCGCGTCCGCGCCCGACGCAGCGGGGGCGGGGGCGGGCGGGGCATCCGGGGGGACGCCGGACACCAGCATCGGCCTCCGGCGGGAGATCCTCGTCGTCCTCCCTGGCCTGCTGCTCGCGATCATGCTCGCCATGCTCGACCAGCTGATCGTGGGCACCGCGCTGCCGCGCATCGTCGGCAGCCTCGGCGGGGTCGCCCACCTGTCCTGGGTAGTGA
>OBLW0100003513.1_pt1 | contig 12172 bp, 7 predicted proteins | sample 1520161 | NCBI WGS metagenome assembly OBLW01 (sample SAMEA3539309, study PRJEB22396) | soil metagenome | biome: tundra; feature: field; material: soil | place: USA | collected 2010-05 | depth 0.15 m
GATGACGAGCGTGGGTAGGTCGATGGAATGGGGCACGTGGCGAACTCTAGGCTGCTGGGTGTGTCCCACATTGCTGATTCCCTAGTCTGGCTGTCGTCCTTGCCAGGCGTCGCTGAGGCCACCGACGCGGCGCGGAGCGCCTGCACGCAGCTGCGTTGGCATGAGGCGCTGCGGCGTCGTATCCCTGCGGCCGCAGCGGAGTCGCGGGTTCGCGGTGCCCGGGCCAGTGCTGCCCTGGACGGCGCAGAGATGGACCTGGGTCTGGTTCGTGATCTCATGCGCGGCGCCACGCCATGGCCGCAGAGTCCGGACCCTCTGGAGGCCACGCTGCAGGGAGCGGTGCAGGCCACAGCCGAGACCGAACACATTCGCGCAATGGTCGGCACAGCGCCGTCCCAGGCGCTGGCTCGGGTCCACGCCGCCGCGGCGGGTCACCTGCTTCCGGAGTCACAGGTCGGTCGCCCTCGGCATAGCGGTGAGCTCTCGCGAGAGTTCTCGGATCTGGGTCCTGCGCCCGGCGAAGCCATCGTCAGACAACGGCTTTCAGGAATTGTGGAGCTCATGCTCTGCGCCAAGGACTCGCCCGCGGTCGTGGTGGCGGCGTTGGTGCACGCGGAGATCGCGACCGTCAGGCCCTTCGTGCGCGGCAACGGGTTGGTGGCCCGAGCGATGGAGCGGGCCATCATCCAAGCTAGCGGACTGGATCCGACGGGAGTCGTGGTGGCCGAGCTAGGCCATGGCGCCGGCAGTGGTGCGGCCTACCTGGGCGCGCTTGCCGCCTACGGAACAGGCTCAGCCCAGGGTGTTGCCCTGTGGATCATGCACTGTGCCGAGTCCATCGTGGCCGGAGCTGACGAAGGTGGCCGCATCGCGGACGCGGTCCTGGTCGGTCGCCTTGTCTGAGTCGCTGAACGCAGGCGCCCTAGACCTCAGCTAGCCTGAAAGTCAAGACTTTTCTTTGCTGCTGAATGGGAGTAGACATGAAGCAGGTCGACGGACGAGAGTCCGACGGCCCCGCGAGGCAAACGGGCACCCACGCGCGGGCAGTCCACTGATGGACCGATCGTGGCGGGCTTGTCCCACTGCGACTAGTAGATTCACGCTTGGTAACTCGCAAGTCTCGCGGTCAGATGGCACCCCGTTCGCGGGGTGCCATCTTCTTGCGTGCGCCGCCACCTGCGTCGTCTGCGCGCCGTTTGCAATCGGCCACCCAAAAGGCTCATCATTTGGTTAGGCACATTCCCCCTCGGGGTTGAGTGTGCCGGCGCACCAACTCCTCCCCCCGGAGTCTGGAGCGTCGACGGCCCCCGATGTCCCCCGTCGGGGGCCGTCCCTATTCTCCGCGTTATCTGCCTCCGGCGCGATATTTGTCTTTCCACAACCCCCGGTCGGTTCGACCCATGGTCCACAGGTCGGCGAGAGCTTTGGGCGGGCAGTTCAGGTCTGAGCGACTCTCGTGGCATGAATACCGCACGTATCACCGGAGTGGCTGGGGGGTCAGGCGGCGTCGGCGCCTTGGGCTCACCGTGGTCATCGCAGTCTGGGCGGCACAGGCGGGCCCGCGCCCCGTCGCCCTGGACGGTGACCGGCTCGGCGGGGGACTCGACGGGGGACTCGACGTCGCACTCGGCCTCGAACAGGAGTGCGGTGCGCGCTGGCCTGACAGGGGGTGCGTCGAGGGTCTTGGGCTGCTGCGGCGTCTGCCATCGGTGGACGGAGTCTCGTTTGGCCGCACGCGTGATGTGCCTTTGGCCGCGCAGATCGTCCAAGAGGTGCTCCGCGGGCTCAGTGGTCCGGTCGATGTGGTTGTGGTCGATCTGCCGCGCCCCGATCATGAGATCTTTGCGGACCCCTTCCTCGATGACGCGTCGGCGGACTTCGGCCCTGGTGCCCTCGGTCGACGCGATGGTTCTGCTCGCCGGGTCGGACATCTGTGATCTGGCGGGGGCGAGCGCGATCGTCGAGCACCTGATCCAGGCCTGTTCCGACGTGTGGCTGTGTCTGCGCACCAGAGGCAAGAGCAGTCATGTCGCGGACCCCGTCGCAGGAGCCTTTGGACCTGCCTCTTCTGGCAGTGGTCCGTGAGGAACCGTCGCTGGTCGCAGACGTGTTTCATGGCGTGCCGCCAGGAAGCCCTGCCAGGGGCGCATTGGCTGCCGCGGCCGACAGCGTGCTGGCGCGGTGTTTCTTCGCAGCGCGGCGGGGGGCCTCGCGAGCGCGTTATCCGTGAGGGGCACAGATCAGGGCGGGCACGGTTCTGACGAGCCTCCGGTTGCGGTACTCGGTCGTTCCACCGGGGACGGACGCCCCCGGCGCCCGGCGGTGAGCTGGGCGCGGGGGTCCTGAGGTCAGAGGCTCTGGTGGGTAGGTCGATAGCGGAGACGCCTGACCCGAGCGGGCCGGGAAGTTGGTGACAAGTCCGTCGCCCGCCGTTGCGCGGCTCGAGGGCGGCCGGGTGCCCTTGCCAGCGGAACTGGCTACATCTGGGTGGATGCTGCCTCGGCCGGGCTCCTGAGTGTGTCGGTGTCCGGCCTTTGGGGCTTGTAGGGTGCCTTCCTGTGCGCCGTCGTTGCGGTTGGCATCTGCACGGGGTCGGCGGCGGCTCGGGTTGGCGCGATGGCCTGGTCCTCACGTAGCGTCCTGAGCTCCTTGTGTGTCCTTGCCGACCGGCGCGTTCCCCGGCTGATGAGTGCGAGCCTAAGGCCGACCAGAACCACCGAGCGCCAGCCATGAACAGATGAAGTGGTGAGGCCAAGATGGTGACGCCAGATGGCTGCCAGCGGGATGGCCGCTCAGGAGCCCGCTGAGACGATCGCCGCGAAGATGGTGGCGCCTGCCGCGATCAGGGTTAGTGCCAGCCGAGGGCGAGCCGAGTGGAGGCTCCTGTCGTCATCACCGAAGTAGCCGTTGTGACGTGTACAGGTGGTGAAATGCCCATTCTCTGGCGGTGTCGGCTGCCTCCGTACGACTACGGTGTCACCGCGCCGCGGCGGGGGGCCCGGCGAGAACGGCTGTCAACAGCGCGACGGCTCCCACCTTGTCCAAAGGTTCGTTGCCATTGCCGCATTTCGGAGACTGCACGCACGAAGGGCAGCCATTGGCGCAATCGCAGGCCAGGATCGCGTCTCGCGTTGCGCTGAGCCAGATCCTGGCGGAACCAAAACCCCGCTCCGCGAACCCTGCGCCTCCCGGGTGCCCGTCATAGACCAAGATCGTCGGACGGCCTGTGTCCGGATGCAGGGCGGTCGAGACGCCGCCGATGTCCCAACGATCCGAGGTGGCCACCAGGGGCAACATGCCGATGGCGGCATGCTCGGCAGCATGGGCGGCCCCCGGGATACTGCTCTGTGGGACCCCCGCGGCATCCAGCATCTCCTCGGTCATGGCCCACCACACAGCCTTGGTGTGCAAAGACCTCTCCGGCAGGTCGAGCTGATGCTCGCCCAGGATCTCCCCACCGGGCAGTCTGCGCAGGAAGGATGTCACCCGAGAGCGCACATCGACGCTGCCGAAACAGAGCTCGACGGGCCCCCAGGTCTGCGACTGCTCGATGCGGCCGATGTCGAACGCGCTGACGGACCGTGCATGGGTGGACCACCCTGGGTCGCCGGCCACGACGATCGCATGCCCGTCCTCGACGTCAAAGTGGGTGACCACATAGGGCTGGCCCTGATGTACGTACACCGCACCGGTATGGACGCTGGAGTGGGCTGCCTGCCCGTCGACTGTGCCTAGCACGCGACCCGTCGACCGCTCGACAATGCGCACCGTCTCATCGGCTCCACGTAGCGAGACGTGGTCGGTGGCTCGTTCGGGTCGCGTCCAGAACCACCCACCCGGGCGTCGTCGCAGCAGTCCACGGGCCACCAGAACCTCGAGCAGGCCCAGCATGGTTGGCCCGAACACCTGGGTATCGGCCGCGGTGAGCGGCAGCTCGGCAGCGGCGGCGGCCAGATGCGGCGCCAGCACGTAGGGGTTCGCCGGATCGAGGACGGCAGCCTCCACCGGCCGGTCGAACAACGCCTCGGGATGATGGACAAGGTAGGTGTCCAATGGGTCGTCGCCGGCGATCAGGACTGCCAGCGAGGAAGATCCGTTGCGCCCGGCACGACCGGCCTGCTGCCACAGCGACGCACAGGTTCCCGGCCAGCCTGCCATCAGAACCGCGTCCAGCCCGCTGACATCAATGCCCAGCTCAAGGGCATTAGTTGCTGCCAGACCGCACAGCTCCCCCGAGCGAAGGCGTCTCTCCAGCTCTCGCCGCTCCTCCGGCAGATATCCGCCCCGGTAGGCCGCAACGCGCGGTCCCAGCGTCGGGTCTACCTCGCTCAGTGAGCGTCGGGCGCTTGCCGCGACGACCTCGACTCCGGCACGGGACCGGCCAAATGCCACGGTCTGAACGCCGTCGACTACAAGGTCTGCCAACAGGTCGGCGGTCTCTGCCACCGCGCTGCGCCGATGGGGCGCATCGTGTTCACCGCCGCCTTGGACCAGGCCGGGCTCCCACAAGCCGAAGGTCATGGACTCTCGGGGCGACCCGTCGAGGGTGACCGGCCGCACCGGCATCCCGATAAGCGCACTGGCCTGGCTTTCCGGGTCGGCGACTGTTGCGCTGGCGAGGATGAAGGTGGGATAGGCGCCATAGCGGGCGGCAACGCGGCGGAGCCGGCGCAGCAGCGCAGCCAGGTGCGAGCCGAACACCCCTCGGTAGACATGACATTCGTCGATCACTACGTACTTCAGGGACCTCAGGAACGGAGCCCATCGCGGGTGACCAGGCAGCAGCGAGTGATGCATGAGATCGGGGTTGGTCAGGACGTACTGACAGTGGTCGCGGACCCAGCGGCGTTCGTCCGGCGGGGTGTCACCGTCGTAGGTCGCGGCCTGCAGCCCTGGGATGGCCAGCGCGGTCAAGCGTGCCAGCTGGTCGGCGGCCAGAGCCTTGGTCGGGCTCAGGTAGAGCGCAGTGGCGCCGCGACTGGATGGGGCGGCAGCTCCATCGACGACGTCTGAGAGCACCGGCAAGAGGTAGCCGAGGCTCTTGCCGGAAGCAGTGCCCGTGGAGATGACGACATGGGTGCCCTCGTGGGCGCAGTCCGCGGCCTCGCGCTGATGGGACCACAGAGCGGTGATGCCTGCCGTGCTGAAGGCGGAGTAGACCGCAGGGGCAACCCAGTCAGGCCATGGCACAGCCTGTTCGTGGCGGGCAGGCACCTGGTGGACGTGCACGAGCCGATTCGCGCGCCGCCCGCCGGACAGGCGGGCGAGAGCCTCCGTTGGGTCGAAGGACCGCCGGGTCTTAGGACGAGGATCGCTGGGCATCGAATAAACCGTATGCCTCCGGTTGCGCCACGGTACTAGGGTGACCTTCCAGTGGCCGTCCGATGGCGACAAGAGGAGCGCAACGTGGATCTGTCCATCACCAGCGAGGCTCGTGGCGACTCGACCGTCGTGCATGTGGGCGGCGAGATCGACGTGTACACCGCTCCCGTGCTGCGTGAGCATCTCGACGAGCACATCGCGGCGGGCCGCACCCATCTCGTGGTCGATCTCGGGGACGTCACGTTCATGGCCTCGACTGGTCTTGGCGTGCTGGTCGGGCGCCTCAAGCTTGTGCGGGCCGCCAATGGCAGCATGCGCTTGGTGTGTTCCAGTGATCGCATTCTCAGTGTGTTCTCGATCACAGGCCTCGACAAGGTCTTCCAGATCTTCTCAAGCGTCGATGATGCTCTGGCCGCGACTGCCTCGACCGCCTGACGCAGACCTCGACCGCCTGACGCACGCAGCGGGGCGGGCAGCACCTCATGTCGACACCTGTTGGACACCTCACGCGGGTTACAATGTGCCGCACCACACCCGCCCCGGCGGCTGCGTTGCCGCGTCACGATGGGGATTCGCCGGTCACACACCACGCGAGTCCGTCGTGCGCACGTCCAGTTGCTATCTGTGATGTCCCTCATGGAGGATTGAATGCCAGGCCTTATCCGAGCCGTTGGTGACCCACCCCTGCTTACTTTGACAGGCACGAACCTCACCTTGGTGATCGTGGTCGCCGTGATCGCCGTCCTCGCCTTGAGCATGGGTGTGGTCTTCCGGCGGCAAGTTCTCGCTGCCGACCCCGGAACCGCAAAGATGCAGGAAATCGGCGATGCCGTCGAGGAAGGCGCCCACGCATATCTGGCTCGTCAGTTCAAGACGCTGTCCGTGTTCGTGGTCATCGTCTTCTTCCTCCTCTTGAGCCTGCCTGCAGACACTGCAGGGATTCGCTGGGGACGCTCGGGCTACTTCCTGCTCGGGGCACTGTTCTCCGCATCGGTCGGCTATTTCGGCATGAGCCTGGCAGTCAAGGCCAACGTGCGCGTCGCCGCGGCCGCGAACGACTCGGGTCGCGACGTGGGGATGCGTATCGCCTTCCGCACGGGTGGCACGGTCGGCATGTTGACCGTGGGACTGGGCCTGCTGGGCGCCTCTTCGGTGGTGCTCATCTACAAGGGCAATGCTCCCGCAGTCCTCGAGGGTTTCGGGTTTGGCGCGGCTCTGCTGGCCATGTTCATGCGGGTCGGCGGTGGCATCTTCACCAAGGCCGCCGACGTCGGCGCCGACCTGGTTGGCAAGGTCGAGGCCGGCATCCCGGAGGATGACCCGCGTAACGCCGCGACGATCGCGGACAACGTGGGTGACAACGTCGGTGACTGTGCCGGCATGGCGGCCGATCTCTTCGAGTCGTACGCCGTGACGCTGGTTGCCGCGCTCATCTTGGGCAAGGCCGCTTTCGGCGACCAGGGTCTGGTCTTCCCGCTGATCGTTCCCGCCATCGGCGCTTTGACGGCGATCATGGCTGTCTTCATCACAAAGCCTCGCCCGGGTGAGAACGGTCTCGTCGCGATCAACCGCGGCTTCTTCATCTCGGCCGGAGTCTCAGCGGTGCTTGCAGCAGTTGCTGCCTGGGTGTACCTGCCGGCCAAGTTCGCCGGCCTCGTGGGCGCCTCGACCACGATCACGGCACTGGATACCAGCAAGCTGCTCTTCTGGACGCTGAACCCGCGCATCGCGGCTACCCTGGCGGTCTTCATCGGTATCGCGCTCGCCGCGATCATCCTCATGCTGACCGGTCACTTCACCGGCACGGACAAACGCCCCACGATGGACGTTGCCCGAACCTCGTTGACCGGAGCGGCAACCGTCGTGCTGGCCGGCATCGGCGTCGGCCTGGAGTCCGCGGTGTACACCACGGTGATCATCGCTGCGGCGGTCTACCTCGCCTTCCTGATCGGAGGCGGATCCGTTGTCCTGTCGCTGTTCCTGATCGCCCTCGCCGGTTGTGGTCTGTTGACCACCGTCGGTGTCATCGTGGCCATGGACACCTTCGGCCCAGTCTCGGACAACGCTCAGGGCATCGCCGAGATGTCTGGTGACGTCCACGGCGAGGGAGTGCAGGTCTTGACCGAGCTCGACGCCGTCGGCAACACCACCAAGGCAATCACCAAGGGCATCGCGATCGCCACTGCAGTGCTGGCCGCCACCGCCCTGTTCGGGTCGTATACCGATGCATGGCAGTCGCAGCTCACCAAGATCGCCGTCGCGGACAACCTCAGTGCTTTCCCAAGTGCCTTCATACAGTCGATGTTCGACTTGCAGATCGTCACGCCGAGCACGCTGGTGGGTCTGCTTGTGGGGTCCTCGGTCGTCTTCCTCTTCTCCGGCCTGGCCATCAACGCCGTGACTCGCGCGGCAGGTGCCATCGTCTTTGAGGTGCGACGCCAGTTCCGTGAGCACCCCGGGATCATGGACTACACCGAGAAGCCTGAGTACGGGCGCGTGGTTGACATCTGCACGAAGGACTCGCTGCGCGAGCTTGCGACGCCAGGTCTGCTGGCCGTGCTCATGCCCGTCGTGGTCGGCTTCGGCCTTGGTATCGGCCCGCTCGCCGGGTTCCTGGCCGGCGCCATCGGCACGGGCGCCCTGATGGCCGTCTTCCTGGCCAACGCAGGTGGCTCGTGGGACAACGCCAAGAAGATCGTCGAAGATGGCGCCCATGGCGGCAAGGGCTCTGCTGCCCACGCCGCGACGGTCATCGGCGACACAGTCGGTGACCCGTTCAAGGACACCGCAGGACCGGCGATCAACCCGCTGCTCAAGGTCATGAACCTGGTGTCGTTGCTGATCGCCCCCGCGATCGTGAGCCTCAGCGTGGGCTCGGGCGCCAACAGTGCCATTCGTTGGGGTATCGCGCTGACCGCCCTGGCCATCGTGGTGGTCGCGGTGGCGATCAGCCGAAGCCGCGAGATCGGGATCGGTGTCGACGACGACGGCGGCGGCAACGGCAACGGCAAGCTCGCCGTCAGCGAGCCTGCATCCGTCTGAGCGTGCACTGAAGTACCGACGAAAGACCGGTGGCCGGTCGCCTCTACTGAGGTGACTGGCCACCGGTGGGTTACGGGTCAGCTGAACTGCCAGGACCGCTTGGACAGGCCATACCAGAAGCCCTCGATGACGCTGCGGTTCGTCAGGTCACCGCTCTGGTAGGCCGCACCGAGTGCCACGAACAATGGCGCGAAGTGCTCCGTGCGTGGGTGCGCCTCGTGGGCGGCCGGCGCCTTGGCCAGGAAGTCCAGCATGGAGTCGACATCGGCTGACGCCATGGTCTCGCGGGCCCAGGCGTCGAACTCGGAGGAGGCGGCAGGCGCGGGGCCATCCGAATCGGCACCGGGGTTGAACCACCGCAGGTTGTGGGTGGTGAACCCTGACCCGACGATCAGGGTGCCCTGGTCGCGTAGGGGAGCGATCTTGCGCCCGATCTCGAAAAGCTTCTGGGGGTCCAGCGTCGGCATCGACATCTGAAGGACCGGGACGTCGGCTTGCGGGAACATCTCGACGAGCGGGACGTAGGCACCGTGGTCGAGGCCGCGACCCTGATCGTGGTGAATCTGCGAACCTGCAGCGCTCAGCAGCTGGGTGACTTGCCTGGCGAGAGCGGGGGCGGTGGGCGCGTCATACCTCACCTCGTAGTACCGCTGCGGGAAGCCCCAGAAGTCATAGATGAGAGGGGTTTTCGTCGTTGAAGACAGGGCTAGCGGTGCCTGCTCCCAGTGTGCGGAGATCATCAGAATGTTCTCCGGTCTGGGCAGATCGGCCGACCAGGCAGCGAGCTCCTTGGTCCAGGTTCGATCATCCGCGAGCGGGGGCGCGCCGTGGCTGAGGTACAGGACCGGCATCCGGGTGGTGGTGGCCGCACAGTCAGCTGTCGTGGTCATAGCCCGATGATACCCATAACAAGTTAAATATTCAACTACATTGTGCCAGGGCGCCTCCAACCCCAATTTCCTCAAGTTGCCGTGAACGGGCCAATATGGACTACGGTCTATCCGCATTGCCATGTCGGAGCAGCGACGAATCCGCTGCACGTGGTGATGGGAAGGTGAGGATGCAACGTGGGCGGTACCTCTGCACGCAAAACCCCCGGGCGCACGCTCGTCATCGTCGAGTCACCGGCAAAGGCCAAGAAGATCGGCGAGTATCTCGGCAAGGACTACGACGTGGACGCCAGCGTCGGGCACATCAGGGACCTGCCGAGCCCCAGTGAGATGCCGGCGGACATGAAGAAGGGGCCCTACGGCCGGTTCGCCGTCGATGTGGACAACGGGTTCGACGCCTACTACGTGGTTGACCCCGACAAGCGCAAGAAAGTGGCCGACCTCAAGCGGCTGCTCAAGGACGCCGACGAACTCCTGCTGGCCACCGATGAGGACCGCGAGGGCGAGGCCATCGCGTGGCACCTCCTGGAGGTACTCAAGCCCAAGGTTCCGGTCCGCCGGATGGTGTTCCACGAGATAACCAAGGAAGCGATCATTCGTGCGGCCCGCGAGACCCGCCAGCTCGACACCCGTCTGGTGGACGCTCAGGAGACCCGCCGCATCCTGGACCGGCTCTACGGGTACGAGGTCTCGCCGGTGCTGTGGCGCAAGGTTCGCCAGGGCCTTTCGGCTGGCCGCGTACAGTCCGTGGCAACTCGCATCGTGGTGGAGCGTGAGCGTGAGCGGATGGCCTTTCGTGCCGCGTCGTACTGGGACGTCGAAGGTGACTTCGCACCGGACGCCGCTGCGGCGCAGACTTTCACGGCCCGGCTGAGCATGGTCGACGGATTGCGCGTGGCCACGGGCCGGGACTTCGGTGACGACGGGGTGCTCAAGGGCCCCAAGGTAGTTCACCTGGACGAAGCCGCTGCCCATCTGATCGCCAATGCCGTCATGGACGAAACCCTGGTCAAGGTCACCGACGTTGCGGAGAAGCCCTACACTCGCCGTCCCTACCCACCGTTCACGACGTCCACGCTGCAGCAGGAGGCGAGCCGCAAGCTGCGTCTTTCGAGCAAGAACGCCATGCGTGTGGCTCAGCGCCTGTACGAGAACGGCTACATCACGTATATGCGGACCGACTCGACCACGCTGTCGGAGGCTGCGCTGAGCGCGGCCCGCAGCCAGGCGCGAGACATGTATGGCGCGGAGTACGTCCCAGACTCACCTCGCCGTTATGAGAAGAAGGTCAAGAACGCGCAGGAGGCTCACGAGGCGATCCGGCCTGCCGGTGATCGCTTCCGGACCCCGGCACAGGTTGCCGGCCAGCTGCGCGGCGAGGAGTTCGCCTTGTACGAGCTGATCTGGAAGCGCACCGTCGCCTCGCAGATGGCCGACGCCCGCGGCTCCACAGCCACGGTCAAGCTTGGTGGCACCCTTGCCGACGGTCGCGTGGTCGAGTTCTCGGCCAGCGGCACGGTCATCACGTTCCGGGGCTTCCTGGCGGCCTACGAAGAGGGTCGCGACGATGACTCCACCGCTCGCGCCCTTGCCGCGGACGTGAACCGCCGGCTGCCGAAGCTGTCCATCGGGATTCCGCTGGACGTGCTGCGCGCGCAGGCGGGCGGGCACGAGACGTCGCCCCCGGCCCGCTATACGGAAGCAACGCTGGTGAAGGCCATGGAGGAGAAGGGGATCGGTCGCCCGTCTACGTACGCGTCGACTGTCGGCACGATCCAGGACCGCGGCTACGTCAACAGTCGTGGCTCAGCCCTCATCCCGACGTGGCTGGCGTTCGCCGTGACCCGGTTGCTTGAGGAGCACTTCAGCAAGCTCGTCGACTACGACTTCACCGCCTCCATGGAGGAGGACCTTGACCGTATCGCCAATGGCGAAGAGCAGCGTGTCGACTGGCTCACGCGCTTCTACTTCGGCGAGGAGGCCACCTCGGTCGAAGGCCTGAGGCATCTGGTGGACGACCTCGGAGAGATCGATGCTCGAGAGATCTCGACCATCCCGATCGGCGAGGGCATCGTCGTACGGGTCGGCCGATACGGCCCCTATGTGGAGGAGACCATCCCAGCGGGGGTCGACCCAGCCACTGGCGAGGTTGCCGAGGGCGCCACCGGTCAGGTCCGTCGCGCCACGATCAACAACGACATCGCCCCCGACGAGATGACCGCCGCCATCGCCCGCGGCCTGCTCGAGACGGCCGCTGACGACGGTCGCATCCTCGGCCAGGACCCAGAGACCGGGCGCGACATCGTGGCCAAGGCAGGTCGCTATGGCCCCTACGTCTCCGAGGTGCTGCCGGAGGAGGTCGCCGCCCTGAAGGGCAAGTCCAAGGTCAAGCCGCGCACGGCCAGCCTCTTCAAGGACATGGACCTTGCCACTCTCGACATCGATACCGCACTGCAGCTGCTGACCCTGCCGCGCGTCGTGGGCCAGGACCCTGCCGACGGTGAGGACATCACGGCCCAGAACGGTCGCTATGGTCCTTACCTGAAAAAGGGCACCGACTCGCGCTCCCTTCAGACCGAGTCGCAGCTGTTCACGATCACCCTGGCCGACGCCCTGGCGATCTATGCCAAGCCTAAGGAGCGTGGACGGGCTGCCGTGGCTCCGCTCAAGGAGCTGGGCGACGATCCCCTGTCCGGCAAACCAATGGTGGTCAAGGAGGGCCGGTTCGGCCCATATGTCACCGACGGTGAGACCAACGCGACCCTGCGCAAGGACGACGCACCGGAGACGATCACCGCTGAACGCGGCGCAGAGCTGTTGGCCGAGAAGCGTGCTCGCGGCCCAGTGACCCGCAAACGGGCTGTCAAGAAGACCGCGACCAAGAAGGCGACCGCCAAGAAGGCGACCGCCAAGAAGGC
>OBLW0100003518.1_pt1 | contig 12166 bp, 10 predicted proteins | sample 1520161 | NCBI WGS metagenome assembly OBLW01 (sample SAMEA3539309, study PRJEB22396) | soil metagenome | biome: tundra; feature: field; material: soil | place: USA | collected 2010-05 | depth 0.15 m
GACGTGTGCTCTTCCGATCTATGGCGACTACGAGGGACGCGACGCCGGCGGCAACTCCGGCGATGGAGATGCCGGTGATGATGCCGATGAAGGCCTGCCTGCGCTTGGCGCGCAGGTAGCGGGTCGCGATGAAGAGTTCGAAGCGCATGGGAAGCTTTCAGCTGTCAGCTTTCTGCCAGACCTGGATTATAACGATTCACCGGAGAGTGGCAGTCTCATGCGCGGAGTCTGGGCAGAACTGCACGGACGGTTTGACGATAAATAACGAACTCGGAACCGAAGCGCTTCTCCAACTCAGCATCCTCCATCCGGATCATCACCGCACCAGTTGCGATGGCAAACGCCGTCAGCACCCAGCAGACTGCGAGACCTGTTCCCAAACTCCAGGTCAGCATTTCGCAGAGATGGCCAAGATAGACCGGGTGGCGGACTCGGGAGCGGATTCCAGTGGTGACGAGGCGCTGGTGCTGGTTTTCGGTGCGGACTTCGGGCAGACCTCCCAATTGAGCCCAGGTGAAGTGGGGTCCCGCGCTCGTATAGGTGAAGATGCCTATCGCAAAGAGGAAGGCTGCGGGAAGCCAGGTCCACGACATCGAGTAGAGTTCTACCTTCCGCCATGGGCCGGTCAGGGCGCCGATGCCGATCCACATGACGAGCCAGGCGGGGACCAGCACGCGGAACGGCGAACCCTCGCGGGCGCGCCAGCGATGGGCTCGCGGGTGAACCATCAGCCAAAACAGCGGGATAGTCGAATAGACCACGCAGACCAGCCATCCCAGGGTTTGGAGAAAATGCATGGGGTGATTTTACAGGCGAGCCCGGACGGATTCGTCCGGGCCGGTTGCCTCCGCATCGCGGGGCGGACGAATGCGTCCGCCGCTACGTGATCTCTTCAGAGGCTGAACGCGCGCGCATCGAACGCGATGGATCGCAGCGCTAAGGCGCTGCGCCGCCCAAAATCGGGTGCGGCGCACCTCGGTCATCTACCTGATTTCGGCGGGCGGGGCGATAATCGGAGAATGGCGCGTGCTTTCCTGAGTGAGAATTGGCTTCCGAAGTCAGTGTTGTGTCTTCGCGACTACGATAGACATAAATTTCTGCTGGATCTGATCGCTGGAGTCACCGTTGGTTTGGTGGCCCTGCCGCTGGCCATGGCGTTTGCCATTGCGTCGGGGCTGACGCCGCAGGCTGGGATTTACTGCGCGATCGTCACTGGGTTTCTGATTTCGGCGCTGGGCGGATCGAAGATGCAGATCGGCGGCCCGACCGGCGCCTTTGTGGTCGTGATAGCGGGGATCGTTGCGGTCCACGGGATCGACGGGTTGTTCATGTGTACCGTGATGGCTGGCGTATTACTGGTAATCATGGGCGCGACGGGGCTGGGGACAGGGGTGAAATTCATCCCGCGGCCGGTTGTGATTGGATTTACGAATGGGATTGCGGTGCTGATCGCCAGCACGCAGATCAAGGATTTCTTCGGGCTGCATCTCGAAAAGGTACCGGGCGTGTTCTGGCTGCGCATCGAGGCGCTGGCCGGGAATTTTCATACGCTCTCGTTTGAGGCGACGGCGCTCGCCATATTCACGCTGCTGACGCTGATCATTTGCCGGGGCCTGTCTTCGCGGATTCCTGGACCTATCGTTGCGCTCCTGCTTTCGACTTCTGCGGTTTATTTTTTCAAGCTGCCGGTGGAGACGATCGGGACACGGTTTGGGGGGATTCCAAGCGGGCTGCCGCACTGGCAGATTCCGCACTTCCGCACGGACCTGATTCACGGGCTGCTGGGACCGGCGTTCACGATCGCCATGCTGGGAGCGATTGAATCGCTGATGTCGGCGGTGGTTTCTGACCGCATGAGTAACGACCGGCACAATCCCAACGTGGAGTTGATTGGGCAGGGCGTGGCCAACATCTTCTCGCCGATGTTTGGCGGACTGCCGGCGACCGGCGCCATTGCGCGGACTGCGACCAACATTCGATCGGGGGCGCAGACACCCGTGGCGGGGATGATCCACGCGCTCACGCTGTTGTGCATTCTTCTGTTTGCGGCGCCGCTGGTCAGCTATGTGCCGATGGCGGCGCTGGCGGGGATTCTGATGGTCGTCGCCTACAACATGGGCGAGTGGCGCGAGATTCCGCAACTGCTGAAGCTGACCAAAACCGACATCAGCATTTGGCTGGTGACGTTTGCCTTAACCGTGTTTGCCGACTTAACCGTCGCCGTCGAAGCCGGGATGATTCTGGCGGCGCTTCTGTTCATCAGCCGTGTGGCCTCGACGACTACCGTATCGCAGGTGACCGAGGACTACGTGGAAGACGGGCGCGTGCACATTCTGCAGGATAAGGACATCCCGTATTACGCGACGATCTTCCGCATCCACGGGCCGTTCTTATTTGGGGCAACCGACAAGATATGGGCGGTCACGGAGAACCTGCATCAGTTGCCGCCGGTCGTTATTCTGCGACTGCGGAACATGACTGCACTCGACGCTACTGGGCTGTTCGCGATCGAGGAGATTGCCAAGCAACTGCACGCCAGCAAGCGCACGTTGATTCTGTGTGGGGCGCGCGAGCAGCCTGCACAATTAATTCATCAGGCGGAGTTCGCGGAAGTCATTGGGGAAGAAAACATCTGCGGTAACGTGCAGGAAGCCCTGCAGCGGGCGGAGGAAGTCTACGAGGGGTTGGAGCAGAAGTTTGTGGGGCGAAGAGCTAGGCCTTCGGCATCTCAGCACTGAGCCAGAATCAATTTGGAGCCTTACGGCGCGAGGTCTTCCGCCTGGTCTTGTTACGAGATCGTCACCGGATCGTGTCGTCCCTGACGGGACTCAGAACTCAAGCGCGATCGCTACCCGGCACTTCCGTGCCGGGCTTTCGCATACCGCCGCTACGCGGCTGGAGTTGGTGGTAGAGGCTGTTCGGGCACGGTAAAGAGCGTGGCTCTGTTCACCGGCCCCGGGCCGCGCGCACGAGCGCTGCTAGTTGTCGATCCGCTGGACGACCGAGAGAATCTTCCACTCGCCATCGGACTTCGAGAGCGTGATGTAGTCCACCCAACCTGGAGTAACCAACTTGGCGGAAGCGATGGTTCCCGCGATGTCGAGTACCGTGACCTTTTCCGTGCGCGCCGCTTGGGGCATGTCGGGGACGCCGTTGGCACGGATTTCCTGCACCATCTGCGGTCCGGTCTTATCCCTCATCGGGATGTCGCCGTGGATCATGTGCTTCAGGTAGTGAGGGTGGAGGGTCTGCTCCATGCGGCGGGCGTCGCCGGCGTAGTAGGCCTCGATGTAGTGGGTGACGGTGGCGCGCACGGCGGATGCGTCGGCGGTGGAAGTCTGGTTGGATTGCGCTTGGGTGGAAATATTGAAAGAGAGAAACAGGCACAGGGCGAGAGCTGGTACGAGGCGTGGCATGGTCGGTTTTCTCCGCAGAGAGGGTGAAGCGATTCGGACAATTTGATTATGGCTTAGCCCGTGGCGCGGCGAAGTACACCAAAGTCCATGGCTGAGGGGAGAGGAAGGACAGGTGGAGTCACATTTCTTCTCTTCGCCACGCACCTCAGGGACTGAAGCCCTCTCTCAAAAGGTGCTCCTATCGCAGCGCTCAAAGCGGTGCGCCACCCCAAATCAAGCGAGGCGCCCTCCCAATTAAAAGCGCTGCCGCGGCCAACTTCTGAGGTCTGAGTAAGCTGCTAGACTGTGATCTTTTGGACCTCTTCCTCTAGACTGGCAGGAGGGCCGCTCCCTTCGATGATCGTCAACTTTGCAGAACGCGCGCATAACCACAACTGGGAACTCGATCCGGTGGTGAGGTCGCTGCTCGACACGGACTTCTACAAGTTGCTCATGCTTCAATTCATCTGGAAGCATTTTCCGAACACGCGCGTGGAGTTTTCGCTGATCAATCGGCATGCTTCGGTGCGGATGGCGGACATCATCCACATTGAAGAACTGAAGGTGCAATTGCAGCATGTGCGCGGACGGCGGTTTCGCAAGTCGGAACTGGTGTGGCTGGCGGGCAACACGTTTTACGGACGGCGCGGAATTTTCGAGCCGGCGTTTCTGGAGTGGCTGGAGCAGGACTTCCGGTTGTCGGATTATCAGCTGCGGGTGCGCGACGGACAGATCCAACTGACGTTCGAAGGCACGTGGACTGAGACCACCATGTGGGAGTTGTACGCGCTGGCGATTCTGGATGAATTGAAGACTCGGGCGCAGCTGAAGACGCTGAGCGAGTTCGGGCTCGACATTCTATATGCGCGGGCCAAGACCAAGTTGTGGAGCAAGATTGAGCGACTGCGCGGCGTGCCGGGACTGAGCGTGGCGGACTTTGGAACGCGGCGGCGGCACAGCTTTTTGTGGCAGGAATATGTGGTCGTGGCGATGGCTGCGAATCTAGGTAGCAATTTCATCGGGACTTCGAACGCGTTCCTGGCACACAAGCACGATCTGGAGGCGATTGGAACCAACGCGCATGAGATTCCCATGGTGATGGCTGCGCTGGCGCCGGATGACGTGGCGCTGAAAGCGTCGCAGTACCGCGTGCTGGAACTGTGGCAGCAGACGTACGACGGCGCGTTGAAAGTGATGCTGCCGGACACTTTTGGCACGACGCAGTTTTTGGCGAGTGCGCCGGAGTGGGTGGCGGACTGGACCGGGCAGCGCGTGGACAGCAAGGATCCGTATGTCGCGGGGGATGAGTACATCGCGTGGTTGAAGGCTCGTGGGAGAGATCCGCGCGAGAAGCTGCTGATCGCTTCGGACACGCTGGATGTGGATGCGATCCTTGGGCTGCACGCGTATTTTGGCGGTGCTCTGGCAAAGGGCGTGGGACCCGGCGATTTTCTCAGTGCGGCTGATTTCGATGACCGCAACAAGTGGACGCCGGGGCGTAGGGTTCGGGTCAGCGCCGGCTGGGGAACGCTGCTGACCAATGACTTTCGCGGATGCAATCCCAATAACGGCGGGGGGTTTGATCCGATCAGCCTGATCTGCAAAGTCTCCGAGGTCGAAGGACGGCCGGCGGTGAAGCTCTCCGATAATTACTCCAAAGCGCTGGGGCCACCGGATGAGGTTGAGAGGTATCGGAGGGTGTTCGGGACCGAGGGCATCGCCAACGCTCCGCTAGTGGCCTGAGGAATCACAAAATTCTGAAAATTGTTGTTAACCATTTCCACCCGCCGTTCGTTGTGTGCATAGAGATGCTACAAAGCACTTCTCTCACGAGGGGAACAGCGATATGCATATGCAGCGGCGGTATATGGCGATGGTTCAGGCGGTCGTAGTATTCCTAGCTTTGTTCACCGCTGTCAGCGCGGCCCAGGCACCGCGAGCCGCGCAACCGGCACCCAATGCTGCGCAGCAGATGAGCGAAAAGGACGTCGCCGCGATGCAGGACCAGCTTCTCCAGTTGCTGCGCGTGAGCCCCACTCTGGCCGAGGTTGTGGCCCACGACCCGTCGTTGCTCTCGAACGCCGAGTATGTGAACCGCAATAATCCCGAGCTAGGGCAGTTCCTGCAAGCGCATCCCGAGATCGCGAAGAGCCCCGACTTCTACCTCTTCAATAATCTGCACCCCGAACACGAGCAGCCCGCCCAGGTGCTGGAGCGCAAGCTGTGGCCCCAGATGTCTCAGCCCGAGTCCTCAGGATCAGGAATTGACCGTGAACTGATCAGCGACGGCATTCCGTTTCTGGTTTTCCTTTGTATGTTGAGCGCCTTGCTCTGGGTGACGCATGTTCTGCTGGAAAACCGGCGCTGGAACCGCATCTTCAAGCTGCAGACGGATGTGCACGGCAGGCTGATCGAGAGATTCGCCACGTCGCAGGAAGTGCTCACCTACATGAGCACCGACGCGGGCAAACGCTTCCTGGAAGCGACCCCGATCGCAGTTGGCTTCGAGCGGCAGGCGCCGGTTCCGAGTCCGGTCGCCCGGGTGCTAACTCCGCTGCAGATTGGAATTGTGATGACGCTGCTGGGCGCCGGCCTGATCTCTTTGCGCCACAGTATTCCTGACGGTGGGGTCGCACTACTTGTGCTCGGGATTGTGGTGCTGATGCCGGGGCTTGGGTTTATTATTTCGGCGGGACTCACATGGGTGCTGGCCCGCCATCTCGGCCTGATGCCGAATAGCGGGGCGCGGGAATAAAATCAATTTGCTGCCTGATCCATGCAGCAGCCAGACGATGGGCTGCTCTGGAATGCAGCCATGAGGAAACACGATACGACCGGGGAATATGCCATCCCGAGTGTTGAGGCTCGCGCGTTATCGCGACCTGACGACCTGCCCATGGACAGCGATGCCTTCGCCGGCTTCTACCAGCGCTCCGCCCCGGGACTGCGGGCGTACCTGGTGCGGGTCTCGGGGAACGCCGCGCTGGCGGACGACCTGATGCAGGAAAGCTATCTGCGCTTCCTATGCGCAACGCGTCCGGAAGGCGGCGAGGTGAACTACCGGCGCTATCTCTTCCGCATCGCGACGAATCTCTTAAAGGATCACTGGAGACGGCCGCTCGCAGCATGCATTGAAGATGTTCCGGAGCGGTTTCTGGCGGCGCGGGACGGGTTGTCGCGCATCGACTCGCAAGTGATACTCGACCCGGCGATGGCTCAGATGCGCCCCCGGGAGCGGCAACTTCTCTGGCTGGCTCACGCGGAAGGTTATTCGCATCGTGAGATCTCCGAGATCACGGGCCTGAATGCTGCGGGGATTCGACTGCTGCTGTTCCGGGCGCGGCGGAAAATTGCGCGTCTGCTGCGCAAGCAGATGGATGCAGAGCGAGGGAAGGCATGACGTTTCGCACATGCTCCTACGAAACCGAACTGACGCAGACCCTCAAGGATGGGCACTGGCCTGAGGGATGCGGCGAGGAATTGCGTGCCCACGTGAAGGCTTGCGCGAATTGCAGCGATCTCGTCCTGGTAACGCAGACCTTTCAGAGTGCGCGGAGCGAATCGGAGCAGGCGCTACTGCGCGCTTCACCGGGCCTGCTGTGGTGGAGGGCGCAACTACAGCGCCGAAATGCCGCGACCGAACGCGTGAGCCAACCGATCACGATCGCGGAGACTTTCGCGCTGGTCGTGTACGTATTCGTGGGTGCGGTCCTGGTTGCGTCGCAGTACCGCCATGGTCTGAAGTGGTCGTCGTGGTGGGCGGAGATCGCCCCTGCGCGCGCCTTTCATTTTCTGTCGACAGGATCTGGGCAAGTCAATCCGAATCTCCTCCTGCTGATTTTCGGGTTCGGAGTGCTGGGCCTGGTCAGCATTCTGGTGGTGTATTTCGCGTCGGAGAAATCCTGATCGATCCCGCGTTGCCGTTTTGAAAACGGCGCCCTTCCGTGCACATCTGCGGCTTTCTATGGCACAGTAGGAGTTCATGCCTGCAACCGCCGACGCCAGAGCCGAACGTGCTGCTTTCACTCACCCGGGGTTCGTGCTGTTCCAGATCGCCCGGTTCCTCATTGTGGCGGCGGTCGAGATGCAGGCGGTGGCCGTCGGATGGCAAGTCTACGAGATCACCCACCGGCCGCTCGATCTGGGATATGTGGGGCTGGCACAATTTCTGCCGGGAATTCTCCTCTTCCCTCTATCCGGGCATGCGTCGGACCGGTTTGAACGGCGGCACGTGCTCTCGGCCTGCTACGGCGGGTACGCGGTTTGCTTTGCATTGCTGCTTGCACTAGCCGAGCGCGGCGTGCCTTCGATCACCTCGATATACGTGGTGCTGGTGCTGATCGGAGTGGTGCGATCGTTTAACAGCACCGCGAGCCGATCGATCCTGCCCCAGCTTGTTCCGCAAGAACACTTCCCGAATGCAGTGGCGTGGAACGCCAGTATCTTCCAGGCGGCAACGATTTTGGGGCCGTCGTTCGGAGGCATTCTTTACGCGGCGTTCAACGGGCCTTCGGTGGTTTATGTCGTGGCGATGGTGACGGCGATTGGCGCGACGATTTCGTCGTTCCGCATCAAGCCGGAGGTGAAGGCGCGTCCGCGAGAACCCATGACGCTGAAGACGGTATTCGCGGGACTCCATTACATATGGAGCAAGAAGCTGATCCTGGGAGCAATTTCGCTGGATCTTTTTGCGGTGCTGCTGGGTGGGGCCGTGGCTTTGCTTCCGGTGTACGCGCGCGAAATTCTGCACACGGGGCCGTGGGGACTCGGGCTGCTGCGCACCGCTCCGGGAGTTGGGGCGGCGATCATGGCGGTATTGCTGGCGCACTGGCCGCTGCGCGGGCGATCGGGCCCGACGCTGCTGTGGGCGGTAGCTGGGTTCGGGATCTTTACGATCATCTTCGGGATCTCGCGCAGCCTGACGGTCTCGCTGATCGCGCTGCTGCTTCTGGGGGCGAGTGACATGATCAGCGTGATCATCCGCGCGACTCTTACGCAACTCGCGACGCCGGATGAAATGCGCGGGCGAGTGACTGCGGTGGACATGATATTCATTGGGACTTCCAACGAGTTCGGGCAGTTCGAGTCGGGCGTGACCGCGCAATGGTTTGGTACGGTGCCGGCAGTGGTGTTGGGGGGAATCGGAACGCTCGTTGTGATTGCGGCGTGGGCGTGGCTGTTCCCGGAACTACGGCATGCGGGGGAATTGACTTCGATCAAGAGTTCGAGCTTGAAGGGTGCGCCGGAAATAGAAACGCCACGGTGACAAATTCCGGTTCGTAAGAGTTGCACGGCTTACGCCGTGGGCTGCATTCTTTCGCCGCCCTTCGACTCCGCTCAGGGCAGGCTTTCGCGGCTGGCAGAGAGGCGGGTCTGCCACTTCTTAGTCGCGATTGAATTGCGAGACTCGCCCTACGGGACCTTCACGGTGACCGTGGCTGAGGTCCGACCGTATTGATTCGTCCCGTAGAGAGTGTAGGTTGTAGTTGCGGTGGGATTGACGGTTGCACTGGTTCCGCGAACTGCGCCCAAGCCTGGCGTCACGATTACATAGTCGGAACTGCCAGCATTCCACGACAGGGTGACGCTGCCTCCCGATGAGACGTGCGTGGGCGATGCGGTGATAGAACTGATCGCGGGCGCTGATCCCGTGGGATAGTTCGCGTTCGTGTACACCGGATTCATCTGCACGACTTCGAAGGCTGATGCGGGCACGGTCTTCAGGGAATTGAAGTCGGAGCCCCAGCGGCTGTCGGACACTCCCGTCACATAAAGCGCGCTGCCGTTGTCGGCGAGAATCAAGCCGTACGTTTTCATCGCGGTGAGGATGACCTGCATCTGCGTCGAGAAGCTGGAAATGTCGTAGCTGGACTTCAAGCGCAGGCGCATGCCCATTGGCGGCGCAGTCGGATCGCTGGAGGTCGCCGCCCAATGCGACGCTGGCGGCGTGAATGCGGCGCTCGTCTTCGGCAGCGTGAAGCGGAAAGCATGATTGATCTTGCCGGCGGCTACTTCGTCGTAGCGAACCAAACCGGGGAAGATTGGGAGTCCGGCGGCGTCCGCAGAAGTCCATGTGTAGGGACGCTGCTCGTTGCCCAGCAGGTCCCACACGGCGGTCGAATCGGCGTTCCAGCTTCCGTCGGAATTCACAGACGAGTTATACAGCTCATAGAGAAAGCAGTTGCCGTTGTCGAGGACGAGCACGTGGCGATCGCCGGTGCTGGAGGATCCGCCCTCAACCGGAGCGGTCGCGGGGACTGGCATGGGGCCGGAATCGCTCTCGCCGCCGTAGGCGCCGAGATTCACGTTGACCAGCGATTGACTTCCATTGATCACGACGTAGGGAATGCCGTAGGTCGGGTCGGTGCCCCAGTCGGGATGAACGTTCACCGAGCCCATCCAACTGATGATGATGGTGCTGGAATTGGGGTCGACGGGCGCGGATGAGATGTCGGTGTTCCAAAGGCTGCTGCTGGAGAAGGGAACAAAACCGTTCAGACTTGCGGTCTGGCCAACCGACATGACATTGCATGCCAGGTTGCTGCCGCCCGTGCCGCCACTTGAGCCGCCTGTACCACCATTATTTCCGCCGGGATTTGATACGCCGGAACAGGCCGTCAAGAACAGAGCAAGGGCGAAGAGTACCGACAGGAGAAGAAAAAGCTTCCAGGCTGAACAGGGGTAGCGCATCGTACAACAATTGTCCGCGACCCCAGTGACGGCCGGAAAGAGGCCTTCGGGACATGGCCGGATTCTAAGAACGTTGCCAGAACGAGGCCGGACAGCCGAGGCGGCTGTCCCCATATGAGTTGTGGGCTCGACCCTCGGTTCACTTCCCTTTCAACAGCGTCTTGGCGGCGCCCATGTTGTCATATTTGTCGTAGACGCGCACGACGACCACGTGCTCGGTCGCGGTGTCCTTGCCTGCTTCGACCGCGACCGTGAAGTCGTAGTCTTCGACCTTCGCATCGGACAACTGGCCGACGGGCTCGACGTATTTCCACTCTCCGGCGTCCACCGAATACTCGGCGCGCTTGATGGTGGAGAATCCATCTTCGGCGCGGAAGCGCACGTGAATCTGCGCACCTTCCACGGTGGCTGTCAGATTTTCAATGCGCGGAGGCGTAGTGTCCACTTCGAAGCGACGGCTCTCTTTGGTTGCGGTCAAGGCTTCGCCAGGAGAGTGTGATGGGGCATCCGTGGCCACGACCTTCACTATGTAGCCTCCATCGGGGAGGAGGCTGGCGTCGAAGGAATAGGCTTTGTCGGTCAAGTTGTCTTTCAGCAGGAGCCAGCGGGACTCGCCGTCGCCACGGTAGTAGACCGAGTAAACAAGCTGATCATCGTTCTCATCGTGTGCATTCCACTTGACGCCGATCGAATCGCGATCGTGAGTGCTGGGGACGGGCGACTCGAAATGGCCGCCTGAAGAGCCGCTCAGGTCCGTGCTCAAGTTGAGGCTGGACTTCTGGAGCGGCTGATAGCGCACACCGATCTGTACGGAGACATCCTCGATCTCGGGCGCCACGTTTTTCGGCAGGTAGTTCAGGGTAACGGTGTCGACCGCCGGCTTGACGTTTCCCGCGTGCAGCACGGCTTTCCACTGGGCATAGCGCGCGGCGGGAACGGTCATCTCCGATTCTTTGCCGAGACTTACCTGCTTCCAGGGACTCCAGTTGCGATCCGGATTGTCGACGTTGCCGGTGCGCACCAGCAGGTCGACATTGCCGGAGCCGCGAAATTCAGCGCGGCCCCAGCGTGAAAAGACTTTAGCGTCGAACACATCGCTCTCATAGCTGCCTTCACTCTGCGGACCTGGGCCGAGAACAAATATCTTGCCAAGGTTGCTACTGGCGGCGTAGAGCCCGCCTCCGGGGGCTTTGGCAAATCCCGTGATTTGCGACGCGGGCGCCTTCAGCAGATCCGAGAATTCATCCTGGGCTTCAACGGCAAACACGTGTCCGCGGTTTCCGGTGCCGGCGAGCAGTTTGTCATGGGAATCGAATGCCAGGGCATAGACGATATCTTCGTGCGAAGTCCAAATGCGCGACGGGGAGCCATCGGAAGCAATGCGGTAGACATCCGATCCGCCACTCGCGCCTCCGCCGGGAAATGGAAACGGGCCTGCCTGAGGATTGGTGGGCGTCATGGTGAGAGTCATTCCCGGAGTCTGCGGACTGGTCGATACGGGACTCGTGCCCATCGTGAGCGGTGAAGTGCCAGCCGGCGAGACTACCGCACCCGCCCGCTTTTCGCCCACGCCAGCCGCGTAGATGTTGCCTTCGCGATCGAGCGCGAGCGCGGTGATCTCTTTCTTGGGCGCGCTGTACAGCACGAATCCTTCGCCCGTGGGAGAGATTCGGTATACGAGGCCGCTGCCGTCGGTACCGGCAATCACGTTCCCCTTGGCGTCGAGCGCGAGGACGCGGATGTGGGTGTCATCGCTCTTGAAGAAGAGCGCGTGCTCACCCTTGGGCGTGACTTTGTAGATCTCGCCGCGATCTCCGGTGGCGACGTAGAGATTGCCGGCTTTGTCGAGGAGGAGATCCCAGATGTACTTCGTGCCGGGCGCGAAATACTCGGACGAACTCCAGGAGGAGTCCAAGGCCGGCTTCGCGGGATCTTTCGGCGCCTCTTTGTCGGACTTGCCTTCGGTCTTGCTGTCCGCTTTGGGACTCTCGCCTTTCTCTTTGGCCTTGTGCTCGATCTTGTAGACCTTGCCGTCGGGAGATCGGAAGAGCACACGTCTGAACTCCAGTCACTTAGGCATC